>Ga0078972_1002690_pt1 | contig 57363 bp, 48 predicted proteins | sample YelNatPaOPGAMG01_FD_67568 | JGI IMG/M metagenome (GOLD analysis project Ga0078972, IMG submission 67568) | Hot spring thermophilic microbial communities from Obsidian Pool, Yellowstone National Park, USA - OP-RAMG-01 (SPADES assembly) (version 2) | ecosystem: Environmental > Aquatic > Thermal...
TTCAAAAAGCTTTTTAAATAAGCCCTAATTCCTCCATAAGATTGGAAAGATACTCTTTCGCCTCTCGCACATCTTTTATGGGGTCCTCGCCCACTTCCCTCTCTATCGTGAGATATCCCTTATAGCCCGCCTCTTTTAGAGCCAAAAGATATTCCCGCCAGGGAACCTGCCCCTTTCCGAGAGGCGCCTCTCCGATTCGCCCATCAGGATGTCTTACTCCATCCTTCGCATGAGTGTGAACGATATAGGGAGCAAGAATCTTCACCCCCTTTACAGGGTCAAATCCTTTCATAACTAAATTAGCAGGGTCATAGTTAACCTTTATCGCAGAGGTATTCAAAGATTTGAAGAATTCAACCATCAGCTCGGGCTCCTCCGGACCGGTTTCAGCCGCAAGGACTGCGCCTACTTTCTCGCCGTATGCTCCTATCTCGTCAAGAGAGCGTCGGAGCCTATCCCAATCGGGATGGTTGCAGTCCTCGGGTATCACCCCTATATGAGTCGTCACTACGGGAGCGCCCAATTCAACGGAATAGGATAGATATTGCTTTGTTTTCTTTATCCTCCATTCCAATCCTTCCTCATAGGCAAAGCCATAGCCGAGGTCGCCGCAGAGGGCGCTTATCTCTAAACCATATTTCGCCACTTTCTCTTTAACCCATTCAGCACCACCCTTCAACCTCTCTGGGTCAAGCTCACCTGTTACCCAAACTTGCACGCCCTGAAATCCCATTTCCTTGGCGACTTTCAAGGCTTCCTCAAATGGCAAACGAAAGTTAGCATCAACAACGCCGAGCTTCATTTTCGTCCTCCCTTCAATTCGTTCAGAATATCCCTCAAATAAATAATATCTTTCCTCGCCCTGGGAGTAGGGTCTCCAAGTCCACAATACTCTATGCAGATGTCCCCCTTATAGCCCTTTTCGTAAATAAAAGATAGAGCCCGGAAGTAATCAATATCCCCTTCCTCAAGCGCCCAGGTGTAATCGTATCTATCAGCGATTTTGCGACAATTCTTCAAATGAAGATAGCCTAACCTGTCTCCCAGTATCTCTATCGCTTTTATCGGTTCCTCAGCGTGGGGTGTTGCATACATATTCCCTAAATCTAAATTAGCCAAAACCAAGGGAGAGTTAACTCCGTCAATTATCCTCTTCGCTGACGAGGCTGTATCGTGGAGGGTGTTCATATGGATTTCCAAGGTGAGGAGAAGATTGTTCTCTTCCAAAACAGGCACTAACTCCCTCAGCCCTTTTATCGCTCTTTCATAGTGTTCCTCAGTGGCGATGGCGCTTCCTCCCTGTGAGAAATCGCTCGGCTCCTTGCCAGCGAGCGGACCAACGCTTCCATTGAGAATCCTCACGCCCAATTTCTTGAGCAGAGGTATGGCTTGCCTCAAAATATCAACACTTTCCCTCATACTTTCCTCAGATGTGATGAAGTTTGCGGGGAAATCCGCTGTGATAATCGGCAATTCGTATTTCTTTTGCATAGTATCAAGCCTTTTGATTTCTTCCTCGAGATTGAAGAAGTCGAAATGGACGGTGGAGAGCTCAAGACCATCGTAGCCAAATTCCTTCGCCTTGATGAAAGCTCGCTCAAGCGAATAACCTCTATAAGTATAGCTGTGCATTAAAATATTCATAGTTCTTCCTCCTTTCTCTTTATTCTGGCATACAGAGGATTCTTTTCACTTTCATATTGAAGAAGCGTGAGGAACCCTCAGCTTGGAGGAGGACGCAGGTATCGGCGCCGAAACCCGTCCCCGCTACGCAGAGGGCATCAGCTCCCTCTGGAACGAGACCAGCATCTACCGCCATACTCGCGATTTCCAAACAGACCTTCATCCCTTGCGAGAAGATATACAGCACTTCCGCTATTAGACGGGAATGGGGGATGCCTCCGAATCTCTCCATAAGAGCCATATCCAATCCACCGCTGAGGGTATGGGTTGCTTGGAGAAGGGGAATCCCCTTTGAGGCAAGGAATTCCTTTACATCTTCCGAGAATTCCACATTGAATTCGTGGTCCCTCGGAACCGCTAATTTGACGACCGACATTTTAACCTTATCCAATGGCAGCGCTTTAGCCATCTTTTCCGCTGTATAACCCCTGCTTGAGGCGACAACGAGATATTTCACTTCCGGATTTCTCGCGAGGAAATCCTTAACCAACTCCACTACCTTCTCCGTATTTTCCTGCCAATTTTCCTCGTCTTTGAAATAAACAATCTTTTCCTCGGAATAGGTCATTTTTCAAACCTCCTTTCTCATTTATTTCAGAGGAAATTATGCCATATCAAAAGCAATGAGAAAAGGGAAAAACTATAGAGAAAGAATTTTCTCAAGAATTTTGAAGAAGGCTCGGCTACTACTTCACCAGCGATGAAAAGAAGGAAAAGGGAGTAATAGAGTAAGGGAGGTGGGAGAGATAGGTTCAGACTTGCTAAAGGCAAGTGAGAGAAGAACTCAACAATGCGGAGGAGGATGATTATTGGGATATTGAGGAGGGGAGCGATGATGAATTTTGAAGCTGGGAGGATGATTAAAATGGGAAGAAAAAGGAGTCCTTCTACGAGGATGAGGAAGGAAAGGGGAACGGCGAAGATGTTTGCGATAAGGGAGATGGGGCTGAGCATTTTGAAGTAGTAGATGATGATTGGTGCCACAGCCAGTTGAGCCGAGAGGGAAGTGGCAAATGTCAGATGGATAAAACGCAGGAAAGGAAGAGAAGGAACAGGTATGAGAGACTGAACCATCGGTAATATGACAATCAGTCCCCAAACAGCGAGGAAAGAAAGCTGGAAGCTCGGGTTGTATAAGGCAGGTGGATGAGTTATTAGAATAGTCAAAGCGGTGAGGGCGAAGATATTGAATGTATCAATCTCCCTTCCCAATGTAACTGCTATTAAACCAAGTATTCCCATTAGAGAGGCGCGCTGAATGGGGAGCTCGCCACCGACAAGAAATGAATAACCAATAATTAAAAAAGAGAAGAGAAAAAGAAAGCCCACTCCCCGAAGAAGTAAAATCAATTCATCCTTGCCTTTGAGACCGAGTTTCCTTCTCACCTCTTTTCTTATGAACAGGATTCCGAGACTGCTTCCCCTGATACGGAAAAGCTTTAGAAGAAACCAAACCAAAGCGATGAGAAGCGAGACCTGAGTTCCCGAGACTACGAGTATATGGATGGTTCCCGTATTCCTGAAGCTTTGCACGAGTTCGGGAGGGGAAGGGAAATCAGCTTTCCCTACAATGAGATTTGTCAATATGAGGGAAGAAGTTTTGGGTAAGGAATTACTTGAAGCCTCTAAAATCTTGCCCCTTAACTTGCCAATTAATGATAGGAAACCCTTTCCCTCACTGAGCTTGAGCAATTTAGCTGATTTCATATAATATGAAGTCCCTTGAAGCCTTATCTTGAGAGGTGGTGCGATAAGATTTCCCCTCAATTCAACATCTTCTCCCATTCGTATTTTCTTCTCTACTTTTTTAGGAAGGAAAACTTGCACCGTTTTCCCCTCGTCTACTCTGTTTCCCACTCTTAACCTTTTTGCCTTAACGAAAAGGAAAGGCTTTCCATCTTTTGTAAAGCTTATTTCCTCAATAACTTTTCCCTCCAAAAATCCTTTTCCAATACAGGGAGGAGTATTTATCCGTTGGGAGAAGTAAGCTGAGTTTATTCCGACGCTTAGGGGAAAGAAGGAGAATAGAAGGAAGGATTTTGCTAAAGGGTGGTGGAAGAAAAGGGGGAAAAGGAGGAAAAAACAAGCTAAATAGAGGAAATACAATGGAGGGGGAATGAAATTATAGGCTAAAATTATTCCACCTATCCATAAGAAGAGAACGACCGCTATAGGTCGCTTAAGCATTCCCTATAGCTTCTTCAATAAATCCCTCGCTGTCTGCAATATTATGTCTTCAACTGTGGGGAGGAAGGGAGCGGGATAACCATACCATCTATAGGCATCGCTTACCTCATAGCCTCCTTCTTCAAAGGCAGATGCGGTTGGCAGATAGCCAATGAGTTGGTCATAATATCCGATTACAAAGGGCATAAATCCCTTCTCCCTTATAATCTCTCTCGCTTTCTTGCCAATCTCGGAGAAAACCTCCCCCGGAAGAAAAAGGAAAACGAGCTCTCCCATTCTGAGAAGGCTGATTTTCCCTTTAACTTCCCTTTCATAATTTCCTTCTTCAACCTTTCTCAGCGTGTCTGAAGCCCAGCGAATGTAGGAGCGCCGCCAAATCTGTTCGGGTAGCGGTGCGTTTTCTATCCCTTTCTCCTGCTCCTTTATGAAATCTTTCAGCCATTCTATTGAGGGCGGTTCAGCAAGCGGGAAGGATTGTAGTTTATGTATATAGTCTATATCATCCGCTTGGACTTCTTCGGCTGTCTCATACACGCTCAAAACGGATTCGGCAAGCTTTCTACCTGTGTTTTCCAAACCATATATTCCTCTCTCCTTTGGGTTTTGGTCGCCTGCTGTTCCATTAGCCATAAAGACAGCGGGAGTAGTGAGAAAAGACTTGAGATATACCCTTGCTCTCCCCGGGAAGTCAGCGCTGATAAAGCGATTATCTCCTCCCAAGCAGACGGCATGGCAAGTGAAGTTGACGAGGGGTAAATTATCAAAGAAGAGAACGGAAAATTCCTTCTCCACATATCCTTCTTCCTTCCTCTGAGGCAGCCATCCGGGAAGCGTTCGCCTATTCAATGCGATATCAACTTCCCCTTTTCCAACCTTTAACTTCCTTTCCTCAATACTTTGTGAACGCTCTTTTATTTTATTCGCTACTCTCTTGCTGATGTCCTTGAGCCAGTTTTTATAGGTATCGCCCATATAGGGCAGAGCTCCTGTGCTCGGTGCCGAGTGGGTGTGAGTAGCGACCGGGAAAATTTCCTCCTGGGAGAAACCGTTTCTTCCCAGAAGAGGATACAAGCATTCCCTCAATCCTCTACCGAAAGCAAGCAAGTCAAAACCAAGTAGCAGAGCCCTTCTTTTTTCACCTTCTAATAAAATGAAGGTGCAGAAGATAGGGTCCAAAATGCCGAGGCAGGGATTTATTCTATTCCCATACCCCGCAAGGTCCACCGGGAAGTGGGGAGTTATATCAACTTCTCCAAAAGAAATTCGCAAATTCGCCATTTTCTCCTCCTTTCTCAAATTTTTAAACTTCTTAACTCATCAATATTTTCCTTGATTTTCCTTATCGCTTCAGCGATATCTTCCATAGCGCTTTTATCGCCTAAAAGAAGCGTATGGAATAACCATACTCCTTCCTTCTCCAGTATCCTGGCATTTGTGAGGGGTTCCCTCACGAATTTCTCCCCTTTTAAGAGCTTGCTGAAAGGTCCTAAATGCCCTTGAGCGTAGACGGGGGCATCACAAATCAAGCTGTATCCTGCAGAGCAGGGTATTCCCTCAGCATTCAAAGCCCTTATAAATAATGACCTTTCCACGCCGCCGAATGCCTCTTTCTGGTAACGGAAGACATAGAGATGATAAGCCCTTCTATTCACCCTTTCATCTCGTTCCTGGGGGATTATACCTTCTATTTCCTTTAAGAGAGAATCCAAATATAGGGCGTTTTCCTCCCTCTTTTTGAATTCCTCCTCTATTTTATCCATCATTGAGAGAAGAATCGCCGCTTGGAACTCCGTCATCCTCATATTGGCACCGAGGATATAATGCTCATACCATTCCCCACCCACTCTTTTCCTTCCCACATGATGGACGCTGAAGGCGTATTCATAAATGTCATCGTTATTAGTTGTTAATGCGCCTCCCTCACCGGCGGGTAGATTTTTCGATTCCTGGAAGGAGAAGGCGCCGACATCGCCGAGAGAGCCAACTCTCTCCCCCCTCCATTCCGAGCCATGAGCGTGGGCGCAATCCTCAATTATAGCCACGCCGTATTTGTCCTTTATCTCTTGAAAGGCGTCCATATTCGCTGGCTGACCACCAAGATGCACGGGAATGATTGCCTTAGTGCGAGGCGTGATGAGCGCTTCAGCGGAGAATGGGTCCAAGCAGAAGGTTTTCAAATCTATATCCGCGAAGACGGGAACTGCTCCCAACATAGCCGCGGCATTAGCGGTGGCGATAAATGTATAAGGAGGAACTATTACCTCATCTCCGGGCTCGACTCCGCAGACCCAGAGGGCAAGATATAGAGCTGTTGTGCCGGAGGTAAGGGAGACACAATACTTGGTCTTGCAATACTCGGCAAATTTCCTCTCAAATTCCTCTGCCCTCGGTCCCCTCGTTCCCCATTTTCCCGACCTAACAACATCAGCTACAGCTGTAACCTCCTTCTCTCGCCAAATTGGCCAAGAGGGAAAAGGCTTCTCCCTGACCGGCTTACCGCCTAAAATAGCCAATCTTGCCACTTTTTAACACCTCCAAAAATAAAATTTCTAATCTTTAGTTTCTCATCCCCATATTTTATTCTTGGAAAACATTCTGTCAATAATTTATATAATTCCCAATATTTGGGACTCCTTCCAATGCCCTATCTTCTCATTTGTTGCAACAAGGAGCAAAATGACATGACCATCTTGTCATTACAAGCGATAGGAAGCAATCTAAAAAGATTGCGAGCCTCCCTTACGGGATGCTCGCAACTATGGGTATAGGTTTTTAAAAAGGTATTGCTCTCCTCCACTTTTATGGGACCATCCTCATATCTCCAAATTATAAAATCGTTTTTCTTAATTCGGTTTGATATTTTTGACATATACGATACCTCCTTTTCTCCCTCCTCAATTAGAGAAGAATTAAATTTTATACACAATCGCTATCTCCTCTTTTTATCCCTTATCTATTTCAAAAACCTTTACCCATACCAGCAATGACAATCGAGCTAGCTATCATTGCGAGGAGCGAAGCGACGAAGCAATCTCAAAAAAAGAGGTTGGCTTTCGCCAACACGGTTTGCAAACCGAGATTGCCACGGGCTCCCTTCGGGAGCCCTCGCATCTATGGGTATAGGTTTTTGATATAATATTTTTCTCCTCCCCTTATATAAATCCTTAATCCCTTTCAAAAACCTTTATCCATGCCAGCAATGACAGAAAAACACCCCTTTCTTTTTAGCAAGTCCAATATCTTTTTGAAATCATTCATAATTTTCTTCTCTTAAGGGCTGGAAGCGCTTATCCCTGCTAAGAGAATCGCGCTCTTGGTTGCATAGGATAGCATCCTTATCTCTCGTATTTTTCTTTGAGGATTTGGATTTCTCCAGGTGAAAATCCTCAAACCAGGCAATCTATTGGATAAAGGAGGGGAAAGCCAGATTGTCAATTTATCACTCCCTATCGGCAAAATATTGTTGCCTAAGGAAAGAACCACTACCTCTTTGCTCCCATCCTCGTATAGGATATCATATTCCCCAATTGATGTATCTGGGGGTTCTTCTCCCACTGCGCTATGGAGGAAATACAGCTCCTTAACGGGCAAAGGTGTTTGCAATTTAAGCTCTATGATAGTGGGAGCATCAAAAGCGAAGGGATTTTGCCCCTGCAGGGAGACTTTCTTATCGGGTATAAGGAACTTCCTTTCCCCCAAAAATCTTTCCCCGGAGGGGATATCGGGGAATTCCTTTACGCCTACCTCGTTCAAATCCAAAAGCCAACCGTTACCTTCTTTTTCCATTCCGCCTTCCCAGAGTTCCTTGAAGAGTTCCGCGATATGGGGAAGGAAGTTGGGGGCTGGTGCTTCAGGATTCCAAGCATATATAGCACTGAGGACATAGGGAGCAATTTGCTCAAAGCTCTTTGAAAGGGATTGGATATTATAAAACCCTGCCCAGGTTGTTTGAAGCAGTCCCATCGCTCCCTGCTTATATGCTGACTGGGCAAATTTATATATGTTTTGCGGTTTATACCAAGTGCAGGCAATGACATTATTGAAACCAGCCTGCTTAAAGATTCCGATAGAAGGATAATCATCAAAGGGATTGTAATGCCAGTCGGCGATTATTATATCTTTCGGAAGGAGCCTTCTTTTTGCTTCAGCCTCTTGTTTTGATTGGGCGTGGGTTGCGTCTCCCGCTTCACCCGGCGCGAGCATTTCATCTCCCCAAAGCATAACCTTACATCCTCGCTGAGAAAGATAGTCGTAAAGCTTCTTTATATGCTCAACATATAAAGTCACATTGTCCTTTTTACCACAACCATTTGGACAATTTGGATTAGGAAATCTTCCAATCATTTCCACTTCATCGGCGCCAATATGAAAAATAGCCGGCTTTTGGAAAAGGTTAAGCGCTTCATTATATATACTAAAAAGGAATGAATAGGTGCGGGGATTGGAAGGGCAAAAGGCATAAGGATGCTGGGGGTCCTCCGCTATATCAAGATTATTCCCCCTTTGAAATGCCCACTCCGCGTGTCCAAACGATTGGATTAATGGGTAAACATCTATAAAGTTTTCCTTTGCGGTTCTTAGGAGGGTCTTTATTTCTTCCTGGGTCATAGTCCAATCATTATTTAGATTAGGCTGGCTTTTCCACTCCCCATACTCACATTCTAAAACAATCGTATTTATCTTCATTGGAGCGAGAACCTTCTTTATCAATTGTAAGTAAAATGGAAGGGAAAATTTATCCGCGAAGAAGTGAACTCCTCTAAACGGGAAAGAAGGATAATCTTTAATTACGCAACACCTTAAGCCATTCTTCGTAAATAACCATCTGAGGGTTTGAACGCCATAAAATAGACCTTTTTCATCCTTTCCGCAAAGGAAGACGAAATTGGGCTTGACGATTAGAACATACCCCTCAGGCTTTAGAGGTTCAGCAGAGATTTCATTTTGAGCTATGACCTCTCCTATGAGGTTTTCCCTTTTGGTTAAAATAATGTTCCCCGTCAGGCTTTTTAAGGGTTCATTTGAGGATAAAATTTTATAGGGAATTCCTTGCTCCTTCAAAATCTCCTCTAAAGTAGCGATTGTTCTTTCGTCTATTTGATTTAGCGAAGAATCAATGATTATCTTTGGGGAGTGAGGGAGGAAGAAATCGTTGCCGAAGCTTGCTTGTTTTGCCGGTGGTAAGATGGGAAAAGACCAATTTCTCTGAATAAGGTTTTCCTTATATATAGCCTTCACGGTGCTCATCAATGATTTTTCCTTCCCGATAGTGGGAGCAAATTTGAATACGGTGCGGAAGACCGACTCTTTATCAAAGTTCAAAGGGCTATCCATATATCCAATCCATAGCTCGTCCTTGCTCCAAATGGGGAGACGAGCATCTATCAGGATTCTTTTCCCCTCCCCTTCCAGGGTCAAGGTGAGTTCACCTAAAGTTGTTCTAAAGGTAATATAGCGAAAATCCTCCGCCAAATAAGCATCCTCTATCCTCTGCGCTCTGCTGACGAGGGGAATATTTCCCGCTTTTTTATCTGTTTGGAAATTAGCCCCGGCGAATTGGCTTATCGGCATCTGGGCAACAAAATATTGGAGGGTAGCCGGTATATTTCTACGAAGCTTCAAACGAAGGGTAACCTCAATTCCCTCTTCCACATAAGAAGCTCTATAAATTAGAGATAATTCCGGAGTTTCATCTTCCCAAATGAAAGAATTTCCTTCCTCCCTTGCCGTTACCTTCCTTTTACTGCTATCGTATATTACTCTATCCTGTGAAACAACGACTATGGAGGACCTCCTAACTATTCCCTTCCCTTTTATCGTTATATAAAGCCCTTGACTGGTGATGGAACCCCTCATTTCATCAAAAGAGAAGGCGAGGAAGGGAATTGTTAAGAAGAGAATTATCGTGAAATATCTCATTTTACTTTATTCTCTATTACCCTTTCGTAAAGAGCGAGGAGTTTTCGCGCGCTCTCCTCAGCGGAGAAGCGTTTCGCCCCTTTTACTGCTTCCTCTTTCATCTTATTAAGTTTTTCCCTGTTTTTCAATAGTTCCTCAACAGCGTTGGCGAAAGCATCTGGACCATCGGAAAGGATAAAGCCATCAAGACCATCACGAACCGTCTCCCTCGCGCCAAATGAATCAGCGGCGATAACAGGAACACCCATAGCAAGGGCTTCCGCCATCGCAAGTCCTTGCGTTTCCGTTTTGGAAGGAAAGAGAAATATATCGCTTGCGGCGAGACAATCCCTCACTTTCTCCCTATCAACGAATCCCAAAAACCTACATTTGTCATTAATCCCCAATTGCTCAGCTAACTCCTTAAGTTCCTCTTCTTGAGGACCCGAGCCAACGAAGAGAAGATAAACATCGGGAATTTTATCCAGCAATTTCTTAAGCGTGAACAAGAGCATCTGGACATTCTTCTCCACCGCCAATCTACCCACATAGGTCAGGAGAAAAGCATTAGGAGGAATGCCAAGAGATAAGCGAGGGAAAGAGGGATTTTCTTCCTTATACCAATTATCCAGCTCCAATCCCGTGGGGATGACCTCTATGGGACGATATACACCATAGCTTCTCAGCAATTGCTCGGCTGCCTTACTTGGGACAACTACAGCGTCGCAAAGGTTGCAGAAATCCCTGCTCAATTTGCGTAAAAAAGGTTTTACTAAAAAAGAAGGAAGAGGATAAGCGTAGTGAGAATATTCTTCATAGAATGTATGATAAGTAGTGACGAGGGCTGCCCCATTCCTTCGTGCCAAATATTTTGCTGTCCAACCCAAAAGGAATGGAGTTTGAGGGTGAACAATGTCAACACTCAGAGATGGGAAGGTTTTAAATATCCTTGGTGAAAAGGGGATAGGGATTGGATATTCCGGGTGGTGAGGGAAGCGGAAGGAAGGGAAGCGGAATACAGAGGAGTTCTTATCTTGGTAGCCGGGAAAACGAGGAGCGAAGAAATACAATTTGCAACCAAGTTCTTGCAAATGCTTGGCAAATGTTTCAATAGATATAGAGACCCCATTTATAATAGGGGTAAAAGACTCACTGAAGATGGCTATAACCATCCTCCTCACAAAGGGTTTCTCGCTTGCGTTAAGAGCCTTTCCCTTTTACTTCGTGCGGGATTCCAAGAGGAAGCGTATGGCGGTTCGCTCCTCGCCGTCTATTGTGACAGAGTGGAAGGATGGAGCAGCTACGAGGTCAATGCCGTTGGGTGCTACATATCCCCGCGCAATTGCTATGGATTTAACCGCCTGATTAACCGCTCCCGCTCCAACGGCTTGCACAATGACCTGTCCGTCCCTTCGCATAACCGCCGCAATAGCTCCCGCCACAGCTTTAGGAGAAGAGTTTGCAGATACCTTCAATACTTCCATTTCTTCGACCTCCTTCTTTATCTTTTTTGCGTCGCATCTATCATATTAGCGTGGCTCTTAAATTTTAATAGCAAAATAAATTATTATGCAAGCAAATTTTTTAGGCAAGCATTTTTTTAAAGGCTATGGAGGTGATGAATAATTTCAAAAAGATATCGGACTGCTAAATGGAGTGCCAAATGTTATTGAATTATACAGACACTTGACTTACTCTTTTGCGATTAATTATAATGCTAATAGAAAGGAGTGATAAGCATAGAAAAATCGGGACTTCTTAAGAACATCCTTCTTATGATGGGCGTGATTTGCATCCTGGGAGTTTCCTTCGTATTGGGTCTCTTCACAGGGTGGAAGCTTTCCAGCCCTCAGAGATATGAGGAAATACCACCCGTGAAAGGAACCGTCCCTCAAAAGCAATATACTCCACCTCCCACTCCCATTCTCATCATTCCCCATAAGACCTCTCCACCCTCCCAACCTCCTTCCCCACCAAAACCCCGCAAAACAACCCCCTCTGGACCACCCAAACCAGAAATCTCTATTACTCCCACCAACATCCCTCAACCTCCAAAGGCTATCACAACACCTCCACCAACTAAGGAAGAGACGCCAACGGAATCTCCAAAGAAACTTTATAAGGTAACCATCGGTCCTATGGATGAGGAGCAAGCGAAGAAGACACAGGAGGAGTTGAGGAATAAGGGAAAGGAAGCAATACTCGTGCCTTTGGATGGTAAATATAAACTGCAAATTGGAGCTTTTATTCAAAAGGAAAACGCCCAACAACTTGCTGATGAACTGAAGAAAGCAGGCTATAATCCAGTCTTAGAGGAGAAATGAAAATCATCACAACGAACCGCAAGGCTAGCCACTTCTACGATATAGAGGACAATATAGAGGCTGGGATAGCTCTGACTGGCTCGGAGATAAAGAGCCTGAGGGAAGGGAAAGTGGATATAAGCGATAGCTTCGCGAAGATAGAGAAGGGAGAAATATGGTTGCTTAATATGTATATAGCTCCCTATGAGAAGGCAAAGGGGTTGAAAATAGACCCTCGTCGCCCCCGAAAATTGCTCCTCAAGAAAGCCGAGATAAAGCATCTTATGGGGAAAGTTCTTCAGCGGGGCTATACCCTCATTCCTTTAAGAGTTTATATTAAGGGAAGATGGGCGAAGGTAGAGTTAGGATTGGCTAAAGGGAAAAAGCTCTACGATAGGCGTAGGGAGATAGCGGAGAGGGATATGAAAAGGGAAATGGAAAGAATCCTCAAGGGAGGTGATTAAAAATAAATATTGATAAGGAAAAACTCGTAAAGGAAATCATTAGACAGCGCTTTGACAATCCCGCCTGGGAGGTCTTCTCCAATGTAGGAGAGAGAAAGGAGCGAGGAATCAGAATAGGTCCGAATGTCTTTTATCCAAACATAGTGGTTTTAAAAATGGATAGCAGTGAGGTCATCGGCGTGGGTGAAGTGGAGATGGAGGAAACAATAGACCCCCAATCCGCTAATAGATGGCAGATGCTAAGCAAAGCCTTCCCTTCTTTCTGGCTTTACATTCCGAAAAGCAAACTGGAAGAAACCCGTAAGTTGCTCCAAGAACGCAAGCTAAAAAATGTCCTCCTTCGTATATGGGAGGTAGATGAAAAGGGAACTGTTACAATAACCGAGCTATAGAGAAAGGAGTAAATTTAAGCCAATGATTATAAGAGAGCTTTCAAAGAGCGATGGAGAGAGATTGGGAAGATTTTTTGAGAGTTTATCTCCTGAAACGGAATATTTCTTCCATCCCTATCCCCTAACAAGGAATTCTGCACTTTCCTTCGTCAAGAGAGAGGATATATTTTGCCTTGTGGCGGAAGAAAACGGTGAGATTATAGGTTATGCTTGGTGGGAACCGAAAGAAGCGGAATTTCCCTCTATAGGTGTTTGTGTTGGCGATAAATATCAAGGGAGGGGAATAGGTAAAGCTTTATTGGGGAAATTGGTTGAAGAGGCAGAGAGGCAATGTAAAAGGGGATTGAGATTGATAACTATGAAAAATAATGTAAGAGCGATAGCTCTTTATAAAAAATTTGGCTTCTATATAGTGGGGGAAAGCAGAGATGACCCAAGAGGCGAATCTTGGAAGATGATAAAAAGGATAGAACCCATAAAGAAAATCTTCATCGTCCCATATTGCCATCCCGATTGGGCTTGGACTCACACCAGGCTGTGGCATGAGAGACGCTACGACCTCGTATTCAACGAGGTTTTGGATATAATTTCTAAGCATCCAAATTTCCGCTGGTATATGGACAACTATTTATGCCAACTTACCCCTTTTCTACAGCGCTCGGGGGAGAGAATAAAAGAATTAAGGGAAAGGATAAAGGAGGGGAAGATAGCGATATGTGGAGGTTATTCAAATATTCGTCCAAATATGGTGGAGGAGGAAACATATATTCGCAATTTGATAATAGGGAAGGATAAATTCTGGTCGCTATTTCCGGAGGCTGATTTATCCGTCCATGGAGATGCAGTGGATGTCGCGGTTGGACATCCCCAGATGCCGCAAGTGCTTTCCCTTGCTGGATATCGCTACTTAATCTTCTGGCGACCGGAGGTCGCCCTCAATCATAAGGAAATCCCCTACGAATTCATCTGGGAGGGATTGGACGGCTCCAGAATAATAGCCCATAGAGCTTGTTATGGTGGATTGTGCACGAAGGATATGGTTCCCGATGATTTTAGGGAAAGATGGGAGGAGATTAAGGCACTTTGGTGGAAAAGGGAAATCGGTTATCGTTCCATTTTCTCGCCAACGGGACTGATTTGGATAAGTCACGGGAACGACGATGCCCGCCCTCTCCGTGCTCTCTGGACAGATGAAGAGATAGACCTCTTATCCTTTGTTGAAGAATGGAATAAGAGGGAGAAAATACCAATGGTCTTCGCCACACCTTTGGAATTCTTTAGCGAGATTAAAGAAACGGAACTCCCCATAGTTAAGGGTTCTCTTGACCCTTGCGATGTCTGCTACAACGCTGCTTTCGCTGGCTCTCTCGGTCTTTGGAAATTACGCATAGAAACTGATAAGGAACTGCGTCTGGGGGAGATTTGGACTGCCATAGCAAGCACGCTTGGACATCCTTTGGAGAAAAAATTCTTTCAACCTTTGTGGGAAAATCTCCTCAACTATTCAGCTCACGCTACCCAGTGGCTTTTCCAGGAGGATTTTGACCACCTCTATTCCCTCGCCGAGCAGACCATAATGAAAGCAAGAGGGAGGAAGACCCAAGCATTGAAAGATATTTCTCATCACATCTCTCCAAGGGGAAAAGAGCTCATCGTTGCCTTCAATCCCCTCCCTCGGGAAAGAACAAGCTATATACCCGTTGTTCTTTCTTTCCCCAAAAAGATACCGGGTTACTTTCGCCTCATAGATGGAGATGGAAAGGAGATTCCCTATCAAAGGATTAGAGAAGTTGGTCTATCCGGCTGGGAATTGGAAGTCTCAGCCAAAATATCCCTTCCTTCTCTTGGCTACAATACGATAAGGATTGAGTTGGAGAAGCAAAAAGGTTTTGAAGAAGGGAGATTTCTTGAACCAATTTGGCAGGAAGGGGAAATAATGGGATTTAAAGATGAAGATATAGGGGAAATCAAATTTGGGAAGGGTGATATCGGTTTCGGCAGTCTTGTTCTCTTTCTCGTTGATGTCTCCGCAGAGCTACATATGGGTAAGATATTGGAGGAGAAGAAGGTTGAATGGAAGGAAAGGGAAAAAATCGTGGAAGGTCCTCTTCTCAAGAGCTTTTTAAGGAGAGGAAGGGTTAATTCCCATAAAGTAGAGCAAAGAATTAACTTTTATAGTGGGGAGAAGAGGGTAGAATTTGAGACCATCATAGATTGGCAAGGGGAGGACGGTTTCATAGCCCTTGTTATTCCCTTACCATTTGAGGGAGAACTTTATGGAGACACGCCGTTTTCAGTGGAGAGGAAGGACCTCTCAAAGGAAATCTACGGACCTGTAGAAGGGAGTGGAGGAAATATAGAGAGATGGCGGAAGGGAGCCTTTTTCGCTAGGTCTTTCCTCGACTGGAATGATTCCCAAAAGGGGATAGCCTATATCTCTCACGATGGAGATAGATATTTCATATTTGATGATGAAGATAGAGCAATTTATCACATCCTTATTAACAGCATCATAACTTGCGAAGGCTGGGAGAAGGATATCAATTATCAGCGTAAAGGCATAGGGCTTCACCATTTCAAGGGAAGCATATTGTTTCACAAGGGCGATTGGATAGAGGGAAAAGTTTACGAACAAGCCCTCCTTCTTCGCCATCCTCCCGAGTTGATTTTTATGAATGGCGGGAAGCAAGAAGCTCCCTCCTTACCATCCAATTTCTCTTTTCTTTCCCTTGAGCCTGAAAACCTCGTTCTCACAGCCTTTTATTCCGATGACGAGGCTTATTATCTGCGCTTCTATGAAATAGAAGGTAAATCAACAGAAGCTAAAATCAAACTGCCTTTCAAGATAAAAGAATCAATCGCGGTGGATTTCCTTGGCAATCCCTTAAAAGACATAAAGATTGAAATTAAGGGAAACGAGCTTTCCTTAAAAGTAGAGCCTTGGAAGATAATAACCATTCGTTTAAAGCCTATCTCTTTTTCTCTTTAAGTTTTTCCACATATTCCAATGGGACCTTGAACTGCTCAATCAAGGGTATATCTTTGAAGGAATGAGCATCCGAGCCGCCAGTTGCAAGGAGGCATAAATCTCGGCAGATTTGTTTATAGCGTTCGCTATCCTCGGGAGTATGGGAGGGATGCCTAACTTCAATGCCTTGCAAACCTTCCTTAACAATATGAGGGATGAGGTAGTCCACATAGGATTTACCGGGATGAGCGAGAACCGCTATTCCACTTGCTTGGTTAATCAGTTTGATTGCCTCCTGCCAGGAGATTGAACGGCGAGGGACATAAGCCGGACTTCCTCTCTTCAGCCACTTTGCGAAAGCTTCCTCTTTGCACTGGGCGTATCCTCTATTCACTAATGCCTGCGCTATATGTGGTCTACCCAGCGATTCTCCACCCGCTAACCCCAATACTTCTTCAAAGGAAATCTTCAAGCCAAGTTTATTTAACTTATCAACTATTTCCTCATTTCTTTTCAAACGGGCTTCTCTTTGCCTCTTTAGCCCTTCTACAAGGGCTGGGGAATTGATGTCAAGGTAATAACCCAGGATATGGATTTCCCTCTCGTTGTAATCAGTATTTATTTCCACGGCGGGGATAATCTCTACCCCCGCCGTGGATGCTATCATTTCCGCTTCCTTAATTCCCGCTATAGTATCGTGGTCGGTGATAGCTATAGCGGACAGTCCAAGTTTCGAAGCAGTCAGGACTATCTCTTTTGGGCTCCACTCTCCATCTGAGAAAGATGAATGGATGTGGAGGTCAGCCCATCTTTCAGGATTCCTCATCTATGAGGCGACGCACGAAGTCCAAAGCTTCTTCCTTTGTGCTTATCAGACCTTCAGCGTAAGCCTCCTCTGCGAGTCTTAACAACCTTCCAATTGTGGGTCCCGGAAGAGAGCCGAACTCCTGCACTATGTCCCTGCCACTCAGTAACCTTCTTGGTCTGCGTCCTTCCTTCTTTGCTTCTTCTATCAATTTCAATGTCAGCTGTTTGTGTTTCTCCAAGTCCTCGGGACTTACCTTCTTCGTTGCCAATCTATCCGCATAAGAAAGGAGAAGGAGGGCAATCGCATCCTCCTTCAAGTCTTGGAAGAAGCGGAAAACAACCCTATGGGAAAGCTCGCCGAAATGGCTGAGGAAGCTCGGGCGGAGGTGATGTCTCACCAATCTTCTGAGAGTTTTGACATCCTTCTTTGAGAGCCTCAATCTCCTGCCCAGCTCTCTCATCATCGTCTCTCCGAGGACATCGTGCCCTATGAATCTTACTGTCCCATCCGGCTCAACACGGCGCGTGGCAAACTTACCAACATCGTGGACGAGGGCTCCTAATTTTAGGAGGAATTGGTCTTTGCTATCTAGCTTTACATCGGCAAAGCCCTCGGCGAGCAACCCCTCAAGCTGCTTGAGGGTTTCAATAGAGTGTTCAAACACATCCTCGCCATCTTGAACAACGCCCTTCAAAGCCGATAACTCGGGGAGAATGCCCATAAGTAGTCCCAGCTCCTCCATTAAGTAGAAATAAGGATAGCAGGGCGTAACTCGGGAAAGGAGGAAAAGCTCCTCCTTTATTCTTTCAGGCGGAGCTTGGGTGATAAGGGGGGCATTACGCCTTATCGCTTCCTTCGTCTGCTCCTCTATTGTGAAGCCCAAAACCGCCGACAGCCTTATTGCCCTTAGCATCCTCAACGGGTCTTCCAGAAAAGCCTCCTCGGAAACCATTCTCAGGACCTTATTCTCTATATCCTTTCTGCCGTTGAAGGGGTCAATAAGGGTGTTCAAGTCATCAAGCGGGACAGCCAGAGCATTCGCTGTGAAATCCCTTCTCGCCATATCCTCCTCAACCGAACCATTCAAGCTTGATACATCAACTTGTATTCTGCCGGGCAAGAGGCACCTTATCACCCTGTAGCCGTTCATAACGATGATTTTCCCTCCCAGTTGAGAGGCGATATCGTTTGCGAGGAGGAGTGGGTCTCCCTCGGTCGCGAGGTCAATATCCTTTGTCTCTCTTTCCAATAGCCAGTCTCTCACAAAACCTCCGACGAGGTAGGTCTTCATAGAATGTTCCCTGGCTATCTTCTCAACCTCTTCCAAAACAATCTTCGTAACAAGGTCGAGCTCTTTCATAATAACATACCCCCTATCTTTAGAGTTTTAGCTATCTCTCTTGCTGTTTTTTCCAACAGCAAGGAGGTTTTTTTCATCGCTTGACGCAAGGTCAAAGGACCATTAACAATGGAAAAAGCAGCTTCTATCCCCAATTGGGAGGGGAGAAAGCCATCATCAATCTCTCCCGCAAGGGCGATAACAGGCTTCCCTTTAGCCCTTCTCAGCGCACCAGCAACGGATTTCCCATAAACCGTCTGTCTATCCAATTTACCTTCACCTGTAAATATCAAATCAACATCTTTGATTTTCTCATCAAAACCGATGTAATCCAAAATCGTATCTATTCCCGAAGAGAGGGTGGCGTCAAGGAAAGCGTAAAGACCCGCACCCAAGCCACCAGCCGCTCCTCCGCCGGGTAGGTTAAGCACATCTTTGTTCAAACAGGTCTTAACTACCTCGGCGAAACGCCTTAACCCCTCTTCTAAAAGCAACACCTCTTCACTACTTGCACCTTTCTGAGGCGCATATATAGAAGCTGCCTCTAAAAGCGTGTTTTGAACATCACAGGCAACTAAAATTTTAACATTTTTAAATCGCTTGTCAAGCCCATCAAGCTCTATTCTCTCTAATTTCAGTAATCCCTCACCTCCCCAAGGCACATCATTCCCGTCCTTATCCAATGCCTTTATCCCTAATGCCTGCGCCATTCCCAAGCCAGCATCATTTGTTGCCGAGCCACCTATTCCAACTATTATTCGCTCCACTCCTTCATCAAGGGCATATTTTAACAGCTCACCTACGCCATAAGTTGTTGTTTTCATAGGATTTCTCTTTCGGGGAGGAACGAGAGAAAGCCCAGCTGCCTGCGCCATCTCCACCACAGCCGTCTTGCCATCGCCCAAAATGGCATAATGTCCCTTAACCTTTTCTCCCAATGGACCAGTTACTTCCTTGTAAATCAACTTGCCTTGAGTAGCGAGCGCCATTATAAAGGCAGTCCCTTCCCCGCCATCGGCAAGGGGAATCTCCCTTATCTCCGCCTCGGGGAAAACGCTTCTCAATCCCCTTGCAATCGCCCTAGCGGCTTCCCAAGCGGGTAGACTTCCTTTGAAGGAATCGGGGCAAACAGCAATCTTCATCCCTGCCAGAGTTTCCTCAACTCCGCCTCTATGGATTCAGCTGTTGTGCCGAAGACAACCTGCACAGCCTTACCCATCTTCACTATCCCTATTGCTCCTAATTCTCTCAATTTTTTCTCGTCTATCTTAGAGGGGTCTCTTACCTCTAAGCGAAGACGGGTTATGCAGGCATCCATCTTTTCAATATTTTCCTTACCACCTAAGGCAGTTAACATCTCTTCAAATCTTGCCATTTGGCATATAAATTTTATCACCTAATTTTTAAATCGGCAAATTGAAACGCTAAAATTTCAAACTCATTCATAATTTTAGACGAAAAATTATGAGACAGGTTCAGATTTAGTATTATAAAAGTTGCAGATGTTAAAGCCAATTTTGGTCAAAAAGTCGCTATATGACATACTAAAAATTCAGTGGCACGAAATTTGGATTAAGTTTTATAATTTTTCTACCAATAATAATTGAAAGGAGGAATATCTATGGAAAAGATATGGGCTTATCTTCTGCATCTCGGCTTCAATATGTGGCTTGACTGGGAGCATCCCAACTATAGGGGCAGCGACTCAGTATATACAACTTCCCTTCGCTGTGAAAAGGAGGTCTGGGATAGACTTGTGGATGAGATGCCGAAATATGGTGTTAATATGGTCGTAATTGACCTTGGGGAGGGAGTGAGGTATAGAAGCCATCCGGAAATCGCAATTGAGGGAGCTTGGGAGGTGGAAACATTAAAAGAGGAGTTGAAGAAGATGGAGGATAAAGGGCTTGAACCAATCCCCAAGCTCAATTTTTCCACAACCCACGACCACTGGCTCGGCAAATACTCTCGCTGTGTTTCTACGGAGGAATATTATAAAGTATGTAAGGACCTCATAAACGAGGTGATTGATATATTCGGTGGACCGAGATTCTTCCATCTTGGGATGGACGAGGAAACCTACGAGCATCAAAGAAGTATGCTCTATGTTGTTGTTAGGCAATATGATTTGTGGTGGCACGATTTTCTATTTCTCGTCAAGGAAGTTGAGAGAAATGGTGCAAGGGCTTGGATATGGTCTGACCATCTTTGGAGGCACAAAGAGGAATTCCTTCAGAAAATGCCGAAAACCGTTGTGCAGAGCAATTGGTATTATGGTAAAGAATTTAACACCGATATAGAATATGTGAAAGCATATCTTGAGCTGGCTGAGGCAGGGTATCAACAGGTTCCTACCGGTAGCAATTGGAGTTGTCAGGAGAATTTCCCTTTGACAGTTGAGTTTTGCAAAAAGAACATTTCCGATGACAAATTACTGGGTTTTCTCCAGACATCTTGGCGTCCAACAACGGAGAAGTGGTTTGAAACCCATATAAAGGCTTTGGAGGCGCTAAAGCAGGGAAGAGAAATTTATATTGAATAATTTCAAGAGGATATTGGACTGCTAAAAGGAAAAGGGGGTTCTTTTTGTCATTGCTGGCATGGGTATAGGTTTTCGAAATAGATAAGGAATAAAAAGGGGAAATAGCGATTGTGTATAAAATTTAATTCTTCTCTAATTGAGGGAGGAAAAAAGGGGGTATCGTATAAGTCAAAAATATCAAACCAAATTAAGAAAAACGATTTTATGATTTGGAGATATGAGGATGGTCCCATAAGAGTGGAAGAGAGCAATACCTTTTTAAAAACCTATACCCATAGATGCGAGCCTCCCATAAGGGAAGGCGTATATTTGACAAAGGCCTAGAAAAGGAGTATAGTAAATAAAAATGAATATTTTAGGGAGTGGATGCCGGGAAGAGCGGTGAAAATCCGCCGCTGCCCCGCAGCCGTGACCGGAACGAAACCTGCATTATGCCACTGGGACTTTTAGTCCTGGGAAGGCGCAGGGAGTAGGCTCAAGCCGGAAGCCGGAAGACCGATTCACTCCCTTATAGCCTACCTCCGCATCGCGGGCGTGCGGGAGGCTTTTTCCTTTTATCCCCTGCCCATCGTGCGGAGCACGATGGGTATTTTTTAAAAAGGAGGTGTTAATATGAGAAAAAATGGCTTCACATTGATTGAATTGCTGGTGGTGATAGCGATTATCGCTATCCTGGCAGCAATTCTCTTCCCCGTCTTCTCAAAAGCGCGGGAAATGGCGAGAAAAGCCTCCTGCCAAAGCAACTTGAAACAAATAATCACCGCCACCCTGATGTATGTCCAAGATTGGGATGGGAAATTCCCTCCCTTCTGGGCAGGAAGCGATGGAAACGGTTCCTACTACTGGTATGGCTATAGAAGGAACGACGGAACAGTTGACCTTACCCGTGGGCTCATCTACCCCTATCTCAAAAACAAGGACATTAGAACCTGCCCTACATGGTCTGCGACATCTCCCAACCCAGCAACGGGGGGATGGGGCTATGGCTACAATTGGTTCTACATCGGTGGCAGACCCGACCCAAATCTCTGGTGGGCGCCAATTCCCGCCTCCGATTCCGAGCTCTCCCATCCCGCCGAGACAATCTGCTTTGCCGATTCAGCCATTAAAAATTGGATGGGAGGAGGCTTGATGGAGAGCGTTGCTATCACTCCTCCAAGCCAAACCTGGGGTTGGTACGATATGCATTTTCGCCACAACGAGGTTGCCAACGCCGCATTCTGCGATGGTCATATCAAGGCTCTTAAGCCCGTCCTAAAAGACCCTGATTTTAATTCAAATTTCTTGGGAGAGCCCTGCGCCGACGATAGCCTTTTCCTCAAGTGAAGAACACCCGTGCGCCCGCGATGAGAGGAGGATAATTATGAGAAGAAATGTTTTGATTAAAATTCTCCTATTATCCCTTTCCCTTCACTTCTCCCTTGCGGATTTTAAAGCGAGAGATGATAGAGGGAAATTGATTGTTTTAAAAAAGCCACCAAATAGGATAGTTTCCCTTTCTCCCGCTACAACCGAGATGCTCTTCGCGATAGGTGTTGGCAATAGAGTAGTCGGGGTAACCACCTACTGCAATTATCCACCTTTAACGAAAAATATTCCCAAAGTGGGAGGATTTATCAATCCCAGCTTGGAGAACATAGTTAAGCTCAAGCCCGACCTCGTCGTCGCAATGAGGGGGAATCCCCTCTCTCTTCTCCAGAGATTGGAGAAAATGGGCTATCCCGTCTTTGCCCTAAATCCTGAAAGCGTAAGCGATGTCCTCAAGGGGATGAAAAAGCTGGGGGAGTTAACTGGCAGTAAAGAGGCTAAGAGAGTGGTAAATGGTTTGAGGATGAGACTGGAGAAGATTAGAAAGGAGGTAGAGAAAATCCCCTATGAAAAGCGTCCAAAAGTTATTATTGAGCTTTGGGATAATCCCTTGATAGTTTTCGGTAAGGAGAGCATAGGAGACGAAGTCATAGAGCTTGCGGGAGGTAGGAATATAATAGAGGGCAAGATTGCCTACCCTCAGATAAGCCTTGAGAGCTTAATAGAAAAACAGCCAGATGTGATAATATTAGCACATATGACGAAGGTGAAGGACCCTCTAAAGGAAGTAAAAAGAAGAGCTAATTGGGATAAATTGAAGGCGGTGAGGGAAGGGAAGGTTTACGCGATAGAGGCAGATATAATAGACCGTCCCGGACCTCGCCTAATTCAGGCGATTGAGACTCTACATAAAATACTCTATCAAAAAGAGAAGACTAACTTAAAATAATGGCAGAGGAAGACCACTCCTACCTATAGCAAATAAGGAACCACAAACGCAACGAGACAAGCATATGCGACAAAGCCTTTCTACCTTATGTGCTATTATACTTTTTCTCCTGCGAGGAATCGCGAAGGCTTGATAAAGGGTTGTTTAAAATCTAAAATAGATATAGAAGATGAGAAGGAATATCTTTCTCCTATTATTGATATTTATCCGCTTCCTTTTGGGAGACGATAAGTTAGTTATTTCTGGTTATCATACAATGTATTTTCGCAGCTATAAGGTTAGCGGCGATACTTCCCTCTATGCCTACGACAATTATGGCAACGATTCCTCCTTTGATGATTACACAAACCTTTATATTAGGGGAAGACTTTATAAAAATGCCTTTATAGATGCCCAATTTTCCCGGGACCGCTTCTCGCCTATGGGCAATAAGTTGACATTGGAATATCGGGGTAAAGAAGTAAACATTAAAGTTGGTTCAATCCTTGCGAGCCTTATGGGGAATGAGTTCGCCACTTTAAGCAAAAGCCTTGATGGTATCCTCCTCAATATTCTCCTGAAAAATAACACAACCCTCTCCCTCGTCGCCTCACAGGCAAGGGGTTCAACCAAAGTTGAATCCTTCCGAGGTAATAACAGCCCCGGACCATATTATCTGCGCTTCAGTCCAATAGTTGAGGGCTCGGAGGTCGTAAAAGTTGATGATGTTCTTATGAGGAGAGGAGTGGATTACGATATTGATTATTACACCGGGGAACTAAATTTCCTCGGAGCACGCATAATTCCCGAAGGGTCAATAATCACTGTGAGCTACGAGTATTTCTATAGCCAGGGGAATTCCATTTACGGATTTCGTTTAGGGCAGGAAGGGAAATGGGGAATAACCTATCTCAGCCGTCCCGATTTCAGCTATGTCCCTCCTCAGGAGCATTCCCGAGAGGAATATTTCATCGGCACGGGAACTCCCGGACCATTTTATCTCAGCTATAGACCCATTGTGGAGAATTCGGAGATAATAATTGTAGATGGCGTCCCCAAACCCAAGGATAGCTATCAGATAAACTATTTCTCCGGGATAATAACCTTTAATTCGCCCATTCCCCAGGGAGCCTCTGTAGTAGTGAGGTATAAATACAAGTCTGATGTTCTCTCATTAGGAAGCAAAGAAGTGGTAGGGGTGGATGGGAAGCTTTCCCTGGGTGGATTACCTCTTATCCTCCAAATGGCAAGGAGCACTGACGGTGTGAATAGCGGAACAGCCTTCGGACTCCAAACTAACAAAAATTTTAAAGGCAAGGCGGGAGAATTTGCTATTTCCTATAACCTCCGCTCAATAGGAGACAAATTTGCTCCCTTGGAGTCGGTGGGCTTTTTCAGGCAAGAAAAGGGACAGATATTTTCCCTCAATTGGTCTAATCTTCAAAGGACAATAAATGCTTCTCTAAATTTCTCCTCCGGCAAGCGTCCATACGGATATTCCTTCTCCCCAGTGAGTTCTTCAGAGCTATCCTCTTATAAGGACATATCCTTAAACCTCAACCTCTCACTCCCTCGTTTCCCCAATATGGTCATATCGCATTATTCCACCTCCCAGGGAGGAGGCTATAATTACGAAAATGTGAGAGATGAATTACGCATTTCGTCTTCAAAGACATTTGGGGGGCAAAGTGAAACCGTTTCCCCACCACCTTTTGGGGAAGAAGAAACACTCAAAGGGCAATCGGAAGAAGGGAAAATATCTCCTCCTCTCCCTTCTGCTCCCAGCTACAGTGGTTACACGGAAAACCCTTATCCATCTTTTGGGGGCGGTTACTATGCTTATGGCACACCCTATACGAGCTATGGAGGAGGCTATGGCGGATATAGCAGATATCCAACTTATGGTGGTTATAGGTGGAGGGGTGCAACCCAAATTGGATTGTTTACCCCTGGTATATCTTGGTCCTTCAACCTCTCCCGCCAGAAGAGCAGAGGAGGTTATGAGAGGAATTACAGCGGTGATTTCCTGATGGGTAGATTCAACCTAATTTATGTCCCCACTCAAAAGCTCAAATTCAACGCTGACTTGGGGAAAAACAAATCGTCTTTATCCAATTCCTCAACAGCCCTTATTCAACTTGCTTACAATCCGAGCGAGAAATTATCTTTCGTTTTCTCTTTAGATAATTCAAATTCGGGATACTTGAACCAAACCCCTTCATACAGCAATCCAATCTCCCCTGGCTATTATTATGGAGGATTTAGCGGAGGAATAAATCAGAAAAGGCGCAGCATTGATATTCAGTATCTTCCCTCAGCCAAATTCAGCCTGAGCCTTAGTTTGGAAAATGATTTCAGCGAGGGAAGTTATTCAAGCAACAGCGCGTCCAAAAGCAAAAGCCTTTTCTTCACATATCTCCTTTCTCCCCGCGCTTCTTTAAACGGCACCTATATGATTCAGGATATGGATTTCGTGGGTGCCAGTGGAGGAATGAGAAGCAAGCTCGGCTATCTCACTCTTTCCTATCAACCATTTAAGAATCTTCCCTACTTCACCTTAAATTTGGATTATCAAATTATGAGAACTGACAATTTCTATAGCTCCTCCAGCACAGCTTCCTCTGGGGCATCTGCAAGCAAGCTGCAGGTTTGGGGGATGCGACTCCAAAATCCACTTGGAAACGATAAATCCCTCTTCGCTGAATTGAGGAAGACCGATTCCTCGGGAATCTATGGCTACTCTCGTTTTGAGGGAGGACTTGGTATTGACTATCGTCTCAAGCAATATCTCACCTGGAGTTTGAGCCTGAACAAGATAAATTATAGCGGTGAGAGCTCAGCCTCTCAGGGCTATTCAGCAACCCTTCTCAATAGCATATTGTCACTCAGATTCTGAAAGGAGGAAAAATGCGAAAGTTCATCCTGCCTTTTCTGATTTTTTTCTTCTCTTCGCTTTATGCTTTCTCGCCTCCTTCGGGGGCTATAATCGTTGATGTGGATAATACAAGAGACCCAATAGCCATATCAAGGGCTATCAAATCCGCCCTGGATAGAGAAAGCAAAGCCTTTTATGACATCGCAAAGGTGTGGGAACTCATAGGAAGAAGCGAGCCTTTTAAAAAGCGCCTCCCACCAGCCTTTGACCGCATAGTATATCTGCGTCAAAATGGAAAGATAATCCTACCACCTCCATCAAGAGGAGAGCTTTCTTTTCAATTTCAGGGATGGACATCGGAAGAGGAACAAAAGCTTAGAGCATTTATTCAACAAGCATTGCCTATTATCAAACAGGTTTATGGAGAGCCCGCTTGGGGAGGAGCGGTAACCATCCTCAAAGATACAAATCTGAACGATTATCAAGTGATATTAGCGGGAGTTTATGATGCCTCAACTGCGACAATCCATATGGAATGGGGTCGTTCGGGAGATATAGAGACCTATTATAGGCTCCTTCATCTTCTGCTTCATGCCTTCCACGGTCCCTATCAGATAGGCTTCGATGCTTGGGAAGAAGGAATCGCTTGGGCGGCAACAAGGGTAATCTTCTCCCAGCTCTATCCAAGCGAATCTTTCTCTTATTATTGCAGTTTCTATCTCTTCCCCTGGTATGAACTCCTCAATCAACCTTCCCTCTCCGCTCCCAGCTTCTGGCCTAAAAGCCTTACTGATTGCTCCGGGAAGATGACCATTTGGCGCCACTCCGCTGCGCTCTCCGCTTGGCTAAAAGTCTATATAGAAAAGCAAACTTTCTTCTCCGAATTCAACACTCTTTATTACCAAAGAGTCCAAGCCGACCCTACAACAAGCTCCGATTTGGGAAAACTGAAGGCGATTTGCGAACTAATCCTCCCCACAGTTGAAGGAATGCCTTTCTCTGAATGGTATGCTCAACAATATGCGTTGCAAGTTGAATCACAGGCTGGTCCCAAGCTCTATGTCTGGAATATACCCTCATTACCAACAAATCCAGACACCGAGGGATATGGGGTTTACATTGCCCTTTTTTACTTTTATTCCTCGGGAAACGATGAAACACCCTTAGAGGGAGTTGTTATTCCCTATTACTGGAATTATGATTTCAGCATAGATTTACCAGTCGAACCTCAATATGAATCAGTTCAGATAACAGATGGCATTGGTTATGTCGCCCCAACATTCTTCAATATCGGCGGTCCCCAAAGGATTACAATAGAGTTTCCCATTAAGGGCATTGATGTTTCAATCCCCTTCCCCTATGGCGTTGTGGGAACTGAGGCAGAACCAAATAACATTTACGGAGCTCTGCTATCGGGTTCAGAAGGAACCTTGACAATAAATGGAATAGAGGTTCCCATAACTCAGGGCGCCTTCGGCGCTCCCTTCCCTTCTCTCTCAACAGGACCCCAACAAATAGATGTTGTATATACTTCCCCAGATGGCAAAAGACTGGAAAGGAAGATAAACTGCTATTACGGTCCCTATGCGATAATAATTCAAACGCCAAGAGAAAGGCAAACCGCGAGCATTAGCTTATCAAAGGGAATCCATATGATAAGCGTTCCTCTTGACCCAGTTTCCCACGACCCCGCTTTTGCCCTGGGCATTCCACAGGAAAAACTCGCCCTCGCCTACTGGGAGCCCACGAAGGAAGGAACAAATAAATGGTTATTTTATCCGAATATAGCTCTTTCCCTTGGTAAGGGTTATTTCATCCGCTTGCTTGAGGATAAAAACATCCAACTTGATGGCTACTCCGAACCATTAGATGGAGAATTCAGCATTGGTCTTTCAACTGGATGGAATCAAATAGGTTATCCCTTCCCAGAGGGTGAATGCCCCCTTTCAAAGATATTAGTGAGAATCCCTGGGGAAACAAATCCTGTAAGCTTGGATACAGCAAGCCAAAAGGGATATTTAGCGAAAACCCTCTGGCGATTTAATGACAAAAGTGGAGAATATGAATTCTTAGACCCCGAGAAAGATACCCTTAAGCCCTGGGAAGCTTACTGGATAAGGTGCTATAAAGATTGCACATTGATTATACCGGGACCTAATAGAATAATGAAAGCGATGGGGAGGGAGAAATCAGCATCTATAAACGGATGGATGGCGAAAATGGAAATAAACATTGCTGGTGTAAACTACTCCCTGATTTTCGGACAAACGGATAATCCAGCCCCTCCCCTTAACCTTGAATTCCCTCCCAAAATTCAAGCTGAACCAAAAGCTTATTTCCTTGACAAATCGCGAAATCTTCAATTGGCTTGGGATATAAAACCGGTTTCTCCCAATTCGGAATGGCTCCTGCAAATAAAGGCTGAAGGAGAATGCGTTCTCTTTTGGCGTGATTTATCTCGTTTCCCGAGAGGATATTCACTGACTTTAACAGACTTAACAACCGGCAAAAAGATTTCCCTTCTCCATTCCTCCAATTATAGATTCACGGGAGACGGAACTCCCCGGCTTTTCTCCTTGAAAATGGAGAAGAAAAATCCTTTATTGATATCAAATCTCGCAGTGAACAGGACGAGAAAAGGGATAGAGTTCGCCTTCACGCTCTCAAAAGAGGCGGAAATAGAACTGAGAATTGAAACGGCATCGGGAGGGAGGAGAAGAATCCTCAGGGCAATGAGAGAAGCGGGAATAAATAGCATTTATTGGGATGGAAAGGATGAGATGGGTAGCGATGTTCCCGCGGGAATTTACATTGGGAGGGTCGTAGCTTATTCTGAGGGTGAGATGGTGCAAGCGATAAGGATGTTTATTTTAAGATAAAGATTGCAAATCTTTGAAATTAGTTGTATAAAATAAGAAAGGAGGTAGAGGCATATGAAAAAAGCTATTCTCGTTGTTCCGCTTGTCTTGCTCCTTCTCGCAGGTTGTGGCGAGAGGGTTAAGAAGACGACGACTGGTGTAAAACCGAGCAAGGCTCTTCAGTTCGCGGTGCTCGGTAAGTCAATTCATCCCTATTGGGATGAGGTGAAGCTGGGAGCGGAAGCGGCCGGGAAGGACCTGGGCGTAAATGTCTATTTTTATGTTCCCCCGAAGGAGGATGTAAGGGCGCAGATATCCCAGCTGGAAAGCTACATCTCTATGAAGGTGGATGGCATATCCTTTGCCGCATCCGACCCCGATGCTGTTACGGACACGATTAAGAAGGCGCTTGATATGGGCATTCCCTGCGTGGCTATTGACACAGATGCCCCCAAGTCGGGAAGGCTCGCCTATATAGGAACGGGAAACTACGAAGCGGGTAAGATAGCGGGCGAAACGATGGCAAAGGCACTGAATGGAAAAGGGAAGGTCGTTATCCTCACTGGCTCTTTAACCGCCCTCAATTCCCTTGAAAGGATGAAAGGATTTAAGGACGTAATTGCTAAGTACCCGGGGATAAAAGTGATAGACACGATTTGCGATTACGAGGACGAATCAAAGGCTATCAGCAGTGCCGAGGCTGCTCTTTCCGCTCATCCTGACCTTTCGGGATTTTACGGAGTTTATGCCTTTGACGGTCCAGCTGCTGCTCTCGCAGTTGAAAGGGCGAATAAAGTTGGGAAGGTGAAAATCGTCTGCTTTGACACGACACCTGAACATATGGAATACATCAAGAAGGGAGTTATTACCGCAACGATAGGGCAAAGACCCTATATGATGGGTTATCTGAGCGTAGCTCTTCTCTACAACATCGCGAAGCTCGGGCAGGACAAAGCCTTGATGCTTTTGCCGAAAGACAGGAAGATAGATACGGGAGTGGATATCGTCACGAAGGATAATTTGGACGAATATCGTTCTCGCCTGCAAAAGCTGGGAATCCCTGTTAAGTGGTGATTAAAAGTGAGGGGCAGGGCTCCGCCCTGCCCCCCACTACTTTAGAATTCCTTCACCATATAAGTCTTGATGAGCTTATAGCCGAATTTCTCAAAATATTCCCTCGCTCCAATTCCCGCTATCACCGCTATCCTTCTCGCCCCAAATTCCTCCCTGGCTATCCTCTCCGCCTCCTCTAATAACCTTCTACCCAATCCAAAATGCTGAACAGCTAAGACATCCCTTTTATGCAAGGGAACCATAGGTCCATAGGTGTGGATTTCCCTTATGACCACCTCAGCACCAGTCCACTCCTTAACCAAACCTTTTCCTACCTTCCTCAAGCGAAGAAAGGCATATAAAATCTCCCTATCTTTCGATTCAAAGGAAAGGAAAACCTCTCTCCCATCTGATGCATCGTAGTCCAAACGGAAAAGTTCAACATCGTTCCAGTCCATTGGAGCAGAGGTAGCTTGACGACATCTAATACATTTACACTTGACCATCTTCTGTAAAACCTGCCTCATATTCGACATCTTGCTTCCCGCTATTATCTGGTCTGCCGGGATATCTCTTATAACCCTTATTATCCGAACATATATGGGAACAATAGCCTTAATCCTTGCCAGTGTCTCCAATAGTTCATCGTCAGAATAGGGAATCCACTCGCCTCTCTCCCAGTATTCGCGAAGCTCTGCGTATGGCGTTAAAACGCAGGGATATATCTTTAGATAATCGGGACGATATGCAGGGTCGTTAAAGAGAATCTCGAATTGCCTTATATCCTTCTCTTTATCGCTCCCCAAAAGATTCAGCATAATATGATAGGTTATCTTGAAACCCGCATCTCGGAGGAGCTTCGTCGCTTCCCTAACCTCCTTCGTCGTATGTCCCCTTCTATTTTTTATCAATACATCGTCATAAAGCGATTGCACCCCCAACTCCACCCTCGTTACACCCAGCATCCTGAATCTCCTCAATTCTTCTTCATTTATCAAATCGGGACGAGTTTCCACCGTTAATCCCACGCAACGATTCTCTGCTCTCTCGTTCATCCTTTGGGCTTCAAGCAGATTTCTTGCCTCAATTCCGTTCAAGGCATCAAAACATCGTTTTATGAACCAAGTTTGATATCTTCTCGGGAGATAGGAAAATGTTCCACCCATAACTATCAAATCCACCTTGCTTGTAGGATGCCCCATTTCCCGGTAGTGCTTTAATCTCGCGGAAACCTGCTTATAAGGGTCGTATTTATTTTCCTCCGCCCTCATAACAGCTGGCTCATTGTGGATATAGCTCTTGGGAATCCCTTTCTCCGAGGGACAATATATGCAAGTGCCAGGGCAAGGATATGGCTTGGTGAACACTGCGATGGGAGCCACACCAGCTAAAGTTCGCATTTCCTTCTTGAGGAGATAGCTTTCCAAAAACTCCTTCCTCTCTATTTTTCCTTCCTCAATAAACTTGCGATAAACAGCGAGGAGGTCAACCTTGGAAGGAAAAGGAAGTTTATACTTGCTGATTTTCTCCCTCAAAAGCTGATGAAAGAGGGCTAAATTATCTGCTGAGGCGAATACCTCTTCAAGAACTTCCTCCAATTTGTCTTTAATCTTCGTCTTCACAATAAAATATTTTAACTTAAATTATAATTGTAAACAAATCAGCGTGTTTTGGGTTTTGTTTCATAATTGATATAGTCACATGCTGTAGTTCATTGCCCAAAAATCGCTTTAACATTAAAACATAATCTTGCCAATTCCTCCATTGCCTCTTCCGCTCTTTCCCTCATAGATTTATAACCTTCTTTTAATCTCTCTAACCTCCATTTTCCGAAAAGGTTTAGCAGGTTATCTTTGCTTAAATCCTCTAAAGACAAGAATGGCTGTCCCATTTCTTCCGCAAACGATTTCACTTTGGGGTCGTAAGAAATGGCAAGAAAAGGAGTGCCTGCTATGGTTGAGAGAATGGCGCAATGCAATCTCATTGCTATTGTTCCTTCCATTCCCGCTAAGAGTTCCAACGCTTCTCTCGGAGAATTCGGTTCCAGAAGATTTCCTCCGATTTCAGAGATAAGTGAGCGGGAAATCCCCCTATCCTCAGGATTGAAGACAATGAAGGAAATAGCGTATCCCTTCTTATAGATTTCTCGCAAAAAACTTTTCACCTCTTCGGTTCTAAGTCCCTTCCAAGAACGAAGGGAAACCCCTATCTCCTTTTTTCTCTCTCTCGGTGCTGGAGGAGCAAGGAGAAAGGAAGCATCGGCGGAGAGGAAAGCCTTCTTTATGCCCTTTTCCATCGCCCAGTTGAAAGATTGCTTGTCCCTTAAGGAGACGATATCCGCACGAAGAAGTGCCCTCCTCACAAGAAACTCGCTAATTTTTCTCTTGAGAGGACCTATACCTATGGCAAATATAGCTACCTTTTTACGCTTCATTTTCGCTAGTTCCAATAGAAATAGATAATACAAAAGGGAGCGGAAGCTTGTGATATCTTGGAAAAGCCCTCCTCCTCCAAGAACAAAGATATCGCAGAGGGAAACGGCTTGGAAAACCTCTCTAAGAGAAGACCTATTGAAGGAAGGACAAAGGAAGGTTTTCCTCGTAATTTCGGGATTGCCTGATAAAACGGATATCTCCCAATCTGAAATTTCCTTCTTAAGATAGGTCAATTCCCCTTCGAGAATAGCCTCGTCTCCCAAATTCCCCATACCGAAATAGCCAGCTAATAGGATTCTCTTCATCTCAATTCCCCTTTACCAAGGAATTCAAGATGATGTAAATCGCTTCAATATCACAACTTTTCAAATTTAGAGAATGCAGAAAATCTCTAAAAGATTTCTTCTCCTCCACCACAGATTCAATTTCCCCAGGAGATTTCCCAGTAGATAGGGCTATGCTTTTTATTAGGCAAGCCTTGCCAAGCGGTTTGTTTGAGAACTCCTCAACGGGAATACCAAGTCTATGGCTACATTTTCTCCTCAGCCATTCGTTATCAAGCAAGTTTAGGCGTTGAACAAGGAAATCAATCTCCATTGGCAGAATAGTGTCCTTACAATTTTTAAAATCTTCCCTCGCCTTTCCTATATCATTCCCTGAGGAAAGAAGGAGAGAATGAAGCGAGATAAGAGCGATATCCTCAAGATGTCTGGTGAGGGCAATGCAAGAGAGCGCAGAAGTGGCGAGCAAAAGCTTATCCCCTCCCTTTAGCGCTTCCCCAAGTATCATACAAATTTTTTCGACTTCTTTATCCAAAATATTCGCATTGTTTAACAAAAGAATTGCCTCATTATAAATTTCCCTCAATCTATCGCTTTGAAGGAGTGATTCCGATAAGATAGGGAGCAACTCATAGGGGAGTGGGGAAATTAAAAGGGAAGTCTGCCATTGGGATATGCGGTTGAGAAGCGAGTAAAGGTTGGCAACTTTACGATGTAAGGATACCAGCTCCTCATTCTTTACAACGGGCACTTCTTTATCATCTAAAGGAATTTCACCCTTTTGTAGTTCCCTTGCTTCCTTTATCTCCCCCCTTTCCCTTAGCGATTGGTATATTCTATCCCATTCCTCTTTTTTAATCTCTTGAATCCGCTCCTCGCAAATCCTGATTCTATTAGAAGGAAAAGGATGGGTTTCCATATATTCCGCCCAGCGTGGCTCTTTTCCCCCTTCCAATTTTTGAAGAAAATAGAGTAAACCCTTGGGATTAAAGCCGCTCCTCAAGGATATCCATATACCTTCTATATCTGCTTCTTTTTCTTGCTTTCTGCTGTATCCGAGGTTAAGGAGAGCGAGGACGGATTTAGCGAAAATTTTTTCTCTTCCATTCAAATTGAGGGAGGAAAGAAGGGCAAGGGAAAGGAGGATGAGGTTCGTCTGATTTTGGGGATGTTTTAGCTTTATATGAGCCACTTCGTGGGCGAGAACTCCAGCGAGTTCGTCCTCGCTCTCAACCGTTTTTAGAAGCCCTTTAGTCAAGAACACATTGTGCCCGAAAGAAGCATAAGCGTTCACTTGGTCTGTGTTAAGGATATAAAAATTGACTTGAACGCCAGCACCCTTTGAGAGCTTTTCCCCAATTTCCTTTATCCAATTCTGAAGGATGGGATTTTCTAAAAAGCCATATTGGAGGGCGAAGGCTTCCTTCGTCGCTTCTCCTAAAACATCATCTAAGTTGCCTTTGGAATAGCAAAAAGATGAAAATAAAAAGAGCATCAAAAGGGAAATAGCTTTCCTTTGCATTGCTTAAATTTTAGATTGTTGGCGAAGAGATTGGCAAGTCCAATATCTTTTGTTATTATCCTAAATAGAATGGAAAAGAAGTATGGCGAGAAAGCGATAGAGGAAGCCCAACTTGAGGTCTGGGAGAATCCCTCTCCCGAGAAGGATTATACTATCAGCATAACCTTTCCCGAGTTCACCTGCCTCTGCCCCCGCAGCGGCTATCCCGATTTCGCCACGATTAAAATAAACTATATTCCTGACAAGTTCATAATAGAGCTTCGTTCTTTAAAGCTTTGGTTGAATAAGTTCAGGAATCGCTATATATCTCATGAGGCGGCAGCAAACGAGATTTACGATTCACTTTACGAAATCCTCAAACCCCGCTATTTAGAGGTCATCGCCGACTTCAACCCCAGAGGAAATGTCCATACTGTAATAACGGTCCGCTCGGAGGAGAAGTCATCGCAAAAGGAATAGGAGGGTTTTGTAAGCAGGGACATTCAATATCCATTCCTTAACTTTCCCGATTCTCTTTCCCTCAAGGGCATCCCAGACTTCTCTTTCCTTTGGCAGGCGGATGCTCTTCGCTCCCTCTTTCGCGGTGTGAATTGCGATGAAGCTTTCGTTTGCATAAAGCACATCGTCGCTATCTATGTAGATATGAACACCAGCGCTCCTTAAAAGCTCTCGCAAGATGGAGGAAGGAGCGGGTGGAGTTTGGATATATACAGATGTCCAGTGGGGGAATTTTTTAAGGGCAAAAGCAACTTTTCCATCTGGGGAAAATCCCAAAGCTTCCGCGGATTCATCCTCCACCCATATCATTGGCGATGTTTGCTTTCCGTTTGTCCAGCTCTTCCCATCTTTCGTCTTCACTTCCAAGATGTTCGGCTCAAGCGATAAGCCCATCTTCATTCCCGTTATTTCCTCCATATTCCCAATTGCTATATCTTTTTCGTTCAGCAAACCAGGTGCGTAGAACCAGATAAAGAGCCCGCCTTTTGCCTTCAACTTATCTATTGCCTTTCTCGTCTTCTCATCCATAAAGAAGGTATTGAGGAATATGTAGCACTTATATGATGGAATTTTGTCAATATCGCTGATATCGTATAGGTCGAAGGGAGCTCCCATCTTGAAGAGCTCTCGCCATTGTTCATTTAAGAGAAGTTGGGAAACGGTATCCTTTCCTGAGCGCCAATGCGCTGTATAATAAAAGCTATTTAATCCCACAATCACGGCGACCTCGCTTACCCTTTTTCGCGAGAGGTTGAGGCTTTCGTCTCCTATTTTCTTCATCCTCGCTATTTCATTCATAAGTTTATCATCATCAAACCAGCAGGAGTTCATATCAAACCACCAGAGCCCGCCATTTATACTCAATGCCTGCACGAATTCCCTTCTCATTAAAGCGATGGATTCTTCTCTGTCTCTCGCTTGTCTATGGACGGGAGCGGCAAGATATGTTCCATCGTCAGCCTCATCCAAGAAAATCTTTTTATGAAGGGCTATAGAGCCGGGAAGGGCTCTGAATCCTCCGTCCTGTCCAAGTCCTCTTCCCACATATGTATGGGGAGAGCAGAGAAAATCTATGTAGGGAGAGGTTAGAATCCTCTGCAACTCAAGATGACCTCCATCCTGAGGCCAACCCACATTTGAAGTATAACCAAAGAAGACGCCTACCAACGATTTCCCCTTTGAAGTTTCCTTTACGATTTTCGCGAAGTGGAGAATGGCGTCCACTAACACCTTATGATGGCACATATAGTAATCTACCACTTTCCTATTTTGGGATGGATGATGGAACATACCAAAGGAGGTTTGCAATCTTTCCTCAAGAGTTGGAACCTGCGCGTTATCAAAGTTTACATTCTCATCGCCCCAAGCTTTTCTGAGCGCCTCAACATCATTATTATAGTGCTCTCTAAGCCACTTTCTGAAAGCCCTTGTCATCGGCTCGCTCGTATCAGGAACATACTGTGCTCCCATATAATGCCATTCCCCATAGATTCCCGCTCCTATATGATAGCCGATGCATCTTTCCGCATAAGGAGAGGATTGAATATGCTCAATAAATTTCTTTAAAGTCTCTCCCTCTTCCTTAAGCCATAGCTCGGAGGCAAAAGATGGCCATTTAGTTCCCCCGAATTGGTCCTTTTTATCCCAGCCGGTTCCATCGGCATATTTTTGAAGCTCCTCGGGATGGGCATCTATCCACCAATCGGGAGGCTCAAGGAAAAGGCGAGGGAAGAAATAGGCATTGGGATTAACCCTAAGGAGGTTGAGGATTATCTTATCAAATTCGCTGAAATCATATTGTCCCTCTCCCTTCCATCCCCTTCTGGTGAATTCTCCTAAAACATAATTTATCTCGTAGAGCTGAACGCCTGCTTTCGTGAACTGTTCTGCGTGTTTTTCGTCTATGTAGGGGATTTGAGAGTAGACCATAGGGAAAAAGGGTTTATCGTTTATGAAGAGGGCGGGTGAGCCATTGAGCTCCTTTATCTCAGCTTTTGGGAGTTCGCTCTTCTTCCCCACTATCTCCATCTTTCCCATAACATAATCCTCCTTCCCATTTTGTTTCGCTTGATGCAAGCCCATTACTATTTCATATGAGCCGGAGGGGGAATATTCGGGAATTTTGAGGGAGGTTGAGACGAGGAATTCATCACCGATTTTCAGATTTGAAAGGGGTGGAGTGGGAGGGATTGCTTTTCTTTCAAGGAGAACGAAATCGTCTTTTTTGATTGAAAGGAAAGCGAGATTGTCTCCCTTTGGCTTGCTTAGGATTTTCCCCCTTAATTTCACATTTATTGATGAACCCGCTTTTACAGCCTTGGGGAAATCTAATTTCAAAATCTTCCAGTTCAAGGCATCCTGTCCAAGATATTTGAAGGAAAGGGAATACCAGGGCGGTATGGGAGGTTTACCTATGGCGACAGCAGGGCGCCAGCGGGAATCGTTGAATTGGGGCTCATTCCATCCTTCCTCATAAGTTGGGGAGAATTTCCAATCCTCGGCTGTTTGATATTTAGCGATGAAAGTGGATAAACCATTAAAGCAAATCTCGTAATCTCTGTTGGGTGCGACATCAAACACAACGAAAACTATCTCTTTCAGAGGAAAATCTAATTTATTGTTTTCGTCCTTTGACCATTCCGCCAATACATAATTCGGAACCTCAAATTCCACCCATTGCCATTCATTGCTTTCTTTTAGGGTTACTGGTTCCACTTTATACTCCGAACCCTCCTCTTCAACCAATTTAATCCAGAATCTAACCCATCCACCTTTGTTTTTCACCCAAAGCCCGATTTTGTCAAAGGGTTCATCCACTTTCATCTTTAAATGAACATCAACCCAGTTCAGAGTTTTAGTTTTAAATCTCCATTTAATGACTTCTCCTTTCTCTTTATCTTTTTCTTTCCTCAACTCATAGTAATGGAATTCATTGGGATTGAATGCGTTGAAATAGTTTGATATCTCATTAAAACCTTCTAATAGACGAGCGGGTTCATAGCCCACCACCCTCAACCCATCTGTGTAAATTGTCTCAACAGAGCCATCGGAGTAATTTATCGTGCATTCCAGTATAACGCCAGCTGGGTCAGCGGGGCTATAATCCTCAATCGCTATAACATTCTTTCCCTTTCGGAGGAAGGAAGTAATCTCAAAAGTGTTTATTTTTCCCAGGCTGAATCCACCGGAGCCGACCTTTTTCCCATTTATGTAAAGAGTGAAGACATCATCTCCGGACATTTGGATGAAAGCGTCTTTGACATCTTTTTGGATATAAAAGACCCTGCGGAAATATCCTCTTTCCCCAAAGGGAGAACGATTAGTTCCCCAAATCCAATAAGCGGGAGAGGAATACTCTCCAATGGGGTTATTTCCCAACAAAGAGGTTAAAACGAGAAATATGGAAGAGAGAAATGCAAGCTTCTTCATCTTGTCACCTCAAGATTGAATTAGTAGCAGAAAAAATGGATAGTTGCAAGGATTTTATGGTCAAGCAATAGGGAAATTCTTGGGTTTGTTGCCATAATTGATATTGTCCCATAGCAACTGTTATTTTTAGCCTGAAACTCGCTTTAACATTTACCTAAAAACTCATTGGTGTTATTTATGAAACAACACGGCATGAGGAAAGAAGATTTTATAAGGCATAATACAAAATATGAATAATCTCAGAGAGATATTGGACTCGCTAAAAAGGAAGGGGATTGTCATTGCTGGAATGGGTAAAAGTTTTTGAAATAATGAAGGGATAAAGAGTAAAATAGCAATTGGGAATAAAATCTAATCCTTTTCTCATGGAGGGGAAGAAAAGAAGCAGTGTGTGTATCAAAAATATCAAACTAAATTAATTAGACGAATTTTATAAGTTAGGGTTAAGGGGAACTGATTTATATAGATGGAGGAGAAAAATATCAAATAAAAACCTATACACATAGATGCGAGGGCTCCCGTAGGGAGCCCTCGCAATCTCTTGTTTAATGGGATGTATTACAATCCCTCCCCCAAAATAAGAGATTGCCTCGCCTGAACGCTTTAGCGTTCAGGCTCGCAATGACAACAAGTAAGAGATTGTTTCGTTGCTTCGTTTCTCGCAACGACAATGGAGAGGATAAAGAATTAGAAGAGGTCTCAAAAGTTATGAGATTATACAAAATATTGACAGCGACTGAAACCAAAAGCAAAATATTATTAGATTTCCCCTAAAGGAGCTGAAGCTTATGCCTTCAGAGAAGGAAATTGCTTTCGCTCAACCGATAGCGAGGAAGCAGGATGAGGAGAAATTGGAGTTAAAAATCATAGGAGATATTACCGCTGGTTTTCCCTCACCAGCGGAGGAGGAGCTTTTTGAAAATATCTCCTTGGAAGAATGGCTCATAAGAAATCCTACCTCTACATATCTCGTGAAAGTTTATGGAGAATCTATGATAGAAGCGGGCATACTGCCCGGCGATTTCGTCCTTGTGGATAGAAGCCTCACCCCAAAGAACGGCGATATAGTGATTGCTCAAGTGGATGGCGAATGGACGATGAAGTATTTCCGCAAGCAAAAAGGAGAAATACTCCTCGTCCCAGCCAATCCTCGCTATCCTCCAATCAAGCCAACGGAAAGCCTCAATATCTTCGGAGTCGTAGTGGGGGTGGTGAGAAGATATAGATGAAGAAGGAGCAACCAATCTCCATTGAGGGCTTTCCCAAAGCGATTCTCCATTTAGACGCAGACGCCTTCTTCGCCTCCTGTGAACAGGCGACGAATCCCTCCTTGAGGGGAAAGCCTGTTGTCGTGGGTAAGGATAGAGGGATAGTGACCGCTGCAAGCTATGAGGCGAAGGCGCTCGGCGTGCAAAGAGGGATGTTGATAAAGGAAGTGGAAAGGAAATTCCCTCAGGTTATTATCCTCAAATCCGATTACGAAAAATATAGCATTTTCTCCCTGAGAATCTTTGAGATTTTGCGTCGCTTCTCCCCCATTGTTGAGGAATACTCAATAGACGAGGCTTTCGTTGACCTAACGGGCTTGAGGAGACCACTTCACTCTTCCTACGAGGAAATAGGCTTTCGCATAAAGGAGACGATAAAGAAAGAGCTCGGCATTACCGTTTCCGTGGGAATAAGTTTAACCAAGGTCCTGGCTAAAATCGCTTCAAAACAGAGAAAACCCGATGGCTTGACGGTTATCCCCGGAAGGGAGATTCATCTCTATCTAAAGGATTTACCAATCTCTGAGGTTTGGGGGATAGGTCCCAATACCGCCTCCTTCTGCGAAAAGCTCGGAATAAGAACAGCCCTTGACTTCGCCCGCGAGCAAGAAAATTTCATAAAGAAATACTTCTCCAAGCCTTTTTATGAAATCTGGCTAGAGCTGCGGGGAACAAGCGTCTATCCGGTGAATCCTGAACCAAAGGATTCTTATAAATCCATCAGCAAAGCTCTTACCTTTCCTCCCACCGCCGATAGGAACTTAGTCTTCGCCCATCTATCTATGAACTTGGAGAAAGCTTGCTTCAAGGCGAGGAAATACGAACTTCTGGCAAGGAAGGTCCTCTTCTTCCTGCGCAAACAGGATTACTCCTGCCTGGGAATGGAGATAAAACTTTCCTCTCCTTCCGCTTATCCCCTGGAGATACTTCCCCTTCTGAGGCAGCCATTTGAGGAAATATTTGAGGAAGGAGCCCTCTATCGCCAAACTGGTGTAATTCTCTCCGATTTACTTCCCAAAAACGCCTACCAACCAAATATATTTGAAGGCTCCCTGAGGGTGGAGAAGATTTCAAAGCTTTATGAGGTCATTGACGACCTCGCCCAACGATTTGGGAGGACCACTATCGCCCCCGCTTCAAGCCTTCCCTTGATTAAAGATAATCCCCTCAAGAGAGGAAAAAGCTTCAAGATACCCATCCTTCCCATAAAGCTTCAGTAGCGCTTGTAAATACACATATAGATTGGCTTCGCCAACACATTTACAAAACCCTTTGGGTTTGTAAATGAGACTGGCTTCGCCAACACAGTTCGCAAACCTTTGGGTTTGCGAACCGAGATTGTTTCGTCGCTTCGCTCCTCACAATGACAATCCCTCTGTAATTGCTGGCATGGGTAATGGTTTTTGAAATGCATAAGAAATAACGAGGGGAAATCATAATTTGGATAAAAATCCAAATCTTTAAAAGTGTTTGGAAAGAAAGGACATATTGTATAATTCAAAATTTCTCAAGCCGATTCGTAATCCAAAGTTTTTTAAAATGAAAACTTGAGAATGAATCCACAAGGAAGTAGAAGGAAAATAACCCATCAAAAACCTATACCCATAGATGCGAGCCTCCCGTAAGGGAGGCGTGGCAATCTCTTGTTTAATGGGATGTATTACAATCCCTCCCCCAAAATACGAGATTGCGAGCCTGAACGCTAAAGCGTTCAGGCTCGCAATGACAAAAGTGGCGATTGCTTCGCTCCTCGCAACGACATGAAGAGGATAGAGAATTAAAAGAAGTTTGAAATGTTAGGAGATTATACATAGAGGTTGAATTTTCGTTCATAGAAATGTAAAATATAAAAGAACCCAAAGGAGGCTCGGAATATGAAATATGACTTCCAGCAGTTGCTCGCGGAGGCTAAGGAAATCCTTGAGGAAAAAGACAAAGCAAGAGAAGAAGCTTTAAAGCTCTCCCGTGAGATAACAAGGAGTTCTGCCTTTTCCATTAGAGCTCTTCATCAAGAAGAGCTCGGGGAGGCAGAAAGACTTTTAAGCGAAGCGAGGGAAAGACATAAGGAGCTTCTTTCCCTTTTGGAAGGACATCCCGACCTTCGCCACTCGGGTTTTGTCCACGATGCGGAGAAGGAACTGGTAGAAGCAAGCGTTATGCTCTCAATAAAAAAGAAGGAACCCATACTGAAGCAAAAAGAATTGGGAGTTTTATATACCGCTTATCTCAATGGAATTGGGGAAGCGATGGGCGAGGTCAGGAGGATGCTGCTTGATTGCATTAGAAGGGGCGAACTGAAGGAATGTGAGGAACTCTTGGGGCTTATGGAGGAAGTTTATTATTTTCTCTCATCGCTCATTTATCCGGATGCGATAACCGGTAATCTTCGCCGCACGGTTGATATGATAAGAGGAGTTTTGGAGCGTTCCCGGGGAGATTTGACCCTGGCAACCCTAACACTTCCCTTGCAGGAAGGAAAGGGGGTAGAATAAAATGCCCGATGAATTAGGTAGACCTATCTTCACTGTTTTCGGAGCGGGGAATGGCGGGCAAGCAATGGCGGGCTACTTGGCTTTAAAGGGATTCCAAGTCCGCCTCTACAACCGCAGCGAGCCCCGCATCCAGCCGATAAAATTGATGGGTGGCATAGAAATAGTGGGTTCGGAAATGCATCCCGATTTGCGAGGATTCGCCAAAATCCCTATGGTTACAACGAATGCAGGGGAGGCTATGGAGGGGAGCGATATACTTTTGGTCGTAGTTCCCGCATTTGGACATCGTTTCATAGCGGAACAAATGGCTCCTCACCTAAAAGATGGACAGATAATCGTCCTGAACCCCGGAAGCACTTTCGGAGCTCTGGAAGTCTATCAAATTTTACGGTCAAAAGGCGTGAAAGCAGATGTGATTGTAGCCGAGGCACAAACTTTTATCTTCACCTCTCGCAACATCAACCCTGCGCAAGTGCGTATTTACCGCATAAAGAACAGCATTCCCATTGCCGCTATTCCCGCCAATAGAACCAATGATGTGGTCAAAGCTTTGAGGGTCGCCCTCCCTCAATTCATTCCCGCCGAGAATGTATTGGTAACGAGCCTGAACAATATAGGAACCGTTTTCCATCCCGCGATAACCGTTCTAAATGCCTCTCGCATAGAATCAACCCACGGAGAATTTGAGTTCTATATAGAAGGGGTAACACCAGCCGTGGCGAGCATACTGGAGAGAATGGATGAGGAAAGGTGCAAGGTTATGGAAGCTTTAGAGATTAAGCCGATGACCGCAAGGGAATGGCTCTATGTTGCATATGACGCCACTGGCACATCCCTTTTTGAGGCAATACACAATAATAGGGGATACTATGGCATAAAGGCACCCCCCACACTTGAACATCTTTACATAACAGAAGATGTCCCTATGAGCCTTGTCCCTATCGCTTCCTTGGGGAATATGCTGGGCATCGCAGTTGACGCGATAGAGACAATCATTAAGCTCGCTTGTCTAATGCTAAAGAGGGACTTCTGGGAAGAAGGAAGGACTATGGAGAGACTTGGCTTGGCGGGTCGCTCCGTTCAGGAGATAAGAAGGCTCGCTTTGGAAGGGAAACTTGATTGACGGCTATTTCTTAATCCTTTAAAATCAAGAAAATAGATATCTTTTGAGAGGTGATTTTTATGCGAGAGGAGAAGAGAGGTCCCTTTATGACGGCTAATAAGCTTTACTTCTTGGGTAAATGGCAATGCAGAATCTGCCGCAATGAGTATTACCCGGAAGCTCAATCCTTCGCCAAACTTCCCGAGAATTGGCATTGCCCTATCTGCGGTTCCCATAAATGGGTTTATACGGGTGTTGGAATATCTTACCCGAGAACGGTGAGAAGAGCGTGAACATTGAAGAAGCAAGAGACAAAGTATCAAGAATAATTGAAGAGGTAAAGAAAGCGATAATAGGGAAGGATGAGATAATAAAGCTTTCCGTTATCTGTCTATTAGCGAAAGGACATCTATTAATTGACGATATTCCCGGGGTAGGTAAGACGACATTGGCAAAGGCTTTAGCAAAGGCGATAGGAGGGATATTTAAGAGAATTCAGTTCACTCCCGACCTCCTTCCCTCGGATATAACCGGTGGCTCAATTTATGACCCTAAGGAAAGCAAGTTTATCTTCAAGCCCGGTCCCATCTTCGCAAACATAGTTTTAGCAGATGAAATAAACAGAGCATCGCCCAGAACTCAGGCGAGTCTTTTGGAAAGTATGGAGGAACATCAGGTAACTGTTGATGGCGTAAGTTATAAGCTACCTGAGCCTTTCATAGTTATTGCCACGGAAAACCGAGTGGAGCATTACGGTATTTATCCGCTTCCTGAGGCACAAATAGACAGGTTTATGATGCGGCTATCGCTTGGCTATCCGGAAAGGGAAAGCGAGGAGGAGATATTGAAAAATCACAAGGTGTTAGACAATTTAGCGGAGAGAGTGGAAAGGGTCGTTGACCCAGATACGATAATTGCCCTGCAGGAGAAGGTCAAGGGGATATATGTCTCACCTGAGATTCAAGGTTATATAGTTGACCTCGTTTGGGAAACGAGGAGACATCCCGCCGTTTCCTTGGGGGCAAGCCCAAGAGTGGGAATCCACTTGCAGAGATGTGCTCAAGCACTTGCCCTTTCGGAAGGGAGGGATTTTGTGCTTCCAGACGATGTAAAACTTCTTATCCCCCATATTCTCGGACACCGACTTATCCTTAAACCGGAAAGGCGTGTTGATGTTCCCTCCCTTATAAAGGAAATAATGGAGAAGGTTCCAGTCCCCTTGATACGAAGGTGATGCTACCCTCTTGGTGAGCCCTAAACTTAAGCAATTATCTCTCTTCTTCATCGGCTTTTATATCCTAATCCTCGCCTTCATAATCAAGCTTCCCCACATTGTTTTCATTGCCTCCTTCCTTTGGTCCTTTCCTCTTTCCTCCCTCATTTTGAGCTATTTCTTCCTAAACAAAATAAAGGTAAGAGTGGAGTTCCCCTCTGGATTGACGCAGGGAGAGGAAGGAAAGATAATTCACAGAATAGAAAAGGGAATTTTCCCTCCCCCAATGCTCACCTCAAGGGTTGTTTTGCCGCCACCTTTAGTGTCAATAGAACCAGCCAATTTGAGCTTGGATGGAGAGACTGGCGAGGAACGGTTCTTTGCTGTGAAGAGAGGAGTTTATAGAATAAAAGAAGTAATTTTATCAGCCTGGGATTTCCTCGGAATTTTTGAGATAAGAAAGAAACAGAAAGTGGAGGGAGAAATGATTATATATCCCTCTTATGTGAAGTTTACTTCCCTGCTCATATTTTCCGGGAGAGGAGAAGAGGGGATGGGAGGCGGTCAGCCATCCCGAGGTGGAGTGGAGTTCGCCAGCGTTCGGGAGTGGCAAGCGGGAGAAAGCATGCGGAAAATAAATTGGCGATTAACAGCTAAATGGGGACGTCTCTTCGTGGTTCAGCACGCTCAAGCGGGCTCTCGTTCCCAAACGATTGTAATAGACTGCTCTCCTCATAGCTTGTTTGGAGATAGTAAGGACAACACCTTTGAGCTATCAATAAAGGTAGCCGCTTCCCTTGCTTGGGCAACGCTTGAGAACGGCGGCGATGTTACACTTGTTTACGCTGACGACAAAGGGAATATCTCTTCCTCTCGCCACACTTCCTTTATCCCGATATTAGAAGAATTAGCGAGATTGGAAGCAAGGTCCTCCCTTACACTCCCAGTCCTTCTTGAGAAAGTAAATTTTGAAGAAGATTCGTCCCTTATTATCCTGACTTCTCTTCCCGATGATTCACTTTTACCTTATTTGAAAAAGCAAAAAGAAATGGGAAACCCTGCCCTCCTCCTTCTAATGGATGCCTCCACTTTCGGGAAGAGGGGATGGTTTTCTACCCCTTTCCTTGAATCAGCGAAAGACTTTGCAACGGTTTCTTTAATCGGCAGGGAAGATAACTTGAAAGAGAGGTTGGAGAAGATTTGGGCGATTCACTCCTCTATTTAACCTCTCTTGGAGTAACGCTTAGCGGTGTATTCGCCTATTATTCCGTCGTGGAAAGCAATGTTCTCCGCATTCCCACTCTTTTGTTTATCCTAAATGGACATCTCATAAGCTTCCTTCTCAGGGAGAACAAGAAAAAGAGGTTCTATTCCGCCTTTTTCCTTTTCTCCCTCCTTTTTCTCCTATTAATTGATGCATTTAAAGGAAAAGGACTTCTTCTTTTCCCTCCCGAGACGGGAGGCGAGCCCGGGCTTATAATCGGGGATTTCCTCCTCTGGCTTGTCGTTCTCAGAAGCTATACCCTCTTCTCCCCGGGATACCTCCTTTTCTCAATTGTTCCCTCTATCGCCTTTCTCGGTCTCATTTCCGCTTATACAGTCGACCCCGAGCTTTTCCTCTATACCTCTCTTTGCTTCCTCTTCTCTATCTTGCTTCTTATCTTTAATTCCTATGAAATAGGGAGGTTCCCTTCCCTCCGTTCTTCTTTATTTACCATCGGCTTGTTTCTCTTCCTCCTATCAGTTCCACTCGCTTTCTCCCTCCTCTTGCCGCTTCAAAGGCTCACCTCTGCCCTACCAATGCCGCAGATTTATTTCCCTATCGAAGCTTTTAAACGAAGCGATTTATATGAAGGCTTCCCTTTCATCTCCAATGCGGTGCTTTTAGGAGGTGGTCTGCCAAGAGGAAACGAAGTGATTTTAGAGCTGAAAGGCGAGCCTACCCCTCTTTTGAGGCAGGGAACATATGAATACTTCTCGGGAAGATATTGGGTTAAGACTCTATTTACCTATTCTGTTATAAGGGGGAGGCAAGGAGTCTTCCCCATTTCCCCCACTAAACCTCGTTCCTCGCAAATCAGACAAAAGCTTAATCTCAAAGAAACTCCACTTGCCCTTCTCCCTCCCATCGGCATATTCTTCGGTGCTTTCTCCTCTATGCCCTTCACCGGGATTAGACTTTACCTCTTGACACCACCTCATCCCTGCAAAATCATATTTCAACCAAATATCGCTCCCCGTTATATCTCAAAGGGAGCTGATAACTCCCTTTACGCTGCTTTCTCTATAAGAATGAAAAGAATCAGCTATGAGGTCATATCCCAGCCCGATTTGCCCTGGCAAGAACAATTTTCCTCCTCTATCTATCTTCAAAAGCCTCTCTCTCCCAAAACAGCGGAGCTCGCAAAGAGCATCACGAGCGGCTTGAATGACGATTATCAAAAGGCAATCGCCATTCAAGAATTTCTCAAGAAAAATTATTCCTATCGCCTCGGTGGCGCTCCTTCTCCAACAGAGAATGGCGTGGAGTGGTTCCTGTTCAAAAGCAAGAAAGGAGATTGCGACTTCTTTGCCTCCGCTATGTGCATTCTTTTGAGAGAGGTGGGGATTCCCGCAAGAGTAGCGGTGGGCTACGCTGTTTCCGAATACGACCCCAAAAGGGATGTTTGGATAGTTAGGCAAAAGGATGCTCATATGTGGGTGGAAGCATATATTAAAGGTAAGGGTTGGTTTACATTCGACCCCACTCCTCCAGGTGGTTCTCTCCTTTATGATTTTTATCTTTCTCTTCAGCGCTATTACGCCCTTCATAAAAGGGAAATATTCCCTCTATTCCTTTTCCTTGCTTCCCTTGCCCTTTTATTCCTCCTCTTTCGGGCAACAATGTTGGAGGAAAGAAAAAAGAAGAAAGGCGATATAAGAGGAAAGCTCGTCCATTCTCTCTATGCTCTTGGCAAAAAACTGGAGAAGATGGGATTGCCACCCCGCAAGAGCTCTGATACTTTAAGGGAGTGGCTCAGAGAAATCTCCCCCTTCTTATCGCCTTCTTTTGGAGAAGCGATGAGGGAAATAGTTAATATATGCGAGGAAATATTCTATGGTAGGGATGTGGAAGAGAAGGCGATTGAACTCGCTTTAAAGAAAATAGATGAGCTGAGGAGGGCGAAAAGATGGCAGATGATAAACATATCTACCTCTTAATAGGGGAAGAGGTTTTAAAAGAGGAAGAGATTGAATCTTTGATAAAAAGATATGCGGAGGGAGAATTCAAGGAATTCAATCTTGATATCTTCAAGGGGAAGGAGACTTCTGCCGCTTCAATTCTCCAGAAAGCCCAGACGCCCCCTATCGGTGCGAAGTTCAGGGTGATAGTCGTCAGGGATTTCGGTGCTCTTTCTGAAAGGGAACAGAAAAAGTTAGCAGAATCCATTGAAAAGATTCCTCACTCCACAATTCTCATTCTCAGCGTTGAGAAAAGAGAGGAAATAGACAAAAAACTTCGCGAAAAGCTCAAGGATTTTGTAGCGGAGAAGTCCATCGAGTTCGTCGGCAATAAGTGGAAGATTGAGCAACAGAGGAGGGAATGGCTCCAAAAAGAGCTGAGAAAGAGGGATGTAAAGATAGCACCAGATGCCCTTAATCTGTTGCTGTCGATTCCCTTAGATACTCGCCAACTCTTAACGGAGATAGAGAAGCTCTCCACTTATGCTCTGGGAAACATTATCAAGAGGGAAGATGTGGAGAATCTCGTTGCCGGTAGGGAAGATATAAGAACTTATCATTTAGTTGAAGCAGTCTTTTATAGAAATCCTCAAGAAGCTATGAGATTTTTATATTCCCTTCTTGAAACAGGAGATATCTGGACGCCACTCGTCATCCTTCAATCTCTTGCCGCCCATACAAGGCTACTAATTCAAGCCAAAATTCTTCAAGAAAAAGGGATTCCTTTAAATAAAATTTCCATAGAAAAAGCCCCAAACGAAGTAAAGGATTTGCTCCTCCAGGGCGATAATGGCATAGTGGGCTATATTGAGAAGAGAAATTGGTTGATTAAAAGATTGGAGGAGCAAGCCAGGCGGTTCAGCAAAAGGTCGCTTTACTCCATCCTTCGCTTTCTACAGAGGATTGATATGGATATAAAGCAAGGAGCAGACCCAAAAGAAAAATTAGAATACTTTATATTCAAAGTGGCGGGATTCCCCAGCAATAAAGAAGGAAAATCAACCAGCTGAGAGAAGCAATCGCAGTTTTTTCATCAACTTGCTTTTCAACCGGGCAGCGGTATTTTTATGCAAAACCCCTTTGCTTACAGCTTTATCCAGGCGTCTGCAGGCTTCCCTGACAGCGGGTTCTGCTTTTTCCTTGTCCTTTTCCGCAAGAGCGGAAAGAGCTTTTTTAAGAAAGGTTCGCACGGCGGATTTTATCGCCTTGTTTCTCATTCTCCTTTTCTCAGCTCGTCTCAGAGCTTTCTGCGCTGACTTCGTCTTCGGCAAAGCAAAAATCACCTCCAAGTAATTTAATTATATAAATTATCACATTTATTGCCAACTTTTTGTATGATTACATAACCTTTAAGATTCCTTCTAACTCCCTATCCTCTGCATTAACAATAATAGGAGCGAAACAACACACCCCTTCTTGTAAATACAAGCGAGTGGTATTATCCCCCTTCGCTCTAATGAATCCATTCCCATAACTCTAACTTATAAAATTCCTCATCGTCAAATATCTTTTTGAAATTATTCAAATTATTCTTTAAAATGCTAAAAGAATGTTAAAGGAGCGAAGAAATTGCTTAAACATAGGGTAATTACTGCCCTTTGGGGCACAGCTATTTTCCTCTTTGCCCTCCTATTTCCCTGGGGAAATGGGATTCCCTTCCTCTTGCTTCTCCTCTCCATCTCCCTTCTCGCCCTCAACGAGCTTTTCTCATCTCTACGAAGCAAAGGATTTCATCCTTTTAGCTTCATCGCTTTTATCTCCTCAACCCTCTTCCTTCTCCTCGTTTATTTGAAAAAAATGTCTCTCATCCCTCACCTCCTCTCCTTGACTCTGCTTCTGTGCTTCCTCACGCGACTCGCAATCCGCAGGGGAAGAAATCTCATTAGAGATTTGAGCTTGACTTTTTTCCCCATTATGTACATCAGCGGTTTCCTCTCTTATCTTCTTCTTTTATACTCTTCTCGGACTTCAATCCATTCTCCCATCTCCTCCATCCCTTCAGGAGCCTGGCTCTGCACCATCATCATAATCACGAACTGGCTTAGCGATATAGGCTCTTTTTTCGGAGGAAAATTTTTTGGGAGAAAGCATATCTTCCCCCACATCAGCCCCGCAAAGACTCTGGAGGGATTCGTATTCGGCTTTCTCTCAAGTGTCGTTGGCGGGATAACATTGGGAATTTTTAGTGGATTGGGTATATTCCCGAGTTCATTGCTCGCTTTCCTAATAGGGATATTCGCTCCCCTCGGAGATTTAGCCGAATCCGCGATAAAAAGGGAACTGGGGATTAAGGATTTCAGCTCCATATTGCCAGGTCATGGCGGAATTCTTGATAGATTTGATAGCCTTCTCTTCTCCGCCCCCGCTTCCTATTATCTTCTGAAGCTACTTCTGATTATCAGATGAAAAATTTTACAATTTTTGCCTCAGATTATATCATTTAAAATGGTGATGAAAATTGGTAAAGAAGATGCTTTTGCAAAATAAAAATTTTATCATTTCCTTTCTCTTTCTCATTCCTTCTCTCTCATTTCCCCTCACCCTTCTTGATTTATTTATCCAGAAAGGAGAAAACCTTAAATTACAAGATTTCTTGAACCATATGAAAGCCAGTCCTTCCTCTTTAATCTTCAACTGGCGGGAGAAAGACGGAGAATGGCACCAACTACAATTTCAGGTTGTAGGGAAATATCTTAAAGCAGAGGATTCCCGCTTTAAAGTTAAAATAACCCCTTCAATTAACAAATCCGGTTTGCAGATTTCCTGTGAAATCGTGCCCAAACAGGAAATAAACGCCCCTCACGAGCTCCTCCTCTCCTCCATCTTTGACCCCTCTAAATGGGAACGCCAATTCTATCCTTGCCTCCCCTACCTCGTCCTCCCTCCTTCCTCTCCCGCAACAATCCGCTTTCTCGCTGAGGAAAACGATTGGACCGAACTCAAAGAGGGTCCAGCTGTCTTCTTCTACCCATTTGGCGTTTTGGAAAATGATACCCATTTCCTCCTCTGGGGCTCCCTTGATATCGGGAAATTCGCCCTTTTGACGCCCAACCTCATCCCCAATCACATCCCCGCCGTCTGTTTCCGCCCCAAGAGATTAAACAAAAACGAAACCCTCAAATTGGAGCTATACATAAAAAGCTTTCCGAAAAGCAAATTTCCACGCTATCGCGATGTCTTGCGCTGGTATATTGAGAACTGGAAAGATAGCGACCCCCTAACGGGAGAAATCCTGAAAAACGCAGGGAATATAATATCCCTGAAGGAGAAATTGAGGCGAACGCTACCCATAGGGAATCTCGTAGGCTTCCCCGGGGGTGAGCAGGTATCAGATGGAATGGGAAATTTAAACGATTGGGGGAAATACAAGCTTCGAGGATGGCGGCAATTGAAAATCGGCAACCTTTGGTATTACGCCTGGCATCGCTGGGATGAGACTTATCCCACAGAGGGAGAATGGGTTGGGGAGACGAACTATCGGATTAAGGCTGATATCCTGAGAAGCGATATTGAAGCCCTCGTTAAAGAGGGAATCCATCCTTTCCTCTACTTCAGACAATTTCTCACAGCTGAGGGAACTTATAAGGATAAACCTCCTTATAAGGATTGGATTGAGGTAAACGAAAGAGGTCAATCTTTGTTGGGCTATTCCTATCGCCTCAATCCCGATAACGCGAAATTGGTGGGTGTAGAGGAGGTGCATTGCTTCCCTGCAGATTTCGGAAACGACTCCTTCCGCCTCTGGTATTTTGAGAATCTTAAGAAATGCATAGATTTCTATCAACCCGCTGGGATAGCCTTTGATATGGGATGGGCTTGGTGGAGTCTGGGCGAATTCTCTCGGGCAAATCCCAAAACGAGCAATTCCCACGCTGTGACAAAGCTCCAGGCGGATGTCTGGAATTGGCTGAGGGAAAAACATCCCAAGATGAGGATAATCACTAATGAAGCCTTCGGAATTCCCTCTCAGCTTTTCGCGGATGGCATCCTCATAGAGGGCGGAGCTCCCGCTGGCAAGGATGAATTAGACTACGAGTCAGCGAAAGCCATCCCCACCCAAGTAATAAGCTTTGAATATCCCACAAATTACAATGGGATGATTCAACCCCTTGATAAAAAGGAGCGTCCCTATTTAATAGTAAAATATAGGGCTAAAGGGATAGAAGCAGTTGGCGATTATGCGATTCACATCACGGAGGGAGTGCCGGGAAGGGAGGCGACCGCGCTAAGCATGAGCGAGATAATTGCCGATGGCGAATGGCATACAGCAACAGTGGATTTGAGAAAGATAGAAAATGTGGAAATGATAAAGGGAATTGCCATACAGGTTCAAGCGAAGGAGGAATCGGCATATCTTGACATAGCCTACATCGCATTCTCCCCCTCGCCCAATCAACCAGAGAAAGAAAAGGAAATCCCTTTAAATCGCTTTCCATCTTATATAGACGAACGCTATACATCTTTCTGGCAAAGCCGTCCAGACTGGCTGCAAAATCCCTCAAAGGATTTCTCTTTAATAAAAGGAGAGGATTTTACTCGTTTTGAGGTGAGAGGTAAAGGGTCGGGGATGAAATGGGGGTTCAATACGCTTAAGGGAATAATCGCTCAAAGGTATATGAAGGTTTTGAGCTGGGGAGCCTGTATCGGAGGAGATATATGGTGGTCTCCCTCCAATGAGATACTCTCATTCAGCTCTCAGGCAATGGGGATGTTTCCAATCACGGATTCAAGAGCGATAATCAGCAAAGACAAAAGGGTCTTCGCAAGCGGGTGGGAGGATGATAAAGATGCTTTGATAGCGGTTTATAATAATAGCAATGAGGAAATTAGAAGCTCTTTGCTTCTGGATGGAAATCTCGTTAAGAAGCTTAAAAATTCCTTCTTTATTCTCTTAAATACCTTCGGGGACCGAGAGGTAAAGGAAAAAAGAAATATTAAGGGTAGGGAGATTTCAATTCAACTTCCACCTCGCTGTGGGCTATTGATTTCCTCAAAGGAGGGAATTTTTGAATGATTAAGGTCGGATGTTGCGGATGGGCAAAGAGCCAGAGGGAATATTTTGAGAATTTCTCCGTTATAGAACTTCAACAGACTTTTTACAAATTACCAGATTTAAAAACAGCTCTAAAATGGAGGGGAAAAGCACCAAAGGATTTTGAGTTTACGCTGAAAGCATCCCAGCTTATAACCCACCCACCATCAAGTCCTACTTACAAGAAAGCGGGATTGAAAATAGAAGAGGAGAAAAAGGATAGATATGGATTTTTCCGTCCCACAGAGGAAGTCTTCAAGGCTTTTGAGGAGACTTGCGAGATAGCGAAGGCATTGAACGCGAGGATAATCGTATTTCAGTGCCCCGCTTCATTTAAGCCAAGCGAGGAAAATAAGGAGAATTTGAGGATTTTCTTTCGGGAAATTCAAAGGGATAATTTCATTTTCGTTTGGGAGCCGAGGGGCGAATGGAGCGATGAGGAGGTCAGAAGCTTATGCCAGGAGCTCAATTTATCCCATTGTGTTGACCCATTCAAGGGGGAAAGCGTATGGGGAGAAATCCTTTATTTTCGCCTCCACGGAATAGGAGGCTACAGCTATAAATACAGCGATGAGGAGCTTCAAAAGCTTGCGGAAATGATTAAGGGAGAAGAGCGAACAGTTTATGTTATGTTCAATAACACGAATATGTTTGAGGACGCTTTGAGGTTTTTAAAATATGTTGCAATTTAAAAACCAATGGGGGGATATTCATCATCCCCAATTGGTATCAGCAAGCTTTATATCGTCCTCTTTCTTTGACGAGAGGATACGGAGAATTCATAATTGTTAATGAATATGAATCTGACTTATAGGGAAGTGATTGAGCAATTAAAAAAGACTTATGAAGGCGTTGCAAAAGAGTTCTCCCAGACGAGGTCAAAGCCCTGGGAGGAAATGGAGGAGCTTGGGAGAGAGGTATTTGAGGGAGCGAAAGTGTTGGATATCGGTTGTGGGAATGGACGCCTTCTCTCCGCTTTGCCAGAAAATATCCAATATTTAGGCATTGATTTATGTAAGGGCTTGATTGAAGAAGCAAGGAAGAAATATCCTGGCAGGAGATTCATCGTTGGCGATTTCCTTACCCTCCCTTATAAGAGATTAGGGATGGATTATGATTTCATCTTCGCAATAGCCGTATTCCATCATCTTCCAACGTTTAGGACACGCTTAAATTTTCTTAAAAAAGCAAAAAAACTGCTGAGTAAAAGGGGCAAGCTTTTCCTCACAGTTTGGAATCTTTGGAAGGAAAAGAAGCATAGGGAAAAGATAAACGAGAATGGAGATATCATAATCCCCTTTGGGAAGGAGAAAGCTCCTCGTTATTACCATGCCTTTAGAAGGGAAGAGATAGAGGAGCTGGCGAAGAAAGCTGGATTTGTGATAGAAAAAATTGAAGAAAACAGAAACCTCGTAGCTGTATTGAAATGCTATGATTAGGCATATAGCGAGAACGCTCTTCTTCGTTTTCCCTCTATTCTTCCTTCTCGTATTCCGACACAATCCCAGAGGGATTGGAAACGAGCTTTATCCCCTCCTGCCAATGCCTCCTTTATCGGAGATGAAGAGGATTATGGTTATCGCTCCTCACCCTGACGACGAGACGCTCGCTTGCGGCGGTCTAATCGCCCTTGCGAGGAGAGAAGGCATACCTGTTAGGGTGGTAGTTGTGACAAACGGAGAGTCCTTTTCCTACGCTGCCCATATACATTATAGAAAAGTCTTACTTCCGCCCTCATATTATATAAAGTTCGGCGAGAAGAGACAGAACGAAACTCTATCTGCGATGGAATTGCTCGGTGTGCCAAGGGAGGATGTTATTTTTTTAGGTTATCCCGATTCCGATTTGTGTCTTCTCTGGGAAAAATACTGGGATTATAATCAGCTCTATACACATACACTCCTCCATACCAGCTTCTCTCCCTTCCAAAACATCTATCATAAAAACGCTCCCTACTGTGGGCGTTCCCTACTTGAGGATTTGGAGAAGATAATCCTTGATTATAAACCAACACATATCTTCATTCCCTCAGCAGAGGATGCCCATCCCACTCACTGGGCTGTAAACTCCTTCGCAAATATCGCCCTATTGGAATTAAAAGAGAAACACCATCTTTCACCCCAGATTTACACCTATATAGTTCACAGGGGTCGCTTCCCCTACCCAAGGGGATTGAAAATGGAGGAAATGATAAAACCTCCCTCCACCCTCTTGGGCTTGGGATTTCATTGGAGGAGCCTCTCCCTGCCACCCGATATCGTGCAACTAAAATATGAGGCAATAAATAAATACAAGACCCAACTTCTCCCGAGAATGAGGATGTTTATGTTTGCTTTTGCTCGTGTAAACGAGCTTTTCGCGGATGAAAAGGATGCTATGCAGATACCAATAGTAAATACAGGGCGAATAAAAATAGATGGAAAAGATAGCGATTGGAAAGGAATCCCTCCCTTTATAATAGACCCGCAAAAGGATACATTGTGGAAAATCTTGGAACCTCAAGCTGACATAACTTATATTTATGCTTGCAGGGATGCGGATAATCTTTATTTAATGCTTAAATCTGCGAAAAATATAAGCAAGAAAGTCAGATATTACATTTCTATATACGGAATAGAAGATGTAAATGGAAAAAGATTGATGTTGGAAAAGGAGTTCAAGCCTTCAGTATCAGAGGATTGCTTGGAATGCGCAATCCCTCTTTCTTCGCTTGAAAATAATCGGTTCTTGTTCATCGGAGCGAGGTCCAAATATAGGGGAATTACAATAGATAAAACTGCTTATCGCATTGCGATTTTGGAACCTCAGCACATAGCTCATAGTAAACTCCTCAAAAGAGCTCGTAGCCATTAAGTAAATTCTATGAAAAACCCGATCTCCTTTATCCAAAAAGCTTTCTTGGCAAGAGAAAGAGAAATTGGAAAAGCTTTAGACACAATAATTGCCCATCGCAGGGGTAAAGTAGCCCCATTTAGGGAAAGGGCACTATATTTCTTGGCAAAATTATTCTATTTATTGCCAATTCCTAATAAATTCATTGAGGAAAGAATAGAGAGTCTTGCTCATAACTTAAAGCTCCTATTCTCAACACCTGAAGGCGAGGTCTACGAGAAAAATGGAATTCTTTTTCTGATTCCCAGAGGCTATATGAGAACTTTCTCAGAGGCTCTCCAGGAAATTTATTTGCTAAACGAATACGAAGAACATCCCGTAAAAATTGAAGAAGGCGATATCGTGATTGATTGTGGGGCTAATATAGGCGTAGCGAGTTTAATATTCGCCCGGAAAGCGGGATTGAAAGGAAGAGTTGTCGCAATAGAGGCTGAGGAGGCTAATTTTAGGGTTCTCAAAAGAACAGTTGAATTGAACAAAGGTAAATTTTGTGAAATCATCCCTTTGAGATACGCTCTTTATAAAGAAAATGGAGAACTCAGGCTCTTCTTATCCCAAAGTCCAGCGAGCCATAGCCTCTACAAAAATATAGAACACAGAGTAATCCGGGAAGCTTTGACCGATAATTTTGAAGTTGTTCAGGGCAAAACATTGGACTCCATTGTAAGAGAACTTGATTTGGAAAGGGTGGATTTTATAAAGATGGATATAGAAGGTGGCGAATTAGATGCGGTCTATGGAGCGAAGGAAACTATAACGAACTTCAAACCCAAAATGGCTATATCCATATATCATCGCCCTAATGACCCCATAGAGATAAGAAAAACCCTCCTTCAATATAATCCTGAATATGAATGTAGGGAAATCAAGAAGTGTGAGCGAATGCTTTTTTGCCACTGAGCAACTCGTGAAACAATGATAGATGCTCTTTCATAACCTTCTCCAAACCACACTTCTCAACTATTCCTGTATAAGCCTTCCAGGAAAGCTCCTCCAAGATGTCTTTTTCGTTTATCTCATCTATGATTTCCTCGGTTTTCTCAACTTCATAATTCTTTAGCAATATCGTTCCGCCAGTGGCGAATTCGGGCACCGCCCAAACTGATGAGGTTATAACGGGAAGACCGGTAGCCTGCATCTCGCAAACTGTGACCCCTTGCGTATCAGCCCGAGTGAACATCAATCCCATCTTGTAGCGGTAACAAGCCTCCGCGAAGTCGCGATGGGTGGTGAAGAATTTAGGGAAGAACTCAACATTCGCTTTCAATCTTCGGGCTAATGCCATATGTTTTATAAGCAAAGGTCCTTCTCCGTAGATGTCGGTCTTGTATTTCCCTCTTGAGGCTTTTATCACAAGGTCAACTCCATATTTTCTAACGCTGTGAGGACGAACACAAATAAGCTTCTCCACTCGTCCTTGGCGAGGTTGAAACCGAAAAATCCTCGTATCAACGGGAAAAGGGATTATCCTTACATTTTTTGCCCTATAAAGGGTGCTTCTTTCACATACTACTCTTTGCCAATTTGAGGGATGAACGAGGAAATCGCCGAGCTCGTCGCTTCGCTCTATATATCTTCTCAAATGACGCATCCTAACGAACTCCATAATGATAGCATTTTTGGGAATTTTTCCATAAAGTTGGTAGTAATAAAAAGGCGTGTAGAAGGCATCAGAGATGCCAATTGGAAAAGTTATCCTCGGTATTGAGAGATGCTCTCTCATGTAGGAAGCGAGATTGAGCAAGGAGGGTGGATAGACAGGCATAACTAAGAGGATATCCGGCTTAAAAGAAGCAATCTCTTTGTAAATCTCAGGGGGTCTTCGCCTCTTCACTTTTACGCCATCATATTCATACTCCTCACTTTCGCCGGGCACGAAAACGGAAAGGGGAAAAAGCTCTTTATAAACTCTCGCCAAGCTATGGAAGAATCCACTGTAGGGTTTTTCCCGGGAGGGATAAGAACCGCAAAGCATCGCGATTTTTATGTCCTTCAATCCAAGTGAATCTCGCAAGCTCTTCAATCTTTCAATCATTCTTTTATGATTATATATCCATACGGATAGGATAAAAAGGCACATCTCAATTGCGAACTATTCTCTCCTTTTTGCCGTGGATTTCTAAACGACAATCAAAAAATTTTCAAATACCCAATTCCCTCGGGGTAGAATGCCTTGCAGTTGCGACTCCATTAACAGTAGGATACAATTTGCTCATAAGGAGGGAGTTAGGAACAACAACAAGGTCGCTTAAAATCATCGCTATTCCCGCAATAAGAGGATTAAGATGTATCCCGGTGAGAGGATATAACAGCCCGCTGGCAAGTCCTATCCCAATTGAATTATAGAAGAAAGCCCAAAAGAGATTTTGTT
>Ga0078972_1002692_pt1 | contig 57355 bp, 51 predicted proteins | sample YelNatPaOPGAMG01_FD_67568 | JGI IMG/M metagenome (GOLD analysis project Ga0078972, IMG submission 67568) | Hot spring thermophilic microbial communities from Obsidian Pool, Yellowstone National Park, USA - OP-RAMG-01 (SPADES assembly) (version 2) | ecosystem: Environmental > Aquatic > Thermal...
GGCGCTTCGGCCCGACGCCCCGCCTCGCTGACGCGAGGCGGGGCTTTTTTCCGCCAAAAAATTTTTGAGATTTTCTGAATAAAATGTTTTGCTTGACAGCAAAATTTGATATAATGGAAACGGACTCAGTAATTTACTTTCGGAACTAAAAAGCGGCAACCTTGCTTTCGGTTCCGAAAGGAGCTGAGTCCAGCAGGTTGTCGCTTTTTAATAAATAAAAATTCTCAAAATATGAACAAAACAAAATTTAAACAATGTGCCATCTATACAAGGGTCTCAACTGACCTGCAAGCCGAAAAAGATTTTTCTTCTTGCAAAAGCCAAGAAGAGAAAATCAAATCTTTTATCCAGAGTCAAAATAATTGGCAGATCTTTAGGGTTTATTCTGATGTTGGATATTCTGGAGCAAATCTCAACCGGCCGGCACTTCAAGAATTGTTGGAAGACATAAAGCAAAAGAAAATTGATATTGTTTTAGCTTACAAAATTGATAGATTAACTCGTTCGCCAAAGGATTTCTATCAATTAATAGAATTTTTTGAAAAATATAATGTTAGTTTTATTTCTGTTACCGAAAGGTTTGATACTTCAACTCCTGCCGGCCGACTTTTGCGAAACATTATGCTAACTTTCGCCCAGTTTGAAAGAGAACTAACTTCAGAAAGAACCAAAGATAAAATGTTAGAAAGGGCTAAAAGAGGACTGTACAATGGCGGCTACGCTCCTTTCGGCTACAAAAGAGAAAACAAAAAACTCATTATCAATAAAAGAGAGGCAGAAATTGTTAGAATAATTTTTGAAACCTACATTGAAACTGGTTCTATCGCCAAAGTTTATGCTTTACTTAAAGAGAAAAACATTAAAAACCGGCAAGGAAAAACTTTTTATAAAACAGCTCTTAGTTTTATTTTGCGCAACCCAGTTTATGCTGGCAAGGTGAAGCACAATGATAAAATCTATCAAGGAATTCACGAACCAATAATCTCAGAGGAGATTTTTGAAATGGCTCAAAAAATGCACAAAAAGAAATTAAAGAGGTTTAGAGTTTATAGAGATTTTCTTTTTGGCGGTTTGGTGAATTGCGGAAATTGCAATTTCAAAATGAGTCCTTGTTTTACCAACAAATATAGTAAGGGAAAATTAAAAAGATATTACTATTATCGGTGTACTTCTACTCAACACAAAGAATGGCGCTCTTGCTCGATAAAACAAGTCTCAGCTGATAGATTAGAAAATTATATTTTAGAGAATTTAGAGCGGATCTCTTTAGATAAAGATTACATTGAAAATTTAGTTTTTCGGCTAAATTATGGTCAAAATACACCCCACCGGACTGGATACGAACTAACGGACTCATGCTCCAAATTTTCACCGGAAGGGGTATTTTCTACCCTAAAATTTTTTCTTTCTACTCTCGCCAAAAAGAAAGGAGTAGAAAGAAATCTTTTGGCTAAAAGATTCATTGAGAAAATAATTTATTCAAAAGAAAATATCAATATTTCCTTATTTTATTCAGAGAGTCTCAAAAATTTTTTGGCGGAAAAAAGCCCCGCCTCGCGTCAGCGAGGCGGGGCGTCGGGCCGAAGCGCCGATGAGAAAAATATAATTCCTATTAAAGAAAATCAGTTCGAAACGAACAATATTGCTGCGGGGCTTGGATTCGAACCAAGATTAATGGCTCCAAAGGCCACTGTCCTACCATTAGACGACCCCGCAATATTCAATAATGGCTAATTCTAAAGGTAATTGCAAAATTGGACTATATTTCATTTTATTTTCGGCTTCTAAAAAGAGATTTATCATTTTTTCCAAATCCGTTAATGTTAAAGAAACAACTTGATTTTTCATTTTTTCAAACTCCTCTTTTGTTAAACCAGAAATTAAAGGATTAGTCAATTGATAATCGTTAATATTGGTTATTTTTAAAATTAAGGCTTGACGCAAGTAATTAATTAAAGATTTGGCAAATTGTTGAAGGTCATAACCTTTTTCTGAAATATCATTTAAAAAATTAATCGCTTCTATACTCTTTTTTTTAAAAAGAAAATCGCAAAATTGGCTAATTAAATTTATTTCTACTAATCCCAAAAGTTCTTTTAAGTCCTCAGCCTTAATCTCTTTTTTTTCTCCAGCAAAACTTAAAACTTGATCTAATAAACTTTCTGCGTCTCTTATTGAACCTGAAGCTTGAAAAGCAATTAATTCTAAAGCCGGCCTTTCTATTTTTCCTTTTTCTTTTTCCAAAATGAATTCTAGTCTTTTGATAATTTCATTAACAGTTAATTTTCTAAAATCAAACCGTTGGCAACGGGAGATAATGGTCGGTATCATTTTGTGAATTTCTGTGGTGGCTAAAATAAAAATGGCATGAGTTGGCGGTTCTTCCAAGGTTTTTAAAAGAGCGTTGGAGGCCTCTTTGGTTAACTGATGGGCCTCGTCAATAATAAAAATTTTATATTTTGATTTGTTTGGCACAAATTTAATGCCATCTCTCAATTCTCTTATTTCATCAATTCCTCGATGAGATGCAGCGTCAATTTCAATTAAATCAATTGGTTGCCCTTTCATAATTTCTAAACAAGAAGAACATTGATTGCAAGGTTCCCACTCCCCTGCTTTCCGATTTTGACAATTTAAACTTTTGGCAAAAAGTCTGGCAATAGTGGTTTTGCCACAACCCCGAGGTCCAGCAAACAAATAAGCATGGGAAATTAAGCCAAGAGATAAAGCGTTGGTTAAAGTTTGAACCACATGTTCTTGACCAATAATTTCTGAAAATTTTTGCGGTCGATATTTTCGGTATAAAACCAGATTTGACATTGTTTAATTAATTGTTTCAAGATTACTTTTTAAAAACAATAAATTTATAACATACAAAATTCCAAGCAGAAGCAACAATAATGCCTGCAATTTTTCCCATATTGGCTGCTACGATTTCTGATCCGGAAAATGAACTAAAAGCAGAGAAAACTTTGGAAGCGCTAAAAATTTGAATGCCGCCGCTAATTAAAGTAATAACAAAAAATTTTCCAAACTCGCTTCCCATTTCTGTTTTTTCTGTTTTTTCAAAAGCCCAGTATTTATCAGCAATATATTTCACTGATGTGGCGATCACAAAAGAAGTAGCGACAAAAATATCGTATTTTATTGTTTCTTCTTTTTTTATGCCAAAATATTCCAAAAGCAAATTCAAAATTATTAAATCAAAAATGGCAAAAACACCACCAATTAAAAGAAATTTTGCCAACTGATAAACAAATAAATATTTTCTGCCAATTAAATAAGCCAGCCAAAGGCAAAAAAGAGAAAATATTGGCAAAAAAATGGGCAAAAGCCAATATAAAAAAGACAATTTTAAATTAGGCGAGTTTTTTAACAACCATAAAAACAGTCCAGCAATCCCCTCGCCTATTATCAAAGCCAAAATAACATCAATTTTTTTCATAAAAAATTATTTTTAAAATTTAAAAAAGTAAAATTTATATTTTTTAATCTCCTCTCTTTTCTTGCATTCTTTTTCGATATTCTTCTCTCGATATCAAAAAACCTGGATTGTCAGGATCTTCCATAAACTCGCTCTTACCAGTATATCTTAACGGTTCTTTTGCTTCTTTTGCTTTTTTAGCAGCGTTACCAGTTCCTGATAACGACTTTTCAGAATTTCCTGCTCCAAGATTTTTTTCAGGTTGTTTATTTGCTAAAGGGTCAAAACCTTTTTCCATATTTTTTATAATTTTCTAATTATTTTTTAGTTAAAGTCTAACGACCTTTTTATTGACTTATTTCTTAAAAATGGTTATTATCAAAAAGCTAATTAATAATTTTAGTTCTTTAAAAGAGAATACCAAAACAAAAAAGAAAAAGCAATAGAAAAGAAAGGAGGAAAAAATGAATGAGCGCGAATTTACAGAAACTTTGTTGGAAAAAAGGAAGATCTATCTTTATGGTGATATTAACGAAGAATATACAGAAAAAATAATCAAATTACTAATGTTCTTAGATGCTAAAGACGAAAAAAAAGAAATTACTCTTTATATAAACAGCACGGGCGGAGAAGTGAAATCAGGTATAAGATTATACAGATTTATAAAAAAAATGATTAATTCTCCAGTAAAGGGCATAGTTATTGGCAGTGGTGATTCAATGGCACTGGTAGTATTGCAAGCTTGCAAAAAAAGAATGGCTCTAAAAGAAAGCACCTTTCACCTCCATCATCTTAGATTGGAGGTAAAAAAAGAGTGGGATGAATTTTTTGAGTGGGCAGAAAAAGGAATAAAAAGCATAAAAAATGTTCAAGAAGAGATTTTCTCAATTTTAACAGAAAGAAATGACAAAGAAAAAATGGAAATTATTAAAAAACTAACAAAAGAAAAAGCATTGTTAAAATCAGACCAAGCTCTCGAGCTTGGTCTGATAGACGAAATTATTTGCTAAGCAACAAAGGGCAAACCAGAAGGTTTGCCCTCTTTTTTTAATAAATTGAAATAAAATAATTTTATGGTAAAATAATTTATATGCTAAAAATTTATAATACCTTATCAGGGAAAAAAGAGATTTTTAAACCAAGAAAAAATAGATTAGTTAATCTTTTTGTTTGCGGTCCAACCGTTTATGATTTTTCTCATATTGGCCATGCCAGAACCTATATTTTTTTTGATAGCTTCGCTAAATACCTTAAAGAAAAAGGTTATAAAGTTTTTTATTTGCAAAACATCACTGATATTGACGATAAAATAATTAAGCGCGCCGAAGAAGAAAAAATTTCTTGGAAAGAATTAAGCAGAAAATTTGAAAAAGAGTATTTAAAAGATGTAAAATCATTGGGTATTAATAGTGTCACAAAATATGCCAGAGCTACTAATCATATCAAAGAAATTATCAGTCAGGTAAAAAGGTTAATGAAAAAAGGTTTTGCCTATCAAATTGAAGATGGCATTTATTACGATATTTCTAAATTTAAAGACTATGGCAAACTGTCTAAAAGAACTGTTTTGCAGGCTCAAGATGCTGTTTCTCGCATTGATGAATCTATTCAAAAAAGAAATAAGGGAGATTTTTGCTTATGGAAGTTTACCCCTCACCAAATTTTGGTAAGGGGCGGTGCAAAGTATAGAAAAAACTTGTATGAACCATCTTGGCCCAGTCCTTTCGGTCCAGGCCGTCCGGGTTGGCATATTGAAGACACTGCCATTACAGAAAAATATTTTGGACCCCAATACGATATTCATGGCGGCGCCATTGAATTATCCTTTCCTCACCACGAAGCAGAAATTGCCCAAATGGAAGCAATATCTGGCAAAAAACCCTTAGTCAAATACTGGTTACATACTGGCCTTTTAACTATTAACGGCCAAAAAATGTCAAAATCTTTAAAAAATTTTATTACTATTAGAGAATTTTTGAATAATTATTCAGCCCGAATTTTGCGCCTTTTTGTTTTAAGCAGCCATTATCGCTCGCCTATTGATTATAGTCAAGAAAAAATTGAACAAATAAAAAACCAATTAGAAAGGCTTGATGAATTTTTAGGCAAGTTAAAAGAGGCAAAAAAGTTTCAATCTGCCGCTATTAGGAATAAAAAAATTTTAAAAGAGATAGAAAAAAAATTGGAGGTAGCCCTAGAAGATGATTTTAATACTCCCAAAGCCGTTGGCATATTATTTGAATTTGTTAAAAAAATGAACATTCTTTTTGATAAAAACCAAATTGACAAAAATCAGGCAAATGAAATTTTAGATTTTCTTCAAAAAATTGATAAATTTTTCAACTTTATTTTTTTACAAGCAAAAGAAAAAATTCCTTTGGAAATAAAGAAATTAGTCAAAGAAAGGGAAAAAGCCAGAAAAGAAAAAAATTGGCAATTAGCCGACGAAATTAGAGAAAAAGTCCAAAAATTGGGCTATCAAATTCAAGATACTTCTGAAGGACCAAAAATTAAAAAAATATAGCTTGCCATTTTTTTTTGCCTATATTAAACTAAAATTGTATGGTAAACGAGTTAGCTGAAAAATTACCACCCCAAAGCATTGAGGCAGAAAAAAGCATTTTGGGTTGCTTAATGTTAGATAAAAATGTAATTTTTAAGGTGGCTGATTTTTTAACGGCCAAAGATTTTTATAAAAAGAACCACCAAGAAATTTACAATGCTATTTTAGAAATTTTCACCAAAGGAGAACCAGTTGATTTATTATCAGTTTCAACCAGATTAAAAGAAAAAGGATTGTTAGAAGAAATTGGCGGACACAGTTATTTGACTGAACTGATAAATTCCGTACCCACTGCCAGCCATGCTTTGAGTTATGCCAAAATTGTTCAGAAAAAAAGAATTTTAAGAGACCTTATTGAAGCCAGTCAGGAAATTGAGGAAATGGGCTATAATGAGAAAGAAGATATTGATGTTTTGTTAGACAGGGCAGAAAAAAGAATTTTCAGTATTGCCCAAAAAGGATTAACTCAAAATTTTACTTTAGTCAAAGACACTTTAGAAGAGGCCTTTGAAAGAATTGATAGATTGTCAAAACATCAAGCCGGTCTCCGGGGCCTACCCACCGGCTTTGTTGATTTAGACAACATTTTAGCCGGACTACAAAAATCTGATTTAATTATTTTGGCTGCCAGACCTTCTTTGGGAAAATCAGCCTTGGCTTTAAATTTTGCCTTAAATATCGCTACTCAAGAAAAAGTGCCAGTAGGTATTTTTTCTTTGGAAATGTCAAAAGACCAAATTGTTGATAGATTAATTTCTCAACAATCCGGCATTGATTTGTGGCGCTTAAGAACTGGCAGATTATCTGGCGAAGGCGAAGATAACGATTTTCTCAGAATTCAACAGGCTTTGGCAGTATTGGCTGAAGCGCCTATTTACATTGACGATGCCGCCTCCTCTAATATTTTACAAATGAGAGCAATGGCAAGAAGATTGCAGGCAGACAAAGGTTTGGGATTATTAATTGTTGATTATTTGCAATTAATGGAACCAAGAAGTTCAGAAGGCAGTTTGGTTCAACAAATGAGCGAAATTTCCCGTTCTCTAAAATCTTTAGCCAGAGAATTAAATGTGCCGGTTTTGGCTCTTTCTCAATTGTCCCGAGCTGTGGAACATCGTACTCCTCCTGTCCCCCGACTTTCTGATTTAAGAGAAAGTGGCGCCATAGAACAAGATGCTGATGTGGTGATGTTCATTCACAGAGAAGATCGTTATCGACCAGAAACAGAAAGAAAAAATATTGCTGATATTATTATTGCTAAACACCGCAACGGACCGGTAGGCAAAGTGGAGCTTTACTTTGACGAAAGAACAACCAGTTTTAGAAATTTAGAAAAAGGATTTTATGAAGAATACGAATAATTATGTACTCAAAAACAATCCAAAAACTAATTGATTTATTCTCAAAATTTCCCACTGTCGGTCCCAGAACAGCCAGCCGATTTGTTTTTTATTTGCTCAGATTGCCAAAAGAAGAAATTGAAAAATTAATTTTGGCTATTCAGGAATTAAAAGCCAATGTTAAAATTTGTCCTTCCTGTTTTTCTCATTTTGAAGGGAAAAATCAATTCTGTGAAATTTGTTATAATCCAGCCAGAGACAAATCAATCCTCTGCCTGGTTGCCAACGACATTGATTTAAAAGCGATTGAAAAAACTAAAAAATATCAAGGACTATATTTTGTTTTAGGAGGAGTCATCTCAAAAATAAAAAAGAAAGAAGTTGAGGATTTAAAAATTAAAGAATTGGAAAATCTAATGAAAAATCGGCCAGAAATTAAAGAAATTATTTTGGCTTTTAATGCCAATAGCGAAGGCGAAGCCACTAGTTTATATTTAGAAAGATTATTAAAACCATTTGGAAAAAAAATCAGCAGATTGGGTCGCGGTCTGCCCGTTGGTGGCGAATTGGAATACGCTGATGAAGAAACCCTAAGTTCTGCCCTTGAGAGTAGAAAATAAAATCCTAAATTCGAAATCCGAAACAAAATCCCAAATTCCAAATACCAAATTTCAAAAAGATATTATGTTTGGGAGTTGCGATTTAGAATTTTGAATTTGTTTGTTATTGGGAATTTGTGATTTGGAATTTAGAAATTTCTACCAGAGTATAGGGTTGTCTATGACCCTTCTTTTTTTTGTAACGAGTTTTTGGCTTATATTTAAAAACAATAACTTTTTTGGTTTTGCCGTGAGATAATACTTTAGCGACTACTTTTGCTCCTTCCACCAAAGGATTTCCAATTGCTATTTTATTTTGTTTTGCCAATAGCAAAACTTGATCAAAGACAACCTCGCTACCTTCAGCAATATCCAATTTTTCTATTTTTATTTTTTGACCAGGAGTTACTAAATATTGCTTTCCTCCGGTCCTGATAACTGCTAAATTCATATATTTAAAATATTGTTTTGATGCTAGATAACCCACCAAAATTTAGCGAGCGATCTTTTAGTGATTTTTAATCTTTTATATTTTTGATATTAACTTATTTTTCGTTTGTTTTCAATAGTTTATCATTTTTTTCTTCTTCACCTTGAGTTAATTTTTCTACCCTTTCGCCAAATAAAGTCAATCTTTTTTCTGAAGATTCATAGGCTGAAGAAGCATTTCTTAAATGGTTGCCTAATTTACGAAAATCTTCCATTAGTTTTTCGGCATCTTGTTGAATTCTACTTAATTTTCGCAAAATTTCTTGAGTTCTTCTGGAAATTTGGGTATCTTTAAACCAGTGCTGAATTGTTCTTAAAGTTAAATAGATGGTGTTGGGCGAAGTTAAAATTACTTTTTTTCTCCTGGCATATTCTCCAATATTCTCATCTCTTAAATTAAACATTATATGATGAAAAATGGCTTCGGCTGGAATATACATTAAAGCATAATCAACCGTATTTTCTGATGGCAAAATATATTTGGAAGCGATTTTGTCAATATTTAATTTAATATCCTGAATAAATTTCTTTTGAAAAAAATCTCTCTCTTCTTCTTTTTCTGTTTCCATCATTCGCAAAAAATTGTCAGAAAAGAATTTGGCATCAATAGGCAATAATTTTTTATTTGGCAAATTTAAAACAAAATCAACTTGTTCTCCGGAAGAAAATAAATATTGGGATTGATAAAGTTCTTTTGGAAAGTATTCGCTTAAAATATGGTCCAAAGAAGCTTCTCCCCACTCCCCTCTTAATTTTGGCGTTTTAAAAATTTCTTGGAAAGAAGAAATGCTTTTAACCTCGTCTTGTAGTTGATTTAATTGTTCTCTCATCTGGACTGTCTCTTTGGTAAAAGAAGAAATTTGTTCGTGCATCGCTTTTGATGTGCCATCTACGCTACCTTTGATTTCCAAAACCAAATCAGTCACTCTTCTTTCCAAATCCTTAATGGCTTCTGACTGCTTTTGGTCTAATTGGGATTTTCTAAAAATCAAAAAAATTGTTCCCAAGAAAAAGAAAATAGTTGTTAGAATAAAAAAAATTTCCGTCATTAAAACATTCTAACATTCAACAATTTCTTTGTCAAAAAAAATGGCTTGGTAAAAACCAAGCCTTAAAAGAAAAAAATTATTTTTTAAAAAAATAAGACCGCCGACCCTCAATTAGGGCCCGGTAGTCTTGTTTTTCTCTCTCCTCAACTTTTTTTGAGAGTCGGAGAAAAAAAAGAAAACAAGCAATACCGATTACCGCTCCACCAATACTGATGAGGCAATTTGGCCAAAAAGGCCCTTCCCACTCCGAACCGCCAATTAAGACGGTACCAACAAAAAAACCACAAGCAAGCCATTCGTAAATTTTTTTCATCTCTTCCCTCCTTTTTATTTGTTAAAAAACCAACTAACCAATACTTAAAATTATATCATTTAAAATTATTTTTGTCAATATAATCATTCTCCGGTTTAATTTTTTTAAAAAACTTCGTTTAATTTAAAAGATTTTCTATGAATTTTGCAGGGTCCGTATTTTTTAATTTTTTTATAATGTTCTTTTGTAGGATAGCCTTTATGTTGGCCAAAACCATATTGGGGATATTTTTGATGATATCTTTTCATTATTCTGTCTCGCCAAACTTTGGCGATAATACTGGCAAGAGCGCAAGAAAATACCTTCTCATCTGCTTTTATAATTGATTTTTGAGGAATTGGCAAGTCCAATTTAAAATTGCCATCAGTAATTAAAAAATCAACTTTTGAATTTTGACTTTTTAATTTTGAATTTAAATTTTCTATCGCTTTTTTCATTGCCAATTTAGTTGCCTCTAAAATGTTAATTTTATCAATCACCTTTTCTGAAACCTTGCCTATCCCCCACTCTATATTCGGATTATTTGTTATAAGTTTATAAAATTTTTCTCGCTGCTTGGGAGTAATTTTTTTAGAATCTCGCAGTTTTAAAATTCTAAATCCTAAATTTGAAATTCGAAACAAATCCGAAATTCTAATTTTCCAATATTCCAAAAGTTTGGAATTTGGGATTTGGGATTTGGGATTTTGTTTAGGATTTAGTATTTCGGATTTCGGATTTTTTATTGTGATGGCTGCTGCCACCACCGGCCCTGCCAAAGGTCCTCTGCCGGCTTCATCCAAACCAACCACTCTTTTGTATCCCTTTTCCCACAACTTTTTTTCTTCTTTTAAACTTATCATTAATCTTATCATACTACTTGACTTCCCTTTTGCCAAGAAATTTTCTATAATGGTATAATCTCTTAATAAGTGTTTTTTGTTTTATGAAATTCACCCATTTACATTGTCATTCGCATTATTCTTTGTTAGACGGCTTACCAAAAATTGACGAACTTTTAGATTATGTCAAAAACCTCGGAATGGACTCAGTGGCATTAACCGATCATGGCGCTCTTTATGGGGCGGTGGAATTTTACAAAAAAGCCAAAGAAAAAGGCGTTAAACCAATTATTGGAGCTGAAATGTATCTGGCTTTTGAAAGAATGGATCAAGAAAGACCCAATATTGATGACAAAAAATATCATTTGGTTTTGCTAGTCAAAAATGCTCAGGGCTACAAAAATTTGGTAAAACTCATAACCAAGGCTCATTTGGAAGGATTTTATTACAAACCGCGAATTGATGAAAATTTACTCAAAGAACACGCTCAAGGTTTAATTGCTTTATCGGCTTGTTTGCAAGGAAAAATTCCCCAATTAATTTTGGCAAACAAAATAGCAGAGGCAGAAAAGACTGCTTTGTTTTACCAAGAAATTTTTGGCAAAGAAAATTTTTATTTAGAAATCCAACACCATCCCAATATACCAGAGCAAAAAAAAGTTAATAATGCCCTCATTTCTCTTTCAAAAAAATTAGCCATTCCTTTGATTGCCACTAATGACTGTCATTACCTAAAAAAAGAAGATGCTGATGCTCAAGATATTTTAATGCTTATTAATACTGGCGCTGATCCCAATGATCCGGAAAGATTAACAATGAAAAAAGATGATTTTTCAGTGCGTTCTCCAAAAGAAATGATGGAATATTTTAAAGATATCCCGGAAGCAATTGACAATAGTCAAAAAATTATGGAAATGTGCAATTTTGAATTTGAATTGGGAAAAACCAGGTTACCTAATTTTCAAACGCCTAATGGTAAAACTAGTGATGAATATTTGGCTGAACTCTGCGGACAGGGCTTAAAAAATAAATATGGCGAAAATCCGCCAAAAGAAGTCATTAATAGATTGAATTATGAATTGGGAGTAATTTCTCAAACCGGTTTTGCTTCTTATTTTTTGATTGTCCAAGACTTTGTTAATTGGGCAAAAAACAATAGAATTGTTGTTGGACCAGGCAGAGGATCAGCCGGCGGATCGTTAGTGGCTTATTTGTTAAATATTACTAATGTTGATCCAATAAAATACAATCTTTTATTTGAAAGATTTTTAAATCCTTCTCGCATCTCTCTGCCTGACATTGATCTTGATTTCACTGACAGAAGAAGAGATGAAGTAATAGAATATGTCAGTCAAAAATATGGCAGAAACAAAGTAGCTCAAATTATCACCTTTGGAACAATGGCAGCCCGGGCAGTGGTTAGAGATGTTGGCAGGGCTTTAAATTATCCTTATGCTTTTTGCGACAAAATTGCTAAAATGATTCCCTTTGGTTTAACTTTAGATCAAGCTCTATCTCAAGTTTTGGAATTGCGCCAAGCCTATTTAGAAGACCTGAAAGTTCAAAAATTAATTGATTTTGCCAAAAAATTAGAAGGCTGCGCCCGACACGCTTCCACTCATGCTTGTGGAGTAGTTATTTCAACCGAACCATTAGACGAAATTTGTCCGCTTCAACATCCAACTCAAAACGACAAGTCAATTGTCACTCAATACGAAATGCATTCTATTGAAGATTTGGGTCTTTTAAAAATGGACTTTTTGGGATTAAAAAATCTTACCATTATTGAAGATACATTGTCGCGGATTTATGTTTTACAAAATAAAAAAATTAACATAGAAACCATTCCTTTAGATGACAAAAAAACTTTTAATTTATTCCAAAAAGGAGAAACCATCGGCATTTTTCAATTAGAATCGGCTGGGATGCAAAGATATTTAAAGGAATTAAAACCAACAGAAATGGAAGACATTATTGCTATGGTTGCTTTATATCGACCAGGACCTATGCAATTAATTTCAGATTACATTGCTGGCAAACATAAAAAGAAAAAAATTGATTACTTTCATCCCAAATTAAAACCAATTTTAGAATCCACCTACGGCATCCCGGTTTATCAAGAGCAAATTATGGAAATTGCCAAAGAATTAGCCGGTTTCACTTTGGCTGAAGCCGATATTTTAAGAAAAGCCATTGGCAAAAAAATCAGGAAATTATTAATTGCCCAAAAAGAAAAATTCATTGAAGGTTGCCAAAAAAATAATATTGACGAAAAAATTTCTCAAAAAATCTGGCAATGGATTGAACCCTTTGCTGAATATAGTTTTAATCGCTCCCATGCGGCTGCCTACGCTCTTTTGGCTTATCAAACCGCTTATTTAAAGTCGCATTTCCCGGTGGAATTTATGGCTTCTCTTTTAACTTCGGAGAAAAATGATGTGGAAAGGATTGGATTTTTAATTGAAGAATGTAAAAAAATGGGAATAGAAGTCTTACCGCCAGATATTAATGAAAGTTTAGAAAACTTTACTGTTGTTCCGGGAGAAAAAAAGATCCGCTTTGGCTTGTCCGCAATTAAAAATGTTGGTTGGAATGTTGTCCAAGAAATTGTCCAAGAAAGAAAAAATAATGGCCCCTATCAATCAATTGACGATTTTCTTTCCCGATTGGGTCCCAAAGTTCTTAATAAAAAATCAATGGAAAGTTTGATTAAAGCCGGTGTCTTTGACAAATTGGCTGAAAGAAATCAGTTATTGTTTAATTTGGAAAAACTTTTAGAATTTGCTAGACAAAATAATAAGCAAAAGAATAATGGCCAAAAAGGTCTTTTTGAAGGTTTAAAAATTAATAATCACTTTCTTTTGGCAAAAACAACTCCTGCCACTTTAAATGAAAAATTGAATTGGGAAAAAGAATTATTAGGCCTTTTTGTTACTGCCCATCCCCTGGAAAACTACAAAAACATTTTTGAAAAAAAGGTTTTGCCTCTTGCCAAAATCTCAACTGATATTATAAATAAAAGAGTGAGGGTGGGCGGAATTATTTCAGAAATAAAAAAGGTTATCACCAAAACCGGACTGCCAATGCTTTTTGTCAAATTGGAAGATTTAACTCAAAAAATTGAGGTCATCGCCTTTCCTAAAGTAATTGAAAAAAATCCTGCGGTTTTTCAACAAAACAAAATTGTCTTAATTTCCGGTCGAGTAGATAATAGAGATGGTATTCCCAAAATTATTTGCGAAGAGGCAGAAGAAATTCTTGAAGCCTAAAATTAAATTAAAGTAATCGGTATAATGGCAAAAATAGAAACAATTAGACATTCTTTGGCTCATATTTTAGCCTATGCGGTTCAGGAATTGTATCCAGGAACTAAATTTGGCATTGGACCAGCAATTGAAAATGGATTCTATTATGATTTTGATTTCGCCAATTTGCACGAATTTGAACACGAATATTCGCGAATAAACGAAACTGATTTGCCAAAAATTGAAGAAAAGATGAAAGAATTAATAAAAAAGAATATCAAATTTGAAAAAAAAGTTATTTCCAAAGAGGAAGCAAAAAAAATCTTTAATGATCAACCTTATAAATTAGAGTTAATTAAAGAAATTGAGGAAGAAAATGTTTCAATTTATCAAAGTGGAAAATTTATTGACCTTTGCGCCGGTCCTCATATTAAATCAACCAAAGAAATTCCCGTAGATAGTTTTAAATTAACAAAAATTGCTGGCGCTTACTGGAAAGGTGATGAAAAAAATCAAATGCTAACCAGAATTTATGGCTTGGCTTTTCCCAATAAAAAAGAATTAGAAGAATACCTATTAAAAGAAAAAGAAGCAGAAAAAAGAGACCACCGACTGTTAGGAGAAAAATTAGATTTGTTTATTCTTGATGAAGAAGTAGGCGCTGGACTCCCTATCTGGACACCTAATGGCGAAATTTTAAGAAAAAATATTGAAAACTATTTGTACCAAGAACTATTAAAACAAGGTTATTTATGGTTGCGCACACCCCATATCGGAAACTTGAATTTGTGGAAAACTTCTGGCCATTGGCAATTGTACCGGGAAAATATCTATTCCCCTATTAAAATTGATGAAGAAGAGTATTTATTAAAGCCAATGAACTGTCCGTTTCATGTAAAAGTTTTTAAATCTAAAATTCGCTCTTACAAAGAGTTGCCAATAAAATTTGCTGAATTTGGAACAGTTTATCGCTACGAAAGGTCAGGCACCTTGCATGGTTTAACCAGAGTGAGGGGTTTTACCCAAGACGATGCTCATGTCTTTTGCACTTCAGAGCAACTATCCCAAGAGGTGGAAAAATTATTAAAGCACGGATTGAAAATTCTGAAAACCTTTGGTTTTAAAAATTTTGATATTTATTTATCAACCAGACCAGAAAAATATGCCGGCACAGAAAAAGTATGGAAAAAAGCAATGATGTGCTTACAATATGTCTTAAAAAAATTAAAATTAAAATATCAAATAGATCCAGGCGGCGGCGTTTTTTACGGACCTAAAATTGATATTAAAATCAAAGATGCTCTTAATCGACCTTGGCAATGCACAACCATTCAGGTTGATTTCAATTTGCCAGAAAGATTTGATATTAACTTCATTAATCAAAAAGGTAAAAAAGAAAGAGTAGTAATGATTCACCGCGCTTTGATTGGTGCTTTTGAAAGATTTATCGGTGTTTTGTTGGAACACTATGCCGGCGCCCTGCCTTTCTGGCTATCTCCTGAGCAAATTTGGATTATTCCGATAGGAAAGAGACATATCAAATACGCTAAAGAAATATCTTTTGTTTTAAAATCTGCTCAAATTCGGACAATAATAAAAGATGAAAACGAAACAGTTTCTAAAAAAATTAGGGAGGGAGAAATTAAAAAAATTCCTTATTTGTTGGTAGTTGGCGATAAAGAAATAAAATCAAAATCAGTAAGAGTAAGGGAAAGGGGTAAAGGAGATATTGGCGAAATAAAATTAAAAAAATTTCTAGAAAAAATTAAAAAAATAATTCTTAATTAATGACCAATTTATCTCCGGCAACTCAAAAACTAATTAAACAATATCAAGTCTGGTATCAATCGCTTCAAATAAAAGAAGGACTATCCACTATTCATGTAGACGAGGTAGCCTCAGCCATCGCCTCTTTTTATGAAAAAATCAGAGGAGTAATAGATTGGAAAGAAGAACATTTATTAAGAAAATCAGCCATTGAAAGAAATCTAAAAAGAAAGTTGTTATTACCTACTGAAATTGAAGAAATATCGGAATCTTTAGTTTTGGAATTAATTCGCTCCGGCCATTTTCCCAACGACAAAATTGAAGAAAATAAAATTAAAGAAGTTAAAAAATCGCTTGAAAAATATCTTTTTATTATTAATAATGCCGGAAATAACCCGGAAAAATTAAAAGCAGAACTTTCCAATTGGTTGTTTAGTTTGGCTGCTTGTGAAATAGAAGAAATTCTGGCTCCGGCTATTAGAGAAACAGCGCTAATTAATTATATGACAGAGTTAATGACAGAAAGAATTGAAGTGCGGCAAGGAAAAATTATCCAAAAAAAAATCCCAAAAGAAGAAAAGGAAATTCAAGTTTATATTGCCTGTCAAAAGGCTCTTTTTAAATTGGATGATAATACTATTAGTTACTATCTTTTAATAAAAAAATATCCTCAATGGTTTAATCTTTCTGAAAATCAACTAAAAGAAATTAGCCAAAATATTTATTTAGTTTGGGAAGAAATTAATAAAGAACTTCATCATCCCTTGGCAGAAAAATTTTATAAAATTTGCGAAAAATACGACACGGCCTATTTAATTCTAGGCGATGTTATTGCCAAAGATCCTTCCGAAGCCGAAAATAAACTTAAACAACCAGAACTTTTAGAAAATTTCATTAAAGAATGTTACCAAAAAAGATTAGAAAAATTAAAGGGTAGAATGTCGCGGGCTGCTATTTATAGCACCATTTCAATTTTTGTTACCAAAATACTTTTAGCGCTCGCCATTGAAATACCTTTTGATAAATATTTTTTGGGAGGGTTTAACAAAAATAGTCTTATTTTTAACGTTGCTATTCCACCTCTTTTAATGTTTTTTCTCGTTTTAACAATTAAACCACCGACAAAAGAAAATTTAAATATGGTTATGATAGAAGTGATGAAAATTGTCTATGAAAAAGAAGAAAAAGATAATTACATTATAAAGACTGGCAAAAAAAGAGGATTTTTTCTAACTTCTTTAGTTTTTCTCTTTTATTTATTTTCTTTTATTTTTTCTTTTGGCGTAATTATCTGGGGATTAAAAAAATTAAACTTTGGATTATTATCAATCATCATTTTTTTACTATTTTTTTCATTAATTGCTTTTGCCGGTTTGAAAATCCGGCAAAGGTCAAAAGAATTAAATATAATGGAAGAAAAAACGGGCTTTTTGGGCTTTTTAATAGATATCTTTTCAATGCCTTTTGTCCGAGTCGGTCGCTGGTTGTCTCAGCAATGGTCAAGATTCAATATTGTGATGGTTATCATTACTGCTTTAATTGATATGCCTTTTCATTTATTTGTGGAATTTTTAGAAAATTGGCGATCATTTCTAAAAGAAAAGAAAGAAGAAATCCATTGATTTTAAGAAATTATCAAAAATAAAAAAAGCCTCTTCAAAAAGGCTTTTTTGATTGAAAAAAATAAAAATTTTGGCATAATAAAAGGTATGAAATAATTTCTTATTACCTTTGACTGCTAAATAAACCTATACCGAGCGAAGCCCGGTACCAAGAAATTAAATCTTATGAGATACCATATCATAACTTACGGCTGTCAAATGAATAAATCTGATTCTGAGAGAATTGCTGCAATTTTAGAAAAAATTGGCTTCAAAAATACTTCAAAAATTGATGAAGCTGATTTAATAGTGGTCAATATGTGTTCTGTTAGACAATCAGCAGTAGATAGAATTTTTGGATTGAGTCAAAAAATTTCAAAATTAAAAATGAAAAATAAAAAATTAAAAACTGTCTTAACTGGTTGTATTTTAAAAGAAGATAAAAATAAGTTTAGGAAAATTTTTGATTTAATTTTAGATATTAAAGATCTACCCAATTGGAAAAAATATTTAAAGAATTACAAACTATTTTGCAGTTCTGTTGGGAAAAGTGATTATTTATCTATTAAGCCGAAATATCAAAACAATTCTTTGGCTATAGCCCGATGGGCTCGCCCATTTAGGGCGAGCCCATCTAGGGCTTTTGTGCCTATTTCTACTGGTTGCAACAATTTTTGTTCCTATTGTGTCGTACCCTTCACCAGAGGAAGCTTAATTTGCCGCCATTATAAAGAAATTTTAAAAGAAATAAAAAGTTTAGTGAAAAAAGGATACAAAGAAATTTGGCTTTTGGGACAAAATGTCAATGACTACCGCTCGCCAATAAACACGAATAAAGCCACGAATTTTCCCCAATATAATATTTGTGATATTCGTGGTAAAATTCGTGAAAATTCGCAAGAGATAAATTTTGCCGCTCTTATTAAGATGGTTAATGAGATTCCCGGAGATTTTAAATTTTTCTTTACTTCTCCTCATCCAAAAAATTTTTCTGATGAACTAATTGAAGTTTTGGCAAAATCCAAAAAATTTGGCAAAATTTTAAATTTACCAGTTCAGTCAGGAGACAATGAAATTTTAAGAATGATGAATAGAAATTATACAGTCAAACAATATAAACAATTAGTAAATAAAATTAGAAAAAAAATTCCTGATATCAAAATTTCTACTGATGTGATTGTTGGCTTTCCTGGTGAAACAAAAAAACAGTTTAAAAATACAATAAAATTATTTAAAGAAATAAAATTTGATTGGGCTTATATTGCCAAATATTCGCCCCGCCCCGGTACCGCTGCTTTTAAACTAAAAGACAATGTTCCTTTATTAGAAAAAAAATATCGCGAAAAAACCCTCAGAAATACATTAAAATAACAAACCAAACAAAAAATTTCGTGCGTTAACGCACGAAAGCAAATGAAGGAAGGAAAATTATGGAAAAAAAATTAATTGTCATTTTGGGACCAACTGCTTCTGGAAAATCAGATTTAGCAGTAAAACTGGCTAAAAAATTTAATGGAGAGATTATTTCGGCTGATTCTCGCCAGGTTTATAAGGGAATGGATATTGGAACAGGAAAAATAACTAAAAAAGAAATGAAAGGTATTCCTCATCACCTCTTAGATGTTGCTTCTCCTAAAAAACCCTTCACTGTAGTTCAGTATCAAAAATTGGCTTTGAAAGCAATAGATAAAATTTTTAAAAAAAGTAAAATTCCAATTATTTGCGGTGGAAGCGGGTTTTATATTCAAGCGATGGTAGACGGCATTGTAATTCCCGAAGTTCCTCCAAATTGGCAATTAAGAAAAAAATTAGAAAAAAAATCAACAGGAGAACTTTATAAAATCCTTAAAAAATTAGATGAGCAACGGGCTAAAACCATAGATAAGAAAAATCCCCGAAGATTAATTCGGGCGATTGAAATTGCTAAAAAACTGGGCAAAATTCCTCTTTTAGAAAAAAAACCGCTCCCCTATTCGGTCTTAATGATTGGCATCAAAAAAGAAAAAGAAGAATTAAAAAAATTAATTAAAAAAAGATTGTTAAAAAGATTAAAACAAGGAATGATAGCCGAGGTAAAAAAATTAAAAAAATTGGGCATTTCTTGGAAAAGATCAGAAGAATTTGGTTTAGAATATCGCTGGGTTGCTTATTTTCTGCAAGGAAAAATAAATTATCAAGAAATGGTCCAGAATCTTCAAAAAGACATTGAAAAATTCGCCAAACGCCAAATGACCTGGTGGAAATCAGATAAAAGAATTGTTTGGATTAGAAATTATAAAGAAGCAGAAAAAATTGTAAGAAATTTTTTGAAAAATAAATAGGGGGAAAAATTTTCCCCCTTTTTAAGTTATGGCCGAGGCCAAACTTCTAATAAATATCCTTTTCCAACTATTGTTACTTTTCGACCAAAATAAAAGGAATTAGATTTTCTTAGAAACTCAGGAATGGTAATTCTCTTTACTCTACAATTTGTTTTCACCTGAACACGAAACATTACCGTCAAATCTTCTTTTTTCACTTTAGGCATTTTTTTTAATATTTGAATCCCATTTGCACTCTCTTTTAAATAAAAATATTTACTGGTTTCAATTGATTTGGGAATTGTTAATCGCCATTTCTTATCAACTGAAGCATTCCATCTTCCTAAAAACATAATTTTTACCTCCTTTCATTTTGAATTGGCAATCTTATGATAAAAGTAGTTAAATGAGGTTCATTATTCTCTACTTTTATCTCGCCACCATAAGCAGACACGATGCTATTTGCAATCGCTAATCCCAAGCCAGTACCACCAGGCTTCGTGGTAAAAAAGGGGTTAAATATCTCTTCCAAAATTTCTTTATCAATTGAGCCACCATTATTGACAATTTTGATGTCTATCCAGCGATCGTTTCTTCTAGTTTTAATGAAAATATTACCTTTTTCTTTTATCGCTTCTACCGCGTTTTTTAAAATATCAAACAACACATCTTTTATTTCATCAGGATTAACAAAAATAGTTGGTAATGATTCTAACTGGCATTCAATTTTTATATCTTTATTGGCAATTAATTCTTTTACTATCTCTTGCATTTCTTCTATCAATTGATTTATGTCGGTCTTAAGAACGTTCATTTTTTTGGGACGAGAAAATTTTAACAACTGATTCAATATTTCCTCCATTTTCAATACGTTCTCAACAATTAATTGAGCATCTTTTTTTTGTTCAGGATTTTCTATCATTCTTTCTAATCTTTTAGCAAAACCGCCAACTGCCGTGAGCGGGTTTCTCAATCTATGAAACGCTTCGGCGGCTGTTCTACCCAAAATACAAAGAGTCTCTTTCTCGGAAAACTCTTTTTGTTTTTTTTCTCTTTCCAAAATAAGGGAAACCAAATTTGCGCAAGCCGATACAAATACCTTCTCTTCTTCAGTGAAAAAATTTCTTGGCCAAATAGCATCTAATACTAATAGCCAAGTAACTTCTTCGTTAAAAATTATCGGTACCACTAAAAAAGCAGTAATACCTTCAATATAAATAAGGTTTCTTAATTCTGAAAAATCTGGATCTAAGCCTGGCTCAATCTTCTGGACAATTTCTTTTCTTTCAATTGCTTCTTTTAAATGTTTATGACTAGCCAAGTGAAAAGGAAAACATTGACCGATCCCGTGTTTTTCCGGCGGTTCGCCATAAGCCAGAAAAAATTCTTCTTTCTCGTATTTTACTTCAAAAAGCGAAACCCTTTTCAAATTCAACCCATCTTTGATCTCTTTTAAAATAAATTTTAGTAGGTTTGAACTCTCTAATTCTTTTACCTTAAGCAAAATTTTGGAAAATAATAAATCTTCCATACCTTTTCCACCCCCTTTCTAACAAATTTTTAAAGAACTTTTTTAATAATTTTATTCAATATTTCTGGATTAATTTTTCCTTTAGTAGCGGCCATTGCCTGCCCAACCAAAAACTGAATGGCATTATTTTTCCCCTTTTTAAAATCTTCTACTGCTTTTGGATTTTTGTCAATTATTTCTTTAACAATTTTCTCAATTTCCATTTCATCACTTATTTGGATTAATCCTTTTTCTCCAATAATATGGGAAGGATCAACGCCGGTTTTGAACATTTCTTCAAGAATTTGTTTGGCAATTTTTGAAGAAATTTTTCCCTCAAAAATTAAATTAATAAATTCAGCAAAATCTTCCGGCGTGATTAAAAAATCCTCACCACTAACTGAAGCTCCCTTTAATAATCCCTGCAAATCAGTAATTATATAATTTGAAGCTATTTTTATTTGTTTTAAAATAATTTCTTTTGACAAATTTGATGGCAGTTCTGAAACCACCTTTTCAAAATATTCTCCTAAATCCTTATTATAAACAAAAAATTCAGTTGATTTTTCATCTAATTCGTATTCTCTGTTAAACCTTAATCTTTTCTCTTGGGGAAGTTCCGGAATTTCTGCCTGAATTTCTTTTATTAATTCCGGGCTAATATCTAATGGCGGCAAATCAGGTTCTGGAAAATATCTATAATCATGAGCCTCTTCTTTTTCTCTTTGAGAAAAAGTAATTTCTTTTTCCGGATCCCAGCCTCTTGTTTCTTGAATAATTTTTTCTTCTGATTCTAAAATCTCTTTTTGTCTTTCTATCTCATAATCAATTGCTTTTTCCACTGCCCTAAAAGAATTCAAATTTTTTATCTCTACTTTAGTTCCCAGGACTTGAGATTCGAGATTTGAGATTTGAGATAAACTAATATTAACTTCCACTCTCATTTGCCCCTTTTCCATATCAGCGTCAGAAACATTGAGATAATGCAAAATTAAATGAAGTTCTTGGGCAAATTTTCTCGCCTCTTTAGCCGAATTCATATCCGGCTCAGTTACTAGTTCCATTAAAGGAATACCGGCTCTATTAAAATCAACCAAAGAACAATCTTTTTCATGAATTAATCTGCCAGTATCTTCTTCTAAGTGAATTCTTCTTATTCTAATTCTTTTTCCCTCTATTTCTAAAAATCCATTTTGGCAAAGTGGAGTTGAATATTGAGAAATCTGATAGCCTTTTGGCAAGTCAGGATAAAAATAATTTTTCCTTTCAAAAAAAGAATATTGAGCAATTTGGCAATTTAAAGCCAAACCGGTTTTAATTGTTTTTCTAATTGCTTCTTCATTAATTACCGGCAAAGTGCCTGGTTGTCCAGTACAAACAGGACAAATGTTAATATTGGGATGCCTTTCATCCGGATCGTTTTTGCAAGAACAAAACATTTTGCTCTTTGTTTTTAATTCAATATGAATTTCTAAACCAATAATAGGCTGATATGTCATATTTTTAAATTTTTAACCCTTTTTTATTTTATATTAAAAATAGAAAAAATAAAGAGGCATAAAGCCTCTTTTTAAAAATTTTTATGGATATTTTTTTCTTAAATTTGCCATTCTCATTGGCAAATAACCGAAGTTTTCATCTTTAACTATAAATTCTAACTGACAGTCTTTACAAAAAAACACCAATTCTTTTGGTTTTTTTCTAATAAACTTAATATAATCTGATTTTTGACATTTTGGACATTTATAATCTTCCATAATTTCTCTCCTTTCTTTTTTTTCTTTTTAGTAATTAATTTTAAAGTTCTTTAAATTTCCTTTTTTATTTTTGAAAAAACTTCTTTTATTGATTTTTCGCCATTAATTACTTTAACATTAGAAAATTTTTTAGTCAATAATTGGTATCCCTTCCAAACTTTTTTTAATTTATCCAACTCTTCAAAAAATTCTCTTTTACCCCTCTCTTTGTCAATTCTTTTTAAACAAGTTTCTGGTTTAACTTTTAATAAAAAAATAATATCTGGCATTAAAAAGTTTTCGTTTAACTTTATTAACCAATCAAAGTTTAAATTTAAAGAGCCGTAAGCAATAGTGGAAAAAAAGTATCTATCGGAAATCACCCATTGATTATTCTTTAATGCGTGTTCAATAACATTTTTTAAATGCTCAGCCCTGTCAGCGCAAAAAAGAAGTTGCAAGGTCAATGGATCAACATTAATTTCTTTTTTTAAAATCTGTCTGATTAAAGTGCCAATGGGTGGCTGATTGGTAGGCTCTTTGGTTAAAACTACTGAAATTTTCTTTTCTTTTTCCAAAAATTCTTTCAATAAGGCAGCCTGGGTTGACTGACCCGACCCGTCCAATCCCTCCAAAACAATAAATTTTCCAGAATAAATATTATCTTTCATTTAATTTAGTTTCAAAAAAATAAATTAGCCACCTTCTACTAATTAGTTGTTGAGATTTTCTTTAGTATTTAGATCTTGGCCATATTGGTGTTTGTCGTCTAAAATATCTCTTTCCTGCCAATCTTTAATCCAGTCTTCCACTTGAAAAATTTTAAATCCGCCTTCTTTAGTGGCGCAAATTGCTCTTTTTAAACCGGCATTAATAATCATTTTTTTGCAAATAAAACAAGGAAAAGAATCAACTGGATTGCCTTCCCGATCAGTTGCCCAAATATAAATATCGCCACCCAAAATTGAAGCCCCTGATCTGGCAGCATTAATAATGCAATTCATTTCGCTGTGAACCGAACGGCAAATTTCATAATTTCTGCCATGAGGAATTTTTAATTTATCTCTTAAGCATTCATTTCTTTCCAAACAATCTTTTGTCTTCCTGGGAGCGCCAACATAACCTGTGGCTAAAATAACATCGTCTTTAACAATAATTGCTCCGCCTTTATTGCGAAAACAGGTTGATCTTTTGCCAACTTGTCTTGCAATATTTAAGTAATACTCGTCTTTTGAAGGCCTCATTTTTTGCCAAGAATTTTACGAAGAACGGTTCTTCGCAAGGAGGAATTTTAAATTCTAAATTTTAAATTTTAAATGAAAACTTTTTTAAATTCTAATTTCCAAATCCTAAATTCCAAATCATAAACATTTTTGGAATTTGGAATTTGTGTTTTGGGATTTTGTTTAGAATTTCGGATTTAGGATTTTACATATTATTCAACAATTTCAATGCCCATATTTTTGGCCGTGCCCTCAATAATCTTTATTGCCTGTTCAATATTGTCAGCGTTTAGATCTGGCATTTTCTTTTGAGCAATTTCCTTTAATTGAGCCTTAGTAATTTTACCAACTTTCACTTTATTAGGACTGCCAGAACCTTTTTCAATACCGGCTGCTTTTTTTAGCAATTCTGAAGCCGGTGGCATTTTCAATCTAAAATTATAAGTTCTATCTTCGTAAATAGTCACTTCTACCGGAATTGTGTAGCCCACTTGATTTTTAGTTGCCTCATTAAATCTTTGACAAAATTCCCCAATATTCAAACCATGGGGAGCCAAAGCCGGACCAACTGGCGGCGCAGGAGTAGCCTGACCGGCCGGAATTTGTAGTTTTATTACTGCCTTGATTTTTTTTGCCATGCTTAAAATTCAAAAATCAAAATGCAAAATGCAAAATGACAATTAAAAATTAAAAATTTTGAATTTTGATTTGTTATTTTGAGATTTACATTTTGCATTTTGAATTTCTAAGTTAAATTTTCTTAATCTGAAGAGAATCTAGTTCTACTGGAGTATCTCGGCCAAACATATTCACTAACACTTTTAGTTTTCCTCTTTCTTCATCAATCTCTGATATTTTGCCTTCAAAATCCTTAAAAGGTCCATCAGTAATTTTTACCAAATCGCCTATTCTTACATCAATTTTGTATGGCGGTTCTTCAATCTCCATTCTCTTTTTTAAATTTTCAATTTCTTGAAGAGAAACTGGCACCGGAGTAGTACCTGCTCCCACAAAACCAGTAACATTGGGAGTATTTCTGACTACATACCAAGAATCGTCAGTAACAATCATTTCCACCAAAACATAACCTGGGTAAATTTTTTCTTCAACCACTTTTCTTTTACCATCTTTTATTTTAATTTTCTTTTCCTTTGGGACAATAACATTAAAAATTTTATCTTCCATACCTAAAGATTCCACTCTTTGTTTTAAGGCTTTAGCCACCGCATCTTCATAACCAGAATAAGTGTGAATGACATACCACTTTTTTTCTTGAGGCAATTGTTGTTTTGGCATATTTTTTCTTTATTTAATTTTATTAAATAAAACAGTAAAAATAAAATCAAGTGTGCCCAAAAAAGCAGCCACTGCTAAAGAAATTCCAATGACAATTAAAGTATACCGAAAGGTTTCATCTTTGGTTGGCCAGTTCACTTTTTTTATTTCTAATCGCACCTCTTTTAAAAAAATTATAATTTTTTTTAGAAGATCACTAAATTTCATGGTTTAAAAAACGCCCTACCGGGCTTCAATTATATCTTATAAAGAATCTAAACCCCTGTCAAGTTTCTGTTAGCAAAAATTTAAAAAGAGATAGGACAAATTGAATTATCAATTTTATAATCTGTGGCTTTTTATGGATTTTAAAAAACCTTGGAATTACCTTTATTTTCTGCAAGCTGAAGCCCGAGCCCCGCAAAACAGCAATCTGTATGCAAGGTAAAATCCGCTAGACGCGGAGAAAAAAATAAACTTTGGTGGTGTTTGTTGGAAAAAGTCAGAACTCATTTTTAACAAGATTCCGACTGATTCGGGCAGCTAGGCAAAAATTCCTAGCGGGAATCACACTCAACCCTCCTTCTCCCGCACCAGGCTTCGCTTTGGTGCAGGACTTCGCTTCGCTACGCCTTTTGCCCGTCTGCTGAAAACCAGAAATCGTTTTTTTTAGACGGCGGCGGGACCGAAAGAGAAAAAGAAAGTGATGTCGCCCTTGCCCCAGCCCTCCCGTGCGCGGGCGATAATAAGGAACTCCCCTTAAAATTCTTTAATAATTTTTGATTCATATCTTTTCATTAAAAGAGCATTTGAAACAACACTAACCGACGAAAATGCCATCGCGGCTGCGGCAATCGCCGGATTTAAAAGCCAACCAGTGAAAGGATATAAAACACCAGCGGCGATAGGGATACTCACAATATTATAAAAGAAAGCCCAGAAAAGATTTTGCTTAATTTTTTTAAGTGTAAATTTACTCAAATCAATAGCGGTGACGACATCTCTCAAATCATCTTTAATTAAAATTATTTCCCCGGTTTCCATCGCCACATCAGTGCCTGAACCCAAAGCAATTCCTAAATCAGATTGCGCCAAAGCCGGAGCATCATTGATTCCATCGCCAACCATTGCCACCACCCGCCCCTGGCGGGAATTTCCAATTTCCAATTTCCAATTTTCAAACCGTCCTTCTTGAATTTCTTTTATTACTCTTGCTTTATCTTGAGGCAGAACTTCGGCTAAAACATAATCTATACCGACTTGCTTAGCAATCGCTTGCCCAACTCTTTTATTATCTCCGGTAATTATCGCCACTTTCTTGCCCATTTTATGAAGCATTTCAACTGCTTCTTTTGAATAATCTTTGAGGGTATCGGCCACCGCAATAATGCCGATTATGTTTTTATCCTGCGCTAAAATCATTGCTGTTTTGCCTTGATTTTCTAAAGCGATCATTTTTTCTTCTATAAAACTTGGGCCAATCTGATTATCAAACATCAGTTTTCTTGTTCCGAAAAGTATTTTTTTGCCATTTATCTCTGCTGAAACACCATGGCCGGGTATGGCTTGAAAATTTTTTAATTCAAATAATTCTAAATTTTCCTCTTTTGCTCTTTTTACGATTGCTTCAGCTAAAGGATGTTCAGAATTTTTCTCTAAAGAAGCGGCAATCTGTAAAATTAAATCTGTTTGTGATTTTGAATTTTGAATTTGAAATTTGTTTGGAATTTGGAATTTGGAATTTGGAATTTCCGTGACCGATAAAACATCGGTCACGGTTGGTTCTCCTTTGGTTAGTGTCCCGGTTTTATCAAATATAACAATATTTACATCTCTGGCAATTTCTAAGGCCTTGCCGCTTTTGATTAAAATGCCATATTTTGCCGCCAAACCCGTGCCCATCATTACCGCAGTTGGTGTTGCCAATCCCAAGGCGCAGGGGCAGGCAATAATTAAAACAGCCACAAAAACCGTTAAGGCAAAAGCTAATGGCTGTCCCAACAAGAGCCAAACAACAAAAGCAAAAATAGCAATACCAATTACCGACGGAACAAAATAAAAAGAAACTTTGTCTGCCAAAAGTTGAATTGGCGCCTTGGAACCCATTGCCTCCTCAACTATTTTTATTATTTGGGCCAACATTGTGTCTTTACCAACCCGAGTTGCTTTAAATTCCAAGACGCCGGTTTTGTTAATGGTTGCGCCGATCACTTCATCGCCTATTTTCTTTTCAACCGGAATACTTTCGCCGGTAATGGCTTTTTCATCAACACTGGAATACCCGTCAATAACAATTCCATCAACAGGAATTTTTTCACCAGGCTTAACTAAAATAATATCTCCAACTTTAACTTCAGAAATGGAAACTTTCACTTCTTCGTAATCTTCAGTTTTGAATTTTGAATTTGGAATTTGGAATTTGTTTGGAATTTGGGATTTAGGATTTGGGATTTGCCGCAACACCGTTGCGGTTTTCGGCTGAAGCCCAATCAATTTTTTAATTGCTTCACTGGTTTTTCCTTTGGTTATTGCTTCCAAATATTTTCCTAAAGAGATAAAAACCAAAATTAAAGCCGCGCTTTCGTAATAAAGATGCGCTTCAACTTTTGTTCCCAAAAACATTAAAACAGAAATAATTAAACTATAAAAATAGGCAACAGCCGTACCAATAAAAATAAGAGAATCCATATTCGGCGACAGGCGCAGCAATTTTTTAAAACCAGATATCCAAATATTAAAACAAGAAGCAATAACGGCGGTTGCTAAAACAAACTGAATTATTGTGCCGTATGCCTCAAAAATTTTTGGCATTGGCAAGCCAATCATTTCGCCCATCACCATATAAATAATGGGCAAACTAAAAATCAAAGCAAAAATAAACCGCTTTTTTAATTTTTGAATTTCTTGTATCTTCGCCTCTTTATGATGATCGTGCATTTCTTCCTTTGCAGTTTCTTCCGTTGCTTTGTATCCCAACTTTTCAATAATTTTTTGAATTCTAGCGATACTTATTTCAATGGGATCAAATTCCAAATAAAGCTTCTCCGCTGCAAAATTAACATTGGCGGATTTAATCCCCGCCTCTTTTTTAAGGGCGTTTTCAATATTCACCGCGCACGAGGCGCAGTGCATACCCGATATTTTTAAAATTGTTTTTTCCATATGTTTTTATTACTTAATTTTTATTGTATGTTTAATAATTTCTAAGATTATTATTTTTGCTTAAAATTTTCATGCATTGAGGACAGGGTTCTTTGCCCTGACGGACAAAATCTGCGCAATTGCATCGGCCTGCTTGTTGGTTATTCCATATATTTCCATCCAAAAAACACATTGTACAGGCCGGTTCAACACAGCAATTGTAAACCCCAGCTTTTTCCGCTTTTTCTATGACCAAATGGAGATAGTTATTAATCTTTGCCGGCATTCTCTCCAAGGGAATCAAATTAAGGGGTGGAAAAGCAAGAAAAAAAATAATAATGCCAAAAGTAAAACCGAAAATAAAAATAATTAAGAACTTTTTCATTAGTTTTATAAAGGCGTATTTGTTGGCCGACCGCCATATTTTGAATATTTGTTATCAATATATTGTCTAATTTCTGATATATCTTTCCCTTGCTGAAAAAGTTCTTTTGCTTCCAGAGCAATAGAATAACACATTCCGCAATAAGCGCCGTGTTTTTCAAAAACTACTCCGCCGTCTTTCTTGAATTCTTTCACAAAACAATTTTCAACGCTTTGGTGATTTAATTTATAACAACCGCAATAACAAGGAATTTTACTTAACACTTCAGGATTACTTAAAGCATATTCATAAGCTAATTTTACTTCTTCTGTTCTTTGAGCGTAATCAGGAATTTTATTTTGCTTTGACAAAAGATTAGAAAAATAAATTCCGATAATGAAAACCAGAGTTGCAATAATCGCTAAAACAAATATTTTTAATTTCTTCATATTTTTCTTCACTTTAAAATTGAATCAATTATTTGTTTAAATGATTCATAGGGCAAAGCGCCGCTGACCAATTGACCATTGACAAAAGTAGTCGGCGTGCCATTGACTCCTTTTTGCAATCCTTCTTGATAATCAGCTTGGACTTTTTGGACATATTTCCCCGAATCAAGACAATCGTTGAATTTACTGCTGTTTAACCCTAAATCTTTTGCCCACTGTTTAAATTTATCGTAAACTACAACTGCTTTTTTAGAATCAAAATTAACCTTGACTTCAAGAACACCTTCTAATTTTTTAATTTTTCTTCAATAATTAAAAATTTAAATGACCTTTAATTTTTATCTTCGTATTCCACAGCTGCCGCTACCTCCTCCACAACCACAGCCGTTAGCGCCAGAGGGAATAACATCATTGTTATTAGTATTGACAGCTTGAACCCCGCTGCCAGAATTTTTTATAGTACTTTTGCTATCAACCACCTCTATGATTCCAGAAACCATTCCCATCCAGCAGGAAAATTTATATTTTCCCGGCTTTGTCGGAGTGAATTCTTTAACACTGGTTTGGCCAGGCGTTAAAGGAATTTCGTCAGGAAATAGACCCTTAGAAATAATAGCGTTAGTGCAACCAGAAGTGCCAACATCTTCAATCTCCCACCTGACCGGCACCCCAACTTTGACCTTAAAATAATTTGGTTCATAACCATAGCTGGAAGCCCTCATTTTAATTACTTGCTTGCCATCGATAATTGGAGGCAAGTCTTTTTCATCCAAAGAATTTTTTTGCGAATTTGCCTGACCAGTATAATTAAATTTAATATCCGATAAACTTGGCAGGCCTAAAAGGTTTAATTGCGCGTTGATATTATATAAAGCGAAAAATAAAACCAAAATTCCCGCCACTTTTAAAAATTTATCGGATAAGTGCGGTCCTTCTAAAAACTTAACTGAAGAAAAGCCAATAGCCAGAAGTCCGGGCGCTGTGCCTAAAGCAAAAGCAAACATTATGGCTGCTCCCTGCCAGAAACTGCCGGAAATCAAAGCTAAACTTTGGGAAGTTAAAGTAAAACCACAAGGTAGAAAAAAGGTTAAAGCTCCCATTAGAAATGGCATCAATTTTCCTTGAAATTTTGTCTCATCGGCAATTTTCTTGGTGATAAATTTTAGCATTGTTATCTGAAAACGAGAAAAATATCTTATGCCTAACATCTGCAATCCTAAAAAAATCATTAAGAAAGAAACGAGGGTGATAAAAAGAGCAGTAAAACTCAAAGAAAACTGGACCTTTGCGCCAATTGCTCCGATAATGCCGCCTAAAATGCCGTAAGATAAAAGCCGGCCAAAATTAAAAAGCAAATAAGGTTGAAATTTTTCCAAGGTGGAGTTGTTTTTGCTGTAAATTTCTGACCAATGTTTTGCCATTGAAAGTAAAAGTCCGCCAACCAAAGCGGCGCAAGAAGAAACACCGGCAATTAATCCTAAGAAAAAGAAAGTCGGCAAAGAAGAATTACTGCTAACATTAACCAAACCGGCAAAACGGGTGTTTTTCAAAAGAAAAAATAAAACAATCACCAAAAAAGCGCTGCCAATAATAGTTAAGAGATGATTTCCTACCTCTTTTTTTATTGGTTCTTCAAAGAAAAAATATCCTTCTTTTTTAAAAATTTGATTTAATTTTTTAATTTCCGGTCTTCTGCCTTCGTAAATTATTCTGACCGTTCCATTATTTACTGACGCCTCAACTGATTTGATATTTTTTATTTCCAATAGTTTCTTTTCAATTAAAATCTCGCAAGATGCGCAATGCATTCCTTGGACATAGTAAAGGTGTTCTTGAGGAGAAAAAATTGGGGTTGAACTTCCTTCTATCTTATAACCGAGCTCTTTAATTTTTTCTAAAATTATGTTTTGAGAAATCAATTCATCGTCAAATTCTATTTCTGCGTCACCACTTTTTTCATTGACTTCTACATTTTTTATTCCTTCTAAAACATCTATTTCTGTTTCCAGTCGTATTTTGTCATTGATTGATTTAACACCAATAATTTGAATCTTTAGTTTTTTGAGCATAGAATTTTATTTCTATTTATTAAATAGTTTTGTGACTTTTAAAATTTCTTGAATCATCTCTTGTTTTCTTTTTTCGTTTTTAGTTGCCATTGCTGTTTTAAAACAGGTATTAAGATGATTCTCCATTAACATTTGATGGGCAGATTTTAAAAGCCCTATCACTGCCAAGTTTTGCTGCATAATATCAATGCAGTATTCATCGGCCTCGACCATTTTAATAATTTTTGATATTAAGCTTTGGGCCTTTTTGAAATTAATGAGTGTATTTTCTTTTTGGGTAGTCATATTTTTGAAAATTTAATAATTATTATTTTTCCACACCCCGACCATAGGTATAGGTCTATTATATCAAATAGGAAATTGCTGTCAATAGCAAATTTACTTTTCTCTTTCATCTACCGCCCAATTTGATGTTCCGCCGCCACCCGAAAAATCGCTGGGGATTTTCAGCAGGTGAATGTGCTGTTGCCGAAATCACCGCACAAGTAGAAGTCAGCGTCGGAGTTTTGTTCAAATTAGGTTCGGACTTTATCTAACAGACTTCACTCAAAATAAAAACGGTGTCTTTGAAAGACGCCATTTTTGTTTTGGTGGAAGGTCTTAGATAAAGTTAGAACTTTCTATCAACAAAATCCCGACGCCGACTGACTGCCCGCTCGCCGAAGGCGAGCGGGCAGAAATCCGCTTCGCAGATTCCCACCCACAGCTCCAGTCCGCCTTTGGCGGCTAAATCCGAAAAAATTTTTATTTATTAAGAGCGGGCGACATTTTTTTCTTTTAAAAATGAATTATTTTTGTGGCTTAATTTTTGAGCCGTCCCCACCCTTTAGCCCGCCTTCGGCGGGCAAAAATTTGATTGACAAAAGTTTTTACTATAAAAAGATTGGCACAATGGATTTGGAGCTTCAAAATTACCATATTCAATAAAAGCCCTCGCCCTACATCCTCCCATGCAAAATGACAAATATTTGCATTTTTTACAAACTCCTTTTAAGTCACTTGGTTTCATCTCTTTTAATTTTTTCATTAAAGGATGATTCCATAATTTTTTCAAAGAATCTTTTCTAATATTTCCTAATATAAAATTTTTAAAACTAAATAATCCATCACAAGGAGCCACATCGCCATTGGCATCTATTCCTAACATACTAGGAAATGAACATACATACCCACATCCGTATTCAAGCTCTTTTAATGGTTTAGGAATCAATACAGGCGGAATCAAAAGACCTACTTTTGTCTTAGGTTTTTTGGTTATATAAATTTTACAAAGATCTTGAGAAATTTTATATTTTTCCTCTGGAGAAATATCCTCTGCTTTTTCTGATCTTTTCACCGGATACAAAGGAAGTAATCCAAATGCATCGACACCCAAGGAAATTGCCAACTTATAAACTTTTATAGCTTCACTTTTATTTTTTTTCATAAGCACAAAAACAAGAACGATTTTTGTATTACTATTTTTGAATGCTTTTTTTGCAAACTTTACCCAAGCAATTGCTTTCTTAAAAGTTCCCTTTTTTCCTCTTATCAAATCATGTGTTTTACTTAGGCCATCAATACTGAATTGTAAAGTTCTTAAATGTTTTAAAGATTTAAGACAACTGATTATATTTTTGTTTAAAAGGGTACCGTTTGTGCTTATATACATTGCAAATTTATGATCATCTGCATATTTCAGGATTTCCAAAATATCCGGTCGTATAAATGGTTCTCCACCAGTAAAAAATACTCTCACGGCCCCCAATTCCATAGCTTGATCCATCGCCTTTTTAATTTCTTCTAAAGAAAGCTCATCTTTAAATTTTTCTCCAGAAATTGAATAGCAATGTAAACATCTCAAGTTACAAGCTTTCGTAACTCGAATAGTCAGGGTTTGCAATGGTTCTGTTCCTAAGAAATTTTTAATTTGATTTGTTGTGGATAAAACTCTCATATTATAAATATTTTTTACTTTAAGCACTCCCTTGGGAAATATCCTGCCTCATAAAATTTTTGGCACACAGGGTTTGATGCAATAAGTGTACCATATTCTCCGTAAGTAAATGCTCGGCAGCCTCCCCTACATACATTACAATAAATACACTGCCTACATACACCTTTAAGGTCCCGAGCAGAAAAACTTCTGACATTTTTTATTAAAGTTGAATGGATTATTTGGACTAAAGATTTATCTCTAATATTGCCTATTATCATTTCTGGAAAGTTAGATAAGCAATCACATGGACCTACATCCCCATTTGCTTTTATCATAAGAGTGGTTGAAAGAGTACATCCTTCAATTTTTCTGGAAAATATTTTTTTTCTTAGATCAGGTGGCAAAAGTGCAAAAGGGAATGCAATATTAGTAGAAAATCTTATTTTCGAAGCAAAATGTTTATATTGATTAAAGACCAATTTTAACCCTTTGCGATATTCATCTACAGTTAAAGCCGATTTAGAAAACGCGGCTCTTCCAACTTTCACAAAAAATAACAAAGAAAAAACATCTGCTTTTAGTTTTACAGCCTCAATTAAAACTTTATCAATCACTTTCCAGTTTTCTTTCATCATAACTGCAGTAATAGTTAATTCTCCCTTAAATAAATTTCTAATTAAACGAATACTCTTTATAGTTTGCCGCCACGAACCTTTTACTCCCCTTATGGCATCGTGAATTTTTTCTGGTCCATCTAAACTTACTCGAATTAATTTAATATTAAATTTTCTAAGTTTATTTAAAATATCTGAATCAATTAATAATCCATTAGTGAGAATCGAGATTCCTATCCCTTTTTTATGTGTGTATTCTAATATCTCTAAAAAATCTTGTCTTAAAAACGGTTCACCTCCAGTAAAAACAATTGTTAAAACCCCAAGTTTTTTTAAATCATCAATAACTTTTTTGACTTCCTGGAGTGTTAATTCATTTGAAAAACTTTTTCCTGCGGCGGGAGCACAATGTCGGCAACGAAGATTACATCTTTTTGTAACTTCAATAGTAGCACTTAAAGTTGTATTCTTACCTAAAAAATTTAGTATCTCCTCTTGTGTAGAAAGTGTATTAATCATTTTATTAAACAATCGGCTGGAAATAAACCAGCTTCATAAATTAATTGGCAGACCGGATCTGGTGCTGTAAAATTTTTATATTTAATGAAAGCATGAGCTCGACATCCTCCGGCACAATAATTTTTATAAATACACTTTTTACATACACCCTTTAAATCAGAGGGGTTTATTTTACGTATTTCTTTTAAGATTTTCGAACCATTCCATATTTCAAAGAGCGATTTTTGTCTAATATTCCCTAAAATCATTTCATTGCAGTTGAACAATCCATCACATGGAGCTATATATCCATCAGCCCTAACACCTATACAGTAAGGAAAGGGGCAGGCAGCGAAAGTTTTATGTAATCCTTTATTTCTCCACTCTTTAGGAACCAAAGCAGGAGGAATTGTAGTATTTTTAGAAAATCTTATTTTATAATGTAGATTTTTGTATTGATTAAACAATAATCGTAATCCTTGAAGAATTTCTTTCGCTGAGGGCATCATGCTTTCATCAGCCCGTCCAGTTACAATTAAAAGAATTAAAGCAAAAATATCAGCACCTTGTCGAGAAGCTTCCATTAATACCTGATCCAATACATTCCAATTTTTTTTCATCATTACAGTTCCAACTCCGATGTTTTTCTTTAATACAGATTTTGTCATCGCAATTGCTTTTACGGTTTTTCCCCACGTTTCTTTTCCTATAATCTCATTATGGATCTTTTCCGTACCTTCTAAGCTTATTTGGAATAATGTAAATTTTAAATTTTTTAATTTTTCTAAAAGTTGTTTATTAATTAGCTGTCCATTAGTACTAATTGAGATTTTTATTCTTTTACTATTTGTATATTTTAAAATCTCAACAATATCTCTTCTGATAAGTGGTTCTCCACCAGTGAAAAATATATATAGCGTTTTAAGTTCTGCTAGCTGATCTATAATAGATTTTATTTCTTGTGTATTTAATTCATTCCTTAAAGCAACTCCTCCATCTGTATAACAATGTGGACATCTTAAATTGCAAGCATTAGTTACGCGTATTGAAGCAGAAACAAGAGGGGTCTTGCCTAAAAATGATTTAATTTCTTTTTGAGTGGAAAGAAGTTTTAATTTTTGTTTCATTTTAATTTTATTGAATCTGAATTTAGAAGTTCTTTAATGCAATTAATAACATCATTTTGAGCCCTCTTTCTAGATACTCTATAATTTTTGAGAATTATTCTAATAATTTCATCGACTGTTTTATTACCATCACATAATTTATAAATCAATGTGGCTGTTCCGTTTAGGGCTATCCCATTCTCAAGTAAAGAACCTTTTTTATATTCACGAAACTCCCAAGCCTTTATAGGCTTTGCATTTAAAATGTTTGTATTTTTTTTCATGGTTTTATATTAGTTGGGTTAATTATTGTTGTTTTATTCATTTTTAAAATTTTTCTATTCTCTCGAAAAATGATTTCTATCAGAGCAGGATTAGAAGAATAAATTTCAATTTTATTATTCCGTTTATAATATTTCAATTTTAGACTTTTTCTTCTTTTCCACCACGTTGCAAATTCTTTTAAGGTGTAGTTTGGTATTTTTAGTCGAGAGATTTTTTTAAATACTGGGGATAAGACGTTTTTAGCTATTCTACCAAGGAGATGGGGATGTGACATAATTGCGATTGGCCTATTATCTTTTAATCGTTTTTCTATATATCTTAAATAATATTTTTGTAGTTTTTCCGAAATGTTTCTTAAGTTTTGACTCTTTTTAAAAGATGATTCAAATTTGCCATCGCTTATCTCATAGAATGGAATTTCTAATACTTTCATCCTTTTTCCATTATAAGACTGATAAAACGGGAATTCTCCGGTTTGAGAAACTATATGAGAACAATACAAAAAGTTATTTTTACTAATTGCGCTTGCTAGTTCTTTATTCCATTCTCCGCCGGGAGAAGCAAATCCCTGGTCCCTAATTCTAAATAATCTTTTTAAATAATATCTACATCTTCTGATATTTTTGTAATTATTTTCAAAATCATCATAAACCTTATGGCGATATCCATGATTTGCTAATTCATTACCTTCATCTAAAAGCCTCTGCAAGATTTCTTTTCTTTGAGGTGTGGTGGGGACTTTTAAAGGTACGAAGCCAATTTCTTCATCAAATTCTTCGTCGCCACTAATATTTACAAAATATGTGCCTCTTATTTTATATTTTTTAGTAATTTCTAATAAATTTTCCAATCCTTTCAAATCAACATAGTCAATATCTATTCTAAGTAGAAATACTGAACAATGATGAGTTGGATAATACCAAAAATGAATATAAGGAAGATCCAACAATCCAAATGCCTCGATTAATTTTTCTCTCACTGGATTTAGGTCTGTAATAAAAACCTTGTCTTTATTCTTCTCAATAAAAATCTTTATTTTCCTTTTAGGAAAGCCAACTAAAATATTAATAGACGAAAAAGTCTTTAATTTCTCTCCTTTATATCTAAAAGGAGTTTTTTCTTGCTCTAATAATCTTAGCCAACCTGAAACATTTCCTTTCTTGCCAAATAAAGAAACGTAAATTTCCATAAAAAAAACTATACAAGGTCGGAAATTAAACCTTATGTCCAACGGCCACAACTTGCCTTCTAATCTTTGCTATTTTCGGCGAAGAATACTTCTTTTTCGTTGTTTTTTTTGCTTTCATAATTTAAACTTATTAGATTTTATTGAACCGACCTTTTTCATTTTAATTCTAACTTAACTTTTTAATTAAATCGAGAATTAATAAAAGCTATATCTTCTTATGCTGTGGTTATTATTTAATCCAGACCTTTAAGTTTTTCTTCTATTTCTGGATGTAATCTCCATTTCCCTCTCACTAGAATTTGGGTATCCCAAGGAAATATAACCAATTGATCTGTTTTTAAACTAATATAGTCTGGTTTATATCGACCGTGAGAATGAGCTACTAAAACCGCCGTTTTTATTTTAAGAGCTCCTTTTTATACTGCTCGTTTTACCGCTAGTATTAAAGTTTCTCCAGTAACACAAATTTCATCTACAATTAAGATATTTTTATTTCTCACAATATCGGACATATCTACTTTCCAAATCGGTTTTTTATATTGAACTATATCGTTTTCCCTACGGGTAAGTCGTATAGGATAAAACTCTTTTCTAAGCATACCCGCTATTAAAGTGCCGGGATAAAGACCTTGTTCTGAAATCCCAATTATTATATCGAAATGTTGCCTTGATATTTTCTCTGCAAGATGCTTACAAAAATTATGGAATTCTCACCAACTAATTTTCTTTATTCCTTTATGTTCATGGCAATATGAGTCTTTTTCTTGTATTTTCTTCATATTATTTTATTATTTTATTGCTACTTATAGTTTAATTTAACAGATCTTTGAGTTCAATAAATACTAATTCAAATTTCTAAATAAAAATGATTTTAATTTAAAAATAATGTGAATATATTAATTAAAAAGCCCACTATCCTCTCTGTGTTCCTCTAAATTTATTTGAGGTTAGTGGGCTTTGCCAAAGAGCTGGGCGAGAATTTTTTCTCTCGCTTCTTCTTGGAGAAGTTCGATGCCTTCCCGCTCTAGTTGATTTCTTTTTCGGAACTCGAGTTTTTGTGATTCTGAAAATACTTTCAGAATCATTTCTTCATTATCATCTGCCGCAATTCTGTTTATAGAGATTTTTCCACAGCCGGTACATTCATGGATTAACATTAGTTCGCCCTGTCGGAGTCTGCCATACTTGTCTACTCCTTCATGTTTAAATGTTAATCCAATTGGTTTCATCCCCGCCTGACACTTCGATTTTCTATCACCGGGTTTCTCTAAATCAACGTGCTTAGACCATAAACAGGACGAACAATGATTTCGGTGCTCTGTACCCATAAATTCTGTAAAGGGAACCCACTGACCGCAGTTACAACATCTAAAACCTCCTTTTTTCTCCTCTAATTTTAATCGCTTTTCTCTTTCTTTTTCTTCTTTTCTGTACATATCGCTCACCTCCTTATTTTGAATTGTTAAGATTGTCGAGGAGCGCTTTCTATTAGAGAGTATAGCATTAAATAAAGATTTATCAAGTTTTTGGGGTTTAAGTTTTTTTACTTTTCTCATAATTTTATCAATTTTTCTAAAGGAACATCTAAGGCTTTTGCAATTTTTTGAAGTGTTTCGAGAGTGGGATTTGAGTTTTCTCCGGTCTCAATTTTAACAATTGTGTTCAATGCTAAATCAGCCTTTTTTGAAAGGCGATCTTGAGACATTTTCTTTTGTTGCCTGAGTTTTTTTATCTTTTCGCCAATTTTACTTGACATTGTTCTACACCTTGATATACTATTATAATACACTAATTATAGTAAAGCACTTTTGACTTCTTTATTATAATGATAAACAATATTTCAAAATAAGTCAATAAAAATTTTTGCCCGCCGAAGGCGGGCTAAAGGTTGGGGACGGCTCCAAAAATAAGCCCACAAAAATAATTCATTATTTAAAAGAAAAATTTTGTTGCCCGCCCTTAATAATAGAATTTTTGCGGGCTTGTCCGGCGGAAGGCGGACTGGAGCCGTGGGTGGGAATCCGCGAAGCGGATTTCTGCCCGCTCGCCTTCGGCGAGCGGGCAGTCAGTCGGCGTCGGGATTTTGTTGATAGAAAGTTCTAACTTTATCTAAAACGTTTCAAGGGATTTTAACTAATCCCTTTTATTATGGCATGTTTTTGTACAGGGGTGAATTATATCAAGGAAACCACAAGCCAATGATTTCAAAGAAACCCCGCCCTTTATATTCTGTGATAAAATAGAAGGGTATGTATCATGTTTATATTCTTAAAATCAAGAGCAGAACTAAGCTCCCCTACTATATTGGTTATACAGAAAATTTGAAAAGACGAATCTTTGAACATCAAAAATCTAATGAAATAGAACTAATCTACTACGAAACGTATCAATCCGAAAAAATAGCAAAGGCAAGAGAAAGAAAACTTAAACAATATGGCGGAGGTTGGCGAAGCTTAAAACAAAGATTGAATTTAGATTAAAGGGCGGGGTTTCTTTGCCTGACGATTGGCGAGGAAAATATCTTGCCAAGGTTGATGAATGGGAAAAAGAAAACCGCCAATCGTCAGAACTTTTCGCTCAAAATCTTAAAGCAGAATTAGAAAAAGTAAAAACAAAAATAAATCGCCTTATGGACGCTTACCTTGAAGGCGATTTGGAACTGCCAGAATTTCAATTAAAGAAAAACGAATTAATGACTCAAAAGAAAACTTTGGAAGAAAAATTATCTGATTTTGAGCGAAAAGGAAATCATTGGCTCGAACTCACAAGGAATTGGATAATTGAAGCCAACCAAGCTAAAAATTTCGTTTTGCAAGAAAATTTTTCCGAAATGAAAAATTTTCTACAAAAAATCGGCTCGAACCAGAAAATCAAGGACCAAAAATTGGAAATAGAATTTAAGAAACCCTGGAATTACCTTTATTTTCTGCCCGCCGAAGCCCGAGCCCCGAGCGAAGCGAGGGGCGAGGGCGAAAGAAATCGCCTAGGGTGGACCTGAGCGGACTCGAACCGCTGACTTCCTCATTGCAAATGAGGCGTTCTACCAACTGAACTACAGGCCCAAAATTAAATGTCTAAATTTTTAACTTTTTTGGCGTAATTTTGAATAAATCTCTTTCTTGGCAAAACTTCATCACCCATTAAAATATCAAAAATTTTGTCTGCCTCTTTGGCATCTTCAATTGTTACTTTTAATAGAACTCTGTTTTCCGGATTCATTGTCGTTGCCCACAATTCTTCTGGGTTCATTTCACCCAAACCTTTGTATCGCTGGATAAAAGGATTGGCAATTTTTTCTTTTTTTAATTTTTCTAAAATTTTTAATTTTTCATCTTCGGTGTAAGCATACTCTATTTTCTTACCAGTTTGAATTTTATAAAGGGGTGGTTGAGCAATGTACAAATGACCATTTTCAATAATTGGTCTAAAATATCGATAAAAAAGAGTCAAGAGTAAAGTTCTAATGTGATTACCGTCGGAATTATGTAAAAGAATTCCACCTAAACCAGCAATAAAATTCTGATCTCCAACTACTGAAAAATCGTAAACAAACTTATCCTTTGGATTTTTTATCTCTTTTATTTCTATTACCTTAAGCCCAACAAAGTCATCAGAAATCGGTTGAACAGATTTGCCAATTATTTTTTTATAATTTACTTTCTTTAGATAACTTTCTATTTTCTTTGCATCTTTGTGCCCTTGCCAAATATTTTTGGTCTCAAGCAAATATTCAACAGTAGAAATGGATAAATCGTGTGATTTAAAGTTTGATTTTATAATTTTTCCATCCTTGCTTTGATGGTCTTTGTTTTGACTAATGCTATAGGCAGGAAAAAGACCCCATTGTCTAAAAATAGTCAGAATTCCTTCAATCAGTTTTTGGGAAGATAGCCTCCAACCATAAATGGCCTTAGTCCGTCCTGTTTTCTTGTTTTTCCAAACTGTGATAAATCCATCGCTTTGAAGTAATCCTTTAAGCAGAGATTCTTGAATTTCTTTTTTGGTATTGAAAAATATATTTGGAATAAATTTTTGAGGGGCTTTTTTTGCTAAAATTCCCAATTGCATCAAAATCATTTTAAACTCAAATGAATGAAAAGTGAGAATTCTGCTCCCATCTCTTTGTCGTTCAATAATCGGCTGAGAATTAAACTTTTCTTTAATTATCTGAGAAAGTAAATGACAATATTGCTTTACCTTTATTTTTCCAAGAGAAATAGAAAATCTGTTTGGATTTTTCTTTTCCGGAGCAAAATATCCGTCACCAAGATAATAGCCAATCAAATAAGCCAAATCTTTGTCTAATTTAAATTGAGTTTTAATTTTCCTATTATGATTTTCAAGATAAAATTCAACTTCATTAGGAATTTCTTTTTCTTTCCATTCTTTTATAGGAATATAAAGATTGTAACCTAAACCTGAAGAGTTAATTTTCAGTTGATTTAAATAATTTTTAAACTGATAAAATCTCGGCATCACATTATCAATTTTTTGTTCCCATTGCTGAATAACTCTGTCGTAAATTTCAATCTCTTTACCCATTGTCTTACGAGAAATTCCAACTAATTCTCTTTCTTTTTGAAAATTTAGCCAAAGACGACGATCTAATTCGCACCAAGCCAGAGCTGGTATTTCTTTTATTTTATCTTGAGAAACTTTTATTGAGATATTATTAAGGCCCGAATTTAAAATTGTATCTTTTAAATCCATTATATATTCTTTTTCCTGACGAGGAAATGATTTAGGAAAGATAAGCAAATCGCCTTTTTTCACATCGCTTCCTTTTTTGGTAACAATTTTTCCTTTTTCAAAAACATAAATACTATGACAAGAAGTAATTTTTATTGGATAACCACAATAAGTTTTTATTTCATAAAGGGATGTTCTTAAAGGATGTTTTATTGTTTGGTAAATTTCTTTCAATTCTCTTTTTTGATTTTTTGAATTGTATGTTAAAACTTGATATTTTAAGGTATCATCACAATTTTCAACAAAATCTTCAATTTTAGTTAAGAAGAATTCTTGTTTTTCTTTATCAAAAAGCAAAATCGGAATGTCACCAGTTACAGAATCAGCATCAGCCATTAATATGATGCGGTGATACCTTAATTTTTCTATATTAAAATCTTCAGCCACGGCTGTGCCCAAAGCAATAATTAACGATTTGATTTCTTTTGATGCCAAAATTTTATCTAATCTTGCTCTTTCTACATTTAAAATTTTTCCTTTTAAGGGCAAAATGGCTTGGAATCTTCTATCTCTTGCCTGCTTCCCACTTCCTCCGGCTGACTCTCCTTCCACGATATATAATTCTGATTCTTCTGGTTTTCTAGAAGAACAATCAGCCAATTTCCCAGGCAATGCCAAACCATCTAAAATTCCTTTTCTTAAGACTGTTTCTCTGGCTGCTTTTGCTGCTTTTCTGGCTTTCAAAGATAAAATACATTTTTCAATAATGGCTCTGGCATCCTGAGGATTTCTTTCCAAAAAATCACTCAAAGCTTCAGAAACCACGCTTTCCACTGCTGTTTTGGCTTCAGGATTTCCCAATTTTGCTTTGGTTTGTCCTTCAAATTGTGGCTCTTTAATTTTAACTGAAACAACGGCTGTTAGTCCTTCTTTCACATCTTCACCGCCCAAATTATCTTCTGATTCCTTTAGAAAGCCGTTTTTTCGGGCATAATCGTTTAGGGTTCTAGTTAAAGCGGCGCGAAAACCGGTCAAGTGAGTACCACCCTCGCCAGTAAAAATATTGTTGGCAAAACTTTCTTCATAAGACTCATATTCTTCAGTGTATTGAAATGCCGCTTCAACCAAAATGCCATTTCTCTCGCCGCTGCCATAAAAGATATTGGGATGGCGAGGAGTAACTCCCTTAGTTAGATATTTAATATAAGAAGCCAAGCCTCCTTCAAAGTAAAAACTATAAATTTTTTCTGGTTTTTCTCTTTGGTCAGCAACTGTAATTTTTATTTTTTTGGTTAAGTAGGCTTGTTGCCTTAAGTGATTAAATATTTTTTTTAAGTCAAATTTTATCTCTTTAAAAATTTCTGGGTCCGGTTCAAAAGTTACTGTTGTTCCAGTTTGTCGACAAGAATCAAGTTTTTTAACTGAAGTAATAGGCCTGCCTTTAGCATATTCTTGGAAATAGCGGTGGCCATCGCGGCAAACCTCTGCCCGCATCCATTTAGATAAAGCGCAAACTACCGAAACACCAACCCCATGAAGACCGCCAGCCACTTGGTAAGATTTTCCACCAAATTTGGCGCCAGCATGCAAAGTGGTCATTACTGTTTCTAAGGCTGATTTTTTTGTTTGGGGATGTTTCTCTACAGGAATGCCGCGGCCATCATCAACCACCTTTACTCTATTTTGTGGCAAAAGATGAATATCAATGTTTTTGCAATAACCGGCCATTGCTTCATCTAAAGAGTTATGAGCCATAACGGGAGAATATCCGGCAACAAAATTTTCTCCATTCGGTACTGAAATATCATAAACCCAAGGATAATTATATTTAATCTTTTCTATTTTTTTTACTCTTAATATCCCTAAATCAGAATTAAGAAAGGTTAAGGCATTCGGATGTAAAATTACTCTATTTTCCTCAAGAAGAGTTAAAACTTTATTGGCAGAAACTCCATTCTGACTACTGACGCTGAATGAACATGGTCTTTTCCAAGAAATTGTCAAAATAGTTTCTTTCAGGGGAAGATAATTAAAGTAAGATGAGTTTGTATTCCAATAAAAATCAAGGGCAAAAGAAATTTTTTGAGATTTTATTTCACTTTTTTTGGTTGTTCCTTTGTAAGTTATTTTGATAAATTTTCTTCTCTTTCCTTTTCTTCTTACCCCCAAAGAATATGTTTTGTTCAAAGAAGAAAAAAGATAGGCAAGACTAACAATAAAATCTTTATTTTTACTAGTAGCGCTAAACTTTCTTTTCTCTGACAAAGAAGGGGCGGTATTTTGAATTAAATGATCGGTCCAAATTTTAGTTGGATATCCATCACCAGCAAGATAACCAATTAAATATCTTTCTCTTAATTTTTGCTTCAAGTTAAATATCAAATCTGGAACTTTTTTGTTGGAACTGTTTTGTCCTGTTTTTATAATGTCGTTAAAAAGCAAAGTTATTAGATAAGAATCAATGGATAAGGTTCTAGCGGTCTCATGAATATAATGAAGTTTCAAACTAAACCCAAAAGTTTTTTGAATTAAATATCTAAGATAATTAATTAAATCCTCTTCTTTTGCTCCTAAGCTAAATACTATCCGATTAGGAATTCCTTTATTTTTGATGATTGAACCTTCTGCCGCGAAAATTCCCAAAAGTTCAACTAACTCTCTGGTAATTTTTAGCCTATAAGGTAGCCGCCAATTATCACTCCTTTTGTTTCCCAAATAAGGATTTTCTTCTTTAACTTTTCTTAATTCTTCAGAATTTAATAGCCTAATTAAATTAAATGGCAAATAATTATATCTCAAATAATCCTGCCAGATATTAGCTCTATGTCTTGATTTTTTATATTGAGGAAATTGATCTTTAATTTTTAAACCCAACTCAACATCTCTCTTTAGAAGATCAGTTAAATTGTATAAATTTATTCTCGCTGTCTTTTTTGGCGAAAGTTTTATTAATTCATCTATCAAATCAATTTCATTAATTGGTTTTTCAACCTCCGGCCAAATTTTTGGTATAACAATTGGAGTACCTATTTTTAACTCAGAACCTTTAATGGGTAAAACCCTGCCTTCACTTAAGGTAAATAAGGAATGGTAAGGAGTAATCTCAATTTGGCGATTGTTTTGAAGAGTAATCCGATAAATTTCGCTATTTACTTTATGGCGAATCAAAGAAAAAACTGGCTGGAATTTTAGCTTTAAATTATGGGAGTCAAAGGATAAAGATTCAACCTCAAATCCTTTTCTTAAAATTTCAACTTCGCCATTGCTTGATTTATCAATTAAAGATGCGTTTTTCTTAAAAAGATCATCAATTATCTCTCCAATTTTGCCAATTTGAACCTTGCCTTGATTCTTGATTATTATTGGAGTTTGATAACTTAGCGAATTATCCACCACCTCCCAAATTAAGTGATGTAAACCTTCGGGACCAGTAGAACCAATATACATACCCGGTCTTTTTCTCACTGGTTCCAAACCTTCTAAAACATAAATATCTTTGGCAGTATAAGATTCTTCTTTAGTTTTTTTTGTTTTATCTGACATATTAATATAAAAATTTTAAATCATAAATTCTAAATCACAAATATATCTTTTTAGAATTTGGAATTTGTGATTTGGAATTTTTTTGGTTTTAGAATTTATCATATTTAATTTTTAATTTTGAATTTATTTTCTAATTTGCCAATCTAAATTTTCTTCTAAGGCGGCAATAATTTTGTTTTGAATTTCGTTTATTTCTTTGCTACTTAAAGTTCTATCTTCAGCCTGAAAAACAATGTGAAAGGCTAAATTTTTTTTATCTTCTGGCAATGCTTCGCCTTCGTAAATATCAAACAAATCAACATCTCTAACCAATTCCCCGCCAGCGATTTCAATCACATTTAAAACCTCTTCTACCCGTGTTTCTCTGGGAACCAATACCGCAATATCTCTAATAGCAGCCGGGTAAGGCGAAATCGGTCTAAACTCATGCTCTTCACAAGCCAATTTTGCCAATTTTTCAAAATCTAAATCAAAAACCAAAACATCATTTTCAATTTTTAAATTTTCTAAAATATCTTTTGAAATTTCACCCAAAAAACCTATTTCTTCTCCATCAACCTTAATTTCCGCACATTTATCTTTCTGCCAAATTTTTAACTCTGAATCTTCGGGGGTTGGCTGATATTGATCGTACCAAAGATTAGAAATTCTCATTTTATTTAATAAAGTCTCAACAATCCCTTTTCCTTCAAAAAATTTTTCTTTGCTAAAAATCAAACCGGTCAACATTCTTTTTTCTTTTTTAGGAGCAAGGAAAATTCTCCCTAATTCAAAAATTCTTATTTCTTTAAATTGTTTTTGATTTTTTTGAACATTTTTTAACAAATTAGGAATTAAACTTGTCCTCAAATATTTATAATCTTGACTGAGAGGATTTTCTAATTCAATGAGATTTTTTTGGCCAAAAATTTCTTTGTCTTTTTCTGAAAAAAAACAATAATTATAAACTTCAGTAAATCCCATTTCTTTTAATACATCTTTTGAAAAATCTTCCCAAAAAAGATCTAGATTTTTCTCTGGCACCTTCAAAAGAGTCAAAGGCGAAATTGAAGGAATTTTTTGATAACCGTAAATCCTGCCAATTTCTTCAATCAAATCCTCGGGAATGGAAATATCCTGTCTAAATGTAGGGATGAAGACAGTTAGAATTTTCAATTTCCAATTTTCAATTTTCAAACCCAAACTTTCTAAAATTTTTTTAATTTCGTTTTCAGGAATTTTTACTCCCAATAAACGCTCCAGATAATCTAAATCTAACTTAATTATTTTTGGCAGAACTTTTTTGGGATAAAAATCTATTATTCCTTTGGCAACTTTTCCTTTGGCAATTTCTTGAATTAAATATGCTGCCTGATTAATCGCCTTTTCTGTCAAATTGGGATCAATACCATGTTCAAATCTCAAAGAAGCATCGGTTTTCAAATCTAATGCTCTAGAACCTTTCCTTATTACCTGGGGATGAAAATTGGCTGATTCTAAAACAACAATTTTTGTTTTTTCATCAATGCCAGAATTTTTCCCACCTTTAATGCCGGCAATGCCAATGGGTTTTCTGCTATCAGCAATGACCAAAACATTTTCATCTAATTGACATCTTTGATCGTCTAAAGTAATAATTTCTTCTCCTCTTTTGGCAAAACGGACAACAATCTTTTTATCTTCAATCTTTTCGCCATCAAAAGCGTGAAGGGGCTGACCGCTATTTAACATTACATAATTAGTAATATCAACCACATTATTAATTGGTCTCAAACCGCAAGTGATTAATCTTTCTTGAAGCCGCTTGGGAGAAGGAGCAATTTTAACATCCAAAATTACCCGAGCGGTGTATCTTAAACAAGTATTTTTATCTTTCACCCCAATTGAAACAAAATCTCCACTTTTTAATTTTTTATCCTCAATCAATTTGACTTTTTCTCCACCTGGATAAAAAGTCAAATGAGTGATGGCGGAAATTTCTCGGGCAATCCCCCAGTGAGAAAAACAGTCGCCAGCCCGATTTGGTCTAACATCAATATCTATAGCAAAATCTTTGCCCACTTTTTTAACCTCTTCAACTTCAGCAAAATGCAAAGTTAAAATCTCTGCCAGTTTTTCTGGTTTTGGCAATTTTTGTTTAAAAAAAGATTGTAACCAATTGTAAGAAAATATCATATTGGCACTTACCTCTTCGCATAACCCTAAAGCCAAGCGATAGCGAATTTAGGGATTGGCTTTTTTTCTACTTAAAATTGGGTTAAAAATCTTAAATCACCTGATCTAAACAATCTAATATCGTTAATTTTATATTTCATCATTGCCAATCTATCTAATCCAAAACCAAAAGCCCAGCCTTGCCAATCTTTTGGGTTTAAACCAGAATTTTTAAAAACTGCTGGATGAACCATACCAGCGCCGGCAATTTCTAACCAGCCAGAATTTTTGCAGGTTGGGCAACCTTTTCCCTGACAAACAAAACAAGAAACGCTAACATCAAAAGAAGGTTCGGTAAAAGGGAAAAAATCCGGTCTTAATTTTATTTTCAAAGGTTTTTCAAAAAATTTTTTTAAAAACTCTTCAACAATGGCTTTAAAATGACAAACCGCCACCTCTTTGCCCACCATCAAACCCTCCACTTGCATTAACTGAAACTCATGAGAAGCATCAGTGGCTTCGTGGCGATAAACATTGCCAACAACGATCACTCTTAGTGGAGGATTATTTTTTTCCATATATCGCACCTGATTGGGCGAGGTATGAGTTTTTAACAAAAGCCTTTCTTTTGTCTTTAACCAAAAAGTGTCCCACAGATCTCTGGCTGGATGGTCTTTAGGAATATTTAAAGCATCAAAATTATACCATTCATTTTCAATATCTGGACCCTCAATTACTTCAAAACCCATTGATTGAAAAATTTCCATCACTTTTCTTTTGACTAAAGTTAGGGGATGCAAATGACCAATCAAAGGTCTTTTACCAGGAACAGTAATATCAAAAAATTCCTTTTTCTCTTTTACCTTTTCTTTAAAAAATTGATTTTTCTCTTTTAATTTTTCTTCCAAAAATTTCTTAAAATCATTTGCCATTTTGCCAATTTTCTTTCTTTCTTTTTTCGGCAATTTTTTTAAAGACCTCAAAATGGCGACAATTTTTCCTTTTTTGCCCAGATATTTATTATAAATTTCATTAAAATCTTTTAAATCCTTAATTTTTTCAATCTCTTCTTTTGCTTGATTTTTTAGTAATTTTAATTGATTTTTTTTCATTGCCATTATTTTATTTTAATCTATTTTTAAGATAAAATCAACCTAAAACTGGGGAAAAATTAGTTATAATAAAAGGCTGCAAATAATTATTTGCAGCCCTGTTTCTAAAATCTATTTTTCTTTATTTTGAAAATTTTAGCACTAATCTCAATCAGTTTTAAAATTAAAAAAAACGGTAACCACGCTAGAATGGTTATAAAAATTAAAAATTTTTTCATTTCTTCACCTCCAAAAATTTTTTGAATTTTTCGGTATCAGAAGAAATTTCCAGCTCAACTTCAACCGGCTTAACAATAAACTCCTCTCTTTGAGTAATACTTACTCCTTTGACTATGCGAACCACTTCTGGTTCTTTCAGCATTGCTTCCTTGTCCACTTCTTCTTTTACTCTAATAAAACGATGCAATGCTAATGATTTCAAAGTACTTATAACTTCCTTTACATTTTTTAAAGAAACAGCCGGTGGCGTCAGTCGCCAACCAAAACTACCAGTGGGAAGTTCAATTGTCTTCTTCTTTCCACTCTCAGTTAACTTATCACGATTTGCATGGGCAAAAATAAAAAGTCCTTTAACAAGTTGATCAATGCTTTTCTCGTGAACACGACTCTCTTCCATCGCCGTGGCTTTAATTTTTTCTATCTTCTCGTTTGTTTCACTCTTAATACGGTCTAACTTCCTCTGTTCTTGACCTATCATTCTTAAAAATTCTGCCGCCTCTTCCAAACTTTGAGGAACTAACACTGTCTCTTGTTTAATACTATTTTTTACCATCTTTCCCTCCTTTTTAAAAAGTTAATTTTTTAAAGGAACATCGCGATAAACTATTTTTAGAAGATTCTTTAAAAAATGTCAACATAGCCGATGGTCGGGCTCGAACCGACAACCTGACGCTTACGAAGCGTCTGCTCTGCCATTGAGCTACATCGGCGTTTTCCCCCCGCCAACGAAGTTGGCGGGGGGGGAATTATTTCTTAATAATACGGGCGAAAAATATTGGAACTTAACTCTGACTGAAAAAACAGAAGATAAAGAATAATCAAAAGCAAATACCAGAAAAATTCATAAATTAACACATAAATAAAAGCTTTCCAACCTTTCTTTGTCGCCAGGAAAATTGCTGGCCCAAAAATAGCCAAAACGTATAACAAGAAAATGGCAATCATTAAAACAACGAAAATTTCTCCTTCTCCTATATCAGCAGATAAATACTTCTCAGCCTCTTTAAAGAGGCGTGGTAAAAGATAAGTAAAGCAAAAAACCAGCAAAACTGAAACAAAACTCACCCAAAGATTAGTGAAATCGGAAAAATTACTTTTTTTATCTTCTTGCTTTTTTTCCGAAAATGCTGTCGTTTCTCCTTGGCCTGTCATTATTTCTCCTTTATCACTTTTTTTCTCTCGCTTTTTGAAAAACCTTGGCAAAAAATAAAAACCGGCAAAAATCAAAACCAAAACAACAATCACAATTAAAATTGAAGACAAATACAATCTAAACCAACTCTTGGCATATTCTCCCTTAACAATAAAACTTTCATTGGGAGCCAGATTTTTCGCTTCTTTTACCAAAGGACCGTAACTTCCTATTTTTCCTACTAGGTTATCCAAAGAGCGACTAGAAATTGCTTGAGGAAGTGCAAGTTCGCCCTTTGGCACTCCATAATCTACCTCGGCTCTTTTTCCTTTTAAGAATAAATCAGTGTCCACATCCACTACCACTCTAATTTCTTCAATCCTTGAAGGCACTTTTATTGTCTCAAAATTAAAATTAAATAAACCCAAACTCTCTTTCACATATCCTTTGGCAGCATAACCAACAATAATAGCAGTTGATTTATGGGGCTCAACTGGGGTTGGTAAAGAAAAACGGTAAAGATTTCCCGATTTTGTATATTGAATTTTTTGATATTCTGCTCTGCCTTGTCTATAGCTATAATAGTAATAACCTTGAGCATAATCTGGCTCTCGCCATTCCAAGCAAGGTTCTCCTGGCAAGCGATAATCATATCTGACACATTCTAAAGGCAATTTCATTTGGTAAAGCACCAATTCGCTTGGTGAAACCTTGGGTATTTCAAAAGAAAAATCGGTTAATGGCTCTTCGTTGGGATTATTTAAAACCAATTTTCCATAAACAATTGCCTCGCCATTGCCCCGAAAAATCACGGTATAAAAATGTTTTTGACCAAACAATAATTCGTCTTGAGCCAAAACTAATTGAGCAAAATCAACTAAAAGAAAAATTATTATCAATGAAACAAAAATTAATTTTCTTTGCATTTTATTTTATTAAATTAATTTAATGGTACTCTCCAACCAATTCGTTAACGAAAAGCTTAGAATTGATTGTTAATTTTCCATCAGCTGGCCGACCTAAATCAATTGATGGCTTTTGACTTTTTGAATTTTCTTTTAAAAACCTTCTATTGTTAATTTTACCCCCACACCATAAATTTTATAAATTTTGGTATGGACGTTAACAATTTCTGATTTGGTGTCAAATGACTCCTTCCTTCTTACCAAAACCGTTGCCAAATTGGTGTAACAATTACACTTTATTAAAATTATTAAAAAATTTTAAACCTTTTGAGCGAGGTACGGGAATCGAACCCGCGTCTCAACCTTGGGAAGGTTGCATAATACCATTATACTAACCTCGCCTAATATTTAAACTAAAAACCAATTTTTTCCAAAAAAATTTGCCAAAAATTTTTTCTTTCAACCGTAGTGAAACCTTCTTCTTTTTTTGACGGCCAGACCACCATCACTTCTTCGCCTGGTTTTTTCAATCCCAATTTATCTCTGGCTTCTTTTTCTAAAAATTCTGGATTATTTGAATTGGAAATAGCCGATTGTAATTTTGCCTTTTTTTCTTCTAATTCTCTAATTTGGCTTTTCAAATTTTCAATTTGGGCTTGCAATTCTGTTCTTTTTTTGGTTATTCTATAATTAGAGAAAACCAAAAAGCCAATAATTAAAAAGAAAAAAACGAGTAAAAAAATTGGTAAAAATTTTCCTTCAAAAGAATCATTTTTTTTCAGATATCTTTTTTTTAACATTATAAATTATGAAAAAAACTAAAAGAGTTTTTAAAATTGTTTGGATTGTCTTGATTTCTTTAGTAATTCTAAGCACTATTGCTCTCTTGATTGCTCCTTTATTTTAGCACAAAGTTAACCGGCTTTGAAGACTTCAAAAAAAACATTGGCAGGAATGGCAATTCTACCTTTCTCTTTTAATTCTTTTTTTCCTTTTTTTTGTTTTTCCAACAGTTTTCTTTTTCTGGTGTAATCTCCGCCATACAAAGGAGCAATCACATCTTTGGCTCTGGCTTTAATCGTTTCTCTAGCAATAATTTTGCCGGAAATAGCTGCCTGTAAAGGAACGGAAAATAATTGGGCTGGTAAAGTTTCTTTTAGTTTTTCTACTGTCTTTTTCCCTATTTCATAAGCTTCTCTTTTGTGAACAATTTTAGAAAACGCTTCTTCTTTTTTGCCGGCAATTAAAATATCCAATTTGACTAAATCAGCTTTTTTATATTCAGAAAATTCGTAATTCATTGAGGCAAAACCCTGAGTCACACTCTTTAGTTTATCATAGAAACCAGTAATAATTTTTCTTAAAGGCGCTTCGTAAAGCAACATCACTTTTTCACTGCTCAGATAATTCATTTCTAATTGTTTTGCCTCAAAACTCTGCAACAAATCCAAAACCTTTCCTAAATAAACTTGAGAAGTAATAATATTTAATTTTATCCACGGTTCTAAGGCTTCTTTTATTTGATTTTCTTCAAGCCAAGCAGCTGCTGATCTTACATTTATTTCTCTGTCTTTATAATCAATTATCTTATAAAGAACTGAGGGGTTTGAAATAATTAAATTTATTTTATATTCTCGGCGTATTCTCTCTGCTAAAATTTCAGCGTGCAATGTGCCCAAAAAACCGCACAGAAAACCCCTGCCCAAACCTTCTTTTGTTTCCGGTTCAAACATTAAAGAAGGATCGTTTAATTTTAATTTGGTTAACGCTTCTTTTAATAAATCAAAATCATCAGGATTTTGGGGAAAAAAAGAAGCAAAAACCATCGGCTTTGGCTCCTGATAACCAGACAAAGGCTCAATTGAAAATTGAGAATTGAAAATTGAAAATTGTGTAATGGTATCGCCCACTCTCACCTTGCCCGGCTCTTTAATGCCGGTAGCAATATAACCAATTTCACCTGCCTTTAATAATTTTTGACTGATAAGTTCTGGCATAAAATAGCCGATTTCTTTTGCTTGACCTTCTATTTTATTTCTCAGCAAAAAAATTTTATCGTTGGTTTCTATTTTGCCATCAAACACTCTTACAAAAGCCACCACTCCTTTGAAAAATTCGTATTTCAAATCAAAAATTAAGGCTCGGCATGGTTTTTCTACATCAATCTTTGGGGAAGGAATTTTTTCAATTACTACCTCCAAAAGTTTTTCTACATTGGTGCCAAGTTTGGCAGAAATTTCAAAAATTTCGTTTTCTGAAATGTTTAATAATCTGGCGATATCTTCTTTTGTTTCTTTAATTTTTGCCTGAGGCAAATCAATTTTATTAATAGCGGGAATAATTACTAAATTTTGTTTTTTCGCTAATTCTAAATTGGCTATGGTTTGAGCTTGAATTCCTTTTGTGGCATCAACCAATAAAATAGCTCCTTCAACTGCTGCCAACGATCTGGATACTTCATATGAAAAATCAACGTGACCAGGAGTATCAATAAGGTTTAAAATATAATTTTTGTAAATCATCCGAACGGGCGCCATTTTAATAGTTATCCCCTTTTCTCTTTCCAAATCCATAGCGTCTAAATATTGAGGTCGCATTTTTTCTTTCGGCACTGTCTGGGTTAATTCCAAAAACCTGTCAGCCAAAGTTGACTTCCCATGATCAATGTGACTAATAATCACGAAATTACGTATCTGATTTTGATTTACGTCTCCAATCATTATTTGACTTTTCCTCCACCTAGATTTTTTGTCAAATTAAGATTAAAATATTTTTTTAAGAATTCATCTTCTTCGACCTTTCCAACAATCAACCGCAATTCTTTTTTACTTAACCCAAAAAATTCTCTTAATAATTCAATCTCTTTTTCACAATTATAAGGACAAATCCAAACGCTCTGTTGAAGTTTGTAAAATCCCAATTCCTTTAATATCTCTCTTAGAGCCGCTCTTTTAACATTAGTTAAAATAGAAATATCAAAAATTACTATCCTCCAAAAACCATCCCATTTTTTCGGTTTTTCAATTTTCAAATTATCTATTTGATATTTTCTCGCTCTCTTTTTACCCTCCTCTGTCAAAGAAATATAAATCTGTCCTCTTTTTCTTTCAATATTTAAATAACCCTTTCTTTTCAAATAATAAAAGGCGTTGTTATATTGAGAATTTTTTGCTTTAAGATATTTTCGCCATTTCAGTTCGCGGGCAATAGCCTTGGGTAATTTCAAGGCAAAATAAGGCGAAGAGGCAGCAATATAAATTATTCCAACAAGCAAAAGTCCATATAAAATTTTTTTGGTAATTGAATTTCCCTTCATTATTTGAATTTTAATACACCTGGATAAAAAGTCAAATATCTATATCTATATCTATATCTATATCTATATCTATGTCTATGTCTATGTCTATGTCTATATTTATATTTATATTTATTTTGGATTATTAAAATTGGGGCAACAAAAATTAGAAACAATGGCTAAAAAATTAAAAAAATTGCTAAAAAATTAGAGTAATGACTAAAAGTCAAGGGACTTGCAGAGGTTTGACCTCTGCAAAATGATAAGTTGCCGAAAAATTTGGGAAGTGCATATTCATCGTTAAAATAACGTAAAATTTCAACCAGCGCCATTTATCATCTTTGTCATAAACAATAGGCATTTTCCGATTACTGCAATTATAGATATGAACAAAATCTCCAATTGTATAAGGCTTTACTTCATACTAATTTCAATATTACTCTTTTTTTATTTTAACAAAAAGAGTGCGGAGGTCAAACCTCCGCAGATAATCTTGGATAATTTAAAGATATCTATTTCAATAATTATGCAAGAGGAGTTTGGAAAGTTTTTGTTTTTTTTCTTTGGAATAACAAAAATAGAATCAAAAATTGAAAAATGGCAGAAAAAGAAATGGCTAAAGGTAATGCCACCACCTGGAAATTATTTATTTTCTGAGCGTTAAATAAAAATAAAAAAATTTTTTGAAAAAAACTAGGATAAGAAAATAATTTAACAAAAACAATAGCAAAAAAAATATTCAATAACATACCCAAAATACTGGCTAAAGCCGGAGTTTTTGTATCGCGTAAAGCAAAAAAGGCTTTTGCCAACAATAAAATTAAAGCCTGGGCAAAAATTCCTAGAGAAAATGCTGCCAAACAAGCAGCAGTAAGTTGAGCATCCACTGAGCCAAACTTTCCTACTTTTAAAATGATTTCTACAATTAAATTTCTAAACAAAAAAAGTAAAAAACTTAAGGGCAAAATTAAATAAAGAGTTTTAAAAAATATCTGAGAAAAAGTCAGATTAAACTTTTCTTTATTATTATTGGCAAAGTTTAAAGATAAAGCAGGAAAAGCAGCAGTAGAAAGAGAAACACCAATTAATGTTAAAAGAGGTCTTGATAAACTATCTGCCAAATTAAACACAGCAATACTGCCAGAAAAAAAAGTTGAGGCAATAGCCGTAATAACAATTAAATTAATTTGACTTGCTGCCAAACCAATAGATCTAGGAATAGTTAATTTCATTACTTCTAAAAAACCAGGATGACTAAAATTTAAAATTTTTAATGGCCGAAATCCTATTTTAAAAAGAATTGGCAATTGCAAAAGAAAATGAAAAAAGGCACCTAACGCCACTCCCCAGGCAAGACCTACCACTCCCATTTTTGGAACAAAAAACAAAATACCAAAAATAATGCCCAAATTATAAAAAATAGGAGCTAAAGAGGTAATCAAAAATCTTTGAAAAACTTGCAAGACAGCTGAAATTATATTGCCTAATCCCAAGAAAATCGGGCTAAAAAACATTATTCTTGTTAAGAAAACAGTTAATTCTTTTTTCTGACCGGAAAATCCTGGAACGATCAAAGAAATTAATTGCGGGGTAAAAATAATTAAAATGAGAATAACAACAATTAAAAAAACTAAAAAAAGATTAAAAAGATTAGCCAAAAACTCAAAAGCCTCTTTTTTTGAGCGAGAAAGATAACTACTAAAAATAGGAACAATGGCAGCAGATATTGCACCCAAAATTAAAACCATGGAAATAAAATCAGGAATACGAAAAGAGGCATAATAAATATCTAATTCGTCACCGGCACCGAAACGACTAGCTAACAATCTGTCACGCAAAAAACCCAAAAGAGCACTCAAAAAACTAGCGGCTGCTAAAATTAAAGCCGCCAGATTAATACTCTTTGCCTTGTGATCAAAAATATTAATAATCATTTTGATTATAATGTCTAACTAATATGGTAAAAGTGAGAAAAGATATCAAAAGATTAAATTTTAAAAAATTAAATTGAATCTTGAATTTCTTCATCTTTAATTTCACGTAAAATACCAAAAGGTGTCTGCTCATTGGTTTGGCCCAAAGGATTGTCTCTCAAAGCTTTAATTACTAACTTTCTATCTACTCCTTTACTCGCTCCCATTACCCAACCGCCCAAATCGCAAACATCAACAATGACTACCGGGTAGCCAATTTTTTTGCTAATTTCCTGGGCGGTTTTTTCTGGATCTTTTGGCGCTTTACTTACATAGGTATTGTATGGAGGAATTACATAGTCAGCCGCGCCATCAACTGCTTTTGCCTGAGGTCCGGCAATTTTGTAAAAAACCCCTTTCAAACCAAATGGTTTGGTAATGGCGGCGAAAAAAGCGGCTATTAACATTCGCAAAGCACCAACCTCTTCTACTGCTAATTGCATAGTTTCTGGCGATCCCAAACCAATTCCATACGGTGATTTAGTGACAAATTTAACCAAAAAACGAGCCAATCTGCCAGGTTTTACTTTATCTTTGGGATAACTTCTTCCTTGGCTAGAAGCCAAACTTCTTTCGCCAATAAAAACAATATCGCCCTTTTTCAAAAAATCTTTAACGTAATTTAAAATCACCTCGGCATAATCTTTATCTTTTTCCGTAATCAAATGAGTTTTAATTGGATATCGGGCAAACTTTCTTCCATTAACTTCAATGACTAAATTTTTTCCCGGATTAGGTTTAATTTCCATAACTAATTTAATTTTAATAATTTTAAAATGAAAATCAACAATTTTAAATTTTTTAAATATCTTTTTTATTTAAATAAAAAACCTGGGCAGGCAATAAGCCGGATTCTGTATTAGGAGCCATCTGTCTGGGCCTAAAATTGCTTTTAGGCTCAAGCGAGCTACTTTTCACTGGATAAGAATCATAACATTCCTTCCAGGTTTGCTCTTGCACTCAGGTAAGGGTTTAGCCGTTTCACCCCAGAAATTACTTTCTGGGCTCAACCTCAACAAAAATTTGCTGAGGTTGGCTTTGGCCTTACGGCCTCAGCCGTCTCTGTTCGCACCTCTACCCCGCCCTTTCTTCAGAAAGGCCGGGGCGACGGGCGTTACCCGCTACCCTGCTCCCCCCACCAATCTTCACAAAGAAATTGGTAATACCGTTTCCCGAAGACGAAGTCGGCTTCGCCTTTTGAATCAGGTATAACCTTAATCATTGCCGAGATTGGTGGGGGGGAGTGTCCGGACTTTCCTCTCTATTAAAAATTTAATAGAGCGACTCCTACCTGCCCAGGATATTTTTATTTTACCAAGTTAAATAATAAATGTCAACAAATTCCTGCACTCGTCGGATACATAGGGTACAGTTGAAGCCAATTCATTGGCTAAATAAAGAGAGGGTGTTAAAGTTAAAGAAAATGGTCGAAATAAAACACATTTAACTTTAACTACACCCCCTCT
>Ga0078972_1002693_pt1 | contig 57351 bp, 55 predicted proteins | sample YelNatPaOPGAMG01_FD_67568 | JGI IMG/M metagenome (GOLD analysis project Ga0078972, IMG submission 67568) | Hot spring thermophilic microbial communities from Obsidian Pool, Yellowstone National Park, USA - OP-RAMG-01 (SPADES assembly) (version 2) | ecosystem: Environmental > Aquatic > Thermal...
AGGAGCACAGTTGTCATGGTGGGCTCGGTGAGGCATGCGCGGCAGTACTGATGGAGGCTGGGGTCAAGATACCCTTTAGGATCGTCGCACTGCCAGATGAACAGACGGTTACAGGTGGCCAGTTGGAGATATTCCAGCACTACGGGATTGCCGGGCCAGCCCTTGCGAGGACTGCCAAGGCGATCCTGGAAGCAAGGCCATTATCCTCTAGCCGCAGGTCGGTCGATAACCTAGATATGCATGAGGATACGGTTGGTCTGCATGGCACCTAGAAAGATAGGTATGTACTGGACTATTGATTCAGGTGATCGTTCCACTGGGATAATCTGATGTCATTTGGACGACAAGGTGCATATGTTGGGGCTTAGCGCGATCAGGATCACCGTTGTAGCCCTGGGCTATGTGACTACGGCGGTTTATGGCGGGCAGGACCGAGGCGTGGGTGAAATGGGCAGCACGCCTATCGATAGTGGGGCGCTTGCAGGCCAGCGGTGCCGCGTCATCGTCTCAAGCGATATCGGCGGGACAGATCCGGACGACTTCCAGTCCATGGTGTATCTGCTTGTCTATGCCGACGTTCTCGACATAGAAGGCCTGATTTCTTCGCCATATGGCCCAGGTCGAAAGGAACACATCCTGCAAGTCATCGACTGTTACGAGAAGGATTATCCCAATCTGAGGACGTATTCCGATACCTACCCTACCCCTGACAGGTTGCGGGCGATCACCAAACAGGGCCAGACAGAGGTGGCACCGTATGCAGGCGTACGAGGCCCGACCGAGGGTTCGGATTGGATCATCCAATCCGCACGACGTGACGATCGGCGTCCGCTGTACATATTGGTGTGGGGTGGTATCGAGGACCTGGCCCAGGCCCTGCACGACGGGCCGGACATCCTGCCAAGGTTGCGGGTCTATTGGATAGGAGGGCCCAACAAGAAGTGGAGCGCTAATGCCTATCAGTACATCGTGGATAATCATCCCAAGCTATGGATCATCGAGTGCAATGCCACTTATCGTGGCTGGTTTGTGGGCGGCAATCAAGCAGGTCAATGGGGTAACAAGACATTCGTGGCCCAGCATATAGCCGGCAGAGGTTCGCTCGGTGACTTGTTTGTCAGAAAGCTGGACCAGATCAAGATGGGCGACTCGCCTTCTGTAGGTTGGTTGTTAAAAGGCGTCGCAGAGGATCCGCGCAGGCCCGGCTGGGGTGGCCAGTTCGTGAGGGCCTGGCAGCGGCCATACCTCCGGTCCGAGCGGATGACAACCAATGAGGACCGTATAGAGGTATTCGGCATACTCGAGTTAGTGTTACCGCTTGTCGGTGATATGCCGGATAAGCCCGTGGCAGAGCTGCTTGTGGAGAATCAATCCGTGAGCGGTTATGCCCTTGGCGATGGCACGATCCGATTTCGGTTCTGTCCGAAGGAGGCAAAGACATACTCGTTCACGATCCGCAGTAACGTGCCGTCGCTCAACGGCAAGAGCGGCGGCATAACGGCCGTGCCGCCAGCTCCAGATGCAGGACAGCGGCCTTGTGCGGACCTGCCCAACTGGTGGACCGACAACCCGGCCCCGGAATTGGCAGAAGGCCCGCACATCGGGGCGAGGACCGTTAGCTGCTGGCGAGAGGATTTCCTGCGTGACTTCGCCCAGCGTATGCTCCGTTGTAAGGTGCCTTCTTCCTTGCAGGCCGGCTCCGGAAGATAAACACGGACAACCGAGCCAGCAACCGTGAGCAATACCGCACCTACCCTGGAGATGATCGCCGTGCACCGCTGATATTGGTCGGGCCTTCTATGTCCAATCCTCATTTTCCAGCTGACCGTGCTTGTGTCAGATACGGCAAGCGTACGGTATCAAGCGATCGAGAACCCTATTCCGGCGAAAGCCATGTTAGGCCACAGGTCTTTGCCGCATTTCTCGTTGGCTGGAGCTGGGCCTATTTGCAATTGGATAGCGACTCTATCGTGTACGGTAAGGCCAAGTATCGGCTGAACACCCTTGTGGCCAGGTGCATCTTTGGAGCGGGCTGTTGGAGGATTGTCAGGATAAGGGGCCTTGGGCCGGCTGGCTGTGATCGAGGTTATCCAGGCCTCAAGGCCCCGAGCTTGCGCAAGGTTTTTCTATGGTTGGGCTGCCGGCGGGACTGCCGTCACCTTCGTCCAACCCTCGACCTCCTCGACGACGATCTGGCCTGCACCGCCATACGCGACGCAATAGCCTGCTGCGATCCAACTATTGACGTTGGCGGCATAACCTGCCGGCAGCATCAGTATACCCTTTTCGATGTTGAGTGTGCAAAGATCCTTGGGCTGGCCTACAGAGGCCATGTTGAAGCCATTGAATACATACATGATCCCACCATAGATGTTGAGCTTGCCGCCCAACCACACATAGTCGCGGACTATGGCAGTGCCACTGTAGATGTTGAATGTGGCATAGGGACCGTCGTGCCACCACCAACTATCGCCGATCAGCAGGTTGGTGACATCCAACCAGCCACCGCTGCCGTTGGGGCCGAGGTTGGTCACAGGCCTTGCCTCCTCGCTGGTCCCGACGGTCACGAGGCCGACGAATGCCGGGCTGGTATAGCTGCCTCCTACGATGTTGAAGCTGACCGCCCCGAACTCCGGCCCCCAGACATCGGCTGCGTCGGTCAAGGCGACATCGCCAGGACCGATGGTTGGGCCGACCTTGATGTCACCCTGTATGAACTGGGGATTGATCCTGGTGTTGCCAGTCCCTGTGCCAGGGACCTTGCCCAATGACCAATTGGCTGGGTCCATCCACTTGCCATTGCCAGTGGCATTGGTCCAGTCATTGACCGCCAGCGCAAGGCTGCAGGCAGTAAGAAAGATCCATAGACCTAACAGTGCTGACCTTTTCTGTACCATAGCCATCTCCTCACCTATCAAGATTGTTCGATCAGATGGAACGACATCGCGATGTCTACAAGCCTACATTGCCCCACAGGTTGCCCTGTGCGGCCTATGCCCAGGACCGCCTGTATTGTACTAACCTAGTGCCCATGACAGCCGCCATATTGCGCAGAAGTTTCGCCATTTTGCGTTCGGTTGACTGGCGATGTGGCTGTGGATAGAATCCAACGGTCTTTTTGGCAGGCAACTATGGCAAAGGTCAACGAACATTATCTGAAGTTGAAGGCCGGGTATCTCTTCCCAGAGATAGGCAGGCGGGTAAAGGCCTATCTGGCCAGCCATCCTGGAGCAAGGCTGATAAGGATGGGGATAGGGGATGTGACCCAGCCGCTTGCGCCTGCGGTCATAGAGGCCATGCACAAGGCGGTTGGCGAGATGGGCAGACGCGAGACCTTCAGGGGATACGACGATGGCGGGATCGGTTACGAGTTCCTCCGCAGGGCCATAGCAGAGGGCGACTACAAGGCCCGTGGCGTAGATATAGATCCGGATGAGATCATCGTAAGCGACGGGGCCAAGTCGGATACCGCCAATATCCAGGAGCTATTTGGGCCTGGCAACGTGGTGGCGGTGGCAGATCCAGTATACCCTGTGTATGTCGATACGACCGTGATGGCAGGCCGGACCGGCCCTGCAGATGAGGCTGGCCATTATGATGGGATCGTGTACATGCCCGCCACTGAGGCCAATGGTTTTGTACCCCCACCACCGGAATGCCACGCGGACCTTATCTACCTTTGCTTTCCCAACAATCCTACAGGTGCGGTTGCCACCAAGGGCCAGCTTGCAAGGTGGGTGGAATATGCCAAGGCCAATGAGGCAGTGATATTCTTCGATGCTGCATATGAGGCGTTCATAAGTGACCCGGATATCCCGCATTCGATCTACGAGATAGAAGGTGCAAAGGACGTAGCGATAGAGTTTCGCAGCTTCTCCAAGACCGCGGGCTTTACTGGCGTCAGGTGCGCGTTTACGGTGGTGCCTAGACAGCTGCGGGTGCGTACAGCCGATGGTAGGGCCATTGAGTTGAGGCAGCTTTGGGTCAGGCGTCAGACCACTAAGTTCAACGGGGTCTCTTACATCACGCAGGTGGGTGCTGCGGCCGTCTACAGCCCTGAGGGCCAGCGCCAGATACGCCAGACCATAGGCATATACATGCACAATGCGGCCAAGATATGCACTCGTCTGACCGAGCTTGGGTATCGCGTCTATGGGGGCAGGAATGCCCCTTATATCTGGCTGAAGACCCCTGATGGGATGGGATCCTGGCAGTTCTTTGACATGCTGCTGGAGCGGATCCAGGTGATAGGCACCCCTGGTGTGGGGTTCGGTCCCGCCGGGGAGGGCTTCTTTCGCCTGACCGCCTTTGCCAGGCCAGAGGACGTGGATGAGGCCCTCGAACGCTTTGCAAGACTCTAGGCCTGGAAGGGCCGTCTGAGATGTCCGAGCCTGTGGTCGGCTATATTGGCCTTGGGAGCAACCTGGGCGATAGGGCCCAGACCATCAAGGCCGCCATAAGGGCCCTGGGCGAGCTGGAAGGGACCGAGGTCCTTGGTATAAGCTCGCTGGTGGAGACCCAGCCGTTGCATCCAAGAGGAGGGGATGCATATCTCAATGCGGTTGTACAGATAAGGACGAGGCTATCGCCCCTGGAGCTGCTTGATAGACTGATGCAGATCGAGTCGCAACTGGGCAGGGTCAGGACTGCAAGGTGGGGGCCGAGGACCATAGACCTGGACCTACTATTGTTGGGTGACCATGTGGTCAATGCAGAGGCATTGGTGCTGCCCCATCCTCAGATGCATCTGAGGTCATTTGTCCTGCAAGGACTGTTAGAATTGGACCGTGGGCTGGTGCACCCGGTCCTCGGGCAGCCGTTGGAGGTTTTGGCAGCTAGGCTCAATGGGAAGGACTACTTTGTGGATCCCCATAGCCCAAAACTGGTCTGCATGGCTGGGCTCATAGGCGTGGGAAAGACGTCTTGGGCAAGGGCCATTGCGTCGCGGCTTGGTGGGCAGGTCTTGCTTGAGCCATACGACAGCAATCCATTCCTAGCGGAGCTCTACGCAGGAAGGGGCGAGCTTGCATTGGATTGCCAATTGTACTTCCTTGTGCATAGGGCAGGGCAGTTGGCCAAGGACAGATTGGGTTCGGGGAAGATCTATGTCGCTGACTACGTGTTCCAGCAGGAGCAGATCTACGCCGATATGTTGCTCGATCCGCGACAGCTTGCACTGTATCGACAGATACATCAGCGGTTCAGCGATATGCCCGCTAGGTGCATGTTGGTGATCTGGCTACACGCGCGGCCGAAGGTCTGCCTCGATAGGATCATCAAGAGGGGAAGGCCTTACGAGTCCTGCATAACGCTGGGTTGGTTGGACTCGCTTGCAAGGAGGTATGAAGGTCTGTTCAGGGATTGGACGGTCTGCCCTGTGATCAGATTGGATACCGAACAATCCGATGTCAATAGCGATAGGGATGTAATGGACCTGGCCAGGCAGGTAGAATGGTACATAAGCCCGCCAGGTGGTTTGGAAGGATAGATATGGAGGTTGCAAAGACGATCGCACATGTCAGGGCTGCGGTAGGGCAGGCCCGCGGTAAGGGCCGCACGATAGGCCTGGTGCCGACCATGGGGGCATTGCACAAGGGACATGTCTCGTTGATAAGGGCGGCAAGGAGGGATTGCAGCTATGTGGTGGTCAGTATATTCGTAAATCCAACGCAGTTCGGGCCAGGCGAGGACTTCGACAGGTATCCTAGGCCCATACAAGAGGACCTGAGGATCTGTTCGGAGGAGGCAGTGGACCTGGTCTTTGCCCCTTCGGCCAAGGAGATGTATGGCGAGCCGACACTCACATGGGTGGAGGTAGAAGGATTGACCGATACCCTTTGTGGCAGGTTCAGGCCGGGCCACTTTCGCGGCGTCACTACGGTCTGCGCGAAGTTATTCAACATTGTGCAGCCCGACAAGGCATATTTCGGTCAAAAGGACGCACAGCAGGCAGTAGTGATACAAAGGATGGTACAAGACCTCAATATGCCGTTGCAGATCGTGGTTTGCCCAACCATCCGCGAGCCAGATGGGCTGGCCTCTAGCAGCAGGAATCAGTATCTCAGTGCCCAGCACAGGCAGCAGGCGCCAGTACTCTACAAGGCCTTGTGCCATGGTGCGAGGCTTGCAAGGGAAGGACTGCGGGATCCAGACAGGATCATCGAGGCGATCAGATCGGTCATGAATGAGGCCCCTGATATGCGGGTACAGTACATATCGATAGTGGATCCACAAACGCTGCAACCCCTTGCATGTGTCAGCGGAAAGGCCCTGATAGCTGCTGCCGTGTATCTGGGCGATACCAGGTTGATAGATAACATCCAACTGGACCTGGGTTGATCCTTGTCTATAATCAAACAGAGGTTTTGCGATGTTGATCAAGGTACTCAAGAGCAAGATCCACAAGGCGACTGTGACCGCTGCCAAGCCCGACTACCAGGGCAGCATAGCAATAGACCAGGCATTGATGGAGGCCTCTGGTATAGTGCCATACGAGGCGGTTTGGGTGGCGGACCTGAACAATGGTAACAGGGTTCAGACATACGTAGTGCCTGCGCCTGCTGGCAGCGGAGCTGTAGAAGTGCTGGGTCCTGCAGCCAGGTTGATCCACAAGTCGGACGTGGTGATCATCATGGCATTTGCTTATTGCACGCAGCGCCAGGCCAGCCAGGTGAGGCCGAAGGTCGTGATCGTGGACAAGGCCAACAGGCCCGTCAGCACCTAGGGCAGGATGCATCCAGAGCTATTGAGGATACCACTGGCAGGGGGCCTGAGCATAAAGAGCTACGGCACCTTCATGGTCATAGGTTTCCTGGCAGCGGTATGGGTCCTGCGGCATCTGGCAGCCAGGCAGAGGATAAGCCCCATATTGATCAACAATGCCGCCCTCTATGCCCTGATCGCAGGGGTCATAGGCGCAAGGCTGTTCTATGTCGTGCACTATTGGCGGGATTTCGCGGGAGATTGGTTGGGGATCTTCAAGATATGGCGTGGCGGACTGGAGTTCCTGGGGGGCGTGCTGCTTGCGATAGGGGTATTGTTGGTCTGCCTGCGCAGGTGGAGGTTGCCTGTCGCAAAGGTCCTGGACATCTTCGCCATAGGCCTCATGGTGGGGTTGGGCTTTGGCAGGATCGGTTGTTTCATGAATGGGTGTTGCTTCGGAAGGCCAGCCTACCTGCCTTGGGCGGTAAGATTCCCGTACAATTCATTTGCCTTCATAAGCCAGATAAACCCGAATCCGCGGCGAAACAGGCCTCATCCCCAGTTGGATCTGCCGATGCAGGAATATCTTGATTATGTGGATAAGGATGGTATCTGGTATCCTAAGCCGCTGGATGCATTGACCAGCCAGCAAAGATACGAGGTGACAAAGGGCAGATACAGGGCCTTGCCAGTCCATCCTACGCAGATCTACGAATCCATCGCCGCCTTTGCCATTGCGGGGTTATTGTACCTCTTTTGGTCCAGGACCAGGCATGAAAAGGCCCGGTGGCCCTTCTTGTCAGGCATGACCTTCCCTTTGATGTTCGTATCTTATGGCCTAGCAAGATTCCTGTTAGAGTACCTGCGGGATGACAATCCATATGAATGGGCAGGACTTACGATATCTCAGATCTTGGGCCTTGTCCTGATAGTGGTAGGCTGCAGCATATGGGTATGGCGATATGCCAAGTCAGTTTCCAGATAGGCTGCGGAATGCAGCAGGCAGTGCCTCTATCAGGTCTGTGGCAACAAGGCTGATCTGGCCCTTGGCATCTGCTGCGATGTCCCCTGCCAGTCCGTGGATGTAGGTCCCAAGGACCGCTGCATCCAGATCGCTGAGGCCTTGACCCATCAATGCGGCTATGATCCCGCTTAGCACGTCCCCTGCACCAGCGGTAGCCATGCCAGGGTTACCTGTAGTATTGACATATAGCCTTTGGCCATCCGTCACCACCGTACCTGCACCCTTCAATACTAAGACCGATGGCACCTTCTCTACGAGCCCGCAGGCCCATTGCACGCGGTCTTGTGGCCTTGGGGCATCAGTGACGGATGCCCATAGCCTGACCATCTCGCCTGGATGAGGGGTCAGTACTGGCCTAGTCCTGAGCTGGGTATGCCAATCCTTCAACCTGGCAAGGTTGTTAAGGCCATCTGCATCTATCAGTAGCCTTACGTCCTTGATCCCTATCAGCCTTGCGGTTATGGACCTCAGGCCACTGCCCTGTCCTATCCCTGGCCCAAATACCACCACATCACTATTCCCGATGGCGTCCAGGATCTGGTCTATGGCAGAGTTATCTATCCTGCCGCCATGGTCCTCTGGCAGACCGATGGTGGTATAGCAGGGGTCTATGCTGGCCACTATGGGCAGTGCAGATCTGGCTGTGGCTATTCGGACTAGTCCTGCGCCGGCACGCAGGGCCGCGCGGCCTGCTAGGGCAGCAGCCCCGCTCATACCCACAGAACCACCTATGATCAATATCCTGCCGTAATCGCCCTTGTGGGCCTCTGGCCGTCGCGGCTGAAGGGTTGGTATCCTAGAGATGATCTCCATCCAGATCTGCTATGGGCATTCCATGGGGAAGTAGTTCCGGGCATTGTTGAAGCATATGTCCTGGACCATCTTGCCCAGCAGATCGTAGTCCTGTGGCACCTCGCCTGCCTCTACCAATGAACCGAGCATATTGCAAAGGATGCGGCGGAAGTACTCGTGCCTAGGATATGACAGGAAGCTGCGGGAGTCGGTTAGCATGCCGACGAATCTGCTGAGCAATCCAAGGCTCGCAAGGGTCCTCAGATGGTCGTAGATGCCATCCTTCTGATCCAGGAACCACCAGGCAGCACCCCACTGGATCTTGCCTGGACACGACCCGTCCTGAAAGTTACCTATCATGGTGGCCATGACGTGGTTATCCCTGGGATTTAGGTTGTAGAGTATCGTCTTTGCGAGTCTGCCTTGGCTATCCAGCCGATCCAGGAAGCTGGCGGTCTCCCTTGCCAACTCCCAGTCCCCAATAGAATCGAAGCCCGTATCCGGTCCTAGGAGCCTGAACATGCGACTATTGTTGTTCCTCATCGCACCCAGGTGGAATTGTTGGACCCATCCAGTCTCTGCATCCATGACGGCTAGTTCATAGAGCATGGCAGACTTGAACTTCAGGCTCTGGTCAGGGGTCAATGCCTTGCCCCTGCGGATCTGGCTGAATATCCGGCCTATCTCTGCGGCAGTGTATGGCTGGGCGTATATCCGCTCTATGCCATGATCGCTGAGCCTGCAGCCATTGTCGTGGAAGAATTGATGACGCCTGCGAATGGCCTCTATGTAGTCATCGAAGGTACAGATCTCCGTATTTGTGACGTTGCTGAGGCGATCTACGTAATCATTCAAGGCCTTGAGATCCTCTGTAGCCATGGCCTTGTCAGGCCGCCAGGCGGGATGGACCGCGATCTCGAATCCACTTGCCTTTATGGCCCTGTGATACTGGAGGTCGTCGAGTGGGTCGTCGGTGGTACACACCAGCCTGACATTCATCATTCGCAGCAGGCCCCTTACGGTGTATCCAGGCTCCGACAGCAGCTTGTTGGCAGCAGCATATATCCGGTCTGCGGTCTGTTCGTTCAGCATGAGGCCATAGATACCGAAGTACCGCTTGAGCTCCAGGTGGGTCCAGTGGTAGAGGGGGTTGCCTATGCAATAGGGCACGGTCCTTGCCCATGCCCTGAACTTCTCGATATCGCTGGCATCGCCGGTACAGTACCTCTCGTCTATACCATTGGTCCTCATGGCCCGCCACTTATAGTGGTCTCCTGCCAGCCAGAGCTGTGTGATGCTTTCAAACCTGCTATCCTCTGCGATCTGCCTTACTGGCAGATGACAGTGGTAGTCATAGATCGGCATCTGCTCGGCAAAGCGATGATACAGAAGCCTAGCAGGTTCGTTATCGAGCAGAAAGTCCTCGTCCAAGAATTCCCGCATCATCCTTGCCTTCCCCTCTAGACGGTATAGGTCCCGGATGCGGTAGTGCCACCTCTGCCGGTCCAGTTGGTATGGAAGAATTGGCCACGAGGCTTATCCACGCGCTCGTACATGTGTGCCCCGAAGTAATCTCGCTGTGCCTGCAACAGGTTTGCAGGCAGCCAGGCACTACGATATGCATCGTAGAATGCAAGGGCCGTGCTCATCGCCGGCACCGGTATGCCCTTCCTCTGGGCGGTACTCACTACCTTCCGCCAGGAGCGGACCGATCGCCTGACAGCCCTGTTGAAGAAGCCATCTAGCAATAGACAACTCAGGTCTGGTTTCCGGTCGAATGCCTTCTTTATCTGCCCCAAGAAGACGCTGCGTATGATGCAGCCGCCTCGCCATATCTGGGCTATGCTACCGTAGTTCAGGTTCCAACCATATTGTTGGGCCGCTGCCCTCATGAGCATGTAGCCTTGGGTGTAGGATATGATCTTGGAGGCATAGAGGGCCTGTCTTATGTCGTTGACCCACTGCTGCTTGTTGCCTGGGAAGCCCGGATCAGGCCTTGGAAAGTGCCTGGATGCCTCCATCCTCTGATCCTTCATGGCAGAGACGCACCTGCTGTAGACGGCCTCTGCTATTAGTGTGATGGGTATGCCCAACTCTTGCGACGATATGACCGTCCACTTGCCAGTGCCTTTTTGGCCTGCCGTATCCAAGATCTTGTCTACGAGGGGCTGCCCATCCTCGTCCTTCTTGGAGAGTATGTCAGCGGTGATCTCTATCAGGTAAGACTTCAATTCCCCATCATTCCAGTCCTTAAATACCTGGTGCATCTGATCTGCAGTCATTCCCAGGCCTTCCTTCATGATATGATAGGCCTCGCATATGAGCTGCATGTCTCCATATTCGATCCCATTATGTGTCATCTTTACATAGTGGCCAGCGCCACCTTCGCCCACCCAGTCACAGCAAGGAACGCCTTCCACCTTGGCAGCAATGGCCTGAAAGATCGGTTTGACATGTGGCCATGCAGCAGGGGATCCACCAGGCATCAGGGCAGGCCCCAGCAGCGCACCCTCTTCGCCCCCAGATACACCGGTACCGATGTAGAGTTTTCCCTTTGATTCTACGTACTTGGTCCTCCTGATGGTATCCTCAAACAAGGAATTGCCGCCATCTATGATGATATCCCCGTCCTCGAGCACAGGTAGCAATTGTTCTATCAGGTCATCTACAGGTTGACCAGCCTTCACCATCATCATCACGATCCTAGGCCTTTTCAAGGCAGAGGCCAGCTCCTGGATGGAATGGCAGCCCACGATCCTCTTGCCCTTTCCTCGGCCGTTGATGAATTCATCTACCTTCGAGACGGTCCTATTGTAACAGGCCACGGTAAATCCCTTGCTCTCCATATTCAGGATCAGATTCTCGCCCATCACCGCAAGGCCTATCAGTCCAATGTCAGCATTCGCAGCCATCTGTCATCTCCTATGTGAAAATGGGTGGAAATACTTTGCCTGGCTATTGCTCAGATGTTAGCGGCATCTATCCATCTTGCAAGACAAACCTCTGCCTGGTGGCCCAAAGTCCGAGCCCAGGGTTGGAGATAAAAAACACCTCTTGGCCATTAATCGTATTGTAGCCATCGCTGAGCCTGCTGGGGTCGTACCTATGCAGCATCTGTCCTAGATCCGCGTAGCCAAAGCCTACGGACTCGACCTGGCTCCTAGTCAGATGCCCAGGGCAATATGTAACCCTGAATCGTCCCTCTGTGGAGCCATGTATCAGGTGCGCAGCAGCACTGAGGTTGTTGGCTAGCTGCCGATCTTCTTTGACCGCCCTGAGGATCCTTTCTGTGCCCACGTATCCATATTTGCGTATGAGGGCATCTATCCCTTCGTCCTCCCCGAACTGCCTGACACCTGGTGCAAGGATGATAAGCTCGCCTCCATCGGCCATGGCCATCCTGGTCCTGTATATGGCCTTGTTTCCAAGCCACATACTCTTGTATTCGTCTGGATCAAGATACACCACTGCCTTTTGGATGGGCCTATCCAATAGGGTAATGTTGACCTGCTGGGCGAGCTGACATGCCTTCATGAAGCAATCCATGTCGTCGCCGACAAACAGGCCTCGTAGCACGGCCCCGCTGGTCGTATTGGCTACTACGGTCAGGATATACACGATAGGCAGGTCCTTTGTGAAATGTTCGGAGGCGTAGTTGAGTACCTGGCGGACGGGCGTTTGAGCCCTGCCCATCATCCGCTCCATCCCGTAGACCGCCCCGAGGAAGTGGCTCTTGTTTATACCCTCGCTACCACCTGTGCCGACGAATAGATTCTTGTTGTATCCTGCCATGCCTACCACCTCATGTGGCACCACCTGGCCTATGGACAGGATCAGGTCGAATCCGCCTTCTACAACCAACCGATTGACCTGTGCAGGCCAAGGATAATCCAGTCTGCCTTCGCTGAGAGCCATGATCAGGTCTGCAGGTACGTGGCCCAATGTGGCTAGATCCGACCTCCAGTTATGGCAGCGGAAAAGCCCAACCGGCATATGGCCAAACATCTGCCTTATCTCCTGCTCTGTCATGGGCTGGTGCGTACCTATGGCCGGCAGGATATCCGTGACTGCCTTTCTATAGTATTGCCATGCATACAGGCTTATCGGGCCAGCCTTGGAGTGGATCCGCGTGATGTCTGGCGGGATCAGCAAGACCTTTCGCCTTGGGCCGATCCTCTCAAGTGCTTGGCGGATGCAGGACTCCAGCTGCCGGTCGTCTATCACCGCGTCAAGGCCGCCGTACTGGTAGTAGAGCATCTGCTAGACCCCAGCGAAGGCGTTAAAGCCACCATCCACAGGTACCACCACCCCAGTCACAAATGCAGATGCCTCGCTCACCAGCCAGATGAGGGTCCCGATAAGGTCCTGGGGCTGCCCGAACCTGGACATGGGGGTGTGGTTGATGATGGTCTTGCCGCGATCGGTGAGCTGGCCGGTCTGTTGGTCGGTCAGGAGGTAGCGATTCTGTTCGGTCAGGAAGAAGCCTGGTGCTATGGCATTGACCCTGATCCTTGGCGAGTAGTTCTGTGCCATATGTACCGCCAGCCACTGGGTGAAGTTGCTCACAGCCGCCTTTGCTGCGGAGTATGCTGGTATCCTGGTCAGAGGCCTAAATGCATTCATGCTGGAGATATTCACAATCACCCCATGACCTTGCCTTGCCATGTGCCTACCGAATACCTGAGAAGGCAGGACCGTGCCCAGCAGGTTCAGATCGAAGACCCATCTTATCGCCTCAGGTGGGATCTCGAAGAATGGCATGGTATCGGATGTAGTTGCCTCCTTCTTGTTGCCCCCAGCGCCATTTATCAGACAATCTATCCTGCCGAATGCCCTGATGGTCTGGTCGGCAGCAGCCTCGACCTGAGCGCGGTCAAGTACATCCGTCCTTGCCGCAATGGCAGCACCACCCCTTGACCTTATCTTGGCAGCCAGTTCCTCTGCCCTTTGGCCATCAAAGTCCATGATACAGACCATTGCCCCGGCATCCGCCAGGGCCTGTGCCATGGTCCCACACAGGACACCAGCACCGCCTGTGATGGCCACGACCTTTTCATTCACATCGAATAGTTGCTGCATCTTTCTGCTCCGACACAACCGTTACAGGCCATCATTCTAAGAGGACCAGTGAATACCTCAAGCCCTAATGGCCATCGCAGGGGACCAAAAAGAAGGGCCATCCTCGGGATGGCCCTCTAGGATACCGTGCTGGTATCTGGACTACCAGATCAGACAGCCTCCGATCACTGTAGGGCACGGACAAGGTGCTACAGGACAGCAAGTGCTGTCGCTATTGCATTTGGTGGCAAGTGCCGGACAGCTTGTTATGCTCACCGGGCACTGGGTCTGTACGGCCGGGCACTTCGTCGCCCTGGATGGGCAGGAGGTGTCGACTGCTGGGCACCAGGTGTCCTTCGCTGGACAGGTGGTGGCCTTTGCAGGGCACTGGGTCTCCACTGCCGGACAGAGCGTGCTCATCTGCGGGCACTGGGTCCTTATCACAGGGCACTTGGTCTCGGTGGCTGGGCACCTCGTCGCCCTAGGCGGGCATTGCGTCTCTGTTGCGGGGCACCACGTCTCCTTTGTGGGGCATTGGGTGACCTTGGCAGGGCAGGTGGTGGCTTGCGCCGGACAGAACGTGCAGATCACTGGGCACGATGTCCAACTCCTTGGGCATACGGTAGCAGGTGCAGTACCATTGCCACCTGTCTCCTGTGCCAGTGTACTGGCAGCACCAAGCAGGCATACAGCCAGTGCCACAAACACCATCCCCCTTCGACTCCATCGTCTTGGCTTCATGGTTCGTCCTCCTTGACAAAACTACCTTTGATGAACGGCATCGTGCCTGCCCACGCAGCAGGCTGCCGATCAGTGCCTTGGTCACCGATAGCGCGCAGTCGTTGCCCACTGTTGCCAAAAGTCAACAACCAGCAGGCCCAACTCCGATGCCATGGTCTTTTCATCACCCCTCACGTTTATGACTATAGGCCGAAGTTGTGATCCGTCAAGGGGAAAAACCAAAAAGAATCTAGGATGGGAAAGGAACGTCATATCCCCCTGGTAAGGATGCGATGTATGACACAAAGACCTTATAACCAACTCAAGACGCTCTGGCAGCATCTGGGGGAAGCCCTGCCCACAGCGTCGCCACAACATCCTCGTGGAGGGCATAAACCTGGACAATAAGATAAGCCTCCTCTCGCAACAACCCAGGTTCTGAAAAAGGAGCCCAAAGTGAATCCTTTTACCTATTGGGAGCTGATGATGCGCATGAATCCAAAGCCTGACAAGTTCGATCTGAGGATCCGAATGGTCCAGCAAGGCCGGAGTTCATGGGCTGTTTTAGACAGGATCGAACTCGGGATGGATTCGAGAAGGAGGTGGCATTGTTGGACAGTCGACATCGCAAGATCCCGCCTGGTCATTGGAGCTACAATAGTGATCTCCAGACCCTCCAAGCCACTATTGAGCTGGAGTTCTATGACCTGGAGAACTTCGAGGGCCTGACAGACTTCCACAGTCCGGTGGCCAGCTATCAAGCCTATTACAATCCGGTCTGACCGAATATGAATAAGGGCTATCAGACCCCTGGCAGATCATCAGCAAGCTCGACGGCAACCTTGATCCAGCCCTTGCCAGGCTCGCTGCTGTGATGTTAGACTACCTGGCCCCAGATCACCTCGTCCGGGATGAATTGTCCCTGAGGGGGTACGATGTACCTTGCTATCCCTTAAGAGGGGCATGGCGACATCGATGATCTGGTCGGGTTTCTTTTGGGAAGCGGCCGATAGGACTTGGGGCCATAGGCCTTGCCGGGCTTTCGGCCTTGGTCTGGGGGTTGGCTCTGGCGGGCGCTTTCGAAAAGCGGCGTGACTTTTTACCACCCGCTAGGCCTATTCGGACGACTGGGCAAACTCGAGGACTTGGACAAAATGGCCAGTCAGGTGTGGATCTGCCTATTTTCTACCTTCAACCTCTGATTCCCTTGCCGAAGTGGTTGGTTCTCATGAAGCAGTTCTTAGTAAGTTGGCTGAACCGATAAAAATGAGCCCTTCGCGAAAAATCGTTTGCGTTGTTGGGGGAGGTAGATATGATCGTAAAGACAGGCCCAGGCGCGTGGACTGGTCAATCCGGTAAACAAATACGAACAGAGTACACTTACAGAAAAGGATGCGATTTGTGCCGCTTGTCACTCTCATCATTGTACTGGTCGTATTCGGTGCTGCGCTGTGGGCCATCAACAGTTACATCCCGATGGCCAAAAGTGTTAAAACCATCCTCAATGTTGTTGTGGTGGTTATCCTCTGCGTGTGGCTGCTTCAGGTGTTTGGCGTCATAGGCAGCATCAACAGCATTCGAGTGAGGTAACTCGGACGGCGTTTCGAACGACTAAACTGATTCACGAGGATAAACTGTCAAATGGAGGTATAACATGAAACTGAGACTCATTCACAAGTTCGTCCTGGCCGTTGTCCTGTCTACACTCGCGGCCTGCCTGAGCGGATGCCATGGGGTTAATTGGTAGAGTGTATGTCTAATGGAAAACCCAGGAACCGTCCGACAGGTCGAAAGACCATTGAGGTTTGGTGGACAAATCACCTTCCATTTGTCTTTACGGCGAACAGGTTGATTGGGAGCTGAGAAGCGCTCTGTTCGTAGGGTTAACCGAGGTGGCGGTTGGGTTTCGAAAGACATTCACAGATGCGACTGGCCGAGTGGGGGAGAGGGTTTGGGCACAGTGGGATGATGTGCGCCATGCGGCCGCCGTGATTGGGACGGTGCTCTACGTCTGTGTTCAACCGCGGTACTGGGTGCGCACCGCGCGAAGAGCGTTCGTGCGGCAGGTAATGGCTATCGGCGTTGAGCCGATCGGCCTTGTCTGCGGGGCGGCCGTCTTCGTCGGAATCACCGTGGTTGTGCAACTGGCGTTCTGGGTCGCAGAGGCAGGACAATCTCAAATGCTCGGGCCGCTGCTGGTAGCCATCGTGGCCCGCGAACTCGGCCCGGTGCTGATCAGCCTTGTTGTGATCGTTCGCAGCGGCAGCACGATGGCGACCGAACTGGGAATCATGAAGATCGGCGGGGAGGTTGTCGAGCTCGAGGCGCAGGGAAACTCCCCCTTCATCTATCTCGTCATGCCGCGAGTGCTGGGTATGGCCTTGTCCACGTTTTGCCTGACGATCGTCTTCATTCTGGTCGCTTTGGCGAGCGGATACTTGTTCGGAGCGACGGTAGGGAAAGGCAGCCGTGATCTGCTGCTGCTTGCGGACAGAGTATCGATCGCAGTGCGTCTCAAAGACGTGCTCGCCGTCCTCACCAAGAGTATCCTGCCTGGTCTGTATGCCAGTGCATCCTGTTGCATCGGGGGGCTGGGCGTCGACGGGTTGCTGACCGAGGTTCCGCAGGCTACGCAACGTGCGCTCGTGCGCTCCGTTGCCGGATTGTTCGTGATCTCCATGGTGGTATCGCTCTTGACGTACATCGGATGATGCAACAGCGCTTCAAACTTCGGCACGTGAACGAGATCACCGGCACGTTCGTCATCCTCGTCGCGGTGGTCCTGGTCGCCGCCATTGTATGGACGGCTCGCAGCCAGGGCTGGTTCAGAGGCACCGTCATGGTGCGGATCGTTCTGCCCGAGGCGGGCGCAGCGGGTATCCAGCAGGGCTCAGAGGTGTACTTCCTGGGCACGCTCGTGGGAACGGTCTTTGATGTCGTCGTCGATGCGGCCGGTCGCATGGAAGCCCGGACGAGCATCCGCAGCGACTTCTTCCGATTCGTGCGCGAGGATTCGTCTGCGGTCGTCAAGAAGAAGTTCGGCGTGGCGGGCGATGCGTACTTCGAGATTACTCGCGGTCAGGGCCAGCCGTTGCTCAAGAAGGATGCCTCCATCGTCTGTAGGGAGTTGCCGGGCACGATGGAAACCGCGATCGAAGAGGTCCGCAGTGCGGTCTTGCCTGTTTTGCAGAAACTGAGCGTGGGAGTGGACACGTGGACCACGCTCGGCGAAAAACTGAGCGCCGGCGCGGACGCGTGGACGAAGTTGGGCACGAATCTGGGCGATTCCCGGCAGCACCTGGATCAACTCGTCGGGCGCCTCGATGGTCTTGTCGCCGGCATCGAACAGGGCCAAGGTACAGCCGGCAAGCTCCTGACCGATCCCGCCGTAGCGGACGATTTGAAGACTGTCCTCGACAAAGGCAACGTGTCCATGGATCAACTCCAGGGCATTCTGAAAGACGTGCAGGTCGCCGGCACCCATCTGTCTGAGGTTAGTGGGGCCCTCGCCATAGAGGCTAGGGATCTCCCTGGGTTGGTCTTTCAGACGCAGCAGACGTTGCACGAGATGGAGAGGCTGATCGAAGGAATCCAAAGGCATTGGCTGATCCGCGGCTACATCGAGCAGCGTCAGCCGAACACACGCATTCCACCGAGCGAGGTCGTGCCATGAGGAGGTTTGTCATTGTGCTGGCTCTTCTGACGGGCGTTGGCTGCGCTGCCTCGCCGACTTCGACCCTGACACCTAAAGACAAGGAACTCTCGCGGACCGGCAGCCTCGCCCGCGCCGCATTCGAAGAAGGTGCGACCGCCAAAGCCCTTGATCTCTACGGGAAGGCACTGAACCGGGCTTACGCCATGGACGACGCCACAGAGATCGGCAACGCCGCCTACAACCTCGCCCTGTGCCACATCATCCTGGGACGACTGGATCATGCTAGTGCCCTGCTGGCCGAGGCCAAGGCAGCGTTCAAACGGAGCGGAGGTAATCCCGCCGACGTGCTGTTGCTGGAGGCGACGGTCGCTCAACGGCAAGGCAGACTGGAGCAGGCGCTGTCGCTGGCCGACCAGGTGGTGTCGGCATCACCGGATGAAAGCCATCGCTTTCAGGTCGCATTGCTGAAGGGGATGATTGCCTGCGGGCAGGACGACCCGGCGCTCGCCAGAATCGCGCTGGCAGAGGCGGACAAGCATCTCATCGCCAATGCCCCACTGCTCGCCGCCCGGGAGCGTCTCGCCGGAAACATCTTTTTGCTGGAAAGGAATCCAGCCGAGGCCGGGGCGGCGTTTGACCGTGCGGCAGCCTTGTTTCGAGAGGCAAAACACTATCGCGACATGGCGATCACCTTGCGGCGAGCAGGGGAAGCGTATAAGGACGCAGGTGACACGCAACGCGCAGCAGACCGGCTGTCTCGCGCCAAGAGCAGCCTGGCCGCCCAAGGGGAGAAAGCGGAATGAACTTAGAGCGAGCCCTCCGTCCTCTTCGTGGACGGAAACGCGGCCAGCCGGCAAGTGCTGAACCATAGTCTTATGCGGCAGGGCCGCGGTGTCACGGCCTTTCGAGCTCTCCCGGCGACCGGGTCCCTTGCGGGGGTCGCGTCCAATGATTCCAGGTAGGGTTTCACCCTGTAGCGAAGGGCCGGTCTGGGGCATATTATGGTTAATATACTTAGTCAATTCAGCAACCTGGACAATGAAGTATAGTGGAAGTACCTGAGAAGGAGAAATCTCGGATGAATATCCCGCTGATCTACCCTGAGTTCCAGGATACGTTTTGGAGCTTCAAGTACGCACTGGAGTTCACGGGTAAGCGCGGCGATGCCCCCCTGGGACTCCTGACCATCGCGGCCATGCTGCCTCAGGAATGGTCCAAACGCCTCGTTGACACCAATGTACCGAAGCTTTCGAAGAAGGACTTGGCCCGAGCCGACTGCGCCTTCATCATCGCCATGGTCTTCCAGCGGGAATCCACGCGTCAGGTCATTAACTGGTGCAGGGAGGCAGGCCGGCAGTCCGCTTTTCCATACCGAACACGAGCAGTTTGTGGCCGTGGACCATTTCATATCAAATGAGGCCGAATTGACGCTTCCGGCATTTCTCAAGGACCTGGCACAAGGGAAGGCGAAGCGGATGTATGAGTCCGCCCAATACGCTGATGTGCGGCAAACACCACAGCCCCTCTGGGAATTGCTTGATCCAGGCGATACTCCAGTATGAGCATCCAGTGCTCTCGCGGCTGCCCGTTCAACTGCGATTTCTGCAACGTCATCGCCCCGCTCGGTTACCGCGTGCGGACTAAGACCTCGCAACAGATCATCGCCGAATTGGATGGCCTCTACGCCAGCGGCTGGCGCGATGATGTCTTCTTCGTGGACGACAACTTCATCAGCAACAAGCCGTTCCTGAAAGACGAACTCCTGCCCGTCCTCATCGAGTGGCGAAAGGGCAAGAAGGGACTGGTATTCTTCACCTAGGTGTCCATCGATTTGGCGGACGACGGACCCTTGATGGAACAGATGGTCGAGGCCGGATTCAACAGGGTCTTCATCGGCATCGAGACCCCGGACGAGGATTGCCTGGCCGAGTGTGGCAAGGCCCAAAATAGGAATCGCAGCCCCGTGGAAGACGTCAAACGCGTCCAACGAGCCGGGCTGCAGGTGCTGGGCGGGTTTATCGTCGGTTTTGACCACGATGGGCTCGACATCTTCCAAAGGCAGATTGGGTTCATTCAGAAGAGCAGCATTGTGACCGCGATAATGGTTCTGCTCCAGGCCCCTCCCGAGCTGCGGCCTTTCGAGCGTATGAAGAAGTAAGGCCGTCTCCGGGGGGAATCCTCGGGCGACAACCTGGATGGCACGACGAACATTATCCCGGCGATGAGCCTTGAATCCCTGCGGGAAGGCTACAAGGCCATGCTGCGACAAATTTACTCCCCGCGGCACTACTACCAGCGGATCAGGACTTTGTCTGCGAATACAAGCCGCCTAAGGCACGGGGGAGGGTACGGCTCTCCTATAGTGTCGCGATCGTGCGGTCCTTCTATCGGCTCGGAGTTGTGGACCCAGGGCGGTTGCATTATTGGCAGCTTTTGGTCTGGACCCAATGTCGGCCTCCCCGGCTCTTGAACGAGGCCGTCATCTTGGCCATCTATGGCTACCATTTTCGGAAGGTCTGCAAACGGCACGTGACGTAGCGCCGAACAAGGGAGAAATCTATGAGTACAAAAGTGGGTCTATGGATTGACCACAGGAAGGCCGCGATTGTGGCTGTCACGAACAAAGGGCAAGAGACAGTAATGGTCATCTTGTAAGTGGAGAAACACCTCAGCTGCTCCGGCGATTCGCCTCTCAAAGGGCCCTATGAGCCACGGCAGTTGGCGGCAGATGACAGCCGCCCGAGAACGCTTACGGGACATCTCAACCTCTAGCACGATGCGGTCAGTGACTGTATCCGGGGCGCGGAGTCCATACTTGTTTTCGGCCCGGGTGAGGCAAAGGGCAGACAGGTAAGGCGGCTCAAGAGAACACGCCTCGGCAGCCGCATCGTCGGTCTGGAGACCGTCAAGAGGATGACGGATTCCCAGATTGCGGCAAAGTTCGACGATACAGTCGAGATAATGGCGATCAGCCCATGAGGATCGAAACGGCGAACATGTAGGACTTTGCATTGGCCCTGCTGATCAAACTGCAAGGCCCCCAGCGAACGGGACTGGGGATTGCATCTAACCTAAGTTACGCAGTTCGTGGAATGAAGGGGGCTTTTTATATCCCAAGGGGCGATTTGGGGCAGAAGTCTTCACTACATTTGAACCAGTTCGTCGATCCGCCGAAGCCGCTGAGGTAAGGTCAGGCCCAAGCGATTGAAAGGACCTTTTTGGGCTTCTTCCGCAGCCGTCATACCCCGCAGCCGGATCCTTTTGTCAACCTCGCCGGAGGGACTCTGCGTCGGTAGAACCAAATCGCCACTCTTGATCGGTCCCAGCTCCAACAGCGCCGTTCAGGGGGCATCGCGCAAGTGTGCCCGACGCATCCACTGGGCCAGGGTCTTCTAGACTACATACTCTCCAACAAGCACACCAGGATGTGGCCCTTGACCAGATCCGGCTTGTGGTGCCAGATCGGTCTGATCACCAGTTCATCCTTGGCGATCCAAAAGGCCCACTCCGCCACCGTCAGTTGAATGTACCGCGTCCACAAGGTCTGGGGTTAACATCGGTGAGGTAACTTCGTAGCAGGTAGCAGCCTTCTGATAAGGCGGCCCACTCATTCCATGCCCGGTCGCGGCTGTAGTGCACGGCCAGCTTGACCTTGCTCTTGGGTGGATCGATGGCCGTGATCTTTTCGAAGGGCCAGAGGCTAAGCCAGTGTTGCTGCTGGATCGGACCCAGTCGTCGCTGCGCCAGGCCCAGGTCTTTCAGACCCTCACTCTTAGCAGACTCCTGCATTTTCTGTAGGTGGGCCTGCATCCGTTCCATGAACCGCTGGTGTATCGCCAGCTCCTTCTGTTGACGATCCCGACTGCAAGGCCAGGACAAAGACCGCCTGCCCACCAGGACCCTCCACCAACTTGACCTCTACTCCTTCCTGGACCTCGTGCTAGTCCTTGGCCGTCAGGTACTGCTCAAACTGACCAGCATGGACTCGGGGGTGCCTACGATGTACGAGCCGCTGCCGCTGCGAAGGAAGGCCAAGTTCTCCTCACTGACCATCCCACGATCCATCAGCCCGATACGTTGGGCCTGGCCATACTTCGACTCCATCACCTGGACGATCTGCTCGACCGTCTTGGAGTCATGGGTGTTGTGGTCGAAAACCTCATAGCCAAGAAGCCTCCCGTCATCGGTGATCATCAGACCGATGCAGACCGGTAGACAGTCCGGACACCTGTCCCGGGAGTAACGACGCTGTGCCATCGGGTTGGCCAGGCACTCACTCTCAAAAAAGTAGGTGCTGGTTAGATCGTAGAGCAGCAGATCGTATGTCAGATCGAATAGATCCCCCAACCTTTTTGGGAGGTGGCTCTCGATGGCCTCATTGTGCTGCAACAGCCGATCGAGAACTGTGTAGAGACGGTCGGTATGGATCTTGTCTGGTAGGACCCCCAGCAGATCCTCAGGGGCCGTGCGGGCATACCAGTGATCCTCGATATGCAGTTCACTGGATGGCTCGCAGGATCGGGCGATCGTCAGGACCGTGGCCACTATGGACCAAGGAACCTCTTCGCGACCTTGTACCGTCTTCTCGGCCGGGAGCCTGTCCAGCCCCAGCAGTCACCACAGGCCCAAAGCCAACCACACATCTCCGAAGATTCGCAGCCGTGCCAAGCGAAGGCCCTTGACGTTCACCAGCACTGGTTCTTCGTCGGTGGGATCATCGTATTGCGGCCGATCGAAGAGCGAAGCCTCCCGATCGCCTTCTTGTCCGGGTGTCGACCCAACTGGGCCCAGCCGCTCTGCTGGGATCTCTTCAACTAGGCCACCACCCTCTGACGAGAGCCACAGCCTTTGTGGGAGGACTCGACCGCAGCCAACAGGTGTGCTGCTTGCCATTCTTGCTGCGGCTGCATCGTTGTAGTAACATTTGTGATCCCTTACTGTCACGAACTCAACAGCCATAAGCTTCTCAGGTCTGTCCTTTGAGGCAAGCGGGTAGGTCTTCACTACATCGGGTTCTTGGATTATCCGTCCCCCTCTCGCCAAGGCGGTTTTCTTCTCGAAAAATGTCAGAAAATCGTCTTAACTGCGTAACTTGGGCTAGATTGCCTAGCCGCGATTCCCTCGTACCCGATTAAATTGTCTCTGAGGGGGTACGATGTACCTTACGATTCCTGAGACCAAAAGAACCTATAGGTCTCTTGTGGCCAGCAATATCCCGCGGAATGTCCGTCGAGCAGGGTCGAGAAGGGCCTTGTTCGGGCACAGACCCTCGGGCAGGTATTGGCCCTCCTTGCAATCCTGTGGCCCATCTACCTTGACGAGCCTACTGCCATCGTCGCTGAGGACGATGGCCTTGTCAGGACCTAGTGGGATGATGGATTCCGCCGTCCAATCCGCCAGGACCGATTGCAGGTCCATGACCTTTCTTGGCCGATCGGAGGCCCGACCAGACCATCGGTAGAGCACAGATCCCTTTGTCTCGTCTGCTGGGCCTGCGACGATGTAATATAGATCTGCCTGTTGTACATAACACAGATCCCTGATGCCCATCCCTGCCAGGTCCAAGAGTATGGGCCTATCGAAGACTGGGTCTTCGCCTTGCAACAAGATAGGCTCGGGGTTGAGTATGGGTATGACCAAGGCCTTGCCCTTGGGTATAGGGTTGCGAAACCCGACATACATGCGACCATCTGGACAGCCACATATCCCCTCTATATTGATCCCCTCGTCCTTGGGTGCAAGCCTCTTGCGGTCCGACTCCCTCAGTGCCTGATCCATCAGGTCGGCACCTGCTGCCTGCTGCAGCCCGAGGCCTGAGAACTCCTTGGCTGCCAGTATCCTGGTCAAGAGCCTTGTATATGGCCTGCCTACAGGCCTGAGCCTGACCTGGCCGCCATCGCCCTCTATATCCGTGGCAAAGAACCTGTATCTACTGGGCCTGAGCTTGCCATCCTTGTTCCTGCCGTGCGAACTGATCCAATAGACCCTATTGCCGACCCTGGCCGCGCCTTCTATGTCGACCTCTGGGAACTTTGGATCTACCATCAGAAAACTAGATAAATCGAGGCTAGCTACAGGCGGACCGCCATCGAGCTTGTAAAGCCGTATGACGTTATCCTCATCCTCCGCGACAGCGATCAGGCCATCTGCTAAGAGCGCAGCTGCAGATGCATCTGCGCAGCCACTGAATGTGATGATGTGTCTATCGGCCTGAATAGATAGGACCAAGGCAACTAGTGCATAAGGGCACAGATCTGCCATAATGATAGGATAGCCCTTTATCCAGTGCAGTGCAAGCGTTTTATGGTCTGCGTAGGTATAGATGTGGGATTGGGGTCAGTGCATGCGGTGGCCCTGGATCAGGCCCTCCAGGTCCTGGCTGCTGCAGAGCTGGGGTTGTCAGGAATAGGCCCCTTCTGCAGGCAGCAGAGGCCTGATGTAGTAGCGGTGGATGCACCACAGGCATGGCCGCCTCCTGGTACCAGGCGTCTGGCGGAGGTGGAGCTGGTGAGGATGGGGATCAGGTTGTTCATGACACCATCGGATCCATCGATGCGGGCGCGTCCGTTCTATGCCTGGATGCACACAGGGATGGAGGTATTCAGGGTATTGGAACGGATAGGTTACAGGCCTTTTGGCGACCGCATGTGTCTACCCTTATCCATGGAGGTATTGCCGCATGCTACTACCAGGATCCTGGCTGGAGAAAGGCCTGGCAATATCACCAAGTCCAGATGGCGACGGATGGTCTTGGAAAGGGAAGGGGTAGAGACGGATAAGCTCTCGAACCGCCACCTGGTAGACGCGTGCCTGGCTGCATTGACAGGTATCTATGCCATTGCTGGCAGGTATAGGGCCCTTGGCGACCAGCGGACAGGCCTCATCGTTATACCTTCATAGGCCGCCTGCCTCTTGATAGATGCCAGCCAGCTCCAGCAACAGGGCCTCGAGTCGGTCCAGGTATTGATCATAGGGCATCTGGTCCCTGGAGTCGCGCAGTCTTATGACATCTAGCTCGAGTTGATCCCTCCTTTGCCGCAATTCCGCAGGCATGGCCCGTTCCTGTTGGCTACAGACCAGGTGCACCTGGTGGGCCCTATAGCCATCCAATGCCGTGCCACCTTGGGCCTTCTTGACGGGCCTGAGGCCAGAGAACCAATCCGCAGGTGTGCCAAGCCTATCGCCGTTGTCGTCCAGCAGTGCATGTTCGGTCGCGAGCCTACCTGCTGCAGCATAGAAATCGCTGGTCCGCCTGGATGCGATCAGGAAGGCCTCTAGGATGGATGTCTGACCATCCTTGTCCAGGTCTGCATTTGGGTCTGCTATGGCGTCCGCAAGATAGTAGCCAAACCTGGTGGCACTGGATTCGAAGCCACTGCGGGTTGCAGTGATGACGATGCGGCCTGGACCTGAGATCGTAGGTATGAACGGTCCACTGCACGAGGCGGTGTTTATCAGCACCACAGGCCTCTTGAACGGGCCGAGCATCCTGGCCAGGTCTTCTGCGACCAGGTCAGGACCCTTCAGGTTGAATCTTGCTGACCTACCGTCGTATGTGCCGTGGCCGATCAGGACCAGCCAGATCGGGTCCGTGGACTCGAGGGCTTGCTGGCCGAGGACCTGCTGTAGCTGCCCGAGATCGTTTGCATCCCGATCGGTCCCAAGGCCGATCAATACGGACCTGGCTTGTCCCTTTTCTGCAGCCTCATGCCAAAGCTGGGCAGAGCGTGCGAACTGCTGGGCATATGCTCGATCGCCTGGCGCGCCAACGACTATGATCGTCACAGGCTGGCTGGTGGCTGCAATCTGGACCAGGATGGCTAGCCCTATCAGCGCGATCATGGCAGGCCCCTCGTCCTCCTTATGGTCCATTCTGTCAATAGCCCTATCAGACAGGCCAATAGCAGCAATGGCAAGATCCATGGCAGGTCCCAGATCGGCGATAACACCGTTACGGTCTTGCTGGAGGCCTTGCCTGCAAGGTCCTGCAACTGGCCGAGCTCTTTGGGCCTGAGGACCTTACCAGAGGTCCTGGATGCGATGGCCTGCAGTAGGGGGGTATTGACCTGGATCTTCCCGAACTCCTTTGCCTCCAGATTGCTCGCCCAGCCGGTCTGGGCTCGGCCGATCGTCGTGCCGTCTGGACCTACGGCATGGGCTGTGGCGATATACGGACCACTCGACCTGGGCAGGAATGTCGCCTCGAATAGGCCTGGCTGTTGCGAGACTTGGCTGGCCGGCAACGTTAGATGGCGTCCGTTCGGGTCCTGGATATCGATCGTGACGTTTGCGCTCTGGACGGTCTGGAATTCGGCGTCCAGGATCCGGGCCTGCAACCTGATGCCGGCTGACCCGGCCTTGTGGTCAGCAATTGCCGTAAGCTGGACCTGGTCTTGCGATTGTGCGACCAAGAATCTTATGATCTGCCTCCAAAAGGTCTCCATATCAGACCTTGATTGCGGATCCTGCATGCCCCATCGCCATATATCACCTACAGTGAGCACTATAGACCTGCCATTGCCAAACCTACCTGTGATCAGGACAGGCCATTGCCGGCCATCACGGCCTGTCCCTGTCAGGAGGACCAGTGATCCTGGCCTCGTGCGAGTAAGTGGATTGAGCACCTGGAATCGTGGCATATCTGCAAACACTTGCCTTTGCGACTGCTCGGTGGTGCGTAGCCTCAGCCATGGCTGCAACAAGCCCTGTGCAGTGAGCTCCAAACTGAATGGACCTTCAGGATAACGTTCCAGAGGCTCCAGGCCAACCGGCAGGACCTGGTCTATAGGCGTTCCTGCGTAGGCACCGTCCGAGAGGCTATCCTTGCCACCTAGCATGAGCAGGCCGCCGCCACGTACAGACACGAAGCGCCTGATCAGTTCCATCTGGTGGTTGCTGAGGAATGCTGCCTCCAAGTCATCAAGGATCAGGCCGTGGTAACTGAAAAGTTCCTTTGCAGTCTTGGGGAAGCCCTCCAATAGTTCGTTTGGCTCAGCGATGTTCAGCCTCACCAGCACAGGTCTGTCGTACGGTTCGAAGGGCCTTGGCTGATTCGGTTCGAAGCCCCTGTACAATGGGTTTGTCTGTTGCCCCGGCCTGCCACGGAACTCGTATTTGGGCTCGCGCCTGGCCAGTCGGATCAGGGCAGTGAGTCTTATCTGTGGGTCCTGCGCGGCCGCCCGCTGGAGGAATTTGTATTCCCAGTTGGGCCTTCCAGAGACATACAGGACACGATATGGGTTCGCTCTGCGTTCTATGACCAGATATGCATGGTTGTTGTCAGTGGTGGCCTCGGACAGGGCAGATTCATGGGGGGAGGATGTGGCCTGGAGTCTATAGAATACTACACCCGTATCAGTGGGCCTGAGCCTGAACTCGAACGATCTGGATTGCTCGTCCGATCCGACCTGCCAGGATTGCGAGGCCACCTGGGTTCCATGCGGGTCGTAGATCGACAATGAGAAGGACCTGCCTGCAAGGCCGCTTGCATGGACGTTGACCTTTACCGTGACAGGGGCATCCTCGAACGCGGTCTGATCAACCGACACATCGGTGATGGCAATGTCCTGGATGTGCTGCTGGCCGCCAATCAAGACCGGATAGATCGGGGCCAGAGCTGTGCAGTCCAGGTCGACATCTGCATCCGTGGCTATCCCATCCGTGACGAGTACGACCCCGGCCAGCGGCCTTCCTGCATATTGGCGTCGGATCGTGTCTAGGCAGGCCTTGAGGTTCGATGCCGGTACATCGAAGCTCAACTCAGACAGGTCCGTAAACGGTCTGCACCTGGTGTCAAAGAGGTACTGCCGGACCGCAAAGCCCTTCTGAAGCATCCTCAACCAATCGCCCTTCAGTAGGTCCTTGGCGAGCTGACCCCTGGTCTGGCCTGTGGCATGGTCGTGGATAGACATGCTGAGGCTGTTGTCCACCACGATGGCCATCAGGTTCTCGCCGGCGGCCGGCTGGGTGCTGATCCAGACAGGCCTTGCAAGGACCAGGCCGAGGGCTAGGATTGCCACTAGCCTTGCCAAGAATGCCAAGATCGCTATGGGCCCTGCACGTCTTGCCCTTATGGCAGACCATATTGCCCCTGTCAGCCCGGCCAGGACGAGGCATATCGCCACCTGCGTCCAGGTATCGATCCTTATGGCTAGATGTCCGAGCTGGATCATTCGTTGCTATCGCCCAAGGTCTCGAAATACCTTCTGACCAGTTCGGCATACCTGTCTGGCACAGGATCGCGGTCTATAGGCCCTAGCTCCTGGCCAGGCTGCAGCCTTGAAAGCTCGTAACCGACCTGTCTCCTGAGCTCGGTCAATGGCCCTTTGATCAGGCCTGCCAAGAAATCCCATTGGGGTGGCTTGCCGTGTCTTGTCTGATCCCTGCCTGCTGCAATGAGGGTCTCTATAATGGCCGCTGCCTGATCCTGCAGGTCCTGTTGCGGCAACAATAGCTCCACCTGCCTGAGTCCTTCCAGCCAGGCCTGCAGGTCCATGACAGGTGCGTTCGGGTCGTCTGGCTGTTGGGTCAATTGCCTTATCAGGCCATCTAGCCTGTCCCTTGCTGCGATAAGGGCGTTTGTCCTATCGCCCAGTAGGCCTTCTGCCGCCTGTTCTATCTGCGTGCGTAGCTGTTGTATGCCTGCCCTGGCCTGCTGCTCGAGCTGGGCGGCCTGGTTGATCAGGTCCCGGCGGAGCAATTCGCTGGCCAGGTTCAAGGCCTGACCAAGCCTGCTGCTACCTGCCTGCCTGAAGGCCTGGTAAAGTGTCCTGGCGACCAGCGGCTCAACGGCCTCTGCCTGGTCTGTGATCTGCCTGACCTGATCCAGGAACTGCTGGACCTGCTGGGATTGTTGATCGAGTTGGTCTGCAATATCGCGGTATATCCGCGCATCCTCCAGGCCCCTGCGGTCGGAGCGGATCTGGTTCGAGAGGCCCTGGGCGATCCGATCCTGCTGACGTTCGAGCTCTTGGGCCTGCGCCCTGAGCTGGCGGACCTGCTGGGCGAGGATGCTGGATGGGGCCTGGTCGAGTTGGTCCTGGGCCTGTTCTAGCTGCCGCTGGGCCCTGCTTGCGGAAGCGATAGCCTCAGCTACCATCCCTCTCTCGAGCTGATCGGCCGACTGCCTTATCCCGTCCCTTGCCTGCTGCACGCGGCCCCTGGCCTCGGCCAGCCTTTGCTGATTCTCCGGTTGATCCATACGCTGCTGGATCTGCTCCAGATCCCTTATCGCCTCGATCTGCTGGTCCCTCAATCGTCTCAACTGTCGGAGCGTCTGTTCGGTCTGTCCATGGTCCTGCGCCTGTTGCAACGATGCCTGTGCCTCGCGGAGCTGGTCCGCTATCTGCCTTTGGCGATCTGCCAGCTCCCTAAGCCTGGACAGCATCTGTATATCCTCGGTTGCCTGCCTTTGTGGTTGGGCCATCCTTTCGCTTTCGTACATGTCCTGCTGGAACCTTAACTGCAATTGCTGGAGCTGCCGCTGATACATCTGCCTATCCATATTGGACCTGGAGGTATCCCTAGACTGTACAACCCTTGCCTGTCTCGGCCTCGTGGCCAGAAGGTGTTGATAGGCGGCCTGCTCTGCGTCCAGGGCAAGGCCTAGCTGTTCGTCTATCGCCTGGCCCGATGCATTCTGGAGGTGATCTATGGCCAACTTCATCTGGCTGGCTGCAGCACGCAGACCTGTGGATACAAGATCATCGGCTGATTGGGCTGCCTGAGAGATTGCCATCTCCATGACGTGTTCCTGAGATTGCCTTATGATGTCTATATCTTGTGATAATCCTTCGGCTTTCCTGGGATCTACCTGTTGGATGACCGTCCATGTGGCATTGATGATCTGTTTTTGCAATTGTACTAGTTGTTGATCGCCTTGACCCAGATCAGTCTGGTCTTGCTGTTGATCTTGTTGCTGGGCGGGCCCTTGGCCTTCGTAAAAGACTAGTTCCAATGGCCTCACCTCGAGGAAGTAGATGGGGCTGCGGGTGCGGCGGGGCTTATCATCTGGGCCTAGATCATCTGCCCAAAACCAATAGGTGACCACCTGATCCGGTCTCAGATCGAACCGTTCTAGATCGATTAGGTATTTTATTGCCTGCCTTAGCTGGATCTGACCTTCTGTTGCCATCTCGATCATCCTTGTCGGACGATCAGGCAAGGTATATGCCAATCCGTAGCCAGTGATGCCAAAGTCGTCCCAGATCTGTGCCTCGATGGGCACCTCCTGTAGTGCAGATACCTCTAGATCTGATCCTGGGAATGTGGCCCTTATGCCAGGCCTTAGGTTCTTTTTCACCTTGATGGAGAATCTCTCCTTGATCCTGTTCTGCCTGCCATCTGCATCGAGAAGTTCTAGGCTGTATTGTCTGGACTCGTCGACAGTGGCCGATCCCATCCATCGGATCCCAGCAGGTTCGACATCCGTAGGTTGCAGTTCGATGACATGGCCATTTGGGTCTGCCAGATAGGCCCTCCTGACGGGCTTGTTGAGCGAAAACCCCATGGAAAGACTGGATCCCTCAGGTACCTCTATCAGCCTCGGGTCTATCAGGTCGCGGTCTGGAAGCGCTGCATATCTTGGATAGACGATATGTACATCAGCCCTGACTAGCTCTGGATAGGTATAGGTGGTGATCCTGTAAGTAGGGCTTGCATAGCGGTCGTACTCCACCCTGTAAAGGATGTCGTGTTCGACCTGGGGTATAAGGGCCCCGAAGGCAGGGTCGTCCATGTTCCTGGTCATCGGGTACCTGGTATCGTTGCCGTCCTGGCCGAAGGCGAGCGTCACCCGGCTAGGTAACCTCCCGGAGAACCTAGCTACTATGGCTACCGGACTTCCCTGTTCGACAGCCGTGTCACCTGGCTCGACCTCGCAGTAATACGCCATACCTCCAGGTCTGACAGGGCGTTCTATGGATATGACCGTCACTGCGGTTAGGGCGAGGAATGCAACCAGGGCCAATGCCTGTGCAAGGGCGATGCGGTGGGGGGGTACTGCCCTCGTCCAATCGTGGGTGGTGGCATGGCCGATGGCATCCATCAGCACCCTCATCTGCAGGTATCCGAACCTGTTGCCAGGTCCAGTTGGCCTCTGTTCCACCGCGGTAAGCAGCAAGGCCCTTATCTCTGGGTGCTGCTCTTCTATCTGTCTTGCGATCTTGCGATAGTCCGGCCTTTCGAGCCTGTATCGGATCAGCACGGCAACGGTTGCACCGATCGTGCAAAGGCCGACGACGATGAGACCGGCTGGCGGGGGCCAGCCAAAGAACCACCCTGAAAGCGATAGACAGATGCCTGCACCTGAGGCTAGAGACCATACGAGGGCCAGTCTCTCGAACAGGGCTAGTCGCCTGGCCTTTATCGCAACCGGTTCTATCTGCCTCTGGAGCACCTCAGCTATCATATCGCACGCTCCTTTCCGCCATAGCGGCAGCGAGGGCACCCTCCAATAGTAATACCAATGCACATGCCAGCAGGACTGGCCTCCAAAGTCCTTGCCCCTCTTCGATAGCCTTCCAGTTGTTGTTTGGCAATGGCCTGCTGACAGCCAAGATAGATTGGCGATCGTTCGCCACTGGTATGCCAACAGCGTCGAGTCGATCCAAGACCATGGGCCAAGGTCGGGTCTCATCTGGCCACATGTTCACAGCAAAGGCCTGTTCGCTCTTGTCAGATCGAGATACATAGATACCTGGGGTCTCGGTCTGGCCAAAGGCATGGTCTGGTGCCAGTTCCATCCTGGATCCGTCGGGCGTGATGAGCACTGCAGGACCATCTGGTAAAGGCAGCGCCTGGCCAATGAAGAATTGCGTGGGCAGATCCACAAGCCCAGATGCGTATTCCAGGAGCCCATAGAGCATGGGCACAAACTTCGAGGACAATGCCAGGTCGCTGTCAGGTTGGCTCCATGCGAAGGCAAGTACCACGATCGCCCCCTTGCCACAGGACAGCTCGAACATGACTGGATCGCCATTGTCCAGCCAGACCAAGGGCCTACAGCCTTGTATATTGGAGATGTCAAACCTCGTGTACCTCCAGATGTGTACCTGTGTGAAGCTGCTATACCTAGGTTGGGCGAACTCGGCCAAAATAGGATGGCTTGTATCGACCTTTGCGATCATGGCATAGGCCTGACCGGTATCCACATCCATTGATGGCAGGTCCTGCAAGGCTGCTATCCGCCTTATCGACATCTGCAGTGACAGGTCCGATCCTGCCACCAACACGAGCCCTCCTCGCTGGACGAAACTGGCTAATCGTCCCAGATCTTGGTACTGCCCTGGGCCGAGCACGACCATGGCGGTAGCCTCTAGCTGTTCATCGGTAAGGGATGTCGGCTGCTGGACCGTCAGCAAGTGCCGGTTGGATGCCTGCAAGGCCCTCCTCAGATAGAATGGCTGTTGTCCGGGATCTGAGGCCTCTGATGCACCTACATATACTACGGTCGATCTAGCCTTTCTAGGTACGATAAATAGACTATTACCGAAGTCTTCGTCATCGCCCTCTAGTACGAGCTTGTCAGGAATCGCCCTCGGTGGGATCTCCAAGACAGTTGTGCCGCCAGGCTGGACGTACACGTCCACAGGCCGAAGATCGGCACTGCCAGACCAGCGGATCCTGAATCTATCCTGCCTCGAGCTAGGTCTGCTGGCAACCTTGATCTGGAGCCCAGTTTGCCGGTCAAGCTGACCTCTATCGCTGACTAGCTCCAACGTCGCGTCGGACTGGGCCTTGCATGCCAGTGCAATGGGTACCAGCTTGATACCCTTCGGCCAGGACAGGCCTTGCAAGCCCTCCAGGGCCTCCGGTGGGCACTCCATGTCGCTTATGACGATCAGCTCGGATGCAAGGTCTGCCAGGCTGGCCGGCCCATTCATATCGGTCTCGATCGCCTCCAGTGCGGTCATTATCGCCATGTCCATCCTGGTCTGCCCCCAGCCAGGCCTGCATTTATCTAGCAGGTCCATTGCCACACCCTTTGCCTGTGATGGTGTCATCTCCATCCACTGTCTGAAGCCCAAGAGGATATCTACCTGCTGGTCAAAGGTGATCAGGCACAGCCTGTCTTGTGCCTGACAGGACTCGACGATGGACCTTGCATGGCCGATGGCCTGCTGCCAGATACCCGTCCTGCGCATGGAGGCGCTCTTATCCAAGAGCAATGCGATCCTGCGTCCCGGCGTTTGGGTCGGCTGAGCTAGCGGTCTTGTCGGTACGAATGGCCTGGCAAACCCTGTTGCAAGCAAGAACAAGGCCAAGGCCCTAGTGATCAGCAGTGGCAGGTCTTCCAGCCTGCTCTTGCGGGTGGACCTGGCTGCAGTGGGCCGCAGGAAGATCAACGAACTGAATTGGATCCTAGGGAATTCTCGCCTGCGGACAAGGTGCAAGAACACTACATATCCAACCAGGGCTGCAGCAGCCAGTGCACCGGGATAAAGGAACCTCATGTGGACCTCCTCGCGGCTTGGCAGGGCCTGTACATACGCCTCTTGGCGAATGCCCGGTGTTGGAGCAGTTCGAACAGCGACAGCTCGAATGGCCTATCCGTGGGGCAGAGCTGGTAGTCTATGCCCAAGGCCTGACAGATGGACCTGAGTTGGCAGAGGTGCTCATTGAGCCTTCGGGCATAATGATCTGATGCAACGGCCGGATCTATCAACATCCTGCGGCCTGTCTCCATATCCTCCAATATGGCAGACCTGCCGATCTGCAAGGTCAGCTCTGTGGGATCCAGGACATGAAAGATGATCAGGTCGTGGCCTGCGGCCCTGAGGTATCCGAGGTCTGCGTCCATATGCTCTATATTGGCCATCAGGTCCGAGATCAGTATGACCATCTGCCTCCTGATGCACAATTGCCATACGCCTTGCAGGGATGACCTCAGGTCGGTGGAGGGGCCCTCTGGGGCCTTGTCCAGTTCGGCTAGCAACCTCTTCAGGTAGCCAGGTCTATTCCTAGGCGGGCTGTAGGTCCTTATCTGTCGATCGAACGTTGCAAGCCCTACTGCGTCGCCCTGGCCGAAGAGCAGGTAACCTATGGCGGCTGCCAGCGTCCCTGCATATTGACACTTGCTATACCCTTTGGAGCCATACGCCATGGATCGGCTCTGGTCGACCACCAGCAGGCATCGCATGTTGGTCTCATCTGCGAAGCGTTTCACATATAAGCGATCGGTCCGGGCATAAAGCCGCCAGTCGATATGCCTCGAATCGTCGCCGGGTACGTAGGGTCTGTACTCGGAGAACTCCACAGAAAAGCCGTGGTATGGGCTACTATGTATACCCTTCCAAAAGCCCTCCACCACCACCTTTGCCCGCAGCTCTATGGACCTTATCCGCAGCAACACGGCCGGTTCGACGAAGGATATCGCCTTGGAATTGGCGTCCTCTGGCATCCTCAATACCTCAGTCTATCATACCGAGCAGCCTGTCTATCAGGTCCTCTACGGTCAGACCCTCTGCCTCTGCCTTGTAATTCAACAAGATCCTGTGCCTTAGGACAGGGTGGGCCAGGGCCCTGATGTCCTCGAAGCCGACATAGGCACGTCCGTGAAGTAGGGCCCTGGCCTTTGCTCCAAGCACCATGTACTGGGAGGCCCGCAGACCAGCCCCCCATCTGACGAATTGGTTGACCAGATCCAGGCAGTTGTCTTGGCCTGGCCTCGATGCCCTGGCGATCCTGACTGCATACCTTATCACGTCCTGTGCTATCGGTACGCCCCTGACTACCTGATGAAATGTCTTCAGGTCCTGGGCATTGAACACAGGCACTATGGGTTGAGGCTCTTGGGATGTGGTCTTGCCTACCACTGCCACCTCCTGGTCCTCTGGTAGGTAGTCGATCCAGACGTTGAACATGAATCTATCCAGTTGCGCCTCAGGCAGTGGATATGTACCTTCCATCTCTATGGGATTCTGCGTGGCGAACACGAAGAATGGTTCATCCAATCTATAGCTGACCCCGGCCACTGTGACGCTGTGCTCCTGCATGGCCTCCAGCAGGGCTGCCTGTGTCTTTGGTGGGGTCCTGTTTACCTCGTCAGCCAGGATGATGTTGGCGAATATAGGGCCCTTGACGAATATCATTTGCCTATGGCTGTCAGTCTGCTGCAGTATCTCTGTGCCGATGATGTCCGATGGCATCAGGTCTGGCGTGAACTGGATCCGCTGGAACTTCAGGCTGAATAGCTGTGCCAGTGACCTGACCAAGAGGGTCTTTGCAAGCCCAGGTGCACCTGTTATCAGGCAGTGGCCGCCAGCAAGGATGGAGATAAACAACTGCTCGATCACCTCCTGCTGGCCTACGATCACCTTCCCTAGCTGCTCGGCCATCATTTGCCTTGCTGTGGCTATCTGCTCTACTGCCATCTGTTCGGCTTGGTATGTATCCATGTTGGCCTCCTGGTCAGTGGGTCATGGCGTAAAAGATGATGTTTATGCCCAGCGGGTACGCCTTCTTTTCGGAGAACTCGCGGAAGTACCACTGGTCCTCTCCTTCCCTTTCCCAGCCGTCGCCAAGATCGGTATTGTGGCAGATGATCGCCATCATCCTGCCCTTGTCATCGAATATGGCCTTGTAATGGACCTGGCGTGCGTCTTCCCTTTCCCAGGTGATCCCATATGGCTGGCCCGCTATGGCCACATCTATGCTGGGGATCTGGGGTCTTTCCTTCAGGTCGAAGACGATGTGGAATATGGGGTGTTCTAGGCCGAGTTCCACAGGCTCCCGGTCAGGAAACACCCGTTTGATCTGGGTATAGAAGTTGTCCCATTCCGCCTGGCCCCAGAAGTCGTCCACCATGAGGAATCCGCCATTGAGCAGGTAGGCCCTGAGTGCAGCCACCTCCTGGTCTGAAAAGACCAGCCTCCCTGGCTCGACGATGTAGATGAATGGGTAGTCCTTCAGCCTCGGGTCAGTCAGTTCCAGTATCAGGGGCTCTGGATTTACCAGCATCGACGTCAACTGGCTTAGCCTGTAAGAGATATTCAGGTCGCTATCCGGCCAATCTGTTGCCCAGTTGCCCCCGAACCCTCCCCTGAAGCCCCTGCCCCTCCTGATGCCTGCAGGGCCTCCAGGTGCCGCAGAGGTGTACCTGATCCTTACGAAGGTAAACACATCTGATGCGAACCTTGCGTCTACCTGCCAGTCGCCTGCAATAGGCTGATCGAAACGCTGGCCTATGCATACCTGGGCAAGGGCAGCAATGCCAATGAATGCGATCGCTATTGTCCTAATCTTGCACCTCCGATCCTGATCGTACCGGCCTAGTCCCATCGGGTCTTGCCACGATCTGCAACAAGAGTTTGTACCCTTGTCGGAACCTTGGGGCCAGTGCCAATGCCTCCAGTATGTGTCCCCTGGCAGCGGCAGGGTCTGCATCCTTTAGCAGCCTTGCCAATCTATAGTTGATATCCGCAGGATCCTCTGGCCCCAGCAGCAGTGCCTTCCTGTATGCCTCTATCGCCTGGTCGGTATGAGAGCATGCCTCGTAGGCCTTACCCATCCGCACGTACATAGGGCACGACATCGGGTCTACTGCCAGGTACCTGGCTCCATACTTGATCAGCTCCTGCCACTCCTGCCTGGCCTGGGCCAATTCCGTCAGCTGCATATGGGCGTCAGATGCATCGGCACAGAGGTCAGATAGCCTGGCAAGTACCGCCTTCTCCCTGTCGGCCAGGCCCATCTGTTGATAGACCTTGGCCAGGAGCATATAGCTATTGTCCTGGCCTACGTCCTGAGGATATAGCTCTATGATCCTTTCGAGCGTCTTGCTTGCCTGGTCCAATTGGCCATCGGCTATCTGTACCTGGGCAAGGGCCTTGAGAGCCCAGAGGTTGTTTGGCCTTTGCTGTAGGTAGTGCATGATGGAATTGGCGTCGGTCTGATCCACCTGCCCTGGTGCAGGTTGATCCCAATCCAGGCCGCAGCCGACCTTCGCGACCTTTGCCCTTGCAAATGCCTCAAACCTCTGGTCCAACTGGTCCAAGGGACCAAGGTGCTTGGCAAGTACCTTCTCTATTGGAAGGCCTTTTCCTAGGTCTGAAAGGATCGCCCTGATGCCCTCCATCCCGGACTGCCCTATCATGAATTCCACCGCAAGACCGGAAAGGTAATATGCAAACTGAAGGTGCATAGGGCTTGGCGGGTCCAGGAAGGCCTCACTGAGCTCGCTGAGCCTTGGCATCTGTCCATGCATGATCATCTTGCAGTACTGCTCGTTGGTCGGATATGCCCAAGACGGGTCTCGCCTACCTTGCTCGTACACGGATATACCCTCGCTCAGCCACCTGGGCATCTTGTTTGCGCTGAGGCCGAGCGTGACTGCATGGGTAAACTCGTGCCAGAGTACCGCGTGCCAATTGTGGGGAGGGTTCGGGCTGGGTGCCCTTGCAGTGATCAGGTTGCCAAAGCAGACGGCCAGGAACCCCTCTGCCCCAGGCATGGCGAAGGTCCGGACCGCAAAGTCCTGTGGGTTCGGGAATATCTCCACGGTGATCTGGCCTTTGGGCTTGTACTGGTAGATCCGGCCTAGTTGGACCATGGCATCTTGCAGGAGATCTACGATCTGCTGGCCATAGACATCTGCGTGCACTGGGTCCATGCGAATGCACAACAAACCCGCCTGGATCGTCTTGAATGTGCGTAACCGGTCGCGCAGGCAGACCAGGTTATAGGCAGTGACGTTGTAGGGGTCTTGTTTGTGCACCTGCTCGACCATATCCCAACCTTGTTGGTCGCTACCAAGCCTCAGTAGGTCCTGTGCCATCTGTAGCCTAGCTGGCAGGTATGCCTGGTCTATCTGAAGGGCCTTGACCTGCATCTGGAGCCCCTCCGCGAACCTGTATCGCTGCGAGAGCTTCTTGCCGATCAGGTGATCCACCCTGGGATTGTCGGCCCACCAACGCAGGGCCTGGGCCCTGCAGGTCTGCGCCGCGTTCGGGTCATTGGCAAGATAGGCAAGCAATGCCTTGAATGCCCAGGCCTCCGGGTGCGATGGGTTGACGCTCAGGGCCTTGGCAAGGCTCTTGTCAGCACCGCCGTAGTCCTCACAGTCGACCTGGTGCTCGGCAAGCAACAGGAGGGAAGGGACATGCCTGGGGTTTATCTGGAGGGCCTTGGCTATGGCATCCAGCATGGCCCTGCGATCGCTAGGGTAGAATGCCTTGGCCAGGCCAAGATGGGCCTGCGGCTCGTCAGGGAATCGCTCGATCGCCTGTCTGAAGTACCTTGCACCCAATTGGTAATCTTGCTTTTCGATGGCCAGCTCGCCTGATGCCAGGTATGCCTCCAGGCAATTCGGATCCGCCCTCATGGCAGGTGCATAGAACTGATCCAGCACGATCCTCGGCTCTCCCCCGAGCCTCAATAGGACCTGGCCTGTTGCCACCAGCTCATCTGCTGACATGCGGTCTATAGGCCTGCTGGCTGCCAGCCTATACGCCAGGTCAACCGCCCTGGCCGCCTGCTGGGATCTTCCTGCATAGGGCAGGACATCCGCTGCCATCCGCCATAGGACAATGCTGTTGGGGTAGTCCTGCAAGGCCTGGTCTACGTACCTGGCGGCCTCTTCATAGCGACCCAGTGCCATGGTGGACTCGATCAACAGCCTCCACCACCTGACCGATGGCCTGCCTTGGTCTATCGCCTTTAGGGCCGTAGTCATGGCTTGATCGTACAGCCCGGTCTTGAAGGCGGAGCTGGCCGCAGATAGCGTCTGGCAGGTCCCCACCTGGCATGTAAATACCGCTAGCGTCCCTGCAGCCACCAATGGCAGGTATCGCCAGTTCGGCCAAGCCCTAGACAAGCCCATCGTCCTCACAGGACTGGATCATACTGGATAGACCAAGGCCCCACAATCGGCCCTGTCTAGTAATACAGAGCCCAGAGGGCCTGCCGCCCTTACATGAATTGGGTCTGTCTAGCGGCTTAAACGATCAAATGGCAGGAGCCGGCAGAAGGCGTTCGGCGAGGACAGGACATCGATCCAGGGCGAACAGGATCTGCCGGGCGAGGGCCGGTCGGAGGTCTAGTTCGGCCCATCCTCACACAAGGGCCGGTGGCCTTGGGCTGCTGTCGTAGCCGGCCTTTTGGCCTAGTCCTTGCGATTGTCTTTGGGGGGGTCCTTTAGAAAAGGGCGGCCATCCGTTGCCTGCCCTGTTGGCCTTGTGCAGCAACTGGGTTGAACTTCAGAACCTCGCCCTCCAGGTGACCACTCGGAGGTGGGACTGCCGGTCCTCTTGCCGTAAGTGCCGGTTCCGGTCTCCGGAGGGCAAGATGGAGTATCTCGGTAAGGGCAAGGAAGCCCGATAGAGATGAGGCCTTCGTCGAAAGGTAATCGCGTCCTTGAGGGGTTAGGGCACCTGGCTAGTACAGCCCCGGTCGCGTGGGCAGGCGATCCGGTAAGATGCCCCTCGATGATACCGGGCGCCAGAGATTCCAGAGAATTCCAGTTGAGGGCCTACCACTAGAGCAGTACTATACCTCTTGGAAGGTAGGCACCTACACACAACGTTTGGATGCCTGCCTTGGGATTGAGTTATGGCAATTAGAGCGATGACAGCGGTTAGGGGCACGGAGGGCGCACAGGGCAGTATCCTGAATCGTACTCGCCCGAAGCTGCTTGGTCGGATGCGGGATGCCTACGGTCCAGGCATTACGGCCCCGAATCAAAAAGACTTATCGCCTCTGGGTCAGGCGGTTCGTTTGTCTCCTGACCATACACCATCCTGCGGAAAGGGGTCGACAGATACATCAGAAGTACCTAGCGGAGGGCTATGGCCGATTATCTATGCCCCTGCTCGGAAGCACCCCACTGTGGTGGCTGATTGGCGCTGGCAGTGGGTATTTCCGCAAAAAATCGGTGGTCGAACCCAAAGACAGGTGAGCAAGCGAGGCAACACTTGGATGAATCTATTCTCCAGAAGGCCTTCAAGCAAGCGGTTGAAAAGGCGGGATTGACGAAGAGGTGCACATGTCATACACTCAGACACTCGTTTGCAACGCATCTGATACAGGATGGATGCGATATCCGCACAGCACAAGAGCTCCTAGGGCACAAGGACGTGCGGACGACGATGATATACACCCATGTACTGAATCGCGGCGGGAAGGGCGTCAAGAGCCCGGTGGACAAGTTGTGAAGGAAGTCCCATGCGTAATGGGCGGAAACGGCATAAGACCACTAAGACCACAGCGCAGTTTCGTAGAGGAGGCACATTTGTGAGGAATAACAACTTAATGACTCACCCCAAGTGCGTCTTATGCCGACAAGTAAAGGTAGAGGCCGGTTAGACGGAAACCATATAATCAATAGTTATCCCGCATAATACATGCTGGGCCTTTAAGGAGGTAGCTATGAAAATCAGCCTGAAATTCTATCGCAGTTCTCTTCTAGTCGTTGCGGCCCTTCTCGTGGGGGTCGCTGTCGTCATTGCAGTGGGCATCATCCCGCCGGTGAAGACCGACACTTCCCCTCAAGCCACACCAGAAATGGCCGTACCCGCCTTCTGGGTCAATGCCCTGTTGAACCTCGCGGTCGCAGTGGTTCTCGGTGTCATTGGCTTTCGTACCACGGGTCGGAGTCGTTGGTCGACGATCGTTCTCTGGTCTGCGGGTTTGCTTACTCTTCTGTTTGCCTTTGCTCTTAACGACGCAGCATTTGCCTATCGGGGGCACGGTCCGGCCCTGCGCACCGCCAGAATCCTCCTTCATTTCTGCTCGGTCGCCGATCTCATTGCAGCGTTGGTAGCCATCTCCGCTGCTCTGTTCCTGCCCAAGAAAACATGAACTGAACGGCCTAACAACCGGTTGCAGCCGACGGCGCTGCGCGCCGCCGCTGAACCCCATCGTTAGCCCGCCTTGAGCCAGGAGAAACGAATGGTTCAAACACCAACCATACAAGACATTGAAGCAGCGCGGCAAGCTTTTGAGGCCAATGAACCACGTGATCTTTTTTATCGGGCTGCTACGGCATTGGTAGAACTTGCGCTGGCTGGTAATCAGCCGCCTTTGAGTGTCGCCGAAGCCTTGGCCGTGCTCCTTCAAACTTGGAACAAGATGTTCTACCTGCGTAGGAGATTTGACAGCCAGCATTTTGCCGATATAGAGCGGCTCATCCGTGACCACCATTCGATACTGATCACCTTCAGACAACGGTCCATACAGAGCCTGAACCAAGAAGACGAGAGTGAAGTTGTGCGCGTTTTCAAGGCCTTCGAAGAGGTTCTCGGCCCAGTTGGCGCTGCAAAGTGCTTGCATCTTCTAGCACCGCGTTTCTTCCCTCTTTGGGACGGTGCCATAGCAGACGCCTACGGCCTTCCATTGAGGCAAAAGGGCAGGAATGCTGAAAGATACCAGCGCTTTATGGAAATTGTGAAGGAGCAAGTTCAAAGTCTTGGTGGAGAGCAGGCCATTGGCCGAAATCCGTTGAAAGCGCTAGATGAATACAATTACTGCAAGTACACCAAGAAATGCGTATGAAAGACCAGGGATAGACCTACGATAAGACCGAACCCGGAACTTGGAACTTTGCGATAACCGGGGACAGGCCCACGGTAACAATAGAAAACAACATAACTTTTTCCTGGACTGGCCGGTTTCCCTCTGAGACACTCGTGTTCAGAGTGGCAGATCGGGCGGGCGGTCAGCGCCCTTTTTCCCAACTCAGTCGGATTTGTCTGCCCGATGCGGTATATAATACGGCGGTGGCGTGGTGGGATGTATGGAAAAAGGTTGGCAAGGCATGACGAGAAATTTTTCCATGATCCGCCGACGGTGGTCCTGCTAGACTCGGTCCATTCGCGGCGGAAAGTCGCAACCAGGAGGGAAAAGGTGAGGGCGGGCCTTGCTTATGGTGACGGTTCTGGCCGTCTCCGCGGCGGCGCGGACGAGGATTCCCGTTTATGGCAAGCCCAAACTGTGCGATCTGCTCAGGCAGGCGCTGCGCGCATCACTACAGTCGCCGGAGGGAGAAGACCCATGTCTTGTGGGTGCGAAGATTCATGTTCTTCCACGGTTTGCGCCACCCGGCCGAGACGGCCGAGGCGGAGATCAACTCTTTCCTGACTCACCTGTTGGTCAAGGAGAAGGTCAGCGCCCCGACGCAGAACCAGGCTCTTAGTGGGCTCTTGTTCTCTTATCGCCACGTCGTGGGCCGCGAGGTTGGGGATCTCGGCCAGGTAATCCGCGCCCGCAAACCAGTGCGCCTGCCGGTGGTCGTGAGCCACGAGGAGGTCAAGGCGGTCCTCGATCACCTTTCCGGCGACGCGCGGCTGATGGCGTCTCTGATGTAGGGCGATGGGCTGCGCCTCATGGAGTGCCTGCGCTTGCGGGTTCGGGATATCGATTTTGCCCGCAATGAGATCCTCGTGCGCGACGGCAGGGGGGCGAAGGACCGGATCACGATGCTGCCCGTATCGCTCAAGGCCCCGCGCTGCAAGAGCAGCTGAAGCGGGTCAAGCGGATTCATAAAAAGGACCTTGCCGACGGCTGGGGCTGCGTACTTCTGCCTTCTGGACTGGATCGTCAATATCCTGGCGCCCCGAAGGGGGCGCTGGCATTGGGTGTTTCCGCGGGAGAACCGGCGGAAGAATAATAAGACCGGCAAAGAAGGCCGGCACCACCTGGATGAATCCATCTTGCAGAAGCTGTTCAAACATGCCGTTGCCAAGGCCGGAATCACCAAACGGGCCACCTGCCAGACGTTTGGCCGTTCGTTTGCCACCAGCCTGCTGGAGGATGGATATGACATCCGGAACGTACAGGAGTTGCTCGGCCATAAGGACGTGAAGACCACCATGGTCTATACCCATGTGTTGAATCGAGGCGGCCGGGGTACTCAGCCTGGCTGAGGGGCTTTGAGAGGTCTCTTATGCAGATCGATACAAGATGCTTAGCGAAGAGTTAGGAATTGCGATAACTACTTGAAAGGAAATAGTTGTGTCGATAGACTGTTATGATCTGCCGGTGTGTCATATGGAACCATATAATACATAGTCAGGGCTCTACAGATGGCGCGGATAGTCCCATTATCATCAACCGGCAAATGGCACTTGACCACTCATGGGCGGCGTTGGGCAATACGGTTACGCTCAAGAATTTCACGCTGCCGGAAAGAAAGCTGGCTTCCCTCTTGTGCGAGCCTATCTCTTGGGGCTTGCCATTGAGCTTTATCTAAAGGTATTCCTACTTCGTGAGGATTTTCCCAGCGCTCGCCTGAAGAGGAAATATGGACACGACTTAGAGGCGCTGCTCGCTGAAGCGAAAAACCGCGGGATCGAAGAGCTAATCCGTATTTCTCCACAAATAACCGACGACCTCAAGAGACTTAACGCCCTATATCCACAGTCCCTTCGTTACTTTTCTCTAACCCACTTGCTGAAGCCCCCCTCAATTCCGCCGCTTGCGAGACTTTTTCGGTTTGCTAACTCATTGTCGAAAGGGCTAGAACGACATGTTGCTGTCAAGCCGTAATCACGCCGTCAACCGGACCACCAACAAGCTGCGCTTGTTGGTCCCCTCCGCCCTTGAATTCAGGCTGCCGGTTACCTCCAACGTTAGAGTCAGGGAGTTATTCCATGGCGACACCCGCCTCCTACAAGGGTGTTCTCAAGCGGTACGAAGTATCCACTAATCAGGTGCAGCAGTATTTTGCCCAGCTTCCTTCGCTTCTGCGTGGTTTTTCCGTGTGAGGTTGCACTGGCGTACCTATTCTTGCGGACCGAGAAAGCCCAAAACCGAGCATTGTACCGCGGCCTAGTTAAGCTTCACCGAGCATATACCGAGATGGCTGAGCGGGTAGTTAATACCCATCACTTGACGCGGGATAGTTTTCTGAATATGTACAAGAACGTGTTCGGCCGCGCACTCTCCGCAGCAACGGTCGCAAAGATCAAGGACGCAGAGAAGATCCGGGATCGCGTGATCCATGGAAAGGACGTTAGTGATCGAGATCTTCGTAAGGCCCTCGTTGATGTGATTGACTATGCCGAGGCGCTGAATATCGAGGTCCGTCAGATCGGAGGATTTGAGCCCTTCGGCCATCTTCGTGGATTCAAGGGAAGAGCCAAGCCACTCGACGAGTCCACGACTCGTTGGCTCTTGAAGGGTATGGGCTTTGTAATTACCTGATTCTAACCTGCCCACGAACACGGACCCACAACAGCAGTGCCGCGTGCCGCCATTGTGGGCCGGGTATGCGCCGGGTTATAATGAACGGTGTAATCGCCTGGTTCTATGAGAGGGTATACAGGGCCTGCCCTTAGCTGTTGCTGAAGGCTTTGAAGGTCCTCATCTGGACCTTCTCGGGCCGATCTGTTACAATGCCTTCATGAGTCCCACGGTCTTTCGGTACAAGAACTACCGGTTTCTGTTCTTCTCTCGAGAAGAATAGAGGGCTCATGGGCACATATCATCCTTAGATGGTGAGGCCAAGTTCTGGATCACGCCAGAGGTGGAGTTGGCACACGAATACGGTTTGTCCGAGCATCAGAGCCAGGAGCTGAAGAAGCTCGTGGAGGACCATGGCAATGAGATCCAAGACGCATGAAACAGGTACTTCGGAGGTCGAAGTATCGCACATCGGCCGCCACGGAATCTGGCTGTGTATCAAAGACTGCGAGTACTTCCCGTCCTATCAGGACTTGCCCTGGTTTCTAGAGGCCAAGGTGAAAGACATTCCGGATGTCCACTTGCTGCACGGGCATCACCTCCATTGGCCGCGCCTGGATATCGATCTTACAGTAGATTGCCTCAAGGAACCGCACAGGTATCCGGTCGTGTCCAAGGGGTCTATCCCCGCAGGATAATCGGGCCAAGTATACAGTAGCCTCAAAGGGGAAGGAAGCCTGTCGGCGGCTGGAACGTTCGGACGGGGTGAATTTATACTTTTTGGTTGAGGCCCAACGTCTCACTGCGATGGATTGTTTGAAGGAATATGGATATCAGATTCTCACTAATGTGAGCAATGGATTATGCGCTTCTACGCCCGTGTCCTTTTGCTCCTTCCATGCCTGCTGATCATCGCCTGAAATCGGACTGCTCGCAAGGCCCGGCTGCAGGATCTCCGCGTGAGCAGATTCCATTACGAGCTGGCGGTTTGTCGAAGAAGCTGAAGCCTCCTCGGCACCGGCCCAGCCGCCGAAGACCGCCCCATGGAGGTCCATCGCCGTCCCTCACGTCTTTCGTCGATCCGGCCTGCCTGACGATGCTGCAGGCTGGTACAGACAGGCCCTGAACCTGACCGAGGCGGACCGAATGAGGCCCGATAGATATGAGGCCTTCGTGGTAAGAGTAAGTGCGTCATTGAGGGGCAGAATACCTGCTGAAAACGGTCCCGGTCTCTTGGGCAGGTCGATAGGCTAAACAGATACCAGGCGTTCTAGTGTTCCGCGCCCGATGCAAGGCGCCTCAGGTCTTGGATGCCCAACTGATCCAGCCTTGCGACTATCAGCTCTGCCTGGGCCAGTTGTTGGGGCGGGTAGGTGTTTGTGACAGCTATGGTGTGCATGCCTGCGGCCCTGGCCGCTGCCAGGCCCCAATGTGAATCCTCTACAACCACGCACTCCTGCGGCATCAGACTGCCGACCTTGGCAGAAAGGCGATCCAGTGCCAGGACGAAGCCTTGTGGGTCTGGTTTGCCCTTGGTGACGTCCTCGGCAGAGACGATCACGTCAAAATATGCCACGAGCCCTGCCCGGTGGAGGAAGGCATCTATCTCCTGCCTCAACGCACCAGAGCAGATGGCCAATTGGATCTGGTTTGCCCTGACCATCTCTAGGAACGGTACAACCCCGTCTATGGGCCTAGACTGTGCGGCGGCCAGGTCTGCGTAGATATGCTTCTTCTGCGCGACCAGTTGGTCTATGCCACTAGCATCGAGCCTCAGCATGCCGTCCGAGATGAGGGCTGCTACACATTCTCTGTCCGTCAGGCCCAGATACCTATCCATGTACTGTTGGGTACTGATGTGTACGCCGAACCTGGCCAGTGCGAGATTGAATGCCTCTAGGTGCAACATCTCCGAGTCGGTGATGACCCCATCGAAGTCCATTATCACGGCCTTGATCATAGGCTTCAATCAAGACTGATCGGGTTGACGATGGCCTGGTATTGTTGGAATGTGGACCTGTCTCCAGAGCATATCAGCTCTGCCAGGGCCTGGTGCCTGTAGGCATTTCTACGGACGAACCTCCTTGCGATCATGGCCTTCCGCTCGGTCATGGGTATGGTCTGGCCCTTGCCGTCATCTACGGTCTGTTGCACCTTGGAGCTGGCCTGCTCGCAAAGCAGATATCCTTGGATGATCTCTGTGGCCAGGTCCACCAAGGGCCTGCCGTATAGGTCCATGTAGTCGTTACCTGCCTCCTTTACGAACAAGATAGCCTTGTGAAGCAGTCCTGTGCATTGCTCCAAGATGGCAAGTTCCTCTGCAAGTGACTGCCTGTAAGGCCTTGCAGCCAACTCGCCGATCAGCCGTTCGGCAGTCCCATTGCAGACCCCACGTACTGCCGCCACGATCTGCAGTTGCGTTGTCCCCTCGTATATCGTGGTGATCCTGGCGTCCCTTGCCAGCCTCTCTGCTGGGTAGTCCCGCATATAGCCGCTACCGCCGAGGACCTGGATGGCATCATAGGCGACCCTGTTGGCCATCTCCGAGCAATAGTACTTGCTCATGGGTGTAAGCAGCTCTGCGTGCCTGCGGACCAGCCTAAAGCGATCCTTGAGGTCCTTGGCTGCCTGGCCGTCACCGCTGGAGGAGATCTGCCTATCCATGCCCACGGCCTGATCGACCGTCTGGCTGGTCAGGTACAGCAAGGCCCTGCCTGCCTCTATGGCGATCCTGTCGTCCAGCAATATGTCCCTGACAGCAGGTAGCTGCTCGATGGCCACGCCGAACTGCCTTCTGCTGGCAGCGTAATTCCTGGCAACCCGATAAGCAGCCTCGGCTATACCCAACGACTGTGCCGCTATGCCTATCCTCGCGCCATTCATCAGGCTCATGACGTAGGTCACAAGACCCCTTTGCCTCTGGCCTATCAGTTGGCATGGCGTGTTGTCGAAGAAGATCTCGCATGTAGGTGAGCCGTGTATGCCGAGCTTCTCCTCAAGCCTGCGGATATGGACCGTAGGACCCCGTTCGCACACGAATAGACTCAGGCCCAGTCCGCCACTGCGGTCAGCTTCACTGCGGGCCAAGACCAACAGGACCTCGCCGCAGCCATTTGTGATGAATCTCTTTACACCATTGAGATACCAGTTGCCGTCTGCATCCTGGAACGCCCGGAGTTTCACTGCCTGCAGGTCCGATCCGGCATCCGGCTCTGTCAGGGCCATCGCACCTGTGACCTTCCCTGCGGCAAATGCAGGCAGATATCTTTGCTTGATGGATTCATCGGCGAATGCGTTTATGGTCTCTGCTATGCCTTGCAGGCCAAATAGGTTCATCAGGGACGCGTCTGCCCTGGAAAGGATCTCTATGGCCATAGAATAGATGGTGTTGGGGAAGTTCAGGCCCCCGAACCTGTATGGCAAGGTGAATCCCATCAGGTCTGCCTTGGCCAGTTGGTCGATGGCCTCGACGATACCTCTTGGCCTTGTGACGGTCCCATCGGGATTTAGCTGGTTTCCCTCCCTGTCTACGGATTCGGCCCTGACAGCGATGAAATCACCGCACAGCTGCCCGAGCCAGGTCAGTACCATGCGGTAGTTTTCTATGGCCTCTTGTGCGCTTGCAGGGGCGTAGTCAAAGTCCTTGGCAAACCTGAAGCCTTCCTCGCATATATCGGCTATGCCTGCCAGGTCGACGTGCTCGAATACGAATTTCAGGTCGTCATTGTCCGTAAAGAAGTTTGCCATAGCGTTATCTAGTTGCCTTCTCCTTCAGTGCCTTAATCATCCTCGGCACTACGTCGTTGAGGTCCGCCACGATCTTGTAGTGTGCTATGGAAAAGATGGGGGCATCTGGGTCCTTGTTTATGGCCACGATCTTCTGACTCTGCTCCATACCAGCCCTGTGTTGTATGGCCCCACTTATGCCTATAGCTATGTAGAGTGCTGGCCTTACGGTGGTGCCTGTCTGGCCTACCTGGTATTGGTGGTCTATGAAGCCCAAGTCTACTGCCGCCCTCGAACCTGCAGGGGCACCGCCGAGGCAGTTGGCCAAGTCCCAGATCAGCTTGAAGTTCTCGCGGCTGCCAACCCCTGCACCGCCTGCAACGATGATCCTTGCTGCCTTGAGATTGACCTTCCTAGGCTGCTGATGTTCCTGGAGGATCTCTAGCGGAAGGTCCTCAGGCGTCAGGTCCACATCCACCTTTATGACGCGGCCCTTCCGCTTGGGGTTTGGTTCTGCCATCCGCATAACGCCTTCCCTGACCGTGGCCATCTGTGGCCACCACTGGTAGTTTATGATGGTGGCTATGATATTGCCGCCAAAGGCAGGTCTGATCTGGAAGAGGAGGTCCTTGTACACCCTTTCCTCGTTTGCTGGCTTGTGGTCACCTATCTGTAGGTCGGTGCAGTCAGCGGTCAGGCCTGCGCGGAGCTCGCTAGCGATCCTAGGTGCGAGGTCTCGGCCAATTGGGGTCGCCCCATAAAGGACGATCTGTGGCTGGTACCTGCGAATCATCTGGCAGATGACCTTGCAGTAGCTATTGGTCTGATAGTGGGCAAGCAGGGGGTGTTCTGCCACAAGTACCTTGTCTGCACCGTAGCTGATGAGCCGCTTTGCCAGGCCTGTGACCTGATCGCCCAGCAGTACCGCGGCAAGTTCGACCTTGAGCTGATCGGCTAGACCCCTGGCCTTGCCCAATAGCTCCAACGGCACATCTTCCAACTGACCATTGTGCTGTTCAGCAAAGACCCAGACGTCTGCCTTTGGATTGATATTGTTCATGACGTTTCTAGACGGGCTGCCATTCCTTAAGCAATAATCCTGTCATTTATCAATTCGCTGATCATCTGGCTGATCCCTGCATCGGTTGGCTCTACATTCTTGCTTTCCTTTGCGGCCAGTACGACGCTCTGGATCCTGTGTACCTTTGTCGGCGAGCCCGATCTGCCGCAACGTGTAGGGTCAGCGCCGATGATGTCTATGTCCCATTGTTCTATCAGTAGGCCACGAGCTTGGAGGTCAGAGGTCACCTGGCCGATCATGTCCTTGAGCTTATCCTCTTCCAGGTCCGGTCGTTGCTCTCTTAACTGCCTTTCTATCTCGCACCGTGCCCTTGCCTTCTTGAAACGCATGAGCCTCTTTGCCGCAGGTATCCTTGGCTGGTTGGCGGTGTCTATAACGGTCATCAGGACAGGCAGTCTAGTCCTGACCAACTGCCATCCGTTGCCTATGTTCCTCCTGACGGTTATGGACCTGCCATCCAGTTGTTCGACGGCCTCGACATATGTGATCTGCGTGATGCCGAGCTTCTGGGCCACCTGGGGGCCGACTTGGGCGGTGTCGCCATCTATGGCCTGTCTGCCGCAGAGGACCATATCGTAGCTGAGCTTGCGGACGGCACAACTGAGTATGTAGCTCGTTGCCAGTGTGTCGCTAGCAGCGGCCCTCGGGTCCGTTATGAGGATGGCCTTGTCGGCACCGCGGTAGAGGGCCTCCCTGAGTACATCTGCAGCGGACGGAAGGCCCATACTGATGGCGGTTACGGTCCCTCCAAATCGGTCCTTTATCTGCAGTGCCACCTCGAGGGCATTAAGGTCCTCCGGATTGAATATGGCAGGCAGGGCGGCACGGTTGACCGTACCATCGTCGTTCATCACCTTGCCGGTGATCCGCTTGGTGTCTGGGACCTGCTTGACCAATACAACACAATCGTAGCCCACCTGTCTACTCCTTGCCAATGGTGAGCCACCAGTTTAGCGGTCTGGGCGATCAGGTCAAACGATTTTGCCCGGATAGGGCCGCCTCCAGCTCCTCTTGAGGGGTATGGTAAGGGCAACTGCTGCGCAGGTCCTCTATGCTAACCAGACTAACATCCTTGCCGTGCTCCTTGGCAAGCGATTCTACCCATGTTACCAGGGCCTTTGTGACCTCTGGGTCCAGGTCGTATCCTGATGAGTCCACTAGGATCTTGATGGCCTTGTCCAAGGTCATGCCTTCGCGATATGGCCTGGTAGTGGTCAGGGCATCCAGGGTATCGGCCACTGCCACGATCCTTGCACCCAGTGGGATGGCATTGCCAGACAACCCGTCCGGGTAGCCTTGTCCATTCCACTTCTCGTGGTGGTGACGGATGATGGTGATCTCCCGTTCAAGGAAGCTCATCTTCTCCAGGACCCTGACCGCTATCAACGGGTGCTGCTCCATCACCTTCCTTTCCCTGCGGCTAAGTGGACCGGACTTGAGCATGATCTGGTCAGGTATGCCCACCTTGCCTATGTCGTGGAGCATGGCAGCGCGGCATATGACCTCCGTGTGCTTTGGACCAATACCCATGACCTTTGCTATGCCATAGGCGTAGGCGGTCACGTGCTGGGAGTGGTGCTGGGCGCACGGATTCTTCGCCTCCAGTGTGTGTACGAGGCTTGCTATGCTCTGCATGAACATGGCCTCGGCCTTCTCGGAAAGGCCTGCCACCCTCCTTTGGAGCTGCTTGATCTTGGCGATCTCTATGTCGTTGGTGTCCACCGCCTTGGTCATGGTCTTTTCCCAGACCCTTGCGCAGTCCCTGCCGGCGCTCTTTGCCTCGTACAAGGCCAGGTCGGCCCTGCGCATAAGGTCACCAGGAGAATTGTCCAGGTCCAGCAGGATCTCTGCGATCCCGCAGCTTATGCTCATGGATATACCCTCGCCCAGCTTGATCTGGTGCACCTGCCCCCTGAGCCTTTCTATCAAGGTCAGGGCCTCATCGGCAGTGGTCTGGGGCATCAGCAAGACAAACTCATCGCCGCCGTACCTTCCGAGCACATCTGAGAGCCTCTTGTGGCCTTGCATGGATTGGGCCAGCCTCTTGAGGGCCTCATCGCCTGTGCTGTGGCCTAGGGTATCGTTTATGGTCTTGAAGTTGTCCAGGTCTATGATGGCAACAGACAGTGGACAGCGGTACCTGCGGGCCCTGTCGAACTCTATCTGGAGATTGTCCTCCAGCATCTTGCGGGAGCCCACGCCTGTGAGGGCATCGGTAATGGATGTTAGCCTTGCATGTTGGTACAACGTGGCATTGGTCAGGTGGGAGGTGAGGATCTCCCTGGCCAGCCTGGCCTTGTATGATACGAGCTCCTGATTGGCATAATCCCCACAGCCCAGGCCGCACATGCAAAGATAGCCTTCCAGGTCTCCATCGGTGCCGTTGCCTTCTCTTAGGCCGTTCACATTCAGTGGGATGATGAGCCTGGGCCCGGATGCGCCCAACTCCTCGCATTGTATGGGTACTGCTGCCGCATAGAGGGCCTCCCTATCCTTAAGCTGGCCGCTGGTCAGCGTCTGGGCTAGTGATTCCTGAGGTCGCAGGCACTGGTTGCGGCCTTCCAATTCCGGGACCTGCTGGATGGGGCCGCCTTTCCTGTAAAGGCACAGCACGGATCTTTGGGCATGGAAGAGCTTGGGTGCCTCCTTCGCTACCGTGTTGGCCGCCTCGTTGAGCTCTATGCTCTTGAGACAGTTCGAGAGCATGGCCACCTCCTGGGCTGCGGCCCTGTCCTCCTCTAGTTGCTGACCCATCAGGTCCCTGGCAGAGAGTATCCCTACCACCACCCCCTTGTCCACGATAGGCAGGTGCCGGATCCGGTGGGTGGCCATGATCTCCCTGGCCTTGCTTGCAGGTGTGCCTGGAGGACAGGTGACCACGTGTGTCGTCATGATCTGGCTCACAGGGGTGTTTGCTGGGTCATGATCGGCATGGCTGACCCAATGTGCTATGTCCCGCTCCGTGACCAGACCTACGAACTCGCCGTGCTGATCGTTCACTATCAGGCATCCGACCTTGTTCTGCACCATCGCCTGGGCCGCTTCCTTTACCGATTGATCCTGCCTGACGGCATGTATCGTTGCAGGGTGACCTATAATGTCCATATCAATCCCTTATCCGTAACCTGCCTGGTCAAACAAAACACCTCAGCTCGAAGCTATCGACCGGCATGGACCTAGACTTTAGCAGCAGTGGCCTGCGGGACGATCTTGGGCCAAAGGACGTGGAATGTGCTGCCTTCGCCTGGTTGCGATTCTGCCCAGACCTTACCACCATAGACCTCCGCGATCCTCTTGACCAGGGTCAGCCCGACGCCTGTAGTAGGGCACTGATCCTTCGGTGCAAGTGTCTGGAAGATCTTGAAAATCCTCTCGAGGTCCTCCTTCCTTATGCCACAGCCATTGTCTGCAACGGTCAGGTGCCAGAAGTTGCCTTCATCGGTGCAATCTATGGCGATGGACCCCTTGGGCTTGTCTATGGCCCTGATGGCGTTGGTAAGCAGATGTTCAAGGAGTTGCCTGATCCTCTTTGGTTCTGCCTTTACCACAGGTAGGTTCTCGTCTATCGAGACCTGGATGTGCCCAGCAGGTGCAAGGTCCTCTACGATCTGCGTTGCAAGCCCGTGCAGGTCAACATCTTGGATAGGTTCACAGACCCTGCCTATCCTGGAATACTCCAACACCCCCTCAAGCATCGCATTCAGCCTATCTACCCTGTTCACGAGTAACTGCAGTTGCTCCTTGCCCTCCTGGTCGAGCTTGTCTGCATAATCAGCCACGATCCAGTCTGCGAGGGTCTTTATCGCCCTCAGTGGGGCTCGCAGGTCGTGGGATATGATATACGCGAACTCCTGCATCTGGTTGCGGAGCTCGTCTAGTTGCTGACAGACGGCTTTATAGGCACTAATGGCCTTTTCGACCTGTTCTATGGCGTTGGTCTGGGCCTCCTCAGGTCCCTTTTCGGTCTTCTGGCTTGAAGCCTCTGTCATATTCGCCCCCTTTGCCCAAAGGTTACTGTGGCCAGTCTCCTCTCAGGCGTATCTGCAAGATTCGCTTCGGCAATATTGACCTTCGACTTTATTGACAAGATCCCCCATCCAAAGTCTACACCGGAAGGGAAAGGTTCAAAGCGATGGCCTTTGGGTCGCTAGGCTTGCTCGAGGCCCTTGTCAGATCTGCAGTTCATATCGGCCCATGGCCGTATAAAGCGGACCTTCAGGCCTCAACTGGCTCTGGTAAACGACCAGCTCGTCCACAGGGGTACTGCCGAGTTCTATCTCCATGAATGGTTTATAGGCCCGAAGCAGTTGGGCACTAACGCGGAGGTTCTTGACCCTGCAGATGGTCATGTGCGCGGTAAACCGCCTCTTTTCCCTCGGCCAACCCGCTGCCTCCAATTGCCCTTCGAGGTCTGCCTGCAATGAGATGAGCTCCTCGGTCCCACGGCCAGTACCTACCCACAAGACCGTGGCAGGTCTGCCAAAATGGCCCATGGACCCTATGGCCAGATCGAAACGGTGATGAGCTGCAGCCACTCGTTCTGTGACACGGCACAGATCCACGACATCCTGATCAGGTACCTGCCCCAGGAACTTAAGCGTGACGTGCATGGCGTCCTTGTCGACCCATTTGACATCCTGACTTCCAAGTGCACATCTGTCGGCGATCTGCCTCTGGAGGTCTACGATGGCCTGTCTTATCTGTGGATCTATGTCTATTGCGATAAAGCACCGCATCCTAGAACCTTGTCAGATCGCGTAGCTGCGCCAGCCTCCTGTCCAGATCGATCCTTCTTACCCCAGAAAGCCCTTCCAAGGAGAAGCCTTCTATGGCGTACGAGGCAGTGACCGTCCCATAGGCCACAGCCAGCCTGATGCTCTCTGGACTAGTATTGCCAACCGAGGCCAGGTATCCCATCATCCCGCCTGCAAAGCTGTCACCTGCACCCGTAGGGTCTATGACCTGGCTTACTGGAAAGGCAGGCAGGAGGAATCGCCAGCCGTCCGCGCCAGAGACCACGGCACCAGCCTGGCCCCTCTTTATGACCACGAGCCCTACCCCCAATCCGAGTATGATATCGGCCGCCCTCACGAGGTTCGGCTCGCCTGCCAGGAGTATCGCCTCTTGTTGGTTGATGATAAGACAGTCTATGTGCTTGAGCAGATCCAGTAGGTCCTGCCTGTGGGTGCGGATCCAACAGTCCATCGTGTCTGCTGCAACGAACCGCGGGCCTGTCAATTGGTGCAAGAGCCCTAGCTGCAGGCCTGGATTGGTGTTGGCCAGGAAGACGAATTCGCTATCCTTAAAGCAATCAGGGACCCTTGGAGGCTGCTCTGCAAGTACATTCAGCTCTAGCGCATCGGTGGTACGGTCATCCATATCCTCCTTATAGGAGCCTGCCCACCGAAAGGTCTTGCTGTTGGGTCGCACCTCGAGACCCCTCAGGTCCACCTGTCTGCCCGCAAAGACCTTGGCCAGGTCAAAAGGGCAGTCAGCGCCTACGGCACCAACGAACCTTACAGGGCCGAACAGACTGGCTGCCATGCTGAAGTAGACCGCAGAACCCCCAAGGCAGTCGTTGCGGCAAGCGGATGGGGTCCTTATAGAGTCTATCCCGATGGAACCTGTTACCAATAGGCTCATACCTTGGCCTTGTTTGCAATAGCTCGATCTATCCTGGCGATGGTCTGGGCCTTGCCTAGGAGCTCAACGGTATCCGCGATGGGTGGGCTTATGGATGTGCCGCACAAGGCCACGCGCAGGGGTTGCGCTACCTTGCCCAGCCCTGTCTGCATCCTTTCTGCCAATTGTCTTAATGTCTGTTCGATCTCGGCCGCCTTGAATGAAGCATCTGGGATCGACTCCAAGTGCTGTCTGACCACAGGCAGCATCTGCAGGCCACCTTCCTTGATCATGACCTTCTGCCACGCAGCCTGATCATACCTGATCTGTTCGGCAGGTATGAATGCGAACCTGCATTTTGCCTCGATATCAGCGAGGGTTCTGGCACCAGGACAGATCTGTATCAATCTGGAGAGCATCTGATCATCGGCCGCAGCTATCGGGGACCTGACCTCTTGGAGGTATTGGCGGAGATAACCTATCAACCTGGATCTATCCCCTGTTGCCAAGATCCTGATATGCTCGGTATTGAGGGCGAGCAGCTTTCCCCTGTCGAACAGGCTATTGGACTTGGTCAACCTGCGTATATCGAATGCCTCGATCAACTCTGTGGTGGTCATGACCTCACGGTTGCCACCTGGATTCCAGCCCAAGAGTGCCAAGAAATTCACCATAGCCTCTGGCAGATACCCGCTGCGGCGGAAGTCTACGATGTTGATCTCAGGCAGATGAAGGCCCAATAGGTTGGCTATAGCCTCGACTACAGGCATGTCTAACATCTGACGGCCTTCAATGAAGGCCTCGAGCTCCTCGAGCGCTATGCCACCTGCCCTTGCAAGGGCTGCCAGATCCACATCTTGCATCTTCTTGATCGCGGCCTGCAGGGCAGCAGGTCTCTCCCGCTTGGAAAGCTTGCCCCCAGACTCGCTTATTGTCACTGCCATATGCACATAGTTTGGAAGGGGGGCATCACCGAATAGGGCCTGCCAAAGCAGTTGCTGACAAGGTGTGTTGTTGAGGTGCTCCTGGCCCCTGATGACATAACTTACGCCCATCAGGTAATCGTCTACCACGCATGCCAGATTGTATGTGGGGAACCCATCTGCCTTGAGTATCACGAAGTCACTGATCTGACTCGGATCGAACTGGATCTTGCCCCTGATCAGGTCATGTACAACGATGGGCCTATCCTGGGGAACGGCGAATCGCACTGCCACAGGCCGGCCTTGGCTTCTAGCCTGTTCTACCTGCTGGATGGTAGGGGGCTGCTCAGGCCTGCGGTAAACCAGGGCACCGGCCTCGTCCTGGGCCTTTTGCCTCAGCTCAGCGAGCTCCTCAACAGACTCTAGGCAGTAGTAGGCGAGCCCTTTGTCCACAAGCTGCTGGACATAATGTATGTATATATCCTTGCGCTGCGATTGGAGGTAAGGCCCGTTCGGGCCTCCTACCTCTGGGCCCTCATCCCATTCGATACCCAACCACCTCAGGTCGCTGAGCAATTGGGCCGTGGCGGTTGGTGTGTTGCGTTTCTGATCGGTATCCTCTATCCGGAGTATGAACCTCCCACGATTCTTCCTGGCCCAAAGCCAGTTGAATACCGCCGTCCTAGCCCCGCCTACATGCAGATAGCCTGTAGGCGAGGGTGCAAATCTTGTAACTACCTGATCCATCGGTCATTTCCAGCCTACGGACCATTAACACTACGGCCTTGCCATGGCATGTCAAGTGAGATCTCGCCGCGTACGCGCAAGGCCGAAGGCACCAGATGCGGCAAGAGGTATGCGACGATCGAATTCAGGCTGCAACGAAGTAGTTGCAAGGAACTGGAAGGGGTATAACCGAAAGTTGTGGATGGACTGATGATGCAAGTGGCGTATCCTGGTGTTGTTGTGGTTAAGAGATTGACTATAGTTCAATAGAAAGGAGTACGCCGCACGAGGCAATGTACAATCGACAATCAGCCTGTGTCAATAAGCAGCAGATCTGTATTGACAGAAATCCTTCGACAAGGAGCCCAGGACATGCTGGCCAAGGCCATCGAAAACGAGGTCGCTGAGTATATCAAGGCCCATAGTCACCAACGCAATGACCTGGGGTATAGGTTGGTTGTCCGCAACGGCTATCTGCCAGGGCGAACCATCCAGACCGGCCTGGGCCCTGTCAAGATCACCCAAAGGCGGGTCAACGACAGACGTACCGATGAGAACGGCCGGCGGATACGGTCTTCCAGCAAGATCCTGCCACCATATCTCAGGCGACCAAGGGCATCGAAGAGCTGATCCCATGGCTGTATCTGAAGGGTATTAGTACTGGCGACTTCAGTGAAGCCCTAGAGGCCTTGCTGGGTCCTGATGCATCTAGTCTGTCTGGTGCCAATATCGTTCGGCTCAAGTCCTGCTGGCACGGCAGTGGGCTGCCTGGTCCTGGCTAGGCTAAGGGGTAAACAGCTGCTGGCCGAGGTGGCTAGGGGTGTGAGATTCATAGATGGGATCAAGGAGACTGCTGCTTGAATCATTTGGGGCTTAAGGCTGATTATCGAGCAGGGATTGCCTTTGGCAATAGGGCTTGGATGTTATCTGAGGCTAGCTGAAGCCGGATCGGGCAGGCTTTTAAAGGCCATAGCCGTACTGGATCTGGCATTAGAGGCTTGGCAGAAGAGATGCTAAATGCCAGCTTGCCACGGAGCCCTGCCATTGGGTCACAAGAATCTAATCCACAACATTTGACAATACCTGAAATGACTCTCTAGGCCACTAGAGTCAATAGAGGCATCCAGAGGGTCTTCGATCAATCCATCGGCCTTAGCAATACTGAAAATGCTGGCTAATAGGCTATCCCAAGCCCCTTTCTTAGAAG
>Ga0078972_1002694_pt1 | contig 57308 bp, 30 predicted proteins | sample YelNatPaOPGAMG01_FD_67568 | JGI IMG/M metagenome (GOLD analysis project Ga0078972, IMG submission 67568) | Hot spring thermophilic microbial communities from Obsidian Pool, Yellowstone National Park, USA - OP-RAMG-01 (SPADES assembly) (version 2) | ecosystem: Environmental > Aquatic > Thermal...
GAGATTTTACAAACGCTCTACATAGCCAGCAGGCAGTAAGTGATAAAAACATTGCACATGCCGTTTGGCGCACATGACCGCGTTTGTATCCGCGTAAATACATTTTCCAGATCGCTTTGACAAGTAGCCTGTCCCAAACTGGTCGCCAACGGGTGCGCCTGCTGCGCCAATGTTTGTTCTATTCATGTTTTGTGTGAATAAAGTTGGTCAACAAGGTGATGGTCATTTCAGTTTTTGTTGCGATTAATTGATGACAATCCTCGTTTGGCGCAGGCGAGTCCTGGCAGGTTTTTCCAGGGAATTGTCATGGAACCAGAGAAAAGGATTGTGCTTCAAGCCTGCGGGTCTTCATGTTAGGCTGCGGTGAATGACGAACCTTGAATCAATTCAAGCTGAAATTGGAAAGGCCGGTCTAGATGGCTGGCTGTTTTTTGATCACCACCAACGCGACCCCCTCGCTTATCGTGTGCTGAATCTAAAACCGCCGGGCCACGTCAGCCGGCGGTGGTATTATTTCATCCCGGCACGTGGCGAGCCGCGCGGGCTTGTCCATCAGGTGGAGCCGCATGTTCTCGATTCTCTGCCCGGCGCCAAGATTCTCTATGCCCGCTGGCAGGAACAGGAGGCCGGATTGCGGAAGCTGCTGCAAGGCGCCAAACGTGTCGCCATGCAATACTCGCCCCGGTGCGCCGTGCCTTATGTGGCGAATGTGGACGCCGGCACGGTTGAATGGATTCGCAGCCTCGGGGTGGAGGTGGTCACTTCTGCCGAGCTGATTCAGATTTTTGAAGCCAGATGGACGCCCGCACAATTGGAAATGCACCTTGAGGCAGGCCGGCGGGTGGATAGGATTCGGCACGAAGCTTTTGAGCATATCAGACATTCCCTCCGCACCGGCCAACCGCTGGACGAGTACGGCGTCCAACAGTTCGTCATGCGGCGGTTTCAGGAGAGCGGACTGCTTACCGATTGGCCTCCTATCGTGGGGGTCAACGCCAATGCCGCCGACCCGCACTATTCGCCTCCGGCATCGGGCAGCGCCCCCATACGGCGCGGCGATCTGGTGTTGCTGGATTTGTGGGCAAAGCTTAATGAGCCAGACGCAGTCTATTACGACATCACCTGGATGGCGTTTTGCGGCGAAGAAGTGCCTGCGCCAATGCGCGATGCCTTCGCGGTCGTGGTTGGCGCCCGCGATACCGGAATCCGCCTTGTCAAAGAGGCAGCGGCGGCGGGCCGGAGGCTGCGCGGCTTCGAGGTTGACGACGCAGTCAGCGGCTACATCGCAGCACACGGAATGGCGCAGTGCATCCGGCACCGGACAGGCCATTCCATCGGGCGAGAAGTACATGGCATGGGGGCGAACATGGACAACATGGAGACGCACGACGAACGGCCTATCATTCCGTGGACATGCTTTTCGGTGGAACCGGCATTGTACCTGCCAACCTTCGGAGTTAGGACAGAGGTAAATGTGTTTGTTGAGGAACACGGTGCGCGCGTGACCGGAGAAATTCAAAATGAGTTTGTCAGGCTCTACTAATGTAATGGGCAATGCCCAAGTATCAAAATGCAATAACATTGGATTCCATGGAGTCAGTTCTATTTATGAATGGTAAAACTATTAGAAAAATCGCGCAAATCATGAAGTGTGCTATTATCACGGAGGTTGCTGGCCTGATGTTTGGAGCCGCCAGTCAGGCGGAAGCAAGGCCGCTGAAAGTCTTCATTACAAGGCGCCATTTATGAAAATCACCATGATCCGGAGAGCACGGAAACGCCACGCTTGGGTTGGAGTATTTTGCATTGCGCTGGTGACGTTGTCGGCGGTGGGCGTGTTGAACCCGGCTTGGGGTGCCATACCGGCGAAACCTACAAAAACTTTGCCTCTTCCGGGAGAGGTCTTTGAGGTTGATGGACATACGGCGTTCGTCATTCTCCCGTCCGTTGAGAACCGTTACACCAATCGTCCAACCCCGTGGGTATGGTATGCACCTACTTTACCAAATCTGCCGGAAGCCAGGGAACGCTGGATGTTTGAACGCTTCCTTGCCGCAGGGATTGCCGTTGCGGGCATAGATGTCGGCGAATCGTATGGCAGCCCTCAGGGGCGCGCCGGTTTTTCCGCGCTCTATCGCGAGCTGGTGGAACGGCGCGGGTTCAGCCGCAAGCCCTGCCTGCTGGCGCGGAGTCGTGGCGGCCTCATGCTCTATAACTGGGCGGCGGAAAATCCGGAGTCGGTTGCGGGTATCGCCGGCATTTACCCTGTCTGCAATCTCCGCAGTTGGCCGGGGCTTGACAAGGCCTGCGGCGCCTACAACATAAGCGCTGAACAACTCGGCAAGCAACTCGCGCAGCACAACCCGGTTGACCGTCTTGCTCCGCTGGCGAAGGCCAGGGTGCCCATCTTCCACATCCACGGTGACAAAGACAACCTTGTGCCTTTGTCAGACAACTCCGCCTTGCTTGCCAGTCGCTATCGCGAGCTGGGCGGTTCGATGCGCCTGCGGATTCCGCCCGGCCAGGGCCATAATGTTTGGGAGGGATTCTTCCAATGTCAGGAACTTGTTGAATTTGTCATCGAACATGCCATTCCGCCAGCGGAGCGCGAGCCATCGGCGGCCATGTTCAAGGAGCCGCCCATCGAGGCCAGACCCGGCGCATTTTGGTCATGGATGAACGGCAATGTTGACCTTGACAGAATGACCTACGAACTCGAAGAGATGAAGGCCAAGGGAATGTCCGGCGCAGAAATCTGGGATATCGGCGTGATCCATCGAATTCCCGAAGAACTGATTCCGGCAGGCCCGGCCTTCCTCGGTGCCGAATCGCTCAAAGCCATCAACCATGCCATCAATCAGGCAGACCGTTTGGGATTGCACCTGGGAATCGTCGCTTCCAGCAGTTGGAACGCAGGCGGCAGTTGGGTTCAACCGCGGGATGCAATGAAGGGCCTTTACGTGAGCGAAATAACGGTCAGCGGTCCGGCCAAATTGTCACAGGTTTTGCCTTTCCCGTCCTGCAAAGCGCCCAAAGGCACCAATGGCCTGCCGCTCTACTACAAGGAAATCGCCGTGCTGGCGTTTCCGCAGTCGCCGGACCGCGTCATCCAAGACACTGCCTCGGTAATCAATCTCAGCGACAAAATGGACCGGGACGGGAGGCTTAGCTGGGATGTGCCGCCGGGGTCCTGGATAATCGCGCGATTCATCACAAGCAACACCGGCCAGAAGCTGATGGTGCCAAGCCCCAACTCAAGCGGCCTGCTCATAGATCATCTCGATGGCAACGCGGCTGAAACCCATTTCCAGTATATCATTGATCAAATCCTCAAGGTGCGTCCCAGTCTGGATGCTCTGCGCTACATGGAAGTTGACAGCGTAGAGGTGGATAATCAAACGGACTGGACTGATTCATTTGTGGATGAATTCCGGAAGCGGCGTGGCTACGACCCGATTCCCCATCTACCTGCTCTGAAAGGCAAGAAGTTCGCTGATCCGCAAATCACCGCTCGCTTTCTGCATGATTATAATAAGACTGTCAGCGATCTATGGATTGAAGGTCACTATCGCAAAGGCACCGAGTTTCTTAACAAATACGGGATGCAACTGGTGGCCGAGGCCGGCCATGGCGGCTACCCGCGCGCCGAGCCGTTGCGGGCTTGTGGCGTGGTGGATGTTCCGCGTGGTGAATTCTGGAACGGCTCGCGGTTCTGGGTGGTGAAAGAGGCGGCATCCGCAGCGCACATTTATGGCCGGCAGATTGTTGATGCGGAGTCGTTCACCGGCTGGCGGCATTGGCAGGACGGGCCTCTGGAATACAAGCGGCTGGCCGACACCGCGTTTTGCGACGGGTTGAATCGCATCACCTTTCACACCTTTGCGCACACCCCGCCACAGGGCGGCGTGCCCGGACACATGTATCACGCCGGCGAACACTTCAACGTAAACCTCACATGGTGGCCCAAGGCTGGACCCATGTTGTCCTATTTCTCCCGATGCTGCTATCTGCTGCAACTCGGTCTGCCCGTCGCCGATGTCTGTTTCTACTACGGCGACGACGCGCCCAACCTTGTCGCCACCCGCCGCATCGGCCCGGATTCCAAACGACTGGACGGCGCCACTTGCGCACATTGTGGGCGGCCCAATCCAGCTCCCGCCGACGCGCTCGGTTTCGGATACGACTATGACGTCGTCAACTCCGATGTGATCGAAAACCGCATGGAATTCAAGGATGGCCGTCTTGTTCTTCCTCACGGTGTGAGTTACGCGGTTATTGTCCTGCCGGAACGCGCAGACATTCCTCTGGCCGTGCTCAAGAAACTGGAGAAACTCGTCCGGGAAGGCGCGACACTGCTCGGCCCCAAGCCTTCGCGCGACGTCACCCTTGCCGATTATCCCCGATGTGACCAGGAGGTTCAGGCGATTGCCGAACGCATGTGGGGAGCCGGCAAGGAGGGGGAAACTCCCGATCGTTCCCATGGGAAAGGCCGGGTAATTGCCGACCGCAAGCGTGTCCGCGAAATTCTTCAACAGCTCGGCATTGGCCCCGATTTCGCCTACAGCACGGAAAAACAAGCCGACCTGGATTACATCCACCGTCGCACCCCGAACGCCGACATCTATTTCGTCAGCAACACAAAAATGGAGGAGGCAGAAGCGGAATGCACCTTCCGCGTCCAGAAACGCCTGCCGCAACTCTGGTATCCAGACACCGGCCAAATCGAGCCTTGCAGTGATTACATGAGTGTTCCCGAAGGAATGAAATTGAAGCTGCGATTACCGCCCGCCGGCTCGGTGTTCGTTGTCTTCTCCGGAGTTGCGCCCGAAGTCGCTCCGCCTCCGGCGCCAAAGCCAGCCAGCAAGCTGCTCGCGACCCTTGAGTTAACCGGCCCATGGGAAGTCCGGTTTCCCCCAAATTTGGGCGCGCCACCATCGCGCGTTTTCGACAAACTCGTCTCATGGACCACCGTGCCGGATGATGGGATCAAGTATTTCTCCGGCACCGCCACTTACTTTAAGGAATTCGATGTCCCGCCGTCCATGCTGGCTGATGGCAGCCGTCTGGAACTGGACCTGGGACAGCTCCGCAACGTCGCAGACACCACGTTAAACGGCAAACCGCTTGGCATTGCCTGGAAACCGCCCTACAGCTACGACGTCACCGGCCTTGTCAAGGCGGGCAAGAACGAGCTGAAAATTGAAATCGTCAATCTCTGGGCCAACCGGCTTGTCGGCGATTCAAAACTCCCGCGAGAAAAACGAGTCACGCGCATTACGCAAAAAGTGCCCATTGCTGGCCCTCATGAATCCGGGCTTCTCGGTCCCGTGCAATTGCGTTTATTGGAAGTGGCGAAATGAGAAAAAGTCTTTCAATATAGTCACAACGGTGTTATGTGCGGAGCCGTGCAGAAGTCAACATGATCCCGGACAACCCGAACAATTTAAAAAAATGAAATTATGAAAACACTGCCAGTCTCACTGTTTCTTGCCGCCCTGCTTGCTTCGCCGATTCCGGCGTTGGCCGCCGGCAGTGGCAAGACATTGAATATTCCTGACTTCACCAGGGGCGATACCATCCCCAAGGGCGCGAAGCACGACTGGAACTTGGGTCCAACCGGCCTGCGTGGCTGGATGTTTTGCGACAAATTGATGACCACCGATGCGCGGCAGATTTACATCACCAAAGTTGAAAAGGCGTCTCCTGCCGATGGCATCATCGCGGTCGGAGACGTAATTCTCGGCGTGGGCGGCAAGCCGTTTTCTTACGATCCGCGCACGGAATTTGGCAAGGCCGTCATGGTTGCCGAAACGGAAGCGGGTGGGGGAAAATTGACTCTGACCCGCTGGCGGGCAGGCAAGACTGAGGAAGTGACATTGAAGTTGCCGGTTCTGGGGACATACAGCGCCACCGCTCCCTACAATTGCCCGAAGTCCAAACGCATACTTGAGCAGGGATGCAAGGCGCTCGCCGAAAGAGTAGCCAAACCATCACATCCGGAAGACCCCATTGTGCGATCGCTCAATGCGCTCGCGTTGCTGGCCAGCGGCAATCCCGCCTATCTCCCGCTGGTGAAGAAGGAAGCGGAATGGGCGGCGGCCTACCACTCCACCTCAATGCAAACCTGGCACTACGGCTACGTCATGATGTTGCTTTCCGAGTATGTGCTGGCGACTGGCGACCAGTCGGTCATGCCGGGCTTGAAGAGGCTCGCGCTGGAAGCCGCCCGGGGGCAGAGCGCAGTCGGTTCGTGGGGACATGGTTTTGCTTTGCCTGACGGACGGCTCGGCGGCTACGGGATGATGAATTCGCCGGGCGTGCCCCTGACCATTTCCCTGGTGTTGGCCCGCGAGGCCGGTGTGAAAGACCCGGCTGTTGATCTTGCGATTGAACGCAGCGCCCGCTTGTTGCGCTTCTACATCGGCAAGGGAGCTGTACCTTATGGCGATCATCACCCGTGGATTGAGAACCACGATGACAATGGCAAATGCGGAATGGCCGCGGTCTTGTTCAACCTTTTGGGAGAAGCTGACGGCGCGGAGTTTTTCTCACGCATGGGCGTTGCTTCTCACGGGTCGGAACGCGATTGCGGGCACACGGGAAATTACTTCAACATCCTTTGGGCCATGCCCGGCGTTGCCCTCTCCGGACCCCAGGCAACCGGCGCCTGGATGAACGAGTTCGGCGCATGGTATTTCGATTTCGCACGGCGGTGGGACGGCACATTCCTTCATCAAGGGCCGCCCGAACCGGGCAACGACAGCTACGGTGGTTGGGACGCCACGGGCGTTTACCTGCTGGCCTATGCGATGCCGTTGAAGAAAATTTACCTTACCGGCAAACGCCCCAGCGTCGCCCCGCAGCTTAACTCAGCAGCGGCACAGGCGCTCATCAACGATGGCCGCGGCTGGAGCAACAAGGACCGCAACAGCTTCTACGATCAACTCAGCGCCGACCAGCTCCTGGAACGGCTGGGCAGTTGGTCGCCGGTGGTCCGTGAGCGGGCTGCAATGGCGCTTGCCCGCCGCAAAGACGCGCCTATCCCGCGCGTGATTGAGTTGCTTGATTCACCGTCGCTATACGCGCGCCTCGGAGCGTGCCAGGCAATCGCTCACCTGAGAGGTCGAGCCGATTCTGCAGTTCCGAAACTGCGCAAATCGCTTCATTCCGACGATTTGTGGTTGCGAATCAAGGCTGCCGACGCCCTCGCTGCGATTGGCAAGCCCGCGATGGTGGCAGTGCCGGAGATGCTGGAGTTGATGGCCCAGTTCGACCCGCAGAAAGACCCGCGCGGGATGCAACAGCGGTATCTTTGCTTTGCTCTGTTTAGCGGGGGTGGCGAGCACGGTGCCGGAATGCTAAGCCGCTCGCTCGAAGGGGTGGATCGCGAAGCGCTCTACAAGGCCGTGCGGGCCGGTCTCAGAAACCAGGATGGCCGCGCCCGTAGCAGTATCACATCAGTCTATCGGAACCTTTCCTTCGATGAAATCAAACCGCTATTGCCTGCCATCTATCAGGCGGTGATCGAACCAGCCCCCAGCGGTGAAATGTTTGCCGACGGTATCCGGGTGGAAGGACTTCGTCTCCTTGCCAAACATCATGTCGAGGAAGGACTCCGCGCCTGTGTTGATTACGTCCGCAATCAAAATCCGTGGGCAAGCCAAGAACGGACTCCAGAGCTGATGAAAATCCTTCTGAACTACGGAACTCACGCCAAGGCGGTTATTCCTGAACTGATCAAGATTGCCAATTATTTTGAGAAGGAGGAAAAAGACTTTCCCAAGGAACTGAGTTTAAGGAAAGCAAAGTCCGTCCGCGACACCATCGCTGCGATTGAAGCCTCGACGGAGACCCCGAAACTCATGCGCATCAAATAGTACATCCAGCCCGGTTGCTTTTTACGAAGTGATCTCAACCGGGAACCCGAAAGGCAGACAAGGAACATGAAATCAAATCATTGTATGATGGGACAGGTCGGATTGATCTTTGTGCTGGCATTGTTGCAGGCTGTGGCCGCGGAGAAATTGGATCGCGGAAAGGACCGGATTGATGTGCCCGCCATCGGAGACGGGTTGTGCGTGCACAATCTGTTTCAGACGGGAATGGTGCTGCAACGCGACAAGCCAATCCGCATCTGGGGCTGGGCGGAGCCAGGTGAAAAAGTCACCGTCACTTTTAACGGGAATACTCAAACTTGCACCGCTGCCGCCGACCGGTCATGGAAAGTCGAGCTGCCGGCTCTGCCCGCAAGTTCGGAGCCGCGAACGCTGGTTGTTAAGGGCAGGAGCAATACAATCGAGCTGAAGGATATTCTCATCGGGGATGTCTGGTTGCTGGGCGGACAAAGCAACATGGAGTTTCCGATCTCAAATGTGGATGGAGGCGCGCTCGAAATCGTCTCGGCCAACTTCAAAAACATCCGTCTGTTCACCGTTCCGCAATTGAATGGCCCTGATTATAAAAAGTCTTTTCCGTGCATGTATCAGTGGAGCGATTGGTTCGGCAGACACTTCCGGCAGGGGTACTGGGATGTTTGCTCACCGGAGACCGTCAGCGAGATGTCCGGCATTGGGTACATCTTTGCCCGGCGGATTCATATTGCCACGCAAATTCCGATTGGCGTGATTGATGCCTCACGAGGCGGGACGTGCATCGAAACATGGTTGCCGCTGGATTTGCTGAAAAGCATCGAAACTCCGGAGGTCAAAGCCGTGCTCTCAGACTGGGACAGGAAAGTCGCGGAATTCGACCCGCAGAAGGACCTCGAAACAAGGATCAAGCAGTTCAATGAACAGACGGCCCGCATGAAAGCACAGGGCAAAGAGATACCGGCGGACCGCAAGCCGCCGTCCGAGCTGCGCCCCGGCCCTGCTTATGACATGAACCGTCCGGGCAACTGCTACGCCAGCATGATCGCGCCGATTGCCGGCTTCCAGATCAAAGGCGCCTTATGGCACCAAGGTTTCAACAATGCATTGGTTCCAAATGGACATGTCATGTATTATCAGGTCTTTGCCCCCATGATTAAGGCCTGGCGGGCGGCTTTCAACGATCCGGAAATGCCCTTTGGCATTATTTCGTTGTGCACCGCGGGAGACCCTCAGGATTTGGACAATTACCTCGAAAAGATGGACGACGAAGGGATTTACATTCGAGAAGTACAGTATAAGACCTTCCTCGACTTCCAGAAAGCCGGCGACAAAAACATCGGATACGCCGCCAGTTTTGATCAACGCAGGGCATGGTTTCATCCACAGATCAAAATACCTGTTGGAGAGCGAATCGCCGCATGGGCACTGGCGACACAATACGGAAAAAACAAGATTCACTGGCTGCCGCCAACGATTAAGGAGGCGAAGGTGGAAGGCGATAAAATTCTCCTGAAATTTGCCCCGAATGAAGTAAGCCCCTACAATGATGGCCCCATCCTCGGATTCGCCATTGCCGGCAAGGACGGAAAATTCCAGCCTGCCAAAGCTGAATGGGCCGACAAAGACCGCCGCAGCATCATTGTGCTGTCCAGCCCGTTCGTGCCGCAGCCCGTATATTACCGGCATGCCTGGGGACGCAACCCGCTGGCGAATTTGAAGGCTGACGGCATCCCGCTCGACACCCTGCGCAACGACAACTTTTCGATCGCCGACATGTATGAAATCTACACGGGCAAGAAGAGCGCAACACCCAATGTTCTGAACAGGGCGGAGGCTCGTGAGCTGAGCAGGGCGTTGATGGCTGAAGACCTGAAACGCCGCCTTAAAGAGGCGGAAATGTTCATCAAGGAGCACCAGAACCTTCAGGGGTCAGCCCTTGACAATTGACAATCTCAAGTATCCACACTGTTGAGCGTAACGCCAAAGGCGGATTTGAGCGAGTTCATACAACAACTGTTGACGGCGTGCTCGGTGTACTCCCAAGAACACCTGTAGCCGCCATCGTAAGATGGCGGACAAATCTGCCGCCTTACGGCGGCAGCTACTTGCTTGGAGGGGCGGCTTCCAAGCCGTCGCGAAAATGGCCAAGAGGAACCAGCCACGCTTCGCTTGATTTCAGATTGCAGATTGAAGAAGAGTTTTTCATGACGCCCAAATTTCAATGGCTGACCCCAAATGGGAACCAAGAAGGCCGCGTCAGATGAGCGGAGCTTCCGACGGCGCATCCAGACAGCGGCGCACTGTTTCCAGCAGCAGTTCCGCAGAGCAGGGTTTCTGAAGAAAGCTCGCGCCCGGGGGCAGCTCCTGCCCGGCCAGTTCGGCGCTGTAGCCGCTGGTGTAGAGCACTTTGAGCTGCGGCCGGTCCGCTCGCAGCCGTTGTGACAGTTCCCGTCCGCTCATGCCTTCGGGCATCACCATGTCAGTGAAGAGCAGTTGGATCGTCTCCCGGTGTTGCTGCCATAGTTCCAGCGCCTGGCGGCCATCGGACGCCTCCAGGACCCGGTAGCCATGGACTTCCAGAATCACTCGCGTAACTTGCCGGACGTCCGGTTCGTCCTCAACCAGCAGGATCGTTTCCGTGCCGCCGCGTGGGGGAGTGCGGGATTCCGCCGCAGTGGCCTGCGTCGAACCCGCTGGCAGTGCGGGAATATAGACCTCAAAGGTCGTTCCACGGCCCGGTTCACTGGCAACCTGAATGCTTCCGCCGTGCTGTTTGACAATGCCAAACACCGTGGCCAGACCGAGACCGGTGCCCTTGCCCTGCTCTTTGGTGGTGAAAAACGGCTCGAAGATGCGTGGCAGGATTTCCGGCGGAATCCCGCAACCGGTATCGCTGACGCGCAAACCGACATAATGCCCCGGCTTGACATCCGGCAGCGCAGCCGCCTCTTCAGGACTGAATTCGCGCGCCGTGGTTTCGATGATCAATCGCCCACCCTTTGGCATGGCATCGCGAGTATTGACGGCAAGGTTCATCAGCACCTGGTCCAGCATCCCGGCGTCGGCATGGGTCATCAGCGGTGTAGGGTGTAAATGCAGCTCCAGCCGCACATCCTCGCCGATAATCCGTTGCAACATTTTTGCCAGATTCGTCACCACCTCGTTCAGGTCCAGGTCGCGCGCTTGCATGACCTGGCGGCGGCTGAAAAGCAGCAACTGACGCGTGAGGTTGGCCGCCCGCTCGGCTGCGGTTCTGACTTGTTGGACTCCGTCCCGCACGCCTTCAGAGAGGTCAACACTCATCAGGAGAAACTCGGTCTGCATCAAGATTACGGCCAGAATGTTGTTGAAATCGTGCGCCACGCCGCCGGCCAACCGGCCTATGGCCTCCATTTTCTGCGCCTGTAGCAACTGCGCCTCGAGCTGCGTCTCGTGGGTAACGTCGCGTTTGACCGCGACGTAATGGATGATCCGGCCGGCGGCGTCGCGCACGGGCGAGATGGTGGCCTCTTCCTCATAGAGCGTGCCATCTTTGCGTTTGTTGACAAAATGCCCTCTCCAAACTTCGCCGCGAGTGAGCACGGCCCACAGCCGTTGGTAAAACTCCGTATCGTGCTTGCCGCTTTTGAGAAACCGCAGGTTTCGGCCGATGGCTTCCTCGCGGCTGTAGCCGGTGACCTTCTCAAACGCTGGATTGACGTATTGGATCGTGCCCTGAGTGTCGGTAATCACCACGGCTTCGGCCGCCTGTTCAATCGCCGTCGCCAGTCTTGCTTGGGCCACTTCGGCTTGCTTGCGCTCGGTGATGTCTCCCGCGTAGGCATGGACAACGCCCAACTGCTCGATCGGATAAAATGACCATGATATCGTGCGCTCGCCGCAGCGGACTTCGAGCCGCAGGCAGGGCCGCCCGGAAGCCAGACACTCGCGTATGATCTGATCGGAATTGGGCGGCATTATTTCCTGAAGATCGCGGGCTCCGGACCGCCGCACCAACTCCTGTGCCGCGGGATTGTGGTAGGTGAGCGAGCCGTCGGCGGCAAATTCGAGCACGGGGTTTGGATTAAGTTCGGGGAAGGCCGCAAGCCGGCGTATCCGATCCTCGGCTTGCTTTCGCTCGGTGATGTCTGTAATGAATCCCTCAAGGAAGAGCAGCGAACCATCCGGGGCGAAGACACCACAACCCCGTTCCCACACCCAACGCAGTTGCCCGTCAGCAGTCCGGATCCGGTAGGTCAATTCATAGGGCCGCCTGGCTGCCAGGGCTCGTTGCACGGTGTCCCACACGAATTGCCGGTCTGCCTCAACGATCAGTTCGCCGAAAGCCGGACGGTTCTGGAGGAGTGCGGACGCAGACCAACCGGTCAGGCCGGCGCATCCCTCGCTCACAAACTCCATCGGCCATTGGGGCTGGTTTGCACAGCGATAAGCCATCCCCGGAAGATTGGCCATGAGCGTGGCCAGTCGGCGCTCGCTCTCGCGCAGCGCGGCCTCTTCCCGGAGTTTCTGGATAGCTACGGCGGCCAGGTGCGTGGCCATTTCGACCCATCGCAGATGCTCGGGAGCCGGGCGTCCCGGCTTCCGGTAATAAATGGCGAATGTTCCCAGCACGCGCCGTTGCTCATCGAAGATGGGCGTGGACCAACAGGCGCGCAATCCGTGCGCCATGGCCAGTTCGCGGTAATCCTTCCACAGCGGGTCGGTGGCGATGTCCTCGACGACGACAGCCTCGCCGCGAAACACCGCCGTGCCGCAGGAGCCGACGTTCGGGCCGATGACCAGGCCGTCAATGGCGCGGTTGTAGGCCTCCGGCAGGCTCGGCGCGGCTCCATGCCGCAGATGTACGCCGTCTTTGTCCAGCAGCAGCACCGAGCCGAGCAGACCCGGGTGAAGGGCCTCCACCTCTTGGATGAGTCTGGTGAGCGTGGTCGCGAGGGATGCTCCCGTGGCGATCAGTTCGAGCACCTTGGTCTGGCAAGCCAGGAGCGCCTCAGCCTGCAACTGTTCGGTGATGTCGGACACGGTGAACACCGCGCCTTCCAATTCGCCGGAGGCATCCAGGAGCGGTGCGCCGTTGATGGATAGCAGCACGCGCCGCCCATCCGGCCACTCGATGGCGTGGCGGATGTCGGTGACAGGTTTGCGGGTGGCCATCACCCGGCGAAATGGCAGCTCCTCATCCGGAAACGGGCCGCCGTCGAGAGCGGTTATGCGCCAAGCCGGGGCGTTGTAGGTGCGCTGAGTAATGGCCTCCTTGGTTAGCCCCAGAATCTTCTCGGCCTGCGGGTTGGCAAAGGTGATTTGCCCGTGCCGGTCCACAACCGTGATGCCGGCCGGGCTGGCGCTGGTGATGCGCTCGACGAGTGTGTGCTCACGTCGCAGCGCCGCCTCGGCCTGCTTGCGCTCGCGGTTGAGAAGCAGCAGAGCTATCTGATCGCTGATTTGGCAGGCGAAGGCGATCTCGTCCGGCTCCCAGTGATGGGGCTGGTTCACGTGCTCAAAACAAAGCACGCCGAGGTTCCGGCCCCGGGCGCTGATAACCGCGTCCAGCATGGACGTGATGCCCAACGGCTTGAGATACCCATCCACGTAACCGGCCGTCCGTGGATCCGTGAGAGGATCATCGGCATCAACATACCTCGCCGTAAAAAGGGCGTCGAACTCGCGCTGGTATTCGTGGCGGCGAAGCACGGCGCCCGCCGAGTGCCGGTTCAGGGAAGACTCGTAGAGATCGACACATCGCAACTCATCTCCCTGCTGGTCGAACAGCCAGACCCCCATGCGTTCCACCCCCATAACACGAGCCGCAAGTTCGGTAATTTGTTCCACAGCACTGGCAAGGTCCCCCGCGACGATTGCGGGCGAGACGGCCAACGTCGCCACAGCTTCCTGCTGACGCTGGCTCCGCTTCAACGCGGCCTGCAGTGCCTCCTGGGCCTGCATCTGCACTTCGACAGCGGACTTGAGCTGGAACAGCAGCGGGCCGGCGTCGCCGATGAGGGTGTCGGCCTTGCCTGAGCGCAGGGCGGCCAGGGCCGCCTCGGCCTCGGCGAGCCGCCGGCGCAGTTCGGCCTCGGTTAAGTTGTCGCTTTGGCTCATGGGCGTGGCCCTCCCTCGCTCAGGCCCAGCGCGGCCAACAACTGCGCCTCGTCTTCCGGGGAGCCGACGAGAGGCACGCCGCCTTCCAGGATGTCATCCAACCCGCAGATGTACGTGGGTGCTTTTTCGAGGCGGGGGGCGGGCGCGGACAATTTGCCTCCTGCATCGGCGGAACGAGGGTTCTTTCGTCCATGTTTCATACGGACTCCTTTTTTGGGATTCTTGGTGAAAAAGCTGCGCCAAGTCTAATAAAAACAACAGCCTCCCGGACATGCTGTGAAATCCACTGCGCAACTGCGCCATGAACCCCATGCAATCATATTGCATTGAAAACCATGGTGCACATTAGTGCACAATGGTCAACTAAAATCATTCCTGCGCGCATTCTGGCGAGGCGATGTCTGGCCGCCGACCAATTACCAGATCGCAAGCGGACTGGCTGCATACGGGCACAAGGAACTCGCCGCCGACATCTGCGACAAAACCATCGCAAACGCCATCAAGAACGGCATAAGCGAACATTACGATTCCGTCACCGGCAAGGCGCTGGGTGTGCCCGACTATTGCATGAGCTGCACGCTGGTCACCATGATGCTGGACGGGCTGACAAAAAGGCATAAGCTGAAGCTGCGCGGGCGGTCGGAAAGCAAAGCTGCCAATGGCGGCGAACCGCCCAGACAATAATCGGTGCGCATAATTTGGAATTGCAATTATGAAAATAGAAACAAACACGAATCCCCGGAACGACTCACGAAGTCGCTGCAAAAGATTGGTTCATTGTCGCCCGCTGTGGCAGCGGCTGGGTCTGCCGGTTGCCTGCCTGCTTGTATTTTGTTCAACCTTGCGCGCCGCTGATTCAACAACAACGCTCTGGTTTGACAAACCGGCCGCGAGCTTTCGGGAGTCGCTGCCGCTCGGCAACGGGCGCATCGGCGCAATGGTGTTTGGCGGCGTGGATAAAGAGCGGATTGTGCTCAACGAAAGTTCTGTCTGGTCCGGCTCGCGTGACAATGAAGCAGACAGGCCGGACGCATACAAAGCCTTGCCGGAGATTCGGCGGTTGTTGCTCGAAGGAAAGAACGTCGAGGCGGAACGCCTGGTCAACGAGAATTTCACCTGTCAAGGCAAAGGCTCCGGCCACGGGAGAGGCGCGAATGTGCCATTCGGCTGTTACCAAACACTTGGCAACCTGTGGCTGCAGTTCGACGGGGCGCAAAGCGCGCCCGCCCTCCAATGTGCAAGCGGGCATCGCGCATGGTCGGCAAATCAGGAAATTGAATTTTCAATGGACGGAGATGTGAACACGAAATGGTGCGTCATCCACGAAGGCAAACCTGTAGTTTGGCAGTTGGATGCGGGCACAAACGGCGCGATGGCACGCGGGTATCGTTTTACGTCAGCAGAGGATGTGCCGGCGCGCGATCCGCGAACGTGGAAACTCGAAGGTTCGATGGATGGCACGACGTGGGCGAAGCTGGACGAACACACCGATGAACCGGTGTTCGAGAATCGGCATCAGACAAAAACCTACACCATTGCCCGTCCAATCGCCTGCCGGTTTTTCCGTTTCACTTTTGCTCCAAATCCGGGCCAGACACATTTTCAGGTTGCGGAAATTGCAATTGACGGAGTGACTCCCAAGCCGCCGGAAGTCAAAGATTACACGCGAACTCTGGACCTGCGCACGGCGCTGGCGAGCATTTCATTCAAGAAGGATGGCAGGACTTTTACGCGTGAGCATTTCGTATCGGCCCCCGACGAAGTGTTTGTCACCCGCCTGAGCGGCCCGGTTTCATTCACGGTCTCACTCGACCGCCGCGAGCGGTTCGAGACGAGCGCGGCAAACAACAACGAATTGCTGATGACCGGCACCCTCAATGACGGACGTGGCGGCAGGGGAGTGACCTACGCCGGGCGGTTGCGGGTTTTGGCGCGCGGCGGTTCAGTGAAGGCGGAAGGCAACAAACTTGTGGTTGCCGCAGCGAATGAAGCGGTGCTGCTCTTCGCCGCCGCCACCGACTATCGCGGATTTGCAGGCCGGCAACTGGGAGAGCCGGTCGCGGCGACGGCACGCGATCTGGAGAAGGCGGCGAAGAAATCGTTTGCCGAATTGCGCGCATCACAGAAAGCGGACCATGAGAAATGGTTCAACCGCGTTGAATTGCGTCTGCCGGCCACGACCAACAGCGCGCTGCCCACGCCGCAGCGGCTTGAGGGATTTGCCAGGGGTGCGGAAGACCCCGCGCTGGCAGCGCTGTACTTCAACTTTGGCCGGTATCTGCTGATCAGTTCGTCCCGCCCCGGAGGGCTGCCGGCGAATTTGCAAGGCATCTGGGCTGAGGAAATTCAAACTCCGTGGAATGGCGACTGGCATCTTGATATCAATGTCCAGATGAACTACTGGCCGGCCGAGGTTTGCAATCTGTCGGAATTGCACGAACCGCTGTTCAAACTCATTGCGTCGCTGGTCGAACCGGGCCGCAAGACGGCGAAAGCCTATTACAACGCGCGCGGCTGGGTGGCGCATGTGATTACGAATCCGTGGGGCTTCACGTCGCCCGGCGAAAGTGCGTCGTGGGGTGCAACCGTAAGCGGCTCGGCGTGGCTTTGCCAGCATCTCTGGGAACATTATGCCTACACGCTGGATCGGGAGTTCCTCCGATGGGCATATCCGATCCTGAAAGAGTCTTCTTTGTTCTACCTCGACAATCTCATCGAAGAGCCAAAAAACAAATGGCTCGTCACCGGCCCTTCCAACTCGCCGGAAAACCGGTTCAAACTGCCTGACGGCAGAGTCGCCCATGTCTGCCTTGGGCCGACGGTGGACATGCAGTTGCTCCGTGAATTATTCGGCAACACCGCCCGCGCCGCGGAAATTTTGGGCGTGGATGGCGACCTTCGCCGTGAACTCATCGAAAAACGCGCCCGCCTCGCCCCAAATCAAATCGGCCCCGACGGCCGCTTGCAGGAATGGCTCGAACCTTATCCTGAACCGGAGCCAACCCATCGCCATACTTCGCATTTATACGGCCTGCATCCGTTCTACGAAATCACCCTGCGCGGCACGCCGGAGCTGGCCGCAGCCTGTCGCAAATCGCTCGAAGTGCGCGGCGATGACAGCAACGGTTGGGCCCTGGCATGGCGTATTAACTTTTGGGCGCGCCTCGGCGACGGTGATCGCGCATTCAAGCTGCTCAAGACGCTGTTGCGCCCGGCAGGCGGGCGCAGCGGCTCCCTGCCCAACCTGTTTGACTCCTGTCCGCCGTTTCAGATTGACGGCAATTTCGGCGGTTGTGCCGGTATTGCTGAAATGCTTTTGCAATCGCACGCCGGCGAAATCGAACTTCTGCCCGCCCTGCCCAAGGCGTGGCCCGAAGGCAAAGTCAGCGGCTTGCGCGCCCGCGGCAATTTCACCGTGGACATTGAGTGGAAAAACGGCAAGGTCACGAAATACAGGATCGCGTCGAAGGAAAGAAAAACAGTCAAGGTGCGCGTCAACGGTGAAGTCAAAACGGTAAATGCGGAATTGCCCAAATGACTCAAGTGAGCAAACATACCCGCAATTAGATGACGCATAAGATGATGAAAGCATATCAAACACGGATTATTGCCGCGCTGCTGCTGGCCACACTTCCCGTAAGCGCAGATGAACTGGAAGCCGGCTTCCGGAATCCTCCGGAAACAACCAAGCCGTATTGCTATTGGTACTGGTTGAATGGCGATATCACAAAGGACGGTATCACCAAAGACCTTGAGGCGATGGCCAGAGCTGGAATCAAGCAGGCCATGCTCGGAAATATTGAAGGCGGCGGACCAGTCAAAATGTTATCGCCGGAATGGTACGCGCTGACGCGCCATGCCTTCAAGGAAGCGGCGCACCTTGGAGTAGGGATCATGATGTTCAACGCGCCGGGCTGGAGCCAGAGTGGCGGCCCCTGGATCAAACCCGAACAATCCATGCGGCGCATATTATGGAACGAGGTACAAACAAAAGGCGGGATGTTTTCCGGGAAAGTGCGCCCTGAGATACAGCCGCTTGTCCAGGATGTGGCGGTGCTTGCCGTCCCCCGCAAAGAAGCGGTTTCAATCCACGGTTTATCGCAACAGGGGGACAATGGATTGTCGCTGGCCTCTTCCTCATGGATATGGCATCCGGACGAGAATGGCGCCACGAAAGCGGCAGCCGGCACGAAGTATTTCAGGCGTGTCATTCAAGTTGACGGCGCCGCGCCAATTGCAGCCAGCATGCTGGTATCGGCCGACAATTCTTATGTCCTGTGGATCAACGGCAAAAAGGTGCAGGAAGGTTCCAACTGGCAAACTCCAGACCAGTTCACAATCACGGAATACCTGAAACAAGGCGACAATGTCATTGCATTGTCCGTGAACAACAGCGAGGCCAGTCCAGCCGGTTTGATTGCGGCAGTGCATATTCGTCATGCCAATGGCAAGACGCAAAGCATTAGCACCGACAGCTCATGGCTGGCCGGCAATCAGGAGGTCGCTGGCTGGCGGGATTCCGCAAAGACACCCGAAGGCTGGAAGGCCGCGCGTGTCCTTGGGCCTGCTTCGATGGCGCCGTGGCGTCTTTCCACGCCGGCCAAGAGCAAATCCATCCGGTTCCGGTACACAGAGCCGTTCAAGGCGCGCGCACTGGTGGTGAAGGGAGACATCGCCGCAAAATTATATGCAATAAAGGGCGGCAACAGGGAATTGGTGGCTGAAGTGCGCTCGGCAGGCAGCAACAAGGACACAGATTTTCTCCCTGACGGCCCGCGCGTGTTCAGCTTCAAGGAGGCGATGGCACAGGAATTCGTTCTGGAGCCGTGCAATCTGCCGGCTGACGCAGTGACCTTGACCTCGGAGCCGATGGTCGCGCAGGTCATCGAGAAACAGATGGGGCGCATGCATCCAACTCCAAGCCCGACATGGGATTCCTACAGATTCAGGGATACTGTCGAGCCGGATGATGCCTCGATCATTGTAAAGCAGGCGGATATCATCAATCTCACGGAGAAACTATCGGCGGATGGCACGCTTTCCTGTGAACTTCCAGCCGGCAACTGGACGATCATTTACTTCGGCATGGTTACCACCGGCAAACAGAACAGACCCGCCCCGCCGGAGGCGACCGGACTTGAAGTGGACAAGATGAGCAAGGCGCACATTGCATATCACTTCGATTCCATGTTCGGGAAATTGTTGAAGGAAATTACCCCGGAAGAGAAAAGTGCGTGGAAAGGGGTGACAATTGACAGTTATGAAGTGGGCGCGCAGAACTGGACGGATGGCTTCGACAGGGAGTTCAAAAAACGCGCCGGATACGATCCGATCAAGATGCTGCCGGTGATGACCGGCAGGGTGATTGAAAGCGCCAGAGCCTCGGATCAATTCCTCTGGGATTTGCGCCGGATCGTGGCCGACATGATTGCCGAAAACTATGTCGGCGGCTTGACCGAGGCGGCTCACAAGCACGGGCTGACCACCTGGTGCGAGAATTACGGGCATTGGGGTTTCCCTGGAGATTTCACAATCTATGGCAGGTATTCCGACGAGATTGGTGGTGAGTTCTGGAGTAACAATCAACTTGGCACGATTGAGTGCCGGGCGGCAAGCTCCACCGCGCACATTTACGGCCGGCGCAGAGTTTATGCCGAAGCATTTACCAGCAGTCTGGACCTCAAACACCATCCTTATCTGCTGAAGCGGCGCGGCGAGGAGCTGTTTTGCGAAGGAATCAACCATTTCGTCTTCCATGTGGTTGCTCATCAGCCGAGGGATGGCGTGCCGGGCAAAAATCCGTGGTTCGGCACGGCATTTCACCGAAACAACCCGTGGTTCAATGAGTGCCGCAACTGGGTGCGTTATCTGCAGCGAATTCACTTCATGCTGCAGCAGGGGAATCCGGTCGCAAACGTGGCGGTGTATATCGGCGATTTCGCGCCACAGATGACCGGGCCTGCGAATCCCGTGCCCGCCGGCTATGACTATGACTATATCGGATCGGATGCGATCGTGAGCAATCTCGACGTGGTGAACGGGAAGTGGGTGGTTTACGATGAGAAAAATAGAAAGCAAATCGCCGCAAGTTACGAACTGATGGCCATGCCCGAATCCGGTTACATCCGGCCGCATGTGCTGAAGCGCATACAAGAACTCGAAAAAGCCGGCGGCAAGATCATCCATGCGGCGCCGGTTCCAATTGAGTCACTGCAGCAATTTGGCGTCGCGCCATTAGTCTCGGAGGCAACTTGCGGGCTGCGTTGGAAGGCGCGCCAGCTTGATGACGGCATGCTTTTCTTTCTCTCCAACTTCAAGGCGACGGGCACATTCGAGGCCAACTTGAGGGTAACCGGCAAGGCGCCGGAATTATTCGACCCGGTTACCGGTCAGATCAGCAAGATGGCCCGCTACAAGAGCGGGAAAGACACAACGCGCATTTGCATACATGTCAACGACCCGGCCGACTCATTCTTCGTCGTATTCCGCCAACAGCAGCAGACACCCTCGGTAGTCAAAGTTCAGGCTGGAGGAAAAGATGCAGGCCCCGGCGATCTGGCGCTTTTCTACGATGACAACAACAGGTTGAAGGCTGAATCTGCCAGAAAAGGCGACTACACTCTTACCATGAGCGATGGGACTGAGAAGACCGTGCGCATAGGCAGGGATTCGGAAACATTGCCCCTCAATGGCACATGGACGACGACGAACAAAGACGAGAAAGGGTTCTCGGTTTTTATGAAGACCACATTCTCCGTGCCGGCAGATTTTGGAAAGGGCCAAAAGATTGTGCTGGATTTAGGCAAGGTGGAGGTGATGGCGAAGGTGACGTTGAACGGCAGGGAGTTCGATACTCTCTGGATGCCGCCATTCGCAGTTGATGTAACAGAGGCGCTCAAGCGCGGTGACAACCAGCTCGAAGTCCTTGTAACTTCGACTTCACAGGGCAGGCCGAAACTTGAGGGCGCGAAGTTAAGAACTGTGACGGTTGAGAATGTCATGCCATGAATCATGTTGAAAGATTTCGTGCTGTGATGGATTTCCAGCCGGTTGACCGGCTGCCACGCTGGGAGTGGGCCATGTGGTGGGACAAGACGATTGACCGCTGGCACACCGAAGGGCTGCCCGCCGAACTGACCGGCGTCTTTGAAATCCACGACTATTTCAAGCTCGACCCGTACAAACAATATTGGTTCAGCACAACAAAGGCGACAATCGAGGCTGAACAGCACCACGTCGAAGGCATCGTCTCCAACATGGACGACTACCTGGCGCATCGCCCGCATCTGTTTCCCGACCACAGCAAGGCGATTCTGGAGATGAAACCGTGGCTCGAGCGGCAGCAAAAGGGCGAAGCCGTCATCTGGATTACGCTCGAAGGTTTCTTTTGGTTCCCGCGCACGCTGATGGGCTTTACCAAACTAATGTTTGCATTCCATGATCAGCCTGAATTGTTGCACAGGATCAACCGGGATTTATTGGATTTCAACCTCGCCATCCTGGACCAAATTGAAAAGATCGGCCGCCCAACATTCATGACAATCGCCGAGGACATGTCATACAACCACGGCCCCATGATCAGCCGGGAGATGATGGACGAATTCATGACACCCTACTACGCGAAGCTGCTCGCGCGGGCAAAGGAGATGAACATGCTGGTCCTGGTGGACACGGATGGCGATGTGACGAATCTTGTTCCCTGGCTGATTGACAATGGTGTGGATGGTGTGCTGCCGCTGGAGAGACAGGCCGGCGTTGACGGAATGGCCTTGCGTACCCGATTTCCAAAACTGAGAATGGTCGGCCATTACAACAAAATGGTCATGCCGAACGGTGAACAGGCCATGCGGGCGGAATTCGAGCGGCTTCTGCCGCTGATGAAGTCGGGCGGATTCATCCCCAGCGTTGACCACCAGACACCACCCGGTGTCTCGTTGGAGAACTACCGCCTCTACCTGCGGCTGTTGCATGAATATACCCGCTGATATTCCATGCTCACGAAAATCATCAGATGAACCCAAAGAGAGAAATTACCATGTTTAAGAAAATACTCGCGGCTCTCTTGCTGGCGGCGCCGGTTGCGCTGCCGGCGGCGGAAGGAAATCCGCTCAAGCCCAACATACTTGTCATACTCGCCGACGACCTCGGCTACGGGGACGTGCACTGCTACAACCCGCAACGTGGCAAGATTCCCACACCAAATCTCGACAAGCTCGCCTCGCAAGGCATGCGCTTTACCGACGCACATTCGTCTTCAGCCGTATGCTCGCCATCGCGCTATGCGCTGTTGACCGGGCGTTACCACTGGCGCACGCGTTTGCAGCACGGCATCGTGGATGTCTTTGGCGAACCACTTATTGCGCCGGATCGCATGACCATCGGCACGCTGGCAAAACAACAGGGCTATCGCACGGCGATTATCGGCAAATGGCATCTTGGCTGGGACTGGCCTGTTACAAAGGAACAGCGCGCACTGCTCAAGGCGCCAAAGAAACCCGGCAAAGACGACGAAGCAAAACCGGATGGCGGCTCAGTTGTTCCAACCGCAGAACAGCTTGCAGCATGGCGTGATATTTTCTCGAAACCCATCGCCGGCGGGCCGACAACGCGCGGCTTCGATACCTACTTCGGCACCGACGTGCCAAACTGGCCGCCGTATTGCTTTATTGAAAACGATCGAACAATCGGCATTCCGAGCGAGTTTCTGCCCGCGGCCAGCCTGGCGCGGAATCTCGCCAGCATGCAGGGGCCGGCACTGAAGGGGTGGAAACTCGAAAACATCCTGCCCACGCTTGGCGAGCGCGCCGCGGCGTTCATCGCCGATGCAGCCAGGAAACCGGAGCCGTTTCTGCTTTACCTGCCGCTTACCTCTCCGCACACGCCTCTGGCCGTGATTGATGAGTGGAAAAACAAAAGCGGTCTCAACACCTATGCCGACTTTGTGATGCAGACCGACGCGACCATTGGCCGCGTGCTCGAAGCTCTGGAGAAGAGCGGCGCGGCGGACAAGACGCTTGTCATCTTCACTTCCGACAACGGCTGCGCCCCCTACATCGGCGTCAAGGAGCTGGAGCAAATGGGGCATTACCCAAGCGGGCCGTTGCGCGGCTACAAGGCGGACGCGTGGGAAGGCGGGCATCGCATGCCGTTCATCGTGCGCTGGCCCGGCGTAGTGAAACCCGGCAGTGTATGCCATCGGCTTGTGCATCATGCCGATTTGCTCCGAACTTTCGCCGATATCATGGGAACAAAGTTGCCCGACAACGCGGGCGAAGACAGTTTCAGCATGCTGCCACTGCTCCGCGGCGAGGACCAGCCGATTCGCCAAAACGCAGTAAGCGCTTCCAGCGGGGGAATTCCCGCCCTGCGGCTGGGCAACTGGAAATACATCCCCGCACCAGGCTCCGGCGGCTGGGGCACAGGCGGCGACCAGTCGCAGCCAGTCCAACTCTACAATCTCGCAGATGACCTCGGTGAAACTAAAAACCTCGCCTCCGCCGAGCCTGCCAGAGTGGCGGAGATGAAAGCGCTGCTGGAAAAAATCATCACCGACGGCAGGAGCACGCCCGGCGCGCCACAAACGAACGATGTCAACGTCGTGCGTTACCCCCGCGTGGCCGGACAAAAAAAACACAAGAACGCCAGCCAAATAATCCGGCATACAACGGAATCTCAATTACAGGAATTATGAAAAGCCCCGGCTCTGTGTCGGTTGTTCTCAGCCTGCTTGCCTTGCTACAATCGGCGGTGACAGGCAATCCCGGAACAACCGGCGACATCATTGACATCGGCAAATCGGATGAGCTTGTGGCCCAGACCCACAAGAACTCGCTCAGGTTGCGCGAAGAATCGTTGCGCAAGACCATCGCCAAAGATACCGCCTGGCCACAAGGCGTCTGGGGCGACAACCTCTGGACACTTTCTGCCCTTTATCTGAATGAAAAAGTGGATGAGGCCAACGCGCGTCTGCTCCGGCGGGCGAAAGAATACATTGCCACAAACCCCGCCACGTCGCAGCGCACATCGCCAGAGGCGCAGGGGAATTTGCCGTGGACATTCTTTTCCCTAACCGATTATGTGCGGACACTCTGCCTCTTCCACTCGAAAAGCCGGTTTTTCCCGGGGCGATTGAAACCGGAAACCGAGGCGGCGATGAAGGAGGCGCTCTGGCTTTGGGTACGTGGCGAAAGCCGTATCGCTGATACCGGCACAAACAACCTTTTCCTGCTGCTCGGCACGGAGAACCACGACCTGAACCGGCGGCCCAACTACTATCTAATCACCGCCCTTTTGAAAGATGATCCATCTTACCGCGACCGGAAGCTCGCGGACGGCCACACCGTTGCGGAACATGCCGATGCCTATACGGCCTTTTATCGCGAATGGCCGCGTAAACGGGCCGCATCCGGGCTGTGGGTCGAGGTGGGGTCAAATACATATCAAAAATACTCCTGGCCGGCGTTGTTCAACCTCCATGAACTCTCTCCTGATCCGGTCATTCGGAAACGATTCGGGCTGCTGCTCGATCTTGCGTTTGTCGAAGAAGAGCAGATTTCCGTGCAAGGCCGCCGCGGCGGCGGGCGAAGTCGTGCTTATGCTGAACCGAACCCCTTCGACTCCTACAAGAATCTGCTCTTTGCTCCGGAAGGACGGCCCGCTGGCTCCAGCCACTCCCGTGTCATCGAAACCAGCCGCTACCAACTCCCGCCTGAGGCGATTCTCCTGCGCAAGCGGACCTTTCCGGCGGCGGAGCCATTCGTCATCCGCAACCGTGTCCTTGGGGAACTTGAAACAGCCGAATCTGAAGCGGGCCAGCGGCTCTCGCCCGATTCCGCATTGGTCAACTACGCCTACCGCACACCTCATTACCTCCTCGGCAGCACGCTCCAGAATCCGGCCCTCAACATGCCCGACCCGAAAACTGGCGCGCCCACCCTCAAGTATTCGGGCATCTCACGCCAGAACCGTTCGTGCGGGATGCTCTTCGATGATCCATCGAGTCCAGAAATCTGCGCCGTGTCTGCAGTGATTGAGCACGGGAGCGGCGGCCGCCCTCAACACTCGTTCTGGAGTGTGCAGCACGAAAATGTCCTCATCCTCCAGCGGATCGCGCCCATGGGCCGAAGCACCCTCGGCTCCTACAGCACAGGCACGGTTGGCATTGGCTTCGCGGGCAAGGCGCTGAAGAAGGTGGAGGAAGACGGCTGGATATTCGCCAGCAACGGCAAGGCTTTTGTCGGGGTAAAGTTCCTCGATGGCGGATATCAATGGGACGCGAAGCAGGCGGTGGCTACATCCGCGAACTTCAAGCAAGCCACCGACAAGTCGCGCATCCTTCTCCACGCTGGCGACATCGCGAGCCACGGATCATTCGACAAATTCAAAGCCGACGTGCTCGCCTGCCGCCTGAACGTAACCCCTGACAAGGTGGATTACCAATTCGGCCCGGGCACCAACCATCTCGAAGTTACGCTCTACGATGCAAAAGCGTTCGACCGCTTTTTATTGCCGCTCATCAACAGCAAGACGGTGGACTTGCGTCCGGCGAAAACCTACCAAAGCCCTTATCTTAATGGAGACTTCGGAAGCGACAAGATTTCCGTAACAGTCGGCCCCATCAAACGGCTCCTGGATTTCGCTGAGTAATGACAATGGAATATTCTGACTCCACAGAGCCGCAATATCAAATAGCGGAATACTTATCATTCGATAAACACGGCCATTGCGTTATATCTGGACAATTTTTTGCTTTATGCTAATCCGGATTCCTCATGCGAATGGCGAGTGTATTGATTGCGGCGTGCCTTGTCGGCAATGCGGCTGCCGCCCAGTGGAACGGTTATGAGCAACTCCAGTTCGAGGTGAATGGGCGACAGTGTCTTCTGGTGCTGCCGAAAACGCCCGCGCCGGGAAAGCCGTGGATTTGGCGGACTGAGTTTTTCGGACACGAACCGCAGGCTGACATTGCGTTGCTCGGTCACGGATTCCATGTCGCCTACATCAACGTGCAGAACCTGTACGGCGCGCCCGTTGCGCTCGATCAGATGGACAGCTTTTACGAACACCTGACGACGAAGTTCGGCTTGTCGCGCAAGACGGTGCTTGAGGGGTTCAGCCGGGGCGGCTTGTTTGCGTTCAACTGGGCGGCGCGCCATCCCGACAGGGTCGCAGCCATTTACGTGGACGCGCCTGTCTGCGATTTCAAGAGCTGGCCCGGCGGCAAGGGCAAAGGAAAAGGCTCGCCGGCGGATTGGAAACGATTGTTGTCAGTCTATGGCCTGACCGAGGAAGAGGCGATGAAATACCCGCTCAATCCGGTGGACAACCTCGCGCCGCTGGCGAAGGCGAAGATTCCTATCCTGAGCGTTTGCGGCGACTCCGACAAAGTTGTGCCAATCGAGGAAAACACGCGGCTTGTCGAGAAACGCTACAAGGAACTCGGCGGTCACATCGAGGTCATCGTCAAGCCGAATTGCGATCATCATCCGCACAGTCTCAAAGACCCGACACCCATTGTGGAGTTCATTCTCCGCTGCACAAAGGAAGCTCAATGACATGAAAAAAATCCTGTTCGCACTGTTGTTGTCGGTTGGCTGCTTTGCCGCCGAAAAACCGAATATCATCATCATTCTTGCCGACGACCTTGGCTATGGTGATCTCGGTTGCTACGGGCATCCGAGCATTCGCACTCCCAATCTCGACCGGATGGCGGCGGAAGGAATTCGATTCACGGATTTCTATGCAACCGCCGAGGTTTGCACGCCAAGCCGGGCGGCGTTGTTGACAGGGCGCTACCCGATTCGCAGTGGAATGTGCAATGACCGCTTTCGTGTGTTGCGTCGCATTGCTCTTGGCGGGCTTCCGGCGGAGGAGATCACGCTGGCCGAAGCCTTGAAAGAACAGGGATACGCCACCGGCATGGTCGGCAAATGGCACCTCGGCAACTACGAGAACGTCATCGCCCATCATCCGATGCGGCACGGCTTCGATTTCTATTTCGGCCTGCCGCACTCCAACGACATGAACCCGACACCGGCTGCGCCGAAGGGCGCGACCGCGCGTCTGGACCAGAATCCCGAATGGTGGGCAGCGCCGCTGTGGCTCGGCGAAAAACGCATCGAGTGCCCCGCCGACCAGACCACCCTGACGCGCCGCTACACGGAGCAGGCGGTAAAATTCATCCATGACAACAAAAGAAAGCCTTTCTTCCTCTACTTTGCCCATACATTTCCGCACGTGCCGCTTTTTGCCTCCCGCAAGGGCAGCCCGCGCGGCCTTTATGGCGACGTGGTCGAGGAACTGGATTGGAGCGTCGGCCAGATTCTCGAAACGTTGCGGCGGGAAAAACTGGAAAAGAAAACGTTCGTATTTTTCACCAGCGACAACGGCCCGTGGCTTACGATGAATCTGGCAGGCGGTTCCGCCGGACTGTTGCGCGACGGCAAGGGCAGCACTTTCGAGGGCGGGATGCGCGTGCCGGGCATCGCATGGTGGCCGGGACACGTGCCCTCCGGAGTGGTCACGCGCGAGCTGGCCTGCACGATGGATTTGTTTGTCACAGCTTTGAAGTTGTCAGGCGCGAAAGTACCGGCCGACCGGGTGATTGATGGCGTTGACATGACGCCGATTCTGACCGGCACGGGTCCAAGCCTTCGGGACGTGTTCTTTTATTATCGGGGGACGCAACTTTTCGCAGCGCGCAAAGGCAGATACAAAGCGCATTTCATCACGCGGTCCAGCTATGGCAAGGATGACACCCAGAAACACGATCCGCCTTTGCTTTTTGATTTGGGGGCTGATCCCTCCGAACAGTACAACGTTGCGGATCAACACCCGGAGGTGATTGCCGATATCGTGAAAGAAGTTGAACGTCATCGGGCCACTGTTCAGCCGGTCAAAAACCAGCTCGAAGAAGCCCTGCCAGCCCAATAACCACCGCAGACATGAATGGCGCGTTGTCTGGCATTGTATCGGAGCACATTGATTTGTTGCGGCGCCTGCCGAAATTGCGATAGAAGACAGGTATATGGCGGGTTTTATGCCTTAAACGGCTACAAAAGAAGAAGGAGAGAAATATGAAGACATGGATTGTTGGATGCTGCGCTCTGATCATGACAGCCGGGGCGCTTCACCAAGCTGAAATCAGCGGCGAAACAACGGCGCCGTCGTTGCCGCTCTGCCTCTGGTATCGTCAGCCTGCTAAAGGCTGGGAGGAGGCATTGCCCATCGGCAACGGATATATGGGCGCGATGGTTTTCGGCGGCGTGCCCGGTGAGCGCATCCAGTTCAACGAACACACTGTCTGGACCGGACAACCTCACTCATACGCGCACAAGGGAGCCGTGAAGGCGTTGCCCGAGATACGGCGACTGCTCCAGGAGATGCGCAAGCTGGAACGCGAAGCCTACCGGCTCGATCCCAAAGGCCAGTCCAAAGATGCCAAAGAAAAACTCAAACAGGCGCGGGATTATCAGAAACAAGCCGAAGACCTCGGCTTGAAGGAGTTCATGAGCGAACCGCTTCGCCAGAAAGCCTACCAACCATGCGGCGATCTCTTGATCGAGTTCGATGACCAGCAATCCGTGGTCAATTACCGCCGCTGGCTCGACTTGGACAGCGCGCTGAGCGTGACCGAATACAAAGCCGGCGGCGTCACCTTCCGGCGCGAGGTGTTCGCCTCCTATCCTGACCGCGCCATATTTGTACGCATCACCGCCGACCAACCCGGCAAACTCGGATGTCTCGTCCGACTCAACAGCCCGCACAAAAACTCCCAAACCACCGCCAGCGGCAACACGCTTACCCTTGCCGGCAGCGTGGAGCCGGACGGTATCCGATTCGAAAGCCGCGCCTCGCTTGAACTGGATGGCGGCACGCTGAGCGTGGACGGCAATGCGCTGCGTGTGAGCGGCGCCAGGGCGCTTGTCATCCGGCTGGTCGCGGCGACGAACTTCAAAAACTACCGGGACATCACGGCGAATCCGACCGAGCGTTGCGCAGCGCTTTTGAAAACCGCCGAAGGCCGTTCCTGGGACGCGGCATGGAAGGCGCATCTGGCGGATTATCAGGCGTTGTTCCGCCGCGTCAGCCTCGATTTGGGCCGCACCCCCGCAGCCGACAAACCGACTGATGAACGCATCAAGGAATTCGCCACCGGCAACGACCCGCACCTCGCCACCTTGGTGTTTCAATTCGGGCGTTATCTCCTCATAGGTTCCAGCCGTCCCGGCGGCCAGCCGGCGAACTTGCAGGGAATCTGGAACGACAAACTCCGTCCGCCGTGGGACAGCAAATACACCTGCAACATCAACACCGAAATGAATTACTGGCCCGCCGAAGTCGCCAACCTCGGCGAATGCCACGAAGCGCTGTTTGCCGCGCTCCAGGACCTCTCCGTCACCGGCGCGGAAGTGGCTCGCGAGCATTACGGCGCCCGTGGCTGGGTTGTCCATCACAACTTCGACCTCTGGCGTGGCGCCGCCCCGATCAACGCCGCCAACCACGGCATCTGGCAAACCGGCGGCGCATGGATGGCAACGCATTTGTGGGAGCATTACCTTTTCACGCAGGACAAGGAGTTCCTCGCGCAACGCGGTTATCCGCTCATGAAAGGCGCTGCGCAATTCTTTGTGGATGCGCTCTATGAAGACCCGCTCACCGGCTGGCTGATCAGCGGCCCGTCCAATTCGCCGGAGCAGGGCGGCCTCGTCATGGGGCCGACCATGGACCACCAAATCATCCGCAGCCTGTTCAAGGCGTGCATCGAAGCCGCCCGCATCCTCGATACCGACAAGGAATTTGCCGCCCGTCTCGCGGCCTTGGTTCCGCGCATTGCGCCCAACCAGATCGGTCAGTACGGCCAGCTCCAGGAATGGACGGAAGACAAGGACGACCCGAAGAACCAACACCGACACGTCAGCCATCTCTGGGGTGTTTATCCAGGGGCCGACATCACGTGGCAGGACAAGAAACTGTTCGACGCGGCGCGGCAGTCGCTGATCTATCGCGGCGATGCCGCAACCGGCTGGAGCATGGGTTGGAAGGTGAACCTGTGGGCGCGTTTCCTCGATGGCGACCATGCGATGGTCATCCTGAAAAACCTGCTCACTCCGATCTGGCTCAAAAAAGGCCACGGCGGCCTTTATCCGAATCTTTTCGATGCCCATCCGCCCTTCCAGATTGACGGCAATTTTGGCGCATGCGCCGGCATAGCCGAAATGCTGCTGCAATCGCACTTGGGCGAAATCCATCTTTTGCCAGCTCTGCCCAAAGACTGGCCGAAGGGCAGCGTCAAAGGCCTGCGCGCCCGCGGTAATTTTACCGTGGACATTGAATGGGAGAACGGCAAAGTCACGAAGTATCGCATCGCCTCCCCGCAACCCCGCGAGGTCAAAGTCCGCGTCAACAACGAAGTGAAAACCGTTATGGCCGGGAAAGAAAGCAAGCAATGAAGAACACTTGATATAGTGCAAAAATCGCTGCTTTGCAGGACGCCGGCATTGTGAAAAACTTTGCGCCATGAAAACATTGCTTACAATCATCCTTTGCGCATGCTGCGGCGTGTCGTTCGCAGCGGTAAACTCTGCAAACATCAAAAACGACACTCCCCCTGGCAAAAGTTACATCTACAAAACCTCCGGCGGAAAGGAACAGAGGTTGGAAATCTATTTCCCGCCGAATCACGACCCAAAGAAGGACAAAGTGCCGGGCCTGATCCTTTTCCACGGCGGAGGCTGGTTGCCTGGAGGGCCGGATTCACTTGCGCAGTTCCGATTTGCCTGCGCTTACTTTGCCTCCCGCGGACTGGTCTGCGCCACCGCGAATTATCGGGGACTCACAAAGGACGAGATCGCAAGGCTGCCCAAGGGCGAGTCAAACAAACGGGTGTGCGTCACCGATGCAAAAAGCGCCATCCGCTGGTTCAAGCAACACGCGGACGAATTCGGGATCGATCCGAAGCGCATAATCACCGGCGGCGGCAGCGCCGGAGGACACATCAGCGCTTTGGCCACGATGAATCCCGGCCTGAACGACCCGGCCGATCCGAAAGACATCGAAACCAGCGTCGTTGCCTATCTCTGGTTCAACCCCGCCTTTTCGCCTGATGACGCCAAGGACCACGAGATAGATATCCTCCATCATCTCAAGGCGGAGCTGCCGCCTGCAATCGTCTTCTTCGGCGACATGGACAAGTGGAAAAAGGGCTGGGACACCGCCTACGCCAAGTGGCAATCACTTGGCACCAAATCCATTGAACTCTGGATCGCTCCCGGGCAGGGCCATGGTTTCTTCAACAAAGAACCATGGCACACCGTCACAATCATCGCCGCTGACCGTTTTCTGACCAAGCACGGCTTTCTAAAGGGCGAGCCGACGCTCCAGGCTCAGGCCACGGGCGAAAAACTCGTTCCCGCCTCAAAAGCTGAATGAACACAATGAAAACATTGAAACAATGTCTCACCGCCCTGCTGCTGGCGTCACTGGCGGGAAATGCGCAAGTGCAGGGAGGCGTGTTCAACGTCCGTGACTACGGCGCTGCAGGAGACGACAAAACCGATAACACGGCGGCATTCTCCAAATGCCTGAGCGCTCTCATCACCGCTGGCGGAGGACGAATGTTTTTGCCGGACGGCGTGTATCGCGGACGGATAATTATACCTCCAGTTTCAAAACCAGTGCCGAGCTGGATTACCGTCGAAATTGTGGGCGAAAGCGAACCAACACCTGTTTTTGGGACGATTGGCTCGTTCCCGATGCAAAACAAAGGCGCCATCGTCAAGTGCCTGGATGAATCGGGTGCGGCTGTCATCTCGGCCGCCAGATCGCCCAACTCTCTCTATGGCGGATTTTCCGCCGTGTACGTGATCATCCGCAACCTTGAGGTGCGTACATACGACAATCCCGGGATTGGCGGTATTGACCTGAACTATGCCCTGCAATGCAGGCTGGAAAATGTATTTGTGAACACCGGCATCTACAATGTTCAGGCGTCTAAACCAACTCACGGCACAATCGGCATTATCACCCCGGCGTGCAATAACGCCGCCTTGACCATCCTTCGGAACGTGGTTGTTACCGGCTATCATACCGGCATACTTGTCAACGAACACACGGACGGGGACAACATCAACCTGGCCTCGAACATCAACGGCCTGGAATTCGCCTTTGCGCATCATGCCTCGCGCTTTGGCCGCGTTGGGGCGCAGCGCTGCACCCGCTCCATCGCTGTGACGGGCAAACACGGTTTTTCAATCGAACAACTGGACATTGAAATTGCCGGTCCGGGACAGACGACCAGCAACAACGCATGGCAGGCCACGGAATATAACATTTACGACCCCAAAAACCTCGGCGTTGCCGACATCAAATACTGGGTAGTTGAAGGTAACGTGGGCGCCACTGAGAAATTTACATGCAACGGCGGCTCAGGCATCCGCGCCCGACGGCTCGGCTCCACCCAATGATTGAAAGTTTTCGCGCTTCGTCGCAGCACGCCGATGAAGGAGTGTGCGGTAACTACCAGGCCCGACGGTTGTCCCAGCCGATTTGCAGGCTTGTCCTCACCCAATAAACACGACCGTTTTCTTTCGCGCGGCGAAGTTCGGCAGGCGTAATGCTCCGCTTGAAATGAAACTGTTTTGCGGGCGGGAATATTTTGGACTACAGCCTTGAAAATGCCTGCCTTCACAGGCAACATCATCCCTGAGTCTGAATCACATGAAACAGCACTTTATAAAACGACATCTTCACAAGCCCTTGTTTCTCGCTGCCTCGGCGCTCACGCTGCTGGCGGCGGAAGTTGCCGCGCAATATGCCGGCTGGAAACACTCGGGCTCAATGTTCATCCTCACCACGCCTGAAGGAGCAAATCTGCCGGCATCGGCGGCGGAGAAGGATTTCCCGCTGCTGGTGCGGCTGCACAAGGATTTCTTCGACTTCAGCCAGGCGAAACCGGATGGGGCTGATGTGCGCTTCTCCACCAGAGCCGGCGAACGGCTGGCTTATCAAATCGAGGAGTGGGATGCAGCCCGGGGTGTCGCAAGTATCTGGGTGCGTATCCCCGTAATCAAAGGCAACGAAAGGCAGGAGATAAAATTGTATTGGGGCAAAGACGACGCCAAAAGCGAGTCCAATGGCGCTGCGGTATTCAACGAGTCCAATGGCTACCTCAGCGTGTGGCATCTGGGCGAAATGGTAAAAGACGAGGTGGGATCGCTGGAATCCAAAGATGTAAATACGACTGTTACGGAAGGCGTGATTGGGAAGGCACGGCACCTCGCCGGCAAACAGGGAATTTTTTGCGGTGACAAAATTACCAACTACCCCTCAGGTTCAAGTCCGCACAGCACGGAGGCGTGGTTCCGCGCTGAAAAGGTCAACGGGACTGTCATCGCGTGGGGCAACGAACATGGGCAGGGCAAAGTGGTGATGAACTTGCATAGCCCGCCGCATATAAGGATGGATTGCTATTTTTCCGGCGCGGATGTTTCGACAACAAACCGGCTGCCGATGAATGAGTGGGTTCATGTCATGCACACGTATAAAAATGGGGACTCCCGGTTGTACGTGAACGGCCTGCTCGCCGGCGTCTCCACCAGACAGGGCGCGCCGCTGGCCATCAAGACGCCGGCGCGGCTGTGGATCGGCGGCTGGTATCACAACTACAATTTCATCGGCGATATTGACGAGGTGCGCGTCTCCAAAGTAACGCGCTCGGCAGACTGGGCGCGGTTGCAGTACGAAAACCAAAAGCCGCAGCAGACGCTGGTCGGGCTGGTGGTGCAGCCGGGCAATACTTTTGCAGTGTCGCAGGAGAAAATCAGCGTGCCGGAGGGACAGAATGTTACTGTGACAGCTCAGGCGGGCGGCGCGCAAAAGATTTACTGGGTGCTAAAACGCGGTGGACAGGAACAAGTCGTGGCGACAGACCGGCTTTCGTTCAGATTCGATGCCGGACGGGTGAGCGGCGATGCCACAGCGACACTCCAGTTCAAGGCGGTTTATCCCGACACCGTAAAGAGCAAAGATATCGTCATAACCATCAGGGAGGCCATCCCCGATCCGGTCTTTACACTCATAGCGCCGCAAGATTGGGATGGTCGCCGGACGATAGAAGTGGTGCCCCGGATAAGCAACCTCAAGGCCATGCAGGCGAAGGGCGCAGGCGAGTTGAAAACGGAGTGGAGCGCCGGCCCCTTTGCAGTCATCAAGGAGGTGGCGCCGGGGAAACTCATCCTCAAGCGCGCACAGAACAGCGGTAAACTTGCGGTTACGGCAACAATAAGCAACGGCGGCGCCCCAGTCTCCCAAACAACAGTCATCACAGTCCGCGAGCCGAAATACGATCCCTGGGTGGAGCGGACGCCCGACCCGGACGAAAAACCGGAGGACGGCCAGTTCTACGCCCGCGACGACAAAAACGAAGGCACCCTTTATTACAATGGCAAGCTCGAAGAGGCCGCTGACGCGGTCTTTCTCAAGATTTATGCCGATGACAAACTCATCAAGACCGAGCGCGTCAAACCCGGCGCGGACAAACGGTACGCTTTTACAGTTAAACTCAAGCCGGGACTGATCAAATACAAAGTGGAGTTCGGCACCATAACCGGCGGACAGGAGAAAGTCAGGCACACCGTCACCAACATTGTCTGCGGCGACGCCTATCTGATCAATGGCCAGTCAAATGCGCTGGCAACGGACACCGGCGAAAAAGCACCCGCGGAAACCAACGACTGGATTCGCAGTTATGGCAAACCGGACGGCCATGCGCCCAACCAGCACGTCAACCTCTGGTGCAACCCGGTTTGGAAAGCCCAGAAGGGAGAGAAGGCGGAGCTGGGCTACTGGGGAATGGAACTCGCAAAGCATTTGGTCGAAAGCCAGAAGATTCCAATCTGCATAATCAACGGCGCTGTTGGTGGCACTCGCATTGATCAGCACCAACGAAATCCGGAAAACCCCGAAGACCTCAACACAATTTACGGCAGGCTGTTGTGGCGCGTGCGGCATGCGAAACTGACTCACGGAATCCGCGCAATGATCTGGCATCAAGGGGAGAATGATCAAGGCGCCGATGGCCCGACCGGCAAGTACGGCTGGGAAACGTACCAACAATATTTTATCGAGCTGTCAGCCGGCTGGAAATCGGATTATCCGAACATCCGTCATTATTACATATTCCAAATCTGGCCGAAGGCATGCGCGATGGGCGTCAACGGCTCCGACAACATGCTGCGCGAAGTACAGCGCACACTGCCATCGCTCTACTCAAATATGAGCATCATGTCCACGGTTGGCATCAAGCCGCCCGGCGGCTGCCATTATCCGTTGACTGGCTGGGCGGAGTTTGCACGCTTGCTCCAGCCACTCATTGAGCGCGATTTTTACGGAAAAACTTTCGCCCAAAGCATCACCCCGCCAAATCTCATAAAGGCCAGTTACGCTGCCAACACAAGAGACGCCATCGCTCTTGAATTCGACCAGCCTGTTGTGTGGACCGATGCCCTCGCCAGCCAGTTCTATCTTGATGGAGAATCGGGCAAAGTAATCTCCGGTTCTGTAAACGGAAATGTGTTGATCCTGAAACTTGCTGCTCCCGTAACAGCCCAACGCATTACATATCTCGACAGCAAATCGTGGAGTCCCAACAACCTTCTTTACGGCGTCAACGGAATTGCCGCGCTGACTTTCTGCAATGTTCCAATAGCCCCAAAATGAAACCACGCATCAACAAATTCGCATTGCTTCTCATGACGCTGTTCGCCGCCACGGCGATCAACGCCGCCGAAAAGCCAAACATTGTGGTAATACTTGCCGACGATCAGGGCTGGGGCGACCTCGGCATTAACGGCAATCGCAATTTGTCCACGCCGAACATTGACTCGCTGGCGCGCGACGGAGTGATGTTTGAGCGTTTTTACGTTTGCCCGCTCTGTTCTCCAACACGCGCGGAGTTCCTCACGGGCCGTTACCATGCCCGCGTCGGAGTCAGCGGTGTTTCCACAGGGCAGGAACGTCTCGACCTCGGCGTGAAAACCATTGCTGACTTTTTCAAAGCCGCCGGCTACGCCACCGGGGCATTCGGCAAATGGCACAACGGCAGTCAATGGCCATACCATCCCAACGCGCGCGGTTTTGATGAATTTTACGGGTTCACCTCCGGCCACTGGGGCGAATACTTCAACCCGCCGCTGGAACACAACGGACGATGGATTCGCGGCAAAGGATATATCGCCGACGATTTTACCGATCATGCGCTTGAGTTCATCGAGCGGAACCAAAAGCGCCCGTTCTTATGTTATCTGGCTTTCAATACTCCACACTCGCCGTTCTGTGTTCCGGATGAATACTGGAACCGTTTCAAAAACAAACCCATTGTCATGCGCGGCAAGGATGGCGATGCGGAGGATTTGCCCGTCACCCGTTGCGCGCTGGCGATGTGCGAAAACATTGATTGGAACGTCGGGCGCGTTCTGAAAAAGCTCGACGAACTGAAGCTCGCCAACAACACGGTGGTCGTTTATTTTTCGGATAACGGCCCCAACAGTTGGCGCTGGAACGGCGGCATGAAAGGGCGCAAAGGCTCCACCGACGAAGGCGGGGTGCGCGCACCGTTTTTCATTCGCTGGCCTGAGCGACTGCCGCGCGGCAAAGTAGCGCCGGAGATTGCCGGCGCGATTGACATCCTGCCAACGCTTGCAAGTCTGGCAGGTGTGCCGCTCACCGAAGTCGAGCGGCTGGATGGCCGCGATTTGTCCCCGTTGTTGTTCGGCACGGCGCGTAACTGGCCCGAACGGGTTATTTTCAATCAGTGGGGCAGGAACATCAGCGCGCGCACGCAACGTTATCGTCTCGACGCAAAAGGCGCGCTTTTTGACATGGATAACGACCCCGGTCAAAAAACCCCGATTAACAACACCGAGATTACAGCACGACTTGCAAAAGCGGTGGCGGAATTTCGCGCCAGCCTGCCTCAGCCGCAAGAAGACCGTCCATTTACCGTGGGATATCCCGAGTTTCCGATGACACCGTTGCCGGCGCGCGACGGTGTGCCGCACGGCAACGCCCAACGCAGCGCTACTGCGCCCAACTGCTCGTATTTCACCCACTGGACAAGCACGGAAGACTCAATGACATGGGATATCGCAGTTCACACCTCCGGCGAATATGAAGCGGCGCTCTATTACACCTGCGCCGAAACTGACGCCGGATCCGTCATCGAACTCAGCTCCCGTAACGGTGGCCGGGTCGAAGGCAAAATCACAGAGGCCTGGGACCCGCCGTTGAACACGGGTGAAGATCGCGTGCCCCGCAAAGGCGAATCGTATATGAAAGAATTTCGCGAGCTAAAACTGGGCCGGATTTCGCTTCGCGCGGGACGGGACACATTGACGCTGCGAGCCCTTCGCGTCGCCGGCAAACAAGTGGCAGACGTCCGCCTCATCACACTCACGCTGATCAAACCGGCAGATAAAAAGTAATATATTACCAGAAAATTCATGACTTGCTGAAGTTCCAAGGATTAAGGAAGAGGAAAACATTGATCCTTTGCCCTTGCCACAGGGATGAAAAGCACTAAACCCGAAAAACTAAGTTAAAAAAACCCCTTTTCCAATCTGCAATCTCAAATCTCAAATCTCAAATCTCAAATCTGAAATCAAGCGAAGCGTGGAAGCCGTCCCTCTATCCACATAGAGGCCGCCGTGAGGCGGCAGAAATCATAATGGCATAATTAGCGTTTATTCGCGCAATTCGCGGTTAAAAAAGAAAATCGGAAACCACGAATGCACGCTAATGGACGCGAATTTATGTAAAGAATGTATCTTCGTAGCTGCCGCCGTAAGGCGGCAGACCTATCCGCCAACTTACGTTGGCGGCTACGGGTTATGTCCAAACTCGTAGCAACCGGCGTAAGCCGGTTGATTTTTTCCCCGTTTACAATGAGGACACAAAAGCGTGCAATCCCTACGGGGCTGGAAAATTTTCTTTGGACTTTGATTCTATAAGCATGCCATCCCTACGGAAAAACAGAACGGCGGCCATTTCTGACCGCCGTATCTTCGTAGCTGCCGCCGTAAGGCGGCAGATTTGTCCGCCATCTTACGATGGCGGCTACAGGTGTTCTCGTGTGAGGCGGGCTGGAACGGCGCAAGTTGTTACTGGAAGCAATCTTGCACTGGCCAAAACCAACTGCGGAGAATTTGGATTCCGACAACCTAAACTGGAGTCTTTCAAAATGAGTCCCTCCACTCCAACCAGGATAAAAACCACTTCAACTTAGTTTTTCGGGTTAAAACTGAGTTCGTGAGAAAATTGAGGGCTAACTAGGGCGATGTTGGTGATTTTTAACTGTTGTATCCAGCCTTGAAAATGGCTGTTGTTTCGGGCAGCGTTCCATCTAATCTGAATCTCATGAATGGTTGCAACCGAGGAACTTACATCAAGGCCGGGGTCGGTGTCGGCCCAAGCGAAACCATTGGTTGGTACGTACCTGAGATAGGTTTGAAGCAGATGCTCGCCTGCACGGCTGTGCACTTCGACGCCGGTTACAAGCTCAACGGAGGGGCATTGGTGATAAATTGCCGGGAAGTCTCACCTGGGCCGCAACTGGAGACTGCTGGGCGAATCAACCAAAAACAAACCCGTCCACAGGATATGCCATGTCCGCTGGCGGACTTGCCGGAAGATGACCGCGCTTTAATCCGGTCCATGCTTCCCGAGCTGTAAACTTGAACAGGCCGATATGCGGACACACAACACAATGATAACTACAAAGCCATGAAACAAAATCAACCTGCAGAATGTTCACGAGCGAGTTGGTGGTGCGCCCTGATATTCATGGCAATGGCAGCGTTAATCCGGCCAGCACAGGCAGCCTTTCCTGCAACGGAATCCAGCGACCGATTGCTCGATCAAATTGAGCCGCGCATCAAGGCCATTTACGAAAGGAATGAATTTGCCATGCGCTCGTTCATGTGCGCATGTTGATCGCACGTTATCTGGTTGAACACCTGCCCGCAGGGCCGCGTTAAATGAACCATGTAGCCAAACCAACTTTCCAGCCATCCGGTCATGCTTCCTATGCCTTAAACTACTTTAAGCCAGCTCAAACTATGAAAACATGCACATCTCTCACCCTTGCCCTGTTATCCCTGCTGCTTGCTCTGTCATCCACGAGCACATCGGGGCAAACACCCACCCGAACCGTCGAAGCCGCAGTCAAACCCGGGGGCAAATGGGTGGCCTATCCAACGCGAACGCTTGCTGACGTGCAGGGCGCAGCAGCGCTCAAACCCGATACCGGCCTCAGCCGCTACGGCGGCTTAACCTCGCGCAAAGAAAATGCGACTGGTTTCTTCCACACGGCAAAGCTCGGTGGGCGCTGGTGGCTGGTGGACCCGGAAGGCTGCCTGTTTCTTCACATCGGCATCACATCCGTCAGCATGCTTCGAACGCCCGGCGCCATGACAGCCTGGAAGGATAAGTTCGGCAGTGAAACGAACTGGGCGGCGCAAACCACCGCTCTGCTGCGGGAGCACGGCTTCAACGGGCTTGGCGCGTGGTCTGACACTGAACGCCTGCGTGTTGCAAATCCGCCGCTCGTTTACACACGCATCTGGAATTTCATGTCGAACTACGGCAGGAAACGCGGCGGCACCTTTCAGCAACCCGGCCATACCGGCTATCCAGGAGACTGTACCTTTGTTTTCGATCCGGACTTCGAGAAGTTCTGCGATGAGCACGCGCGGCAGTTGGCAGCAGACAAAAACGACCCCTGGCTGCTTGGACATTTTTCAGACAACGAACTGCCGTGGCGCTACGGTGCGCTCACAAATTACCTCGCGCTGCCTGCAACCGATCCCGGACATCAGGCTGCACTGACCTGGCTGCGCACCCGCCGCGGCGCGAACGCCACCGCGCGCGATATCAAGCCCGAAGACTTCCCAGCCTTCCTGGAATACATGGTTGACCGTTACTTCCGCATTGTCTCGCGCGCAATCAAGCGGCACGACCCAAACCATCTCTACCTCGGAGCCCGTTTTCATGGCAGCGACCTGCGTTACCCTGAGATTTTCCGCGCCGCCGGCCCGCACCTGGACGTGGTCTCGGTCAATTACTACCGTGCATGGACGCCGGACCCGGCAAGGTTGGCTATGTGGGAGCACGAATCCGGCAAGCCGGTGATTATCACCGAATGGTATGCCAAGGGCGCTGATTCCGGTCTTGCCAACACCAGTGGCGCGGGATGGCTCGTCAAGACGCAGCGCGACCGCGGCCTGTTCTACGAAAACTTCACGCTTGGTCTGTTGCAATCCAAAGTCTGTGTCGGCTGGCATTGGTTCAAATACATTGACAACGATCCAGCAGATACCCGGGCCGACCCCTCGAACCGCGACTCCAACAAGGGCATCCTGAGCAACCGCTATGAATCCTACACCCCATTGCTCGACTCAATGAAACGCATCAACCAGCGGGCTTACGGACTCATGCAATGCTTCGACAAACTTTGACCTGTAACACCAACGGCCGTCGTGCTAAACAAGCAACGATGACCACGCCAACTGCGATAAATACAGCTCCACGGCGCGCAATCTCCGTGGCCGTTGCCGCTCTGGCGCCTTCGCCAAAACCAAAGCTGACCTCACAAGCCAGCTCACCAATTATCTCAAACAAACGGGCGACCCACGCGTGGTGGGCAATGGTGACATCTGGGAAACCTATCCGCGCTACAGCCCCATTCGGAAGTACCCGCCGCCGGAGACTCAACCGTGAAACGCCATCCATCTTTTCGGCGGAGCATAAGCGCAGGGCTAAAACCAGAACGACCCCAAGGACGAGCTTCCTTAAAGTTGCCGGCTGGACAGCCAACACCCATGACGCACCCACCTGATTTACGGGCCGGCGCTCAAGGAATCCTTCACTTTTCATTCATCGTTGCTTAGACTCCTGCCCATGAGACTCAAGCTCGCCATCGCTGTCTGCGTCGTATGTTTTGCTGCCGTCAGCGTCTCATCTCAATCGCTCGAACAACTACGGTCGGCATATTCCGGCAAGCTGGCATGGGACAAGGCCGCCGCCACGGTGCGTTTTACCGAGTCTGGCGCGATCAATTTCACCAACGCCGGCGCGAAGTCGTTCATCTGGCAGATTCCGCCTGAGGTGAAGCAGGTGCGCATCGCCAAGGGCGTCACGGTGAACGCCGCGTTTCACTCGAAAGCATCAGTGACGATTGCGGGTGAGGATCGTAAAACTTCCATCGTTTACGGCACGGACGAGCGCTCATGGGCGGACCAGTGCCGGTTAAATGCATACGAGATTTGCACCTTCCAAAACTTCGGCGGCGTGATGACGATTTCCAATCTGACTTCGCTGAACCCGCGCGGGTTCCATGTCCGCGGCTGGAGGCAGGTGGTGCATGCGGCATACTGTGACTTTATTGACAACCGCGGCGGGTGGGGCAACCACAGCGACGGCTTCGAAGGCGGCGATGGTTCGACCGTGGACCACTGCTATTTCGAGAGCGGCGACGACATCATCAAAGTGTATTTCAAGATCACGGTCACCGACACGACCATCAAAATGATTCGCAATACCGTGCCAATTCAACTCGGATGGGGGAATTATTCGGACGGTGCGGTGGGTACATTCAAGAACCTCACCATCTTCGGCGACGGCGGGCGGCCCAACGAGGGGAACGCCATCATCTCCGGCCGTCATGGACGTTACACTGTGACGATCAATATTGACGGCTGCCAGATCGAGAATCCGAACGGCACGCTCGTGAGTCTGCGCGAAGATACGATGACGTTACGCGGTACGATCACGAACGCACACATCAAACTCAAGAGCTACGCGGGGGAGTTCCAGAAGGGCAGGAACCTGCTGACGGTGTGCGGAACAACGGAGAGAAAGGCAGCGTATGATTGCGGAACACCAAACCAATGACGACGCCAGATGCTGGTTGCCGCCTGCTTAAAGACTTTTTCCCATGAAACCAAATCTCATTCGATTTGCATTACTGCCGGCCACACTGATGGCCTGCGCAATCGCACTGCGCGCGGCCGAAGTCACCATCTCAGCCCCCGATGCGCCGATGCTTCGCTTCGCGCTGGGAAAACTGGAAGCGGCGCTACAACAAAAAGGTGATGCGTTAAAGCGAACTGCGCATTCATCGCCCAACCAAGGCGCGACCATCATGGTCACCGTTGTCCCGACGGGAATGATTGATCTTGGCAGGGAAGGTTTCAAGCGAGTCAAGTCACGCGAGGGACTTCAGATCACCGCCAGCGACGAGCGCGGAGCGATGTATGGCGTGCTCGACGTCGCAGAGCAAATCCGCCTGGGCACGCCCTGGAACAAGATTGAGGAACGCGCGGTGAAACCGCAGTTTGAGTTTCGCGCCATCAAGTTCAACCTTCCGTGGGCCGCCTACCGCACCAGCCCGGCCCTCGAACAGCATCAAGCCACCTGCAAGGACCTCAAGTTCTGGGAGGCGTTCCTCGACATGATGGCCGAGAACCGGTTCAACGTGCTCACACTTTGGAGCCTCCATCCTTTTCACTACATGATCCGGCCAAAAAATTTTCCCGAAGCGTGCCCGTTCAACGATGCCGAGCTGGCTGAATGGAAAAAACTTTGGAGCGGCATCTTTGCTATGGCGAAAGAACGCGGCATTGAAACCTATTTGATCAACTGGAACATCTTCGTCTCACCGGAATTTTCCCGCGCGCACAATGTCGCTCCATGGAGTATTACATGGAGTCACTTTGGCAAGGAGTCGGAAACGAATGCGCTGGTGGTCCGATATACCCGCGAAGTAGTGACGCAGGTGCTCGATGAATACCCCAACCTGACGGGACTGGGCATCACGCTGGGCGAACGGATGGGAGGCATGACGCCGGACCAGCGGCGCGACTGGCTGGCTCAGACCTTCTTCGCGGGCATCGCCGAGGCCAAGCGGCCGGTGAAATTCATCTACCGCGCACCGCTCTCGGCCAACACCGGCTCCGGCGGGACGACCAGCGAGGAGAACGACCGGCGCACGCGCGCCCAAATCGAATCGCTCTCCAACAACATTACCGCGCCGATTTATGTCGAATTCAAACACAACTGGTCCCACGCTCATTCCTCGCCCGACCTGTTCATCGTCCACGGCGGCAAACTCTCGGATGCCTACTGGAATCCGCCGCCAACGCGGCACAAGATCGTCTGGACCATGCGCAACGAGGACATGTTCATCCTGCGCTGGGGCCAGCCGGACTTCGTGCGGGCATTCATACAAAACCAGAGCAAGGATTACGTGGGCGGGGCCATCATCGGCTCGGAGTGTTACATTCCAGCGCTCGATTACATCACAAAGGATGGCCCGCATAAGAACTGGCGCTGGGCTTTCGAGCGGCAATGGCTCTTCTACGCGGTGTGGGGACGTTTGCTTTACGACAGCACGACGCCCGACCGTCTCTTCGCCGCGCTATTGGAGGAACGCTTCGGCGCAGGGTTGGGCGACGAACTGTTGCAGGCGTGGAAACTGGCCAGCCAGGTGCCGCTCCATTTCGCTTCGTTCCATCGGGGCACGTGGGACGGCTCACTATACACGGAAGGCTTTTCATCCTGGATTGACCGGGATAGTGGGGCACGCACCTTTTTCGATATTGAATCGTTCATCAAACACCCGGTGCTCGATACGAAGCGGTACGTCAACATAGCCGACTTCGTCCAGGCCGGCGGCGTTGCCGAGCCAGGCAAACTTTCTCCGCTCGCACTGGCAGAAAAGCTTGAGCGCGATGGCGCAGCCGCCTTGCAAAAGGTGGCCGCCATCCGCGCCAGGACGAAACCGTCGCCAACATTGGAATGTGAACTGACGGACATAGAAGCCTGGGTCTCCTATGGAAACTATTTCGCCGAGAAATTGCGCGCTGGTGTGGCGCTCGCCACCGCCCGCGCCAAAAACGATACCCAGCAGCAGGCAGTCGCTGTCTCCGCCCTTGAGCGGGCTTTGGCCCATTGGAAGCGCCTGGCCGAACTGGGCGAAAAATTCAACCGGCTGCCGGTCCCATCGAACTCTAAAGAACCTTTTTCCTGGAAATCACTTACGCCTGCGGTGGAGAAAGACATCGAGTTAAGTCAAAAACCCCTGGGAAAAAGTAAAACGAACCCCGCTCCAAAGCGATGAAATGCGCGACGGGCTTATTTTTTTGACGATTATGAAAACAAAACTCCTTTCCATTCTCGATCTGTTACTTTGTGCGCTCCTAATTGTGGGGAACGCTCGGGCTGATGACCAGCGGCCTCCGAGATTAACAGGGACATCGGTTAAAGATGGTTGGGTGACGGTTGTGCCGCCGGAGTTCCATGGCGCGATTAACAATCCACTTAAAGGCTTCCGCGATTACAAGCCGGATGGCTACGGGCTGCTGAAGCGCCAATACATCAAATGGAATGAGATCGAGGTTTGTGCGGAGGATACTGTGGAGCGCATCATCGCCCACACCAAAAAGATTACTGAAATCAAAGGCAGGCGCTTCGAGGACCTGAACGTCAAACTTGTTCCGCGCGTATATCTCGACTGGGATGGGTCCGATGGAAAGCAGCACTGGCCGGCCGACTTGCACACCTTTGACTACGACAGCCCCGCTTTTCAATCGAGGCTCAAGGCACTCGTGGCAAAGCTGGGCCAGGCCTGGGACGAAGACCCGCGCATCTTTGCCGTGCAGATGGGGCTTATCGGATATTTTGGCGAGCACCACAATCCCGCACCCACGGCCGAGCAAAGGCGTTTGCTCGCGGAAGCCTTCAAAAAAGCGTTCAAGCACAAACCCGTGCTCGTCCGGCACAATGACGCTGAGTTCATGCAGGCCGGCTTCGGCATCTACTACGATACCTTTGCCAACCTCAGCCGGGAGCCGCCCAACGGCCCCAAGGACCAGTTCCCGTGGCAGGCCACTTATGTCTATTCCAACATTTGGAAGCACGCGCCCATCGAAGGCGAGGTGGAATACAACTGGCAGAAACAGCGCGAGAGCGCGAAACCAGAGGAAACCTTCGGACGCACCCCTGACGAGACAATGACGGTGCCCGCCTACCGGCGTTATATGATTGATAAAATCCGGCGCTATCATGCGAGTTACCTCGGCTGGATCAGCGGCTACAACGCCTCCAACCGCGATGTTCTGGAGGGCGCGGCCGAGCTTCAAAAGGCTTTCGGATATCGCTTCGTGCTCGACTCCGTCAGCTACCCGCTCTCCGTGCAGCCCGGAAACAAGCTCACGGTGAAGCTGATTGTGCGAAACACCGGCAGCGCCCCATTTTACCTCGATTGGCCCGTGGCGGTCGGGTTGCTCGATCCCGCGACGAAAAAACCCGTCTGGTCGGCTCCGCTGGCGGGGGTGGACATCCGCCAATGGCTGCCGGGCGAGGATTGGGACAGCACGGCTTTCGCCTATCGCCGCACTGCCGCGCCGCATCGCAATGAAGGCCAGGCCGACCTGCCGCAAAACATCAAGCCAGGCCAATACATTTTCGCGCTAGCCATTCTTGACCGCCAAGGCGGCATGATGCCGAGCGCACGTTTTGCGATCGCGAATTACTTCCGTGGCGGATGGCATCCCTTGGGATTCATAGGCATCGGCTCGGCGCCCAAGGAAGCTGCTTTGAAAAATGTAGCCTTTGACAGCCCTGCCTTTGATGACAGCCTGCATTACAAGGTGCCTGAAAAGCTCCTGGCGGTGAAGGCGCCGCCCGTGCCCCAGGTGAAAGCGGTGACGCCGTGGACTCCTGATCCGCGTATTGAGTTAATCAACCCATGGCGTTACTGGACTCTGAAAACGTCAGGCAGCGGTCTGGAAAAGCAGATTTTAACCGATGGCGGCAATCGCGTCATCCGCGTGACCGGAGATTTCGGCGAAGGCTCCAGTCTGAACTACACCTTCGGCAATAACGCCAAACTCGACCGCGGCCGGTACCGCTTCGCCTTTCGCGTGCGGGGCACTCCGGGCCAATCTGTCGAGTTTGAGCTGGCCGATGGCTGGCGCCGCGTCTCCAAGGAAGCCCGGATTCCACTGGCTACGGAATGGCAGGAGCAGAGCATCGAATTCGAGATCAAAACCACGTTCAAGGACGAAACCACATTGCGCTTCATTCTCCCGCGCGCTGCCAAAGGCACCTTCGATCTCGCAAACCCACGGCTGAAAAGGATAGATTAATCTCTGCTTTTCCCGCGCATTCAATTCGCCGCGCTGCTGCTCGCGCCGCACGCAGCGCACCAAGCCCTATTCACATCGGCACCCGGCTTCAACCCGAAAAACTGAGTTGAAGTGGAGGCACTCAAGTTGAAAGACTCCAGTTTTGGTGCTCGGAATCCAAATTCTCCGCAGTTGGTTTTTGCCAGCGCAAAATAGCTTCCCATAACAACTTGCGCCGTTCCAGCCCGCCCCACGCTGCGCTTGATTTGAGATTTGAGATTTGAGATTCCACGCTGCGCTTGATTCCACGCTGCGCTTGATTTCAGATTTGAGATTTGAGATTGAAGATTGAAGAAGAATTTTTCATGTCGCTCCCGCCACGCTTCGCTTGATAACAGAACGAATTTTTTAAACTTAGTTTTTCGGGATAAAGCAAACTATCTCGGCGTTCTGCGGCGCTTCCGATGCCCCTATTCTCATCCAGGATGAAAGTTTGCAAGGCGGACGATAGCACTGGCGGACCGTTCGAAGACAAAGCAGGCCAGCCGGCGGGAAGGGCCGGCTTGGCCCAGGCCGATTTTCTGCGTGAGCTGGGCAGGCGCTGCATTCCCATCCACTATGGCCGCGAGGATTTGATTGCGGGTCTGGAGACGGTCGAAGCGCTGGCGGCCGGCGGCGCGGGCTTCGAATTTATTCCAGGGCTTCATTCCGAAGTCGCCCAGGACGCGCGCGGCGCGCCAGCCCTGATCGTTGAAATCCGGCTGCTGCCAGTTTGGCTCCTCGCGCTCACTGGTTTTCCAGCGGCCGTCGGTGGCCACCGTGACTTGCTGGCCGTCTTCGAGACGGGCCTCGAGTTTGACCAGGAGGCCCGCGGGTCCAGGCGCGGTGTTCACTGCCACGACTGCCAGCACATTGATCCCGGCGGTGAGCAATCCCGCCACGTCAAAACGCTTGGGCTGGTTCCAGTTATTGGGATTGGGATCGCTTTCCCCCACCGGCTTGCCGTTGAGATATAAGTCCCAAAGATTGTCGGCGGTGATGATCAACTCCGCCGAGGACACCCGTGCTTTCTCGGTCACCTCGAAGGCGGCGCGGAAAAAACCGCCGCCCTTGGGAAGATCGTTCAACTCGGGCGGGTTTTCGGCGCCGACCCAAATCCATTGCGCCCCCTCAAAATTCAGGGGCGCAGCAGCGGGAGCAGCGATGGCGTGACCAGCGAACAGGAAGCCCGCTCCAAGGGCGGCCCAAGCGATGATTTTGGTTAAACCCATAGTTGAAAAAGAAGCGGTTTGGTGCGAGCGCTGAAAAGGTGTAGTGCCCGGCAGAAATAAAGCGGGAACGGAGCTTTCAAAGGCGCACCATTGCCCTGAAGTTGTTCCCCTTGTGATGTGGCCGGTCATTTGGCCCCTCCTTGATTCGGCAGCGCTTCCGCGGACTGCGCTTTCAGCAGCCGGACCGGTCCCAGCAAGCCGGATTCCATCACCGGCCAGCTCGACGCGTCAAACGGCTTGTAAGCGATGTTCACCAGGTTAATTTCGTGAAAATATTTCCATGCCACCTTGCGCCGGTCCAAGTCGCGAATCCGGTTGGCGCCCAGATTGGTAACCTCGACTTCCAACCGGTTGTCGCGCGGCATTAGTTCGTCAACGCGCAGGCGATAGGGCGACATCAGCAAGGTTCCCAGTTCCCGCCCGTTCAGGCGGACTCGCGCGCTGTGGCAAACGCGGCCCAAGTCCAGCAGCCAGGGTCCCGAGCCATCCGGCGCGGCAAAACTCGTTGAATAAACTGCCGTGCCGCCAAAGCTTTCCGTGCGGGGGTCGCCGTTGAGCGTCCACGAAGCCAGTTGGTTGGTCTGATACTCCGCCGGCAGTTGGGGGCCGCCCATGAGAAAGCGAACCGTCCAGGGGCCATCAATCGTTGCCATCGGCTTGCCCGGCTGGTCGAAGCGCCATGGCGGCACGCCCTTCAGCGCGGCGCGGAAGGTTTGCAGGATGATCGAGTGCCCCGGCTCCAACCGCAGAAAAACCTGTGGGCGCCCATGCGCATCCCGCTTGATGGGCGCTTCGCCAATCGCTTCCGTCATCGGGTCCAACACCGCCACGGCGGCCGCTGGCGTGGCCAAAGTTTGCCAGCCGTTGAGCAAATGGTTCCCTTGATTGGCGATGAAGTAATAACAGCCGTCCGGATGGCTGCGGCGAATAAAGAGGGTCCCCTCCTGCTCGGCCAGCGGCTCGGGACGGACGCCCGACTTGTCCAACGCCGCTTCAAGGTCCCCCACCAACACCCAGCCGCGCCCTAATTGCGCCGCCGCCAATGGCTGCGCCGCACTGGATATTTGGGCCGTCACCGGCTTGAGCAGCTCGCGAAAGGCGGCTCGCCGAGGTTCCAATTCGGCCAGGCCGGGGACATCGCGGGGCAGGCGTTTCTCGAAAATGACCACCCCGCCCTCCGCTGCCAGAGCCAGCAGTTTGCGGAGGGTTTCCACCGGCAGGAATTCGACGTTTGGCGCCACCACCGCCTTATAACTGGCGCCGGCGGCTTGAATTTTGCCGTCGGCAATCCGCGTCGCGGCCAGTTGCCGGTCGGAAACATAGTCGAAACCAAAACCGCGCCGCCAAAGCCTTCGGGCGGCCGCGCCCACCGGTTGTCCGTCCAGCCATTGATGGTTATGGACCGAACAATTGACGAGCAGACCCGGGGCGGTTTGCCACAGGTCATGGATGGGCCAATACAGCAACACGTCGTTGTCGGGCTGCCCGGACTGCAGCACCGCCTGGCACCGGGCCGCGTATTGGTTGAGCGCGGGCGCGTCGTGCCAGATCGGATTGCGCGGATTCATTTGGGTCGAGGCATAAAACAGCCAGCCAGGCCAGGCGGCGTCATCGGGGGAATAGCAACAGCCGTGGTAGATCACATGGTTGACCCCGGCGCAGAAAAGCAGGTCCATGAGGCACTTTAGTTCCTCCAGCGTCTCGCAGAAATGCTCGGCCATCCAGGTGCCTGTCTCGGCGGCCACCAGCCGCTTGCCGGCCACATGCGCTGCCGAGGAGGCGAATTTGCTGATCAGCGGATCGCGGTCGCCTTCGCCAAACCGCGCGTCAAAGCCCGATTTCAGCGGGTCGCGCTGCCCCCTCCCGAACATCTCTGTTTCAGGAATGTCCGCCAGCGCGTAAAAATCGAGCAGGTTGGCGGGCGCGCCGTGGGCCTGGTTGCGGGTGAGAAATTTTCGCTCCGCCGACCACTTGGCCCACAGCGGAAAAACCTCCTCCACGATCAGGTCGGAAACGGTCTCCCGGTAATCATGTCGCACCCGCGCAGCAAGCTCCGGTTGGGCTGGGTCGCCGCAAAACGCCGGCCAATAGTCTTCCAGGCGGTAGCCGCGGCGGCGGGCAAAGGTGTCGGCAAAAGCGGGCATCCAGGTCGAGATATACTCGTACGAATCGTGATACATGGCGCGCGGGCGATGGCCCTGGTAGGTCGCAAAGGCATCGGTGAAGCGTTCGAGATATCGCTGCATCGCCGCCGGATCGAGCGGGTTGATCATCGGCCCCACGCCGCCGGGCGCGGCGCGTTTCACCGCTTGCTTACCGGGGACCGCAGTCACCGCGTAAACCTTCCACGGCCCGCCCGCCGGCTCCCATTGCGCTTGTCCTTGGGCGTTGAGTTTTTCCCGCAAATCCACTTTTTCGCCGGATGGCCCCACGGCCAACAAGGCCTGGATGGCTTGCGGATCGAACCGTTCCGTGAGTTTCCGTCCGGCCGGCAGATCAATCCTTTTGGTTTGCAGCCTCCAGCCGCCCATCTCCTGGGGGATGTTTGGCCCGCCAAAACACCAACCGGTGCCGGTGGTCATGTCCACCCCCAAGTCCAGCCGGTTCGCCTCCGACACCGCGAAATCAAGCATCTCCATCCAAGCGGGGCTTAAGTATTCCAGATACCGGTTTTCCGCGCCTTTGGCGCCATAAATGGGGATGATATGGATGCCGCCCAACCCGCCTTCGCGATACCTTTGCAGTTCCTTCCCCAGGTTGGCTCGGTCCACCGCGCTGCCGAGCCACCAATTGTAAGCCCAGGGGCGGCATTCGCGGGTGATGGGCGGCCAGGCGGGTGCGGCGGGCGCCGCCGCGGCGATGGCGGACATTCCCAGCAGGAACCCCAACAGCCAATGTCTCACCCAATTCATCGGTGCGCCTTTATTAGCAGCAATGGCCGTCCGGCGTCCATGAGTTTTGCCGAAAAATCAATGGTTACCGGCTCTTGCTTTGAACGCAGGAGCAGATTGCCTTGCCCTCGAACAGGCAAAACGGAGGCAGTATGAAACGCAGAACATTCATCAAAGTGATGGGCGCGTAATTTGGGGTCGAAATTTGACATTCTCCATGTTTGCACTGATTCATCGCGAAAAACTGAGTTTAAAAAATTCGTTCTGTTATCAAGCGAAGCGTCGCGGGAGCGACATGAAAAATTCTTCTTCAATCTTCAATTTCAAATCTCAAATCTGAAATCAAGCGAAGCGTGGAATCAAGCGAAGCGTGGAATCTCAAATCTGAAATCCAGCGCAGCGTGGAATCAAGCGAAGCGTGGAATCAAGCGCAGCGTGGAATCAAGCGCAGCGTGGAATCTCAAATCTCAAATCTCAAATCTGAAATCCAGCGCAGCGTGGGGCCATTTTCGGGACAGCGTGGAAGCCGTTCCTTTATCCACGTAGCTGCCGCAGTGAGGCGGCAGAAATCATAATGGCATAATCAGCGTTTATTCGCGCAATTCGCGGATAAAAAAGAAAATTGGAAACCACGAATGCACACTAATGAACGCGAATTTATGAAAAGAATGTATCTTCGTAGCTGCCGCCGTAAGGCGGCAGATTTGTCCGCCAACTTACGTTGGCGGCTACAGGTGTTCTCGTGTGGGGCGGGCTGGAGTCTTTCAATTTGAGTCCCTCCACTGCAACTACGATGAAAACCACTTCAACTTAGTTTTTCGGGTTAAAGGGGACATTTCTGAAGAGTTTTGACAGAGATTTCTGGTTGACTTGGATGGTTTTCCGGTAATAGGTGATTCTCGTGAATATCAAGTTAGGGCATTACGCGCGGGTTGCGTTACTCATCTTGGCATGGGTTTCGTTCTCCACCGCATCCGATGCGATACGCAGGTCTGAGGTTTCAATAACAGATACGGTTAAAAGCAGCAGGAGTGGCGATGCGCTTGCAATGGTCTTCAAGCTGGCGACGGATGATGGATACCGCGGCATTTGGTACTTCAACCAGCCGTCGAATGACGAGTACAAGTACAAATACAGTGGCGGATTTGCCACCTATCCGCAGCAGCATATACCCATAGCCATCTATTCCAAGGAGGTGGACAAGACTTTCTTTGTTTACGGCGGGACCACCGCCCGCAAAGCGAAAGACAAGCAGCAACTGCTGCACATGATTTCCTACTACGATCATAAAACCGGCAAGGTGCCGCGCCCCCGCATACTCCTGAATAAACAGACCGATGACGCCCATGATAACCCCACCTTGCAAATGGACGAGCGGGGGCACCTGTGGGTGTTTTCCCCTTCACACGGGAACAGCCGCCCTTCCTATATTCACCGCAGTGTCCGACCCTATGACATTGATGAATTCGAGCGCGTGCTTGTCACCAACTTTTCCTATCCCCAGCCATGGTTTGTGCAAGGGCTGGGGTTTGTGTTCCTGCACACCCGTTATCAGGGCGGAAATTCGTTGGGCATTGACGCCGAGCGTTGTTTGTTCTGGATGTCCAGCTATGACGGAAAACAGTGGAGTCAGCCGCAGATGCTGGCGGGCATTGACAAGGGCGATTACCAGATTAGCTGGCTGGCTGGTAAACGCATGGGTACCGCCTTCGATTTTCATCCCCGTCCGAACGGCCTGAATTCCCGTGCCAACATTTATTATTTGGAAACTGAAGATTTGGGACGCACTTGGCGCAATGTTCGCGGCGAGCCTGTGAAACTGCCGCTGACGCAGGAAAGCAATCCAGCACTGGCCTACGACTCGCGCGCTGATGGATTGCTCGTCTATCTGAAGGATATAAACTTTGACCAGCAGGGGCGTCCCGTGATTTTGTTTTTGTCCAGCAAAGGCCACCAAGCAGGTCCTGCCAATGGACCGCGTCAATGGCAGATTCTGCACTGGACCGGCGGGCAATGGGTGCGGCGACCAATCACGACTTCAAATAACAACTATGACCATGGTTCACTTTACCTGGAGCCGGATGGCACCTGGCGGGTGATTGCTCCCACCGAAACGGGGCCGCAGCCCTACAATCCCGGCGGCGAAATGGTGATGTGGGTCAGCGCCGATCAAGGATTGACGTGGCAACGGCACAAGCAACTAACCCGCAACAGTCCGCGCAACCACACCTACGCACGGCGTCCGGTAAATGCCCATCCGGATTTCTACGCCCTCTGGGCCGACGGCCATGGCCGCCAGCCCTCCGAATCCTGCCTGTATTTTACCAACCAAAAAGGCGACCACGTCTGGCGGTTGCCTGTGCAGATGGAGGAGGAATTTTCAACGCCGGAGGTCGCGTGGTAGAACAGGAGACGTACAAATTACCTGTTTGAAAGCGCGGCAGGCGTATTTGCGGGAATGCCTGGACGAACTGCCACAGCCACAGTGGCAACTGGCCCGAGGTTATTACCGGGATAAACTGGATGTGAAAACACGGAGATCGCGCCTCCTTAATGCCGTCCTTTATCAGTCCGTTGCACTGCTTGCACGATAAAACGGGTTCCAAAAACAAGGCTACCGGTAGTTCTGCCTCGGTCTGCCATTCATAAGTTTAACGTGCCCGTCCAAATAGGAAACATTCACTCCGCGCGCATGAGTGCGGCCGTGTGGAAAAGGAGCTCCTTGTCTGAAGAAGTCGCTCATTACCCAGCGCTCACTGACGGTGCCCTCTAGCGGCGGCTTGGTTTCGTCCAGCCATTTTACATCCGTTGTCCTGATATGGCGCGGGATGAAATTGGCTGTTTCACGCCAGTACCCGCCCGGGCTTGCATTACAGTATTTGTTGGTGCGGAAGCTGAAGTAGATATAGGAAATGTTCCCCGCCGTGCGGTTTTCTGGCGTGTCAATCACGGAATCAATTCCGCCTATGGGTGTATAATTTGGGTCCTGGGCGTAGGTTTCCATGTAACTGGCCTCGGGACAATAAAACACCCGGATTAATCCGTGCTGGTATTTTTCGAGATTATCAAGCAGGTCGGGGTGGGGATTGTGCTCGGTTGTTTCAAGCGGAAACCAGTCCTCGTGATCGTCTGCATACATCAATAGGGCAATGTTTAACTGCCGAAGGTTGTTGACGCAGGCCTTTTCTTTGGCGAGAGACTTGGCACGGGCAAGGCCGGGCAACATCATCGCAGCCAAAATCGCGATTATTGCGATTACCACAAGCAATTCGATCAAGGTGAAGGCTTGCAGTGAACGCAGGCAGACGCCACTGGGGCTGGGGACAAATCTACATCTGGTTTCCCGTAGCTTATTTGGAGCTTCGCTGCAAAAAAATTTTTGGTTCCCGGCTCTGATCATAAAATGCAAACGTATGGGAATTATTCTAATCAGGGCGCTATGTTATTCAAGTTGAATCGGGGAACAAAAGGTTACAAGAAACCAAGGGCCGAAAGCCCGCACCATACCAATCCAAGCCAACAACCCATTTTTCCGTCTGGTATTTTGCCACGCACACCGTTAATGATAAATGGAAACGAATCTTGGATTGCGGAAGGGAAGGAAACAGCCGTGAAAAACAACAACTTGACTCAACAAAACGCCACGCCTCTGTCGCCGGATTTGCTGCGCAAGATGGACGCCTATTGGCGAGCGGCAAATTATCTGTCAGTTGGACAAATCTATTTGCGTGACAATCCGTTGCTCAAAAAACCTCTTAAGCGCGCGCATATAAAACCGCGCCTGCTAGGCCACTGGGGCACAACGCCGGGATTGAACTTTATTTACGTTCATTTGAATCGCGTCATTCGGGAGCGCGATTTGAACGTCATTTACATTACCGGTCCGGGGCACGGCGGACCGGGTCTTGTGGCCAACGCGTACCTGGAAGGGACTTACAGCGAGGTGTATCCCAACGTATCGTTGGACGAACAGGGAATGAAACGGTTGTTTACGCAGTTCTCATATCCCGGCGGCATTCCAAGTCATGTGGCCCCGGAAACGCCCGGCTCCATTCACGAGGGCGGCGAGTTGGGATACGCCCTTTCTCATGCATTTGGCGCGGCATTTGATAATCCGGATTTGCTTGTTGTTTGCGTTGTGGGCGACGGCGAGGCGGAAACCGGCCCGCTTGCAACGAGCTGGCACTCGAACAAGTTTCTCAATCCAGTACGCGATGGGGCGGTGCTGCCAATTTTGCATCTTAATGGTTACAAAATAGCCGGGCCAACCATTCTCTCACGGCTGGAGCATGGGGAGCTTGAGGCGTTATTCCGCGGTTATGGTTACACGCCGTATTTCGTCGAGGGCGATGAACCGCGCCAGATGCATCAGCTCATGGCCGCCACAATGGACGCTGTATTGGATGAAATCCGGCACATTCAGCACGACACGCGAAAAAACGGGTTCAAAACCAGCCCGCGGTGGCCGATGATAATTTTACGAACGCCCAAAGGATGGACTGGCCCGAAAATGGTTGATGGCAAGCCGGTGGAGGGCACTTTCCGCTCTCATCAGGTGCCAATGTGCGAAATGAACAAACCCCAACACATCCGCATTCTGGAGCGTTGGATGAAGAGTTACCAACCGGAAAAGCTTTTTGATTCCAGGGGCAGACTGCGGCCTGAGCTTGCAGTGCTTGCGCCCAAAGGCACACGCCGCATGAGCGCCAATCCCCACGCCAACGGAGGCACGCTCTTGCGCGATTTGCGAATGCCCGACTTCCGCGACTACGCAATCAAGGTGCCCAAGCCGGGTGTAATCGCCGCCTCGGCCACGGCTGTTCAGGGCGCTTTCATACGCGATGTGATCAAGTTGAACCCGGACAATTTCCGCGTGTTCAGCCCCGACGAAACCGCTTCAAACCGGTGGGGCGCCGTATTCGAGGTTACAAATCGTTGTTCGACAGCAAAGATTCTTCCCACAGATGACCATGTTGGGCCTGAAGGGCGGGTGATGGAAATGTTGAGTGAACATCAGTGCGAAGGCTGGCTAGAAGGTTATCTGCTGACCGGCAGGCACGGCTTTCTGTCGTGCTATGAGGCATTCATTCACATCATTGATTCCATGTTCAATCAGCATGCCAAATGGCTGAAAGTGACCCGGCAAATTCCGTGGCGTCGGCCAATTGCCTCTTTGAACATCCTGCTCAGCTCGCATGTCTGGCGGCAAGATCACAACGGATTCAGCCATCAGGACCCGGGGTTTATTGACCATGTGGTCAACAAAAAAGCTGAGATCATTCGCGTATATCTCCCGCCAGACGCCAACACGCTGCTGTCGGTAACTGATCACTGCCTCCGCAGCCGCAACTATGTCAATGTAATTGTCAGCGGCAAACACCAGGACTTGCAATGGCTGGAGATGGATGCCGCCATCAAGCACTGCACCGCCGGGCTGGGCATCTGGGAATGGGCCAGCAACGATTCCGGCGGCGAGCCGGATGTGGTGATGGCCTGCGCAGGTGATGTGCCGACGCTTGAGACACTCGCAGCAGTGCAACTGCTTCGCAAACTGTTGCCAAAGCTGAAAATCCGCGTCGTCAACGTGGTTGATTTGATGACCCTCCAGCCTCAATCCGAACATCCACATGGCCTGAGCAACAAAGACTTTGATGCGCTCTTTACCAGGGACAAACCTATTATTTTTGCGTTTCACGGGTATCCCTGGCTGATTCATCGGTTGACCTACCGCAGGACAAATCACTGCAACCTGCATGTCCGCGGCTACAAGGAGGAGGGGACAACCACCACACCATTCGACATGGCGGTGTTGAATGACCTCGACCGCTTTCACCTTGTGGGGGATGTAATTGACCGGGTGCCAAGCCTGGGGCCGCGCGCTGCCTACATCAAGCAGTTCCTTCGCGACAAATTGATCGAGCACAAGGCATACATCCGGAAACATGGCGAAGACATGCCCGAAATACGAAACTGGCGATGGCAATAGCCATTTGCCACGGAACCGTTGTCTGATACTAATGCGATTTCAACCGCGCCCGGACAAAATTTCCCAATCCCGGTAAATTACGTATTTACAACGGGGCATGAGATTCGTTTTTTTGGTGCTGACACTCGAAACTGCCCAAGGGTAGCATGAAGTCATGATGCAATCACGAGATACATTGCAACGGATGTCTGACTGCGTCCCGGGCAAGCCCGTCGTGCAAAAAGGCAACAAACGATTCTTCCCAATCCGGTTTGCGTTGCGTTTCCAGGCAGCCGCCAAATACACACCCATTCTCATCCTGACGTTCGCCCTTGTTGTCCCACACTCCATCCTTGCCGCGATGGTGATAACCCGCTTGAATGATGCGCCATCAGGACCCCAAATTTTGATTTGCTTCACTAATTATGATACGAGCGGCAACACCTCGATCCGCCATGTTGGCCGCGAAGGTCGCGATTTGAAATACGATGCGGTGCTCAAAAAACACTATTTCAACCGCGACCGCGATTTGGGACAAACTTTTCGAACGGATTCGCGTCGCATAAGAGTCAATGCGTTGATTTTGCGCACGGGCTTTGGTTCAGCACCGTTCAAACCCGGAGCAGCGGGGGCGGAAATTTTTGTGCAATGGTTCCGGGTAAGCGGCAGCCCAACACTGCGGGACCACGGCACGACAACATTCCCGCCAGGCGCCCGCTGGCAAACTTTCAACCCCAAGGACCCATCAACCGATGACTATCTGGAAGGGGAATCCTTTCAGAGCTTGCGGGTGGTGCGCGGCGGTATCATGCCCGACCTGGCTCCGTACCGCAGCCGCCCACAAGGCGCACCCGGCAATGGCCAGTTCATCCGATTTGAATTCACGGGTCCTGATGAAATAGAGTTGGAGCCAGATGCCACCTACGCTTTTCTTGTAGGATTCGTGGAAGCCGCACCCTAGCGTGCCATGGCTTTTGCCAATTGCTTTCGCGGAAATTTTAAAGCAGGTCACGGAATCCGGCGCGAGGGCA
>Ga0078972_1002695_pt1 | contig 57289 bp, 44 predicted proteins | sample YelNatPaOPGAMG01_FD_67568 | JGI IMG/M metagenome (GOLD analysis project Ga0078972, IMG submission 67568) | Hot spring thermophilic microbial communities from Obsidian Pool, Yellowstone National Park, USA - OP-RAMG-01 (SPADES assembly) (version 2) | ecosystem: Environmental > Aquatic > Thermal...
TTTAGTCACTACATCATATAGTCGTGCAGGCATTCCTTGTCAAGTTTCGCCCTCCGCAGGATTTCTTCTAGGCGTGGTGTGTTCCGTATGGGTGCCCCCTTCTAGATGGTCTCTCGAAAAACATGGTAAGAAAGACGAGCGCCAATTCCTTTTACACGCGAAAAGATTGTGCCGCTTTGGCACGCTAGGCGTCTGGACAAACTAGGAGCATTCAGGTAGAATAGCACGGTCATGAGTGCATGCAGGCAGGTACTGAGTGGTTGCTGTTTGCTCGGGCGAGGGCTTCATCAGTTAAAACCGGGAGCCTGTGGGTTAATTATTATTAGAGGTGGGCAGAGAGAGTGAAAATGGTTTCGGGCAGCAGACTAGAACGGCTGCTGCGTGAAGGTCACTTTGTGGTGTGCGGCGAGATGAGCCCGCCACAAGGCGCCGATAAAGAGACAATTTTTCGGAAGTGCGAGTACTTCAGAAACTACGTTGATGCAGTAAACCTCACGGATAACCAGACTGCCATAGTTCGGATGAGTTCCGCGATGTCCAGTGTGTTTGCACTGGCAGGCGGCTGCGAGCCAATCATGCAGATGACCTGCCGTGATCGGAACCGTCTCGCCCAGCAGTCTGAAATCCTTGGTGCTTATGCAGCCGGTGTGCTCAACATCTTATGTCTCACCGGGGACTACATGAAATTCGGCAACCACCCCGACGCCAAAGGCTGTTTTGACCTTGACTCCGTGCAACTTATCTACGCTGTTTCTGAGATGAATGCTGGTCGGTTTGTGTGTGGGGAGGAAATGAAATCGCCTTTTGGGATGTTTATCGGCGGGGCTGCAAATCCGTTCGCTGAGCCGATGAAAATGAGGCTTATCAGGCTGGGCAAGAAGATACGAGCAGGAGCCCACTTTATTCAAACACAGCCAGTTTTCGATATTCCGCGATTTGAGAAATGGATGTCTGCTGTGCGAGATGAAGGATATGACCAACAGGTCTTTATCCTGGCGGGTGTCATGCCGGTACGCTCTGTGAAAGCACTGTTGTACATGAAAAACGAAGTACCTGGTGTCCGAATCGCCGATGAATACATAAAGCGGATGGAGTCTGCAAAGGATCCGAAAGAAGAAGGCGTTGCAATGTGTGTGGAGATAATGAAATATCTGATGCAGGTGCCCGGTGTGCGGGGAATCCACATAATGCCCGTGATGTGGGAGTCCATCACGCCTCGCATTGTGGAGGAGGCTGGCTTATTGCCCAGACCCGAACCGAAGACTTCTGGTGGGGAGGGGTCAGATGAGCAGGCTTAGCGAACGAGTTGCTGGATTCTTCGACAGGCACCCTTTGCTCAGTAAAGGCGCGTGGCTTGCAGAAATCATCGTCAAGAAGGCGCTCTTTCGCTGTCAGGATTGCGGGCAATGTGTCTTGAGTTACAACGCATTCACATGTTGCATGCGCTGTCCGAAGGAAATGAGGAATGGTCCATGCGGAGGCACGCGCGAAGACGGACATTGCGAAGTTTATCCGGAACGCTATTGCATATGGTGGTTGATATACGAGCGTTCGCGAAAACTGCGCAGGCTGGATAAACTCAGGAAGTTTCATATTCCTGTGGATAGACGACTACAGCATACCAGCGCATGGTTGAATATGTTTGCGGGTAGAATTGAGCCACTCACTCTCAGCGCACGGCTCAAACCCGGCGAGGAATACCCTCCTCGGCGTGCAAAAGAGGAGGAAAAGAAATCTGAGGGGTAGGTTATGCTGTCTGACGTAGAGATCGCCCAACAAGCCGATCCAAAGCATATAAGGGATGTAGCGGCTGAACTAGGGCTTGCTGAAGATGATCTGATTCTTTACGGAAATGACAAGGCTAAAATCCTTCTTGATGTGCTAGAACGTAGCGAGGATAAGCCTGACGGTAAGTTGATTCTTGTCACGGCAATCACTCCGACGCCAGCGGGTGAAGGCAAAACGACAACGGCTATTGGGCTGGCTGATGCCATACGTAGGCTGGGCAAGTCAACTTGTCTTGCCCTGAGAGAACCGTCGCTGGGTCCATGCTTTGGCATCAAAGGAGGTGCCGCCGGCGGTGGATACGCACAAGTAGTCCCAATGGCAGATATAAACCTTCATTTCACAGGTGACCTGCATGCTGTCACCACTGCACACAACCTCCTTGCGGCAATGCTTGACAACCACATCTACCAAGGGAACGAACTGGGAATTGATCTGCACTCCATTACCTGGAAGCGCGTAATGGATATGAATGAAAGGGCGCTTCGATTCATAGTCATTGGTCTTGGAGGAAAAGGTAATGGTGTGCCGCGAGAGTCAGGATTTGATATCACTACTGCGTCGGAAGTCATGGCGCTTCTTTGTCTTTGCAAAGACCGACAAGACCTTGCAGACCGTCTGTCGCGAATAATCGTGGGCTTCACCAGGGCGGGGGACCCTGTAACTGCAGGACACTTGCAGGCGAGTTCTGCCATGTCCGTCGTGTTGAAAGACGCAATTCTTCCAAATCTTGTTCAGACGCTTGAGAATACCCCTGCTTTGATACACGGTGGACCATTCGGGAATATTGCGCACGGATGCAACTCTGTAATCGCAACCCGTCTGGGTATGAAACTCGTAGATTATCTGGTCACAGAGGCTGGTTTTGGGAGTGACCTCGGCGCCGAAAAGTTTTTTGACATCAAATGTCGTGCCGCTGGCATAAAGCCAAACGCTGTGGTGATAGTGGCGACCATAAGGGCGCTTAAAGTGCATGGCGGGGTCCCAGCCAGCGAGATATCTGGGGAAAATCCTGAAGCCGTCCGGAGAGGGGTGGAGAATCTCGAGAAGCACTGCGAGAACATCAGGAGCGTCGGTCTTCAGCCCATAGTAGCAATCAACAAGTTCCCAACAGACAGCGAAAGAGAGTTGGCTGTTCTGTGCGATTATTGTTCGAATGCGGGGATTGAATGGGCGTTTTCCACAGTTTGGGCGGATGGTGGCGCCGGAGGACTTGACCTTGCCCAGAAGGTACTGGATGCCTGTGAGGAGGAGTCAGATTTTCGTTTTGCTTACCCGTTAGAGACGCCCATCAAGGAGAAGGTAAATATCGTTGCACAAAAATTCTACGGCGCTGACGGTGTAGACTTCTTGCCGGCGGCTGAGAGCCAGATCGAAAAGATCGAGTCTTTGGGCTTTGGCAACCTTCCCATATGTGTGGCGAAGACTCAGACGTCATTGACTGACGACCCCAAAGTTTACGGACGACCGAGGAACTTCCGTATAACTGTGCGCGAGGCGAAAGTTAACGCAGGCGCAGGCTTTGTGGTTATTTACGCAGGAAACATAATGACAATGCCTGGTTTACCTCGGGTTCCTGCGGCTGTCAAAATCGGCATGAAACCAAACGGCGAGATATACGGGCTTTTTTAACCTTCAGTGAGCATCAACAGACGTCGGCGGACTTTCGGGTGGCAGGCTCGCACAGTCTTATGCACTGTGGGGTTCCGCTTTAGGACTCAGCCGGTAGTATTCTCATTCCATTATGATAGCAACGGAGGTGTGCCCGCGGGGTAGGCTGAGTGTGATTGTGCCATCTTTGGGCGATAACTGTCCGCTGAGAAACCATTTCCCTGTCTTTGTGTCATAGCACCTGTAATGGATGGATGGCGGCGATGCCGTCCATGAAGCCGTGACTTTATCAAGTGACTCGCTAGGCGTGGCAATCCATACGATCGCACATCGGTCAGTCGCAGTGGCGCATGTGACGCCACCTTCTGGATCTGAAGCCCTAATTTCTGCAGGTGCGCCAGTCATCTTTTCCCAGGGGACCGCTTGCACGAACTTGCTCATGCGGTAGAGATGCCTAAACATGCCCTCTGTGAGGTGGTGGGGACCCCTATAAGGCCAACGGAGTCCGCTTCCTGCGCCTCCTGATGCTAGGTGTGCCCAGGACATGTTATGAAAGACTTCATTGTCTAGATTTTCGTCTGCAATCCAGCGGTTAATTGGTCCGTTTTCGCCGTCAATATATGGGCGGTTGTCAGTGATTTGGCTAAGTGCGTAGGTAACCCCTTGTCGTTCAGCAAGTGCGGGACCGATTGGCTCGTCGGGTGCATTCGATGCACCGATGTATAGGTGGGTGGTCGCAAAATCAATCCCTTGCAGACGATACGCAAGAGTCCCCCAAGCGTCGGCTGGCATCGGGCGCCCCGTTGATATTGTGATTAGGTGATTTCTTCCCCATCTGGCTTTTTCATACTCGCGCACGTAGTTACTCATTTCATTCGCCCATTTAATCACCTCTTGGGGGGAAGCCTCCCACCAGTAGTCTGCTTCGTTCAGAAGTTCCCATGCAAAGACGGTTCCCAGATTGCCCCAGCGGTCAATTATGTATCTCCATCGCCTCTTTTGTGCTTCTATCACCTCAGGTTTGGTGAGAAAGTCGCTCTTTTTCTGTACGGGTCCACCATTCTTTGCATTGAATGGATTTTCTTCCCAACGATGGTTCATCCAGAAGGTATCGTATGGGGTGATCATCAGTCTGATGTCGTATTTTCGCGCGTATCGGAATATGGCGTCTAGCCAAAGCACGTGTTCGGGTCGGTATGTGCCGATCGGATTTTCCATAAAGTGTCCGCCGGCAGGGAATTCCACCATCATGCGGATCAGGTTGACGCCGGAGTCACGGAGATGCCTGAAGAACTGCTCGGTCGCTTTTGGATCATAATCGGATATGCCAGGAGCGCAGTAGTGAAGCGGCGTCCAGTCAGGATTATGATTGTAGCCAATGGGAGTAAAGAACCTCCCGTCGGCGTGGACAAAGTACCTGCCCTCCTCAGCGACCCGGATATAATCCTCCGCTGCTACATCTGTGGAGATCAATGGCTTTGGATTCTGGATTCTCTCGCACAGGGAGGACCACATCGTGTCGAATCGCTCGGTAAGGTCCAACGCCGCTTTATTTAGAAGTGAAGAAGTGGCATCCACGGTTTTGGCGTTTAAAAGCCTATCAAGCCAGTTTGGCACATTTTGAAGAGACTTTTTGTCCAGCCACGGTTTCCAAAACTCCAACTTCGAACTAATCTGAAGATACCTAGATAAACTCGCAGTATCCAGGACACCAGGTTTTCCATCGCAAGCGCCGATAATCTTGCGGAGAGCAGATTCTCGAGTGCTACCATGCATCAGTCTGACATCTAGCACAGTCAGGAGCCCGTCTATCTTTGTGTGATCCCTGCTCGTGACCCTTGCGATGAGTCCCCAGCCTCCGTAGTGTTGGTCAACTTTGCAAAGGAGTCGGTTTTCTCCCTGTTTCAGTGTGATCGGTATCTCGTCCTCGTCGCGCTTCAGCCCTCTGGTTTGGTGTTTGTTGTGGACCAAGTTACCATTCAGCCAAACCTTGATGCCATCGTCGCTTCCAATCAAGAGCAAGGCGTCCGTCTCGGAAGGGCTGACCAATGACGTGAAGGCATACACGACCGCTGATCCCTTGGGTCTGTACCGCTTGGCAAAATCAATGCCGGTCATTGGGTCTGCGAGAACCAACTCCCACGAGGCGGGTTGACTTCCGGTAGTGGGCTTTCCATAAAGGTTTGGCGCTGACTTTGCCTCATAACCTAAGTAGTCTGTGTCAAAGCCCTTGCAATTAGCGAAGTCCTTGTCCGTTGGATTGGGAAAAGGCTTACTTATGAGCCAAACAAGAATTTCGCCTTCAGACCCCAAAGTAAGTTTTGCCGCGCCTGTCGGTATCACGCAGAGCGTCAGCAGCAAGATTGACAGTTGTATCTGCGAAATGGTTTTCATTTTTAGTCCACCACTGTTCGGTACGCAAAGTGTATGGTTACAGGACCTAGCAATCCCGATTCTGGCAGTCGCTCGCCCTTCTTCCACAATCGCCATGTCGTGAAGGTTTGTCGCCCAGTGGGACTTGCTTTTCCGTCAAGGAGCCACGCTGGCCATGACTTGAGTGTGCCGTCGGGATTACGGTCACTGTCTTCCGGCAGTTCCTCGTCGCCAATCAACCGATTCGGCCAAAGGTTTATGACTTTGATCTCGAGTTCGTTCACTCCAGATTTCAAAGCACCGCAAATATCAAGGCGAAATGGCGGTTTCCATAAAAGCCCCAAATTTCTGCCGTTTAAGATTACTTCTGCCATTACTTGCACATCCCCAAGGTCAAGGAAGGAGGCTCGGTTTTCCTCGAGCAGTCCTCGTGGGATGGAAAAACTCGCATGGTAGGTTGCTGTTCCGGAGAAGTATCTCACGGCTGGGTCTGGATGTTCGGACAAAGAGGACAATCTTTCAAGTGTGCTTTGCCACGTCGCGCCTTGATTCGTATTAAAGACTACCTTCCATGGTCCCGTGACTTCTATCGGTGGTGGCACGAACGGTACCGCAGCATAGTCAGTATCTCCGCTTTTGTGCCTAACTGCGAATGTTCCGGGCTTCAGTGCTGTCAATACCAATTTCCCGTTGATCTTTGACACCTCGCATGGGAGTTCTTTGCTTGAATCCGGAGACAATTCAATGTACTCGGTATCAGCCGCTTGCGCTGTAAAGTCCTTTCCATCAATAGTGTAATCAATGACCAGAGTCTTGATTTGACCATATGCAGGGTCATCACCTTCTGCCATTTTGGATACCTGGAAGCACGTTTCTCCTGCATCAACCAGGGCTTTAACCTTTGTGGTCACGTCTCGGCATCTTGCACTATCATTAAGGATTCCATAATGGGCTCTATTCACGGTGATTTTGGATGATGGGACTGGCAGTGCAGAGAGCACAATCTTGCCATTATGCAAAACATCGGTGACGACATCGCAGTTGAGGCTTGATTTTCGGAATACCACGAAAACAGAGCCATGTGGTCCGAGCGGTATGTTTACCCAGGTGTTGCCATCTGCTTCGGTATATATTGGTGCCTCTTCAACTTTACCGCTGTCAGGCCACCAAAACTCAGGGATTCGTCCTTTGATACGGAACATGCACTTGGCGCAAACCGACATCGGTTTTGGGTTTGCTACGAAGTAGATGTCCGTGCCTGGGAGAGTCCTGTGGGTATGATGGAGTCTGGGCGTGGAATAGAAGTCCGGTCCGATGCCCATTTCTTCTAGCACTTTTTCAGGAGGAATACCCCAAATGACTCTACCCTTTCCCACGTGACGAACTAGGGGTGACTCTCTTGAGGGCGCGGTTGTTCCTGCAACGGCTTGCTCCCCCCACAACTCTGAAGCAATTCTGCGCACCTCATCATCGCAGGCAGGATAGTTTGTGAGGCTCGGAGATTTGAGTGGAGGTGGTCCAACCACAGTAGCCCCTTTCTCAACCAACTCCTTGATTTTTTCGAGAAATTCGGGGGTCATGAAGCGAGAATCCGGCAATACCAATAGTTTGTAGTTCATTCCATCGGGAAGTACGATGCGTCCATTTGCCACTGACATCCGATTAATCACAACATCAGGACTGCATTCGTCCCAGCCGTAGCCATTTTGCTCAATTCCTCTGAAGGTCTGAAACGGGATTTCGCTCTGAAGGTAGCAAATATCGGCGGCAAATAGACCCTGGCGGAGCATGTGCTGGCATCTCGATAGATAGGTGTGCCAGTCACGGGATTGTTCCCACCAGGTCTGTGTGCGTTCATAGTGCTGTCCCCATGGTCCCATGGTCATACCAGGTCGGCGCTCCGGCACCCATGGCTGGTGTGCGTATCTATGGATGACGAACCTATTGATACCCTGACAAAAGGCTAGGTCGCCGATTGGCTTGAGCAATGCGGGATGTTCGAGCCATCGTTCGTGTGCGTCAGCCGTAAATGCTTCGGCACCGACAATGCGTTTGCCGTATACGTGTGCAGCGGACGCCATCGCCTTACAGGTTTCCATCGCTCCATGGGGAGTCCAGAACTCACCCATAGGTTCGTCAGCCTGTCCAGCATATGGTATGTTGTCGCAGGGAGAGCCGTATGCTTCGACAGTAAACCTCAAACCTGCCTGGTGAGCAAGTTCGCGAATATGTCGTGCGTAGTTTGTGACTACAAGGTCGGAGATCGTCTGTCTTAGGTCGCGCAAGAATCGCTCAGATACCTCCAAGTTGCCTACGACGCGTCCGGTCAGGACTGGCAGGAAGCGGATAGGGTCGTAACCCCTCAGCCGCTTGAATTCCTCGCGCATTCGCAATGTCCAGTTCTGTGAACCGTTTTCCCAACTATCTACGTGTGTGGCGACAAGTCCATATGGGGAATTACCTTTCTGTTGCATGTTGTCTGCCACCAACTTCGCGATCATGCCTTTGAAGTTGGCCTCGGCGCCTTCTTTGCTTAACTTGTCGCACTCGAGACCGCGTCCACTTGCCGGTGCAGGAGAGTTCTGCATTCCCGTGCTCGTATGTCCGAACCTGACGATTGTCCATTTGCCTGGTGGCACACTCCAGGTAAGTTTGCCTTCCGTCATTGATCTGCTCAGGTCAATGATTTTGTCTTCTTGCACCACTGCGTTGGATGGGACACTTGCCTGACTTGGAGGACCAGTCGCTCCAATCGCAAAGGCCGCCTTAGTTACTATATCTGGAATCTGATATGAGTCGGTTGTCGGGAAAGCCAGTACTGCGATGTCGCGGTAATAGCCGGCAACCGCTTCAGGCTGAGCCAGCGTTCCCTCGAAGTGCGTTGGGCCTTCCACTTGTAACTCTGTCCATACAACCTTCTGCATTGACTGTTCCGGCTTTATCCATGGTCCGCCGCTTCCGTTCCAGCCTGCATCATTGTTCATGTTTACTTGTAGACCGAGGCGCCTTGCCTCGGACACCGCATGCTTAAATAGTTCCCTCCACTCCTTGCTCATAAATTCAATTGGACCCGCAGGTATGCCCTGGTCAACTTCCATTATTAGGGCACCACCAATGCCGACGCGCTTCATGGCTTCCAAATCGGCAGTGATACCTTGCTTGCTGATATTGCCATTCAACCAGAACCAATACACCCAAGGTTTTGCTTCATCAGGCGGGACGACAAAGTCTTTTTCAAGGTTTTTAGCCGAAGCGCCTGTTGTGAGCGTGGCTAAGAGTACGAGGACTGTCCAGCATTTCTTTGCAGTAATGTTTGGTTTGCTGTTGGTGCGACCCATGGTCAAGATTCCCTATGCGTATCTAGTTTAGGGTTTGCAAAATAACTACAGAGTTTTGGAATGATGCTTTGTAAACTGGTTCTTGTACGTGAGACATTTTCATGTAAGAACCTTCATTAGGTTATTCGCCGCTGAGCACGATGCGTCGTAATCTGAACCGAAGTCCGGGACCGCTGCACGGGTCGAGGCGCAGACCTGTCATGGGCGTGCCCGTGGCTTTCCACATTGGGAGTTCTGATATGCTGATGCTCGGATTGGGACTTTCCGCCCACGAACAAGTCCCGGAAGCAAACTGCGTGAACTCTGGAATAAGACCCGTCGTCCAAAACAGCTCAATTTCGCGCTGCATTGGGTCCTCCGGTATGCTACCGATGACTTCGCCATCAATAATGATCCGTTTAATCTGATGAGTGGGCACCTGGATAGGGCAGACAATCACCATCGGATCATGTCCCGTAGTCTCAAAAAGCGTGCCTTCAGCGGTTTGTTCGACGACTGCAGTATTGTTGAGTGTCAACTTTTCTACTGGGAGTCCATTGGAGGTAAAGTCGAGAATATACGGCATTTTAACCTCAGGCGCATCGAAACTCTTTCCCATCCGGGCCCAATTTGGCGTTTTCCCTGGCCACGGCTTGGTCTCATTTTCTTCTGCGACTTTGAGTTCTTCTGGTGTGAGTACGCTCCACGAACTGATTTCCTGTGGGGTAGGTGTCTCTTGCCACAGCGCTTTCTTGCGGAGAGACTTGGCTATTGCTTTGAGAAACTCAAATCCAAACAGCTTGGATGGCTCTATGCATGCCCCTTCGCCCCATTCGTTCCATGCCTCTACAAGGACAACAGGTGATGAAGGATTTACGTGGTTGAGTGCACTGCGAAACATCTTTTCGAACGCCTGCGGTGTGGTGCCGATGTTGAGAAACGCCTTTTCTATTCCGGCGCGGGGTCGGTCATCCCAACCTGCAAATGTGGAAGGCCAATAGGGGATTCCTGCCCGCGTGCCGACTCGCTGCAGGTATGGATATAGGTATGCGCTCAGCATCTCTGCGATATCAGCGTACGGGACCGCCTGTGTGTCCCATTTAACACTTGGAGGTCGAATCCAGCAGTACGTATATGCACAGAATGCGTCGAACCCCAGGTTTTTCAGCATCGCTATGTATTCGGGCGAACTACCAGCGTATACCGCCACCAGGTATAGCCCGCGGTAACCCTTTGATCGGACGTGTCTCCGCATGGCTGCCAGCGTCTCTCGGACTCCGCTTTGACCACCAAAGTTCAGGAGGGTATTCACATCGTACACCATTAGCACAGGGCGACCCGCGATGCGTAGGTAGTTGGGCTTGTGGAAATACCTGGCGCATAGAATGTCCGTCATTGCAATCGTGGCTGATTTGCTTTGGTCGAGTGGTTTACGCCACCACGATCCGCCGTGGTTACACCAGTGGATGCAAAACTTAATTTGCTCGTTGTGCTTCGATTGGAGGAACCCACGGTCGAGTGACTCATAGAGGTACTCCTGCCCCGCATTGTAATACCAATCAAATGCAATGAAATCTATACCGTGTGTTGTCATCCAGCGGATGTAGTATTCCCAAAGTCGAGGGTCTGCATCATTGTAAAAACCACAAAGCGGGCGCGGGACGGCGGCCTTCATAATGGCTGAGCGCCACTCGCTGTATTCTCCTGAGGGATCTCCCGCCGCGCGATACCATCCCGGGAAATAATACACGCCGATTATTGGTTCGGTCTTTGCTTCGACAGGTTGTGTTATTATGTTCAGCACTGCCAGGATGATGACGGCGATGATAGGAAATACGGTAAGATTCGTCTCTCGGACCATAATATAATTCTGCTTACTGTCAAGTATTCATGCTGCCTGAGTCGCTTACTCTAGGCATTGCAAAAAGCAACGCGGGAACTTTTGTCCGGATAGAGTATCATCAAAGCACTGAGCAATTCAAGAGTGTACGAGTGGATCCGCTCGCTTGACCTTCTGGGTGTGGATTGTCTATAATCTAAACGGTTGTAACTTAATGGGTGGCTGGTTTGACCGCCAGGTGGGGCTAATTATGCGGAAATTGGAGTCAGAGGTCAGCGCATTTCGCAAGGCTGACCTTTTATTACGTTTCTCGTTCATAGATATGTAAATCGTGAGGGGCTCGTAAATGGTACGAATTTTGCCAAGACAAGAATCATTTTTTGAGTTGTTTGAGAGACAAGTAGCGCTCGTTAATGATGCCGCCCAAATGTTGTCCAAACTTATGACAGACTACCGTGATCCCGCCGATGTGGCCTTCAAAATTCGCGCGATGGAGCACGATGCGGATGAACTCGTCCATCAAGTGATGAGGAAACTGAATACCACGTTTGTTACCCCACTTGACCGAGAGGATATTCATGCCTTAGTGAGTGCACTCGATGATATCATGGATTACATCGAAGCGGCTGTGGACCGGATGGTGCTTTATGAGATAGCCGAGCCGACGGAAGCAGCGGTCAAACTATGCAAAATACTGGCTGAATCTACTGCCTTGACGGTTCAGGCGATTGGTTGCTTGAGAAATATGAGGAACATGCCGGCTATTCGAGAGGCGTGCATTGCTATCAACCGGCTGGAGAACCAGGGCGACCAGACGAATCGTGCGGCCTTGGCAAAACTTTTTCAAATGCACGACAAACCTGTAGAGGCGCTAAAGTGGCGCGAGATCTATGAGCACATTGAGACGGCCATAGATAAGTGCGAGGATGTGGCAGACATTATTGAGTCCACTTCATTAAAGAACGCATAACAGGGAAGCATATGGGACGTTTTCGTTTCATGCCCACCGAGGAAAATTTCTTCGAATTGTTCGAAGAAATAGCACAGGCTGTGGTGGAAGCGGCCGAGGCCTTGCATGACTTGGTCACAAACTACGAAGATGTCGAACACAAGACGCGCAGATTGCGCGAAACGGAAAGGCGAGTTGACCGAGCGACGCTTGACATCTGCGAGCGCTTGAACGTAAGTTTTGTGACCCCAATAGACAGGGAAGACATTCATACCCTTGCCGTCACCATGGATTCTGTTCTTGATTATATCGAGGCTTCAGCGGACAGAATGAAACTATACGGTGTTGAAAACCCTCAGAAAGAAGCACCAGAAGCGGCTCAACTTTCGGCAATCATCATTGAGTGTGCAAAGGAGATGCAAGCAGGCATTCGGGCGCTGAGCAATCTCAGAAGAATTGAAGAAGTCCTCGATCCTTGCGTGCGAATAAACGAACTTGAAAATGAGGCAGACAAGTTGTTGAGAAAGGCACTCCACAGACTATTCAAAGAGGAAACGCAACCACTTGAAATTGCCAAATGGCAGGAGATAATCTACCGACTAGAGATGGCTACGGACAAGTGCGAAGACGTGGCAAATGTACTGGAAAGCATCGTGGTGAAAAATGCTTAGTGTAAGTATAGTCCTTCTTGGTGCAGTCGTCGTTCTTGCCCTTGCCTTTGATTTCATTAATGGTTTTCATGATACAGCCAACGCAATCGCTACCTCTGTTCTCACCCGCGCTCTTTCTATCAGAAACGCCGTATTCCTTTCAGCGGCTCAGAATTTCGTCGGAGCCATGATATGGACAGGCGTAGCACAAACAATTGGTAAGGGCATCGTAGACCCGTCCCTTGTATCAGGTAGGACAGGACAGGTTTTGGTTCTTGCAGCACTCATTGGCGCCATTGTGTGGAACTTATTGACATGGTGGTTTGGCTTGCCAAGTAGTTCGTCTCACGCATTAATTGGTGGTGTCATCGGTGCCGCAATTGCAGCGAGAGGAATTGAAGTTCTGAATGAAGCCGGTCTTAAGAAGATCTTTTTCTCACTCGTCTTTTCTCCTATCGTTGGGTTTCTTGCAGGTGCCTTCCTGATGATAATTGTTATGAATATCTTCGCCCAGCAGGCCCCGTCCAAGTTGAATAGATACTTTAAAGTCTTCCAAGTGGTCTCGGCAAACTTCATGGCCTTTACCCATGGCTCAAACGATGCCCAAAAGTCAATGGGAATCATAACTATGGCACTCGTTGTTGGTGGCTTTCTACCATCCGTGGTAGTGCCAACGTGGGTTAAAGTGGCGTGCGCGGCGGCAATGGCGTTTGGCACGGCAGCAGGCGGCTGGCGTATCATAAAGACGGTAGGGAAAAAAATAATGGGTTTGCAACCTGTTCATGGTTTTGTGGCGGAGACAGCTGCAGCCTTGGTCGTGCTGACTGCAACCCTATGGCACGCTCCAGTCAGTACTACCCATGTGATTTCATCTTCGGTTATGGGCGTGGGTTCAGCGAAGCGTCTGTCTGCTGTTCGATGGGGCATTGTCATGCAGATAGTGCTGGCTTGGCTCATGACACTTCCGGTTTCGGCGCTTCTTGGGATACTGAGTTACTCCGCTGTGCACGCCCTTTTGCACTAATATTTTTCAGGCGACTGCACGCATGTCGCAGTTTAAACGTCCCATTTTCCGCACACGGCATATTGAACTTGATTGAGCGTCTAGATTCGGCATCCCCGGCGCAATTCAAGTTTGGGCTGACGTGCTTGGCGTGTTCGGTGACCGCGTGGCAAGTCTCTGGCAGCGTTGGGTCCAAGAAATTCCCTCGGGTTGTCGAGGTGGGCGTCTTCTTCCTCAGGATGAGGAAAGTGGGTCTTTGATTCCTGCTTCCTCGAATCCTTTTGCCCGCAGAATACAGGAGTCACACCTCTCGCAAGGCTTGTCCAGTCCGAGGTAACAACTCCAGGTGAGCGAGTAGTCTACGCCGAGTTCGGTGCCGCGTTTTATGATCTCTGCCTTGGTCATATGAAGAAGCGGTGCGTATACTTTGAATTGGCGACCTTCAGTTGTTCCTGCTCTTGTTCCAAGATTCGCGAGTTTCTCGAATGCGTTCAGGTACTCTTCACGGCAATCGGGGTAGCCGCTATAATCAACCTGGTTTGCGCCTATGACGATCGTATCTGCCCCCACAGTTTCGGCAAAGGCAAGAGCAAATGACAGGAATATCGTATTGCGTGCAGGGACGTAAGTTGTTGGGATTTCCAAAGCCATTGCTTTCGGCTCACGGTCGAGAGGAACCTTGAGATCATCTGTCAGGGCGCTGCCACCCCACTGTCGCAAGTCAAACTCGATGACCGCGTGGCGAGTAATACCAAGGGACTTAGCGACTCGGCGAGCAGCCTCCAGTTCCTTTGAGTGACGTTGCCCGTAATCGAAGGACAGCGCGTACAACTCATATCCCTCCGCCTTGGCAATGGCTGCCGCTGTCGCGCTGTCCAGCCCACCTGAGAGTAAGACTATCGCTTTGCGACAAGTCATTTTGGTTTCTCTACCTTGTTCCTCATACTCCGTAGGAGACGGCAATAGGTTTCCATATAGGAACTTCAATCTGGTGAAGGCAGGCGCCAACCCAGTTCATGGGGCGTCTTAAGTGTGACACCAAACCATAACTCCGTGCCTGGCTGGAATCCTTCGATGAATTCGAAGTTCTCGAACGCTACACCTCCAGGAATAAGTACAGTGGTACAATAGTATGTGGCGCGCCCATTTACTCGTACGCGAAGATCACTCCTAGGTGATCCAGAATATTTGCGCCAATACTGTGTCGAAACCTTTCCATTAAAAGTCCAGCCGCCAGGAGGCATTGTAACTGACGATAGGTCACTTTCATTTGGTGTGATTGCCGCTATGTATGAGCCATCCTTTTCGCGGTATATACGTTCCGCAGGAAAATCCTCGGTAAACACGAAGTCGTTGCCTTTGTAGCCTGGCCACAACTTGCGACTATCTACAACCTCGTCTTTGAGCCATAATAGGCGGCATCTCGAGTAGTTTCCCATTGTCGCTGTCAGCACGCATGATTCCATTGGAGCACTGTCCTTGTGTGCGTATACGCGGAACCCGACTTCATTCGGGCGATCAGCGCGGAAAACCACCTTGACATATGGATGTGCGCCGTTCTCGAATCTCTCCACATGCAGGAAGAGGGAGAGTGTTTCGACCGTCTTGCCGTTCACAAGTATTCTGCCAGTCCGACCGCGGGCAGGCTGCCAGGGCATTTTCGGCTCTGGGTTTGGGGAATCCGAGAACCACATTCTCAAGCCGTTTTGTTCGTCCAATTTGCTGCGCTCGAGTTCGGAAAAGCCTCGATTTCCATGCACAATTGGCTCGATTGCGATGAAATTGATAACCGCGTGTCGTCCAGGGTTAACGTAAGGTGCGTGAACCCGTATAACGCCGCGAGGGTCGCCGTGGATTGGATAAATGCTTATCCTGAGGCCATTTTTATGACCAATCATTGGTTCTGCAGGTGCATCACCAGGACGAATCCAAAGCCCTTGCTCCTTAGGCGGATTCAGAGTTTCGGGAACGCTATTGCCAGAACATAAACTCGACAATCCAAGAACTCCCGTAGCGAAAAATATTAGGTTTAGAGTATGAATCTCCACTTTCATCAATTGATTGATAGGATCTCCTATCCTATCCCCTCCTATCCCATATTATTACATTCGGCATCTGAAATCTATTACTCATTCGCACCAGTTTTTGGTCTTACCGCGCTGTTTGACTCGTTTAATCGTCTGCATTCTTTATGCGTGCTTCTTGCTGGCTCCCGTCCGGTCATAGGATCATCTCTTCCACCATATGCTAACAAATAGGTGGTTTCTGCCACAAGCACCCTGAGTGGCATTCCTTATGTGGTGCTATCTTGACATGACACGCCAGGTTAACCTTATAATCTCACTGACCCAATCATGAACCAAAGGGAGCTAGCATGGCCGACATCAAGCCTTTTCGAGGAGTATTCTATAACCAGGAAGTAGTGGGCGATCTCAGCGCCGTGGTCGCACCCCCGTATGACGTTATCTCGCCAGAAGACGAGGAATATTACCGTCACGCACATCCAAATAACGTAATTCGGTTGATCTTGCCGACAGAGGACTCAATTGGCGATAAGTATTACAACGCCGCTGAGATTCTACGCAAATGGCTTGCGACGGGTGTGCTGGTGCGTGATAACCAGGATTGTCTTTACCTATGTGTTCAAGAGTTTATATTTCGCGGTGAGTGGAAAAGGCGTTTCGGATTCACCTGCCTAGTCCGGCTCGAGGAGTTTGGAAGTGGGAAGGTGCGTCCGCACGAGAATACCTTGCCCAAGCCCCTCGAAGACCGTTTGAATCTAATGCGAGCGACCCGGTCAAACTTCGACTCGGTTTTTGGTCTTTACGCTGGCAGAACAATTCCAGAGATGTTGGTTTCGTTTGTCGCTGCGCCGCCCGACGCTTCCACAACTGACCGAGACGGTGCCTGGTGTCATGTTTGGCGGATGTCCGATTCCCATGTAATCCAGAACGTTGCCGAGGCCATTAGGGATGAGCCTTTAATCATTGCAGATGGTCATCACCGATACTCTGCGGCGCTTGCATATAGAGACGAGATGCGCGCTATCCACGGGGCGCATGATCCGGAAGCTCCTTGGGAATATGTGATGATGACTCTTGTATCGTTTGATGATCCTGGTCTAGTTGTGTTGCCAACCCATAGGCTTGTCAGAAACATCGCAGATTTCAGTCCCGCAAGAATCACCGCTCAAATCGGCGAGTTTTTCGAACTGAAAGAGACGCCTGCTGCACAATTGGAGAAAGAGGTGGCATCGGCAAACGGCACTCGCGCTACCTTTGGTTTGTATCTGGGTAATGGCATCTCTTACGTTATGCGCCTCAAGCCGACAATTGCGCCGGAAAACATGGTCGAGATTCCTGGATCCGATGCGTTAAAACGTCTGGACGTGAGTGTGCTTCATGGGCTAATTCTTGATAAGTTGCTTGGCATTGGTGCTCAACAGGTGGCGTCCGGGAATAACGTTGGTTTCACGAGAGATGTTGAGACCGCAATGCATTGTGTAGATAACGGTGAGTATCAAATGCTGCTGGTCATGAATCCAACGAAGGTGGATCAGATTATGACCGTTACTTCCATGGGAGACCGGCTACCCCAGAAATCTACCTTCTTCTACCCGAAACTCCTAACTGGATTGGTTATGAGGGTTATGGATTGACCAGCATGCAAAGTGGCAGCCCTTCGTTGTGCGACGTGTAGGCGTTAAGACCAGCATTTTCGTTGACAGGTCATTTCCCGAATGCTATACTTGGGCGGTTTCGTGGGCTTTCATAGACACAAGGATTTCGTGCAAACACCAGATATCTTGCCGATGAGTTTTTCCGCTAGGAGCACCTGGAGTAAAGGTGATGGACCGCGAGACAATTAAGAAGCTGATTACTCTGGTTGAACAATATGGGCTGACCGAACTGACTGTGGAAGATGAAGGCTTGAGCATCACCATCAAGGCTGAGGAAGAAGCCCCAGCGTCCAATTTAGTGCCCAGACAGGCGGCTTGTCCTCCTGAACGAGTCATTCAGAGGGTTGGACAAAGTGTAGCCTTAGAGGAACCAGAGGTCGAAATCGCCGAGCCTGACGACGAAAGTTTGTACAAGATTACCTCGCCAATGATTGGAGTATTCTACCGCTGTCCGTCACCCGATTCACCGCCTTACGTCGAGGTAGGAGATATGGTGGAGCCAGGGCAGACCGTCGGGCTGATCGAGGCGATGAAGGTCTTTAGCGAAGTGCCGGCTGAGTACGGCGGAAGGGTTGTTGCAATTCCCGCTGAGAACGGCAAACTTGTGCAACAAGGCGACGTACTGGTTGTAATAGACACTTCTATTGCCGAGTAAATATCTTGGTTTGGATGAGTCCAGGGGGCCGGTCAGGATTGGTACTAGTGCCCTGTAGGCTTTTTGGAGGAAGTTTTGAAACCCCAGGTAAATATTGGGATTATCGGTTTCGGTACCGTCGGAACAGGAGTTGTTCGGCTTCTACTAGAGCATCAGGAACAGATCTCGAAGAAAGCCGGCATCAGAATCGAAATCAAGCGTATCTGTGATCTGGACATAACTAGGGAGCGTCCTGTCAAGATTCACAGAAATTTGCTTACCACGTCTGCCGCCCACGTTTTAGATGATCCTGAGATTGATATTGTCGCTGAATTAATCGGCGGAGTTGATCCAGCAAAGGAGTTTATACTGCGGGCGCTGAGAAATGGCAAGCACGTTGTCACAGCGAATAAGGAATTGATTGCCAGGGAAGGTAAAGCCCTTTTGACCGAGGCGGACGCCAGAAAGTTGGATCTCTTTTTCGAGGCAAGTGTCGGCGGCGGCATCCCGATCATTCGACCTTTGAGGGTTTGTCTTGCAGGAAATGAACTCTCAGAGGTTATCGGCATAGTTAATGGCACGACAAACTATATTCTCACTAAAATGAGCAGAGAAGGCGGCGACTTTGAGGGAGCACTGGGCGAGGCGCAGAAAGCTGGATACGCGGAAGCAGACCCTACGAACGATATTGATGGACTTGACGCGAGGTATAAAATTGCTATTCTTGCTTCCATCGCTTTTGGAGCGTCACTTGATGTGGACCAGGTTTATGCAGAAGGCATTAGGAAGGTGACCTCTCGCGATATTGAGTATGCGAGGCAATTGGGATACGTGATAAAACTCTTGGGGATTGCTCGGTCACACGATAATGCAATCGAAGCGCGTGTGCACCCAACGCTTCTGCCTAGCACGCACCCGCTGGCAGGCGTCAACGATGTGTATAACGCGATTTACGTCCGTGGCGACTTTGTCCAAGATGTTATGTTCTACGGACGTGGCGCCGGATCTATGCCGACAGCCAGCGCGGTGGTGGGTGATATCATAGATATTGCTAGGAACGTGAAGGCCTCTGCAAATGGTCGGCTACCGGTGCCATTTATGGAGAGCAAGGACCTTGAGGGAATAGACTCTGTTATTACGCGATACTATGTCCGCATGCTTGTCGCCGACCGTCCTGGTGTCCTTGCTGCAATTGCGAAAGTATTTGGCGATAACCAGGTCAGCATCGCCTCAGTTGTGCAAAAGGATTCTCAGGGCGCAAAGGCTGAGATTGTTCTGATAACTCATGCAGTTGCGGAGAGAAACTTCCGCCAGGCCATCAACGAAATACAGAACTTGGACGTGGTGGCTGAGATTGGAAATTGGATAAGAGTCGAGGAGTAACATGGTTCTTACAGGGACATCGTCTTCCGTAGCCAGAATTGGCGTGATTGAGCGGTACTGGGAATATCTCCCGGTAAATGAGAACACACCCATTATTACACTGCTCGAGGGGAGTACTCCCCTTATTCGAGCAGACAACCTTGCGAAGAAGATCGCTCCGAACCTCACTATTTACTTGAAGTACGAGGGTCTCAATCCCACTGGTTCTTTTAAGGACCGTGGTATGACAATGGCAATATCGAAAGCAGTCGAAGAAGGCGCAAGAGCCGTCATGTGTGCTTCTACGGGCAATACTTCTGCGTCTGCAGCAGCATATTGTGCACGTGCCGGGATTGACTGCATTGTGCTAATCCCCGAAGGCAACATCGCGTACGGCAAACTTTCACAGGCCATGATTCATGGTGCAAAGGTCCTGCAGGTTCTTGGTAACTTCGATGAAGCGCTGAAACTCGTGGTCGAGATAACCTCTAAGTATCCAATCACACTGGTCAACTCGATTAATCCGTACCGAATTGAGGGGCAAAAGACAGGGGCATTCGAGATATGCGATGTGCTCGGGAGGGCGCCGGACTTTCATGCAATACCCGTGGGGAATGCAGGGAATATCACGGCGTACTGGAAGGGCTATAAAGAATACCTCGATCGCGGCAAGATTGACCGGCTCCCGAAGATGCTAGGTTTCCAGGCAGCGGGTGCAGCACCAATTGTGCTTGGTCACCCCGTGGAAAAGCCTGAGACCATAGCAACTGCGATTCGAATTGGTAATCCTGCTAGTTGGAAGCAGGCGGTTGCAGCGCGTGACGAATCTGGTGGCTTGATTGACATAGTCACTGACGACGAAATCCTCGAAGCATATAAGATGTTGGCTAGCCTGGAAGGCATTTTCTGTGAGCCAGCATCTGCAGCGTCGGTTGCCGGTGTATACAAGAAAGCCCGCGAAGGATACTTCACTGCGCCGGCGACGGTAGTCTGTGTTCTCACAGGTCACGGGCTAAAAGATCCCGACCGTGCCGTCAAGATTGCAACGACACCGACGACTGTGGAGCCGAAACTGAAGGCTGTACTTAAGGCGATCGGATATTAGGGGTTCTCTGATGGTAGTAACGCATACTGAGATTGAGGGTTTGCGGAGATTCCGGACTGGCAAGGTGCGTGATGTGTACGACCTTGGCGATGAACTTCTCATTGTTGCCACGGACCGCCTGTCTGCTTTCGATGTGGTTATGCCAAATGGGATTCCAGACAAGGGGCGCGTGCTTACGCAACTTTCACTGTTTTGGTTCGACCTGACAAGAGATGTGGTCGAGAACCACCTGATTACGGCAGACATTGATGAAATCTTGGGTAGACTGCGAAAGCTGGGCGTCGCCGAGCCTGAAAAGTACAGGGACATGCTCGATGGTCGCACAATGGTAGTGAAGAAGGCAGATGCGTTTCCTGTGGAATGTGTAATTCGGGGATATCTCTCAGGTTCGGCATGGAAGGAGTATCGAACCGCAGAGAGACAGGCAGGAGATGGGTTTGTTGACCTACACGGGCATAAAATACCCGTGGGGCTGAGGGAGTCAGACAGGTTGCCTCAGCCGATTTTCACTCCTGCTACAAAGGCGGAGTCCGGGCATGATGTGAATATCAGTATCGAAGAGATGGAGCACATCGTGGGGAAATCGGAGGCGGCACAACTCATAGAAAAGACCACTGCGGTCTACAAGGTTGCCGCAGATCATGCGGCATCACGTGGGATCATCATTGCCGATACAAAGTTTGAGTTTGGTCGGATTGGAGATAAGATAATCATAATTGATGAGGTCCTCACTCCGGATTCCTCGCGTTTTTGGGATGCTCAGACCTACAATCCGGGTGGTCCCCAGCCGAGTTTTGATAAGCAATACGTCCGAGATTGGCTTGAGAGTACCGGCTGGAACAAAGAGCCGCCGCCACCAGTACTGCCGGATGACGTGGTTGCTCGAACAGCGGAAAAGTACCGCGAGGCATACCGGCGCATAGTGGGCAAGCCGCTGGGAACCTAAGATGTGGGCCGAGGGGATGCGCCTGTATCTGAATGGGGTATCGCATGGCAGAGAGCACACCAACTAAATATATACTCCTCGTGCCTGACGGTATGGCGGATCGTCCATCCGCACAACTTGATGGCAAAACACCTATGCAAGTTGCACGCAAGCCAAACATGGATCATCTTGCAGCGGAGGGTAGGGTAGGTGCCGTAAAGACTATTCCAGATGGGATGGATCCCGGCAGCGATGTGGCGGCAATGTCGCTTCTAGGCTATGATCCCCGGAAATATTACACCGGACGTGGTCCAATCGAGGCGGTCAGCCTAGAAATTCCTTTGAACAAGGAAGATGTGGCATTCCGTTGCAACTTGGTGAGCAGCGATGGGACAGTGATGGTTGATTACAGCGGAGGTCATGTCTCCACTGATGAAGCCCGCGAACTCATTACGTTGCTAGATGAAAAACTTGGTACTCCCAGGATTCAATTTTATCCTGGCGTGAGTTATCGGCACATAATGGTGTGGCGAGACGGGTCTGAGGACGTCAAGACCGAGCCTCCGCACAATATAATTGGTAAACCTATCGAGGAATACCTGCCAATCGGCGACGGAGAGGATATGCTCCGTACACTAATCTTCGATTCGCTAGAGATTTTGGATGACCATCCAATCAATCGGCGTAGGCGGGACGAGGGGCAAAACCCGGCGAACATGATATGGCCCTGGGGACAGGGGCGTGCGCTGAACCTACCGAAATTCTTGTTTAAAACTGGACACACCGGCAGCGTCGTTGCAGCAGTTGATCTAGTCAAAGGGATGGGTCGCGCAGCGGGTCTCAGTGTGGTAGAAGTTCCCGGCGCAACCGGTTACCTCGACACGGATTTTGAGGGCAAAGCACGAGCCGCACTGGAGGCACTCAAGAATCGGGATTTTGTGCTTGTGCATATCGAGGCACCAGACGAAGCCGGGCACCTTGGCGATGTCGAAAAGAAGATTGAGGCGATTGAAAATGTGGACAAGCGTTGTCTTGGAGTGATGCTTGAAGGACTCAGGGATGTGGAGAGGTTTCGCATACTAGTTGCACCTGATCACGTCACACCTATCGAGATAAGAACCCATGCGAGCGACCCCGTCCCCTTCGCATTATACTCTTCATTCGAGCCTGCGGGCACAAGCCTGCCGTTCGATGAACGGGCTGTCGAAGAGACAAAGTTGACTGTCGAAGAAGGTCATCGGCTCATTGACCTTTTATTCGAGTAAGAATCGTTCTAACTTTCCGCAGTTTAACTACAGTATCTGGCGTTGTTTCAGAGCGTACACCCCGAATCATGTAGTCGAGGCCGCAGTATTCGCAGTAGGGGCAGGGTGTCATGAACGAGCGACATAGGTTGGTTGAGTCGTTGCTTTCTTTGGTGCGCGAATATTCGATGACTGCACCTGGCGAGACGGTCCTCGTTGCTGTCTCTGGCGGACCAGATTCCGTCGCATTGGTTCATGCACTCTGGTCAGTGCGAGAGGAGTTGGACATAACCCTTTATGTGGCGCATCTGAACCATTCGTTCCGTGGTGAAGAGTCAGACAATGACGCCAGGTTTGTATGGTCACTTGCATCTAGCCTTTCCATCCCGTGTGTGATTGAGAAGGTTGATGTTCCGCGAATGCGCCAGATGCTCAGATTGTCAGCAGAAAGCGCGGCGAGGCTGGTTAGATACGAGTTTCTCGAGAATACAGCAGAGAAGATTGGAGCTGCGAGGATCGCATTAGGGCACACGGCAGATGACCAGGTCGAAACCGTGCTAATGAACATAATTCGCGGTTCGGGCACAGACGGTCTTGCAGGTATGCCGCCGGTCCGAGGCAAGATCATCCGACCATTGCTAGGCGTGCGGCGTACCGATGTTGCTTCGTACCTACAGGAACAGGGCTTGAGTGCACGAATTGATGAAACGAATCTGTTGCCTCACTTTACGAGGAATAGAATACGCCTCCGATTACTCCCGATGCTTCGCGAATACAACCCAGGCATTGACACCGTGATTCTGCAACTTGCGGAACTGGCTAGAGCGGACTCGGCGTATATGAATGCGGAGGCAAGCAAGGTTTTTAAAAGGCTGACCATTGCTTGTGATACTGGCGCGGTGACACTTGACAGAGGAGAATTATTGGGCCTTGACCTGGCTATACGTCGGCGGGTAGTACGGGAAGCCGTAAAGTCAGTCCGGTCTGACCTCTCGGATCTTGGATTTAGGCACGTTGAAGACCTACTGGGACTCTTGGCGACTGGCGGTGACTTCAGGTATGAATTGCCTGCAGGGGTGTTTGTCGAATGTGAGCGCGGGTCAATAGTCTTCCGCTCCGAAAGGCAGCCGGATGTGCCGATTATATATAAGTACGAGATTGCCGTGCCCGGTGAGACCCCGATTGGTGAGGCGGGTGTCTTGATCAAGGCGGAGGTGATAGAATCGCACCTGGAGCCTGTGCGTTCGCCGGATGATACAGAGGTCATCCTCGACTTGGACAAGGTCAAGGGCACACTTGTGGCTAGAAACTGGCAGCCTGGAGACCGAATTCAGCCGTTGGGGATGAAAGGGTCGAAGAAGTTGCAGGACGTATTTACAGACCGAAAGATCCCACGGCGGGTACGGCACCGCATCCCGGTTATTCAAGATGGTGAAAGAATCCTCTGGGTTGTCGGCGTTATAATTTCGGATGTGGCAAAAGTGACCGATAGCACACAACGATGCTTGCGGCTGCGTGCGGTGCCAGTGTCGCCTTGCTCGTACGACCGTAAAGTGGTATAATGATAATACCTGCAATGGAGCATTGAAGCAGGAGGAATGAACTTGCCAAGATTTTTCAAGACGTTATTCATAGTAAGTTTGCTCGTTCTGGCGCTGTATGTGATTCGGCAGCCACTGACAATGGGAAAGTCGCCGAAGCCGATGCGCTACGACAGCCTGTGGAATGAGATCAAACTTAAGCGAGTTGATACTGCAAAGTTTCAGGAAAACCGACTCATCGCAGATCTCACAACCGGGAAAAGAGTAGTGGTGACACTTGCAGCAGTAGGGGATGCGGAGAAGTCGCGGCTGTCCCAGGCGCTTGTGGCAAGCGGGGCGAAGGTAGAGTACGCAGACCCGCCACTCTCAAACTTCATGCAGAGCCTGCTTTTCACTGTTCTGCCCATGTTGGGCATACTCGTGGTCTTCTATTTGTTCATAATTCGGCAAGCACAGATAGGTGGAAATCAGGCGCTGTCATTTGGGAGAAGCCGTGCGAAGCGGTTCTCAGAAAACGTTCCCAAAGTTACATTTGACGATGTTGCGGGGGTCGACGAAGCAAAGCAGGAATTGATCGAGGTTGTCGAGTTCCTGCGTAACTCCAAGAAGTTCCAGGCTCTGGGCGCGAAGATACCAAAAGGAGTCCTCTTGCTTGGTCCCCCAGGATGCGGCAAGACGCTATTGGCTCGCGCGATTGCCGGAGAGGCAGGAGTGCCATTCTTCCACATCAGCGGCTCAGACTTTGTGGAAATGTTTGTCGGAGTGGGAGCGTCGCGCGTGCGCGATCTTTTTGAAACAGCAAAAGCAAACCGCCCAAGCCTTATATTCATTGACGAACTTGATGCTGTCGGGCGTCAGCGTGGGACGGGCCTAGGCGGCGGTCACGACGAGCGCGAGCAGACCCTCGACCAACTGCTGGTCGAAATGGATGGTTTTGATCCAAATACAGGTGTGATTCTTATTGCTGCTACAAACAGACCTGATGTCTTGGATCCGGCGCTTCTAAGACCCGGACGATTCGACCGCCGCGTTGTAGTGGACCACCCAGATGCGAAGGGCAGGGAGGCAATCCTTCGTGTGCATATGCGTGGCAAGCCGCTGGACTCGGATGTGAATATCGAAAACCTCGCACGGCGTACTCCAGGATTCTCTGGCGCAGACTTGGCCAACCTCGTGAACGAGGCAGCTCTCCTGGCAGCGAGGCGAGATCGTACCAAAATCACAATGGAAGACTTTGAAGATTCCATTGACCGAGTAATTGCAGGACCTGAACGCAAGAGCCGAATCATAAGCGAGAAAGAGAAGGTCATGGTGGCTTACCATGAGGTTGGTCATGCCATTGTTCAGGAACTACTGCCAAATTGTGATCCCGTGCACAAGGTTTCTATCCTGCCTCGCGGTCTTGCACTTGGATACACTATGCAACTGCCTCTTCAGGACAAATACCTGACTACTAAGAGCGAACTCTTAGACGATATTGCAGGACTATTAGGTGGGCGTGCCGCTGAACGGCTGGTGTTTGATGAACTTACCACGGGTGCAAACAATGATCTAGAACGGGCGACTGAACTGGCACGCAGCATGGTCTGTGAATACGGCATGAGTGAGACGCTTGGCCCCGTCACATTTGGAAGGAAGCATGGCAATCCGTTCCTTGGTCGCGACTTAATGGAAGACCGGAATTACAGCGAGGAGATGGCGCGTGCCATTGATGAAGAGGTGCGCAAAATAATTGACGAGTGTTATAAACGTGCTGAAAGCATACTCATCGAGCACAAGGATAAGATGGAGGAGATAGTCAAGGTACTTCTAGAGCAGGAGACCATCGAACGGGAAGAACTCGAAATCCTAATGTATGGAAAGGAGAAAGTTGCTGCGGACAAGTGCGCCACGCCACCCGGACCGAGGGAAAAACCTGACAAAGTCGAAAGCGTTGACCAGCCCGGGATTGCACCCGAGACCCCGCCGCGGCTCGAGCCAGGAGTTGCCTGAGGATATCTAGGAAACGGTTTGCGAGGGTGTGGCCAATTGTAATTGTTCGCTCGCTCACTTCATTCCTGTGCCAGTTCCATGGACGTCGTTATTCAGTGTGTGCCTAACTTTAGTGAAGGTCGCGACGAACGTGTAATCGAAGCAATAGTTGATGCTGTCCGTTCTGCGCACGGCATTGTGCTCGCGGATTACTCGTGGGATCCTGACCACAACCGTCTCGTAGTTTCCATATTGGGTGAGCCGAGCGGCGTCCGAGAAGCGGTAAATGCTGGTGCTCGCAAAGCGGTCGAACTTATTGACTTGCGACGCCATAGCGGTCAGCACCCACGAATTGGCGCTATTGATGTCGTTCCCCTTGTTCCGATCCGAGGCATCACGATGTCAGAATGCGTGGAACTTTCCTGCGACATAGGGCGGGATCTTGCAACGCAGATCGGTCTTCCGGTTTATTTCTATGAGTGTTCTGCGATACGTTCTCACTGCAAAGATTTGGCCGATGTGCGGAGAGGTGGTTTTGAACGCCTCGTCCAATTAGGGATGCATGGCGATCGCGCTCCAGATCTCGGACCTTCTAAGCCGCACCCCACAGCAGGCGCTGTCGTTGTCGGGGCACGACGCCCACTTGTTGCCTATAATGTGAATCTCATAGATGGAAACACTGAGGCGGCGACAAGCATTGCAACCAAAGTTCGCGGACGTAATGGCGGGCTACCTGGCGTCAAAGCAATGGGCGTGTGGCTATCAACCAGATCAAGGGCTCAAGTTTCCATGAATGTCACACGCCCTGATCTAGTAAAGTTGCCACAGGTCTTCGAGTTCGTATCTCATGAGGCTAGGCAATGTGGCACAGAGGTGGCAGAGAGCGAGATTATTGGTCTTGTCCCCAAACACTGCCTGGACGGAGTCACGCCATCTGACATAAAAGCAGTGAACTTGAAGGAAACGCAACTTTTGGAATATTGGCTCGATCGGCTTTAGCCCCTCAAGTTTCACGACGAAAGTCAGTACACCCCATATGATGCTAACCCGTCGCGTATGATTCGTGCAAGAGACTATGTCAGAAGGTGCAGGAAAATCAAAGGAAATCCTGGGGCAAAGATAGAATCACTACAATAGGATCAGGTGGTTCATTAGACAAGGGGGAGTATGATGAAAGATAAGATTGGTTACGGCATCATTGGTTGCGGAGTTATTGCTCCATGGCACGCGGGCGCAGTATCGAGAATTCCCGAGGCTGAGTTGGTTGCGGTCTGCGATATAGTACCGGAAAAGGCAGAGAAACTCAAAGAAGAGTTTGGGGCGAAGTATGCATATACCGATTACCATGACTTGTTGGCAAGAGATGACATTGATGTGGTTTCGATTTGCACGCCTAGCGGAATGCATGCGGACATGGGAATGGATGCTGCACGTGCCGGCAAGCATGTGATGACCGAGAAACCGATCGATATTAGCCTCGAGAAGATTGACGCACTTATACGAACCTGTAATGAGCAAAAAGTGAAGTTAGCCTGCATCTTCCAGCGCCGTACTTCCCCACTTTGGCAAAGAGTCAAGCGAACGATAGATGAAGGTAAACTTGGTAAACTTGTTCTCGGTGATGCATATCTCAAGTATTTTCGGAGTCAAGAGTACTATGATAGCGCAGGCTGGCGTGGGACGTGGGCACTGGACGGCGGGGGTGCGCTGATGAACCAGGGGGTTCATTGTGTCGACTTGCTCCTCTGGATTATGGGTCCTGTGGACACAGTTTTTGGCTTTGCTGACCATCTTGCCCGCAGGATCGAGGTAGAAGATACTGCGGTTGCAGCGCTCAAGTATAGAAACGGTGCATTTGGCGCTCTCGAGGGTACGACTTCGGTAACTCCTGGGTTGAATCATCGCCTTGAGTTTCATGGTGAGAAGGGTACAATCTTGGTTGACGGTGAGACTATTGTGCGCTGGGATGTGCCAGGTGAGGACAAACAAGAAGTAGTAAAGGATTTGCAGGACAATGTTGGAGATGCTTCATCGGATCCGAAGGCAATTTCCCAGGCCGGTCACCAGATACAGATTTCGGACCTTATTGCCGCAATCAGGGAAGATAGAGAACCAATGGTAAATGGGGCTGAGGCTCGTCATGCTGTGGAGTTGATTTTGGCAATATATCAATCGGCAAGGACGGGGCAACCTGTGCGAATTTAAAGGCACGAATGCGTGCATATTTGCGTATATTTAGACAGAGGCGATTAGAGAAATGCCCGAGCCTAGAAGACGCAAGAAGTCAACGGAAGAATATGTCAGGCAGGCGGAAAAGTACGAGTCCAGGGGACGCTTCGAAGACGCTATCGAGTGTCTACTGATGGCTGTCAAGACGTCTGACGATAAGGCACCGCTATACCTGCGACTGGCGCACTTGTATCGCAGCCAGCGTAAGGTTGACCAAGCAATCGTTGCGGTGAAGCGTGCGCTCAGGATAAAGCCTGATGACATAGAGGCCAGAGACTTGCTCCTTGAGATGTTGTTAGAACTAGGTCGCTTCGACGATGCAATAAAGGAAGCAAAGGAACTGCTGAAGGTTTCCCCCAGGAGCCTGAGTGCCAGAGACGTGCTCAGCGTTGCTTACCTTCAGAAGGGTATGCTCGACAAGGCGCTCCAGGTCACCAATGAATTGATAAGGCTTGATCCTTTAGCACCGGAGAACCATTTCAAGAAGGCGGTTCTATATCAGCAACAGGGGGATATTGGAAGCGCAATTCAGGAGTTTAGTCGCGTATTGGAGATGCAGCCTGACGAGGAAATGGCACAGGATGCCATTGAAGCCATCGAGACCCTCGATAATTATCAGATTCGACATATAGTTATGCTTGCGGCGGAGGACTATGTATTCCGCGCGAAACTGATTCGCGACCCCGAAGCCGCAGCCCTTGAACGAGGATTCTATTTGAGTTTCGCAGGTATGACAGCACTGCGGCAAATCCAGTTTGAAGAGCTTCCCGAGATCTGGTCCGAGTGGAAGCAGAGGTTCTATCACTAGGAGATCTGCAATCAGGGATCAGTTCAACGTACGGATATACTCATCATTGCAATCTTCCGACCTCGAATCTGAAATGGCGAGGCTTGGCTCCGAACGAGCAGGCGTTGCCAGGATGATTCCCAAAGCCAAGCACTACGTGATAAAGGTTCATGGCGTACGATCCCCGGCCGCACTCATTTTAAAAGAAACAATGCTCTCCAGAGGTGGAGATGCAGCTATTCACAGAGATTGCATCACTTCCAGGATTGACCGCTCCGATGTGCTCATCATGGGTTCGAAAAAAGCTCTCAAAGGACTGATAACCGACCTACGAGAACAGCCGTTTTCATTGCCAGCGCTTGCTGAAGAAATCGAAGGTGCGCTTGTTGCTTACGAATGCGCAGTTCCTGAACTGCCTGCCGAGAATGAATTGCCTGAGGAACTTCGTCAATTCTATGAGAAAATGCGCAAGCAGACACTGGTGATGGGGATCCTGAATGTCACACCTGACTCGTTTTCGGATGGTGGGGTGTACATGGATCGGGCGGCTGCAATCGAACGCGGACTCAAGATGGTGGAAGAGGGAGCAGATGTCATTGACGTAGGCGGTGAGTCAAGCCGACCGGGGGCTGAGCCAGTTTCAATCGAAGAAGAACTACGGCGTGTCATTCCAGTAATCGAAGGCCTCGTTGGAAAAGTTTCTGTTCCAATTTCCATAGATACATACAAGCCTGAAGTTGCACGTGCTGCTCTCGACGCAGGGGCAAGTATCCTCAATGATATCACAGGTCTTCAGAACCCGGAGATGCGCATTCTTGCTGCCGAGCGGAAATGTCCGACTTGTATCATGCATATGAGGGGCACGCCCAGGACGATGCAAGAAAATCCTGTTTACGAAGACGTCGTATCCGAAATTATGGCATTTCTTAGGCAGAGGATAAATGAAGCGGTCGAGGCGGGTGTACCAGAAGAGCTTTTGATCATAGACCCAGGCATTGGATTTGGCAAGACAGTGGAGCACAATACAGAGATACTTCGCAGGCTCAGGGATTTCAAGTCAATAGGCCGTCCCATACTTGTTGGCACCTCACGAAAGGCCTTCATTGGTGCGCTTTTGGGCGGCTTGCCGCCAGACCGAAGATTAGAGGGGACGGCTGCTACAGTTGCTCTTAGCATAGCAAACGGTGCAAATCTCGTTCGTGTGCACGACGTTGGCGAGATGGTGCGGGTAGCACGCATATCGGACGCTATAGTTCGCCAATGATTCTGTACTGCAGTCAGGTGATTTAGACCGTGAACTCTCGCGCTGAGCGTATATTGGCAATTCTCCTTGTCGTGCTGACTTTCGCCGCGTATTGGCGTGTGCTTGGAAATGGGTTCGTTAACTTCGACGACCCTGATTACATTGTTGACAACCATAATATCCGGCACGGCATAAATGTTCGAAGCATAGGGTGGGCGTTCAAGACTACTCTAGGTAGCAATTGGCACCCCGTGACGTGGCTGTCCCACATGCTTGATTACAAAATCTTCGGGCTTCGGGCTTGGGGGCACCACTTTACAAGTTTGCTCCTCCACATAATAAACACCTTCTTGCTGTTCATTGTATTGAGGCGCGTTACGGGTGCGGCTTTCAAGAGTTTTGTGGTTGCTGGACTTTTTGGGGTACACCCACTTCACGTCGAATCCGTAGCATGGGGTGCCGAGAGGAAGGACGTGCTAAGCACTCTTTTCTGGATGTTGACCATGCTTGCCTATGTGATCTATGCGGGCCTCGACCAGCGCAATTCGAGAGGAAAGTTTGCTGCTTATCTGTGCGTTATTGGTTCTCTAGCACTTGGATTGATGTCCAAACCTATGCTTGTGAGCCTGCCGTTTATCCTCCTATTACTTGACTACTGGCCTTTGGGCAGATTCGGCGTCCGTTTGCCTTCGGTGGGAGGTGAGCCGCTGAGTGGGAATCGTTTTCTTTTGATTAGGCAGGCAAAGCATCTAGTTGTGGAGAAGTTGCCTCTTTTTGCACTTTCCGCTGCTTCGTCGGTAGTTACTTACCTCGTCCAGGAGCGAACAGGAGCAGTAAGTCCGCTAGAGTATTGCCCACTAGGACCGAGGGTCGCAAATGCTGCGGTTTCCTATATCGGTTATCTCTTCAAGGCAATTTGTCCGACGCACCTCGCTGTCTTTTATCCACACCCCGGGCTTACCTTGCCATTGTGGCAGGTGATTGGTGCAGGAGCAACACTTGGGCTTCTGACAATTGCTGTCTTATGGGTGGCGCGCACCAAACCGTACCTCGCTGTCGGATGGTTTTGGTATGTTATCACGATGGTGCCGGTCATTGGGCTCGTACAGGTTGGTGCGCAGGCAATGGCGGATAGGTATACCTACATTCCGCTGATTGGTGTGTTTATTGCGGCGGCATGGTCCCTTCCGGAGGTGTCAACTGGAAACAAGCAAGAGGGGATATTCCCTTCGTCGTCTGCCTGTTTACTGGGTGTCAGCGGAATTTCCTGGTTTGTCGCCACCATTGTTCTGCTTGCTTTTGCGGTTATGACATGGATCCAGGTGGGCTACTGGAGGAACAGTATCACACTATTCAGCCATGCAATTGCAGTCACGCAACGGAATGACGTTGCGCACTACAATTTGGGCGTGGCGCTTGCAAAACTGAATCGTGAAAACAAGGCTGTTCGACACTTTTCTGCGGCTGTTCGAATAAACCCCAACAATGCTGATGCGCAGTACAACCTTGGCTGTTCACTAGCCAAACTTGGGCGGCTTGATGAAGCCGAACTGGCGTTTCGAGAGGCAATCAGACTGAGTCCTCAGGACGCAGATGCTCACAATAACTTCGCCAACCTACTGTTGCAGCAGGGGAAACTGAATGAGGCAGAGATGGAGTATCGGAGGGCTATATCGCTGAATCCTGAGGATCCTCATTTAAGGCAGAATCTTGTCGCTCTCCTCCTAAAGAAAGGGAAGATTAAGGAGGCTGTTGGACAACTAGCGCCAGCGCTGGAATCAAATCGTGATGATCCATACGCTGCTTTTAATCTTGCTAGTTTGTTGGCGGAACAAAAGAGATACGCTGAGGCCATACCACACCTAAGACGGGCAATTCGACTGAAGCCGGACTATGCAGAAGCACATTACAATTTGGGTGTGATGCTTCAAAACATAGGGAATATGGGCGAGGCACTTGTGGAATACCAGGAAGCCGTGCGCCTAAAGCCTAAGTTTGCACAGCCTCACAACAACATTGCAATAATTCTTTTCATGCGAGGCGATTACACCGGTGCATGGCGCGAATTGCGTCTCTATGAAGAATTGGGTGGCAAGCCTCACCCGGACTTTGTCAGAGCACTCTTGTCAAAGATGCAAAAGCCATCCCGGTGAGGTTGTCACATTTTTTCTTTGCTTAGAATCAGTTTTCTCGCACTAATTCCAGATCTACAGAAAAGAAGTCATGTGGGCGAAGAAACGTCTGAAATTGCGACCCAATCCGAAGGATAAAGACACGGGGAGACGAAAGGGGCGCCTGTGCGCGTGGATACTCCTTCTCGCGGTGTTGGCATTTGTCGCCGCAGTGCGGATACGCCTGCTCGGCTTGCCTCTGGAGCGCGACGAAGGAGAATATGCCTACGCAGGGCAGATTATCCTTCAGGGCATTCCGCCATATGTGTACGTCTATAATATGAAATTCCCGGGCATATACGCAGCGTATGCCTTAATCCTGGCGATCTTTGGGCAAACGCACGTCGCCGTGAGAATCGGATTATTGCTTGTGAATATATGTACAATCATCCTTGTGTTCTTGCTTGCTGAGAGGCTTTTCGATACTTCCGTCGGTGTCATGGCTGCGGCTGCGTTCGGAGTCATGTCTCTAAACCATTATGTGCTTGGTATGTTTGCCCATGCGACGCATTTTGTAACTCTTTTCGCAGTCGCCGGAATGATACTCCTTCTGAAGGCACTAGAGTCGGAGAAGCATAACTCGTTTTTCTGGAGTGGTGTGTGCCTGGGTCTTTCTGTACTCATGAAGCAGCCGGCGGTTTTTTTCTGCTTTTTTGCGGTCCTCTATGCTTTCATTGCTGAATGGCGAAACCTCAAATCACGTTGGCTTTGTACCCTTAGCAAGCAGGCATGGCTATTGGGTGGAATGGTGGTTCCTGTTGCTGTCACGATGGCTGTTCTTGCATCCGCAGGTGCGTTTCGGAAGTTTTGGTTTTGGACAGTCAAATACGGTGCGGCATATGTTACGCAAAATGATTTCTCCACGGGTCTGGTACTATTCCAGGGGGCCGCGGAGAACCTGTTTCAAACGATACCAGCTTTTTGGATACTAGCTCTGGCTGGGATCATAATGTTGTTTGCAGTTCGGGAGTGGAGGAATAGGGCGTTATTCCTAATAGGATTGTTTGTTTTTTCGTTTCTTGCGACTTGCCCGGGGATGTACTTCCGTGGGCATTATTTCATTGTTTTACTGCCTGCTGTTGCCATTCTGGTAGGAGTAGGAGCAAGTGGAATTGGCATCATTCTTAGATCACGCATCCGCTCCAGCGTGATGTCGCACGTGGCGCCCGCCACAGTCTTTGTTCTCTCACTGATTTTGTGCATAGCGCAGGAACGTGCATACTTGTTTAGTCTCAGCCCAGTTGAAGTAAGCCGAAAGATATACGGCATAGCGCCATTTCCTGAGTCGTATGTTATAGGAAGATACATCAGGGAGCACACCCGTGAATCAGACAGGATTGCCGTATTAGGCTCAGAACCTCAAATCTATTTCTATGCTCGCAGGCGCTCTGCAACAGGATACATCTACATGTATCCATTGATGGAGAACCACAGTTACGCGGCTTCGATGCAGAGGGAACTCATCTCCGAGGTGGAGAGGGCAAAGCCAGAGTACGTGGTTTTCGTAAACATTTCGACGTCCTGGATGAGAACTGACAAATCACCCATGATACTTTGGAATTGGCTTCAGGGTTATTGCCTGGGGGAGTATGACCCAGTCGGTTGTGCCGAGGCGATTTCGGATAACGAAAGTATTTTCATCTGGGGTAAGGATTTGGAGAAGTTTGTTCCACAATCCAAAGATTGGACTCTGATATTGCGGCGAAAACATTAACATGACGCGCACACGTTACAAATTGATGCTTCTGCTTATTATTGTCGTTGTGCTTGCCTTTTGGCGGGTGACTCAGAATGGATTCATACCATACGATGACGGTCCCTATGTACAAAGGAACAGCCATGTTCAGTCTGGGCTAACACTAAGGGGGTTGGTTTGGGCATTTACTACGACCACGGAAAACAATTGGCACCCTCTGACATGGATATCGCATATGCTTGATTGGGAGATATTTGGCGACAGAGTGGGTGGGCATCATGCGGTAAGCCTCCTTCTGCACTTGCTCAATACCGTTCTTCTATTTCTTTTGTTGGAATACATGACGGGTTCCACTTGGAGAAGCGCTTTTGTTGCTGGGCTCTTTGGGGTTCATCCTCTCCACGTCGAGTCTGTTGCTTGGGTTGCCGAACGCAAGGACGTACTAAGTACGTTTTTCGGGATGCTTGCATTTGTCGCTTATGTCTGCTATGCGACCCGGAAGGAGCATGGCTCGAAGTCTGGATTTGCCTATTTCGCGGTGATTGTCACTTATGCTCTGAGTTTGATGTCCAAGCCTATGCTTGTAACTTTTCCTTTTGTATTGCTTCTCTTGGATTACTGGCCGCTCGGTCGTTTTAGGAAATGCACCGGAAGACCTGATTGTTCTGCGGTTGAACACCGCAAGGACAACGGCACGTCAATGCGGTATAGCCGGTTGCTTTTTGAAAAGATACCGTTGGTTGCGATGTCATTGGCCTCGTGCGTCATGACATACGTCGTCCAGCGTGAGGCACTGAGTTCTTTTGACAGAATCCCCCTGGGCGTTCGACTTGGTAATGCTGTCGTAGCATACGTTACCTATGTTTACAGGATGTTCAACCCGCGCAATCTGGCTGTTTTCTACCCGTATCCGACATCGGGCTTGGGGGTTTGGAACGTCGTTGCGTCATTAGTGGTGATCCTCGGCGTGTCGTACTACAGCCTACGAGTGAGGCGTGCTAGACCGTATTTTCCTGTTGGTTGGTTTTGGTATTTGGGGACGCTGATTCCGGTAATCGGTCTTGTACAGGTAGGGGCACAAGCAACGGCTGATAGGTACACCTATATACCGCTTATTGGGTTGTTCGTTGTGCTGGGGTGGTCGCTGCCAGTCAATAGATATGTGTATGGCATCGCTATTGCGGCTCTTGGCGTATGCACTTCGATCCAAGTCTCTTATTGGCGCGATGGGATTACATTGTTTCGTAGGGCGATTACCGTTACGGAAGGCAATTATCTTGCCCACAATAACCTAGGTGCGGCTCTGGAAGAAGCGGGAAGGTTGGAAGAGGCGGCGCTTCACTACTCGCGGACAATCTCGCTTCGTCCGGATGATGCACTCGCATACAATAATCTCGGGAACGTCTGTACCCGGCTTGGAAGATTACGAGATGCTGCCAAACATTACCAGAGGGCTTTAGAACTCATGCCGAAGAATGCCGCTATCCGCAATAACCTCGGACTGGTTCTCTTTCGCCAAGGCAGGCTCGATGAGGCGGAATCACAGTATCGCACGGCTATTTCCCTCAAACCTGATTATGCTGAAGCGCACCTGAATTTGGGGATTCTCCTTGTGCAAAAGGGTTTATTTGATGAAGCGGTGAAGCATCTTTTGAAGGCATCCAGTGGTCAGCGGGCAGTTGCTTCAGAAGCTCACAATAACATTGGTGTGGTGCTTGCTCATCAAAATCAGACTGAGCGTGCAATCGAAGAGTTCTCCGAAGCAATCCGCCTGCGCCACTCAAATGTTGAAGCGCATCAAAACCTTGCCCTTGCGTATTTTATGAGTGGGAGATACCAAGAGGCATGGCAGGAAGTGCATGTGTGCAGAAAGTACGGCAGAGAACTACATCCCCAATTCCTTAGAGCGCTGGCGCAGAGGATGCCAGAGCCAATGAGGTCACCTTGACTACGTGCGTTTTCTGAAATAAAGTGTTGGTTAGGGCAAACAACCTTTGCATTTGAAATGCTAAGAAGCAAACATAAGAAATATTCAAAGAAAGATATCGCTTCCTCAAAACAAGCAATCAGTGAGAGGCGGGGCGCCATCCTCGTATTGGTATTTTGTGCAATAGCGGCTATTCGAGTGCTTGTGTTCAGCGCTGCATTTCCTTTTTTCGGCAACGTTGACGAACAGGCACATTTCGATCTTTGCCTGAAATATGTTCGCGGGATTGTCCCTCGGGGTCTTTATGACTACAGCCCGGAATCTGCAAGGCTAATAGTCCTATATGGTAGTCCTGAGTACTTGCGCAGAATTGAGTCTGGGAGTAGGGGTTCTTGGCCTCCGATATGGTCTTTGCCTCCAGATGTGCAACGTCTCGCGATGTCTGTCCAACTACGTTCGTGGCTAGGGGAAGCGAATCATGAGTCTACTCAACCGCCGGTCTACTATGCCCTTGCAGCCGCTTGGTGGCGGCTCGGCGAAGGTATTGGTCTTAGGGGTGGCAGGCTACTGTACTGGTTGCGCTTCATGAACGTTCCCATCTATGCGCTTCTTGTGTGGTTTTCATATTTTTTCACAAAGAGGTTCGAAGCCGAGAACCGCTTTTTATGGCTTGGGGTGCCCTGTTTGTTGTCTTTCTTCCCACAGGATGTTTTCTATACCATCAACAACGATGTTCTATCGCCGCTTCTTTTTGCTGTTGCTTTATACCTCTTGCTGGAACTGTGTATGTCCGCGGATAGACACGCTGCCTTTTACCTGCTTGCGGGAGTGGCAGTGGCGACTGCATTCCTGGTGAAGTTCTCAAACTTTGCAATCTTAGCGGGTTTTCTAATTGTTCTGTTCCTCCAAGTGCTAAGAGCGAGGCGTTTGGGCATGCTAAGGAGATACCTACCGCGGCTGATAATTATGTTCCTAGCGGCGGCTATTCCAGTGGGGCTTTGGCTTGGTCGGAACTACTACGTAGTTGGTGACCTCACGGGGTCTGGTCCAAAGATCCGCCTCCTAGGATGGACTCCGAAGGAGATTGCTCAAATCTGGAACCACCCGATATTCACACCTCGTGGCGCTCTGTATTTTTGCAGCGACCTGATGAAGACCTTTTGGAGGGGGGAACTTGTCTGGATGACGGAAAGGCTGGCGTCACCAGTCGCCGATGCAGTATATTGGGTTAGTTCAGCGATATTTATCACCGCTATGGTGATTAGTTTGTTACTTCTGGTACGAAAGCAGCCAGCCAGAGAACTCCAGGTGGACCTTTTCAACCTTGCGATGCTCGGTCTTTCGGTTGGCTTGCTCGTGGGAATTTCTGTCTTATATGACTTTGGCGAGTGCTGGTATCCGTCGCGGGAAAATCCCTACCTGACGTCAGGTAGGCTAATATCGGGGATGCTTGTGCCATTTGTTGTTTTCTACCTTAAGGGATTGGATCGGCTGTTGACTGCCATGCGGCTGCCGCAAATGAGATGGCCGCTACTCCTGATAATCGTCGGGATTGCTACGGTTTCTGAGATTTTGCTCACTATTCCTGTGTTCGGTAGCGCATTCAACTGGTATCATCTCCAGTAAATTGTATTTACGAAAATGGCAAAACCTGTGAAGGTCCAAGTTAGGCGACAAATTCGGGTGGGAGCCAACCGAAACCGATGGGTGTGGGTGTGGCTTTTGCTGGCAATACTTTTCGTGGCTGCTGTGAGGGTTCGCCTGATCGGAACACCCTTGGAGCGGGATGAGGGAGAGTATGCCTACGCCGGGCAGTTGATTCTCCAAGGAATACCACCGTATCAAGAAGTTTATAATATGAAACTGCCGGGCACCTACGTCGCATATGCAGTGATTTTAGCACTCTTCGGACAGACGCTCCAGGCGATAAGGCTTGGGCTGCTTTTGGTCAACGTAGCGACAATCGTACTGATGTTTTTCCTCGCGAGACGCTTTTTTGATGATTTGATAGCGGTCATTGCTGCTATCTCTTTTGCACTTTTCTCTTTATTGCATGCTCTTTTGGGGATTTTTGCTCATGCTACGCATTTCGTTCTACTCGCTGCTGTGGCTGGGCTTCTGCTTCTGTTAAAAGCGCTTGAAAGCCGTAGGAACGGGCTACTTTTTTGGAGCGGACTCTCGCTAGGACTGGCATTTTTAATGAAGCAGCACGGTGCTTTCTTTATGGTTTTTGCTCTGCTGTATCTGCTCTACTATAGCGGGAGGAAGGACACCGGATGGGGAGAAATTTTTAAGCGCGCAATAGTTTTGATGCTTGGCTTCATTCTCCCCTTGGTTGCTACCTGTATAGCACTTGTAGCCACTGGTGCGTTTGCTAATTTCTGGTTTTGGACCGTGACTTACGCACGAGAATATGGAACACAGGTGCCGCTAAAGGTCGGTATACTAGATTTGCTGATTCCCAAGGCGGTCAAGTTGATTCTTTCTGCTCCGCTGTTATGGCTTTTGGCAGTGGTTGGGCTGTATTCGCTTTGTCTGGAGATAAGAAGGGAAGAGCGCTCTGTATTTTGCGTGGGATTATCTTTGTTTTCCTTTTTGGCAATTACACCCGGTCTGTACTTTCGCGAGCACTATTTCATTTTACTGCTTGCGGCAGCGAGCCTTAATGCGGCAGCGGGGGTAGAGTTCATTCGAAGGCTATTAAGCAATGTGCGCACGGAGTCGTTTGCAAGTAAAGTCGCATTGAGCGTATTCTTTTTGTGCGCTGTGGGGCTTATCTTCGGAGAGAGGGCGTTCTTGTTTGCGTTACAGCCGATAGACGTAAGTCGTGAAATTTATGGAGGAAATCCCTTTCCAGAATCTGTGGAGGTGGCGAAATATCTCAGGGCTCATACGAAGCCGTCTGATACCATTGCTGTTCTTGGTTCTGAGCCTCAAATATATTTCTATTCCCGGAGACGTTCGGCAAGCGGCATGATATATATGTATCCCATGATGGAGGTTCACGATTACGCAAAGCAGATGCAACAAGAGGTACGCAGCGCCCTAATTCATAAGCGACCGAAGTATATTGTCGTGGTCAACGTGCCGACATCTTGGGGGGCGCGCGAAGGCTCCGACCTCAGCATCGTTCAGTGGGCTGACAAGTGGGCGGGGCGCAACTATGAACTTGTTGGTATTGTGGACATCGTTTCCACGACTCATACGGAATATCTTTGGGAGAACGATGTGGTAGGCTACTCGCCTGTGGGTAGCAACGTTCTCTTTGTTCTTAGGCGTAAGGATTCTAAGAACGTGAGGGACTGAGATGTTTAGGGGTAAGAAGGTTGTCGTCGTGATGCCTGCATATAATGCGGCAAAGACACTGCGCCAGACATATGAAGAAGTCATGGACCAGGGGTTAGTGGATCTCGTAATCGTCGTAGATGATGCTAGCACGGATGAAACGACACAAATCGCAGAAACCTTGGATCATGCGAAGGTGTTTAGGCATCCTTCTAATAAGGGCTATGGTGGAAATCAGAAAACCTGTTACCGCGAGGCACTTGACGAAGGCGCTGACATAGTCATCATGGTTCACCCAGACTATCAATACACACCTCTCTTGATCCCCGCAATGGTAACCATGATAGGCAATGGTTTATATGATTGCGTGATCGGCTCACGAATCCTTGGCGGGTACGCATTAAAGGGTGGTATGCCGATCTGGAAGTATATCTCGAACAGGTTTCTTACGGCAGTTGAGAACCTGCTTATCGGCGCAAAACTTTCCGAGTATCATACGGGCTACAGAGGGTTCTCACGGGAGGTCCTGGAGCGAGTTCCCATTGAAGAAAACTCAGACGATTTTGTTTTCGATAACCAGATGCTCGCGCAGATACTGTGGTTTGGTTATTCCATAGGAGAAGTAAGCTGTCCCACCAAGTATTTCCCCGAGGCATCCTCGATCAATCTGCGGAGAAGCATCGTCTACGGATTTGGCTGCTTGTGGACTGGTTTGAAGTATCGTCTTGCAAAGATGGGACTAATCAAGTCCAAGATGTTTCCCATAATAGAGAAGCAGTAACCCAATGCGCGACCAATGTGTGGTTTGTCTCCTGCTCATCGCTATAACACTCGGTGTCTTCTTACAGACACTAGGTCACGAATTCACCAATTACGACGATGGCGTCTACGTTTATGAGAACTCTAAAATCAAGTCAGGGCTTTGCTGGAGGACCGTGGCCTGGGCTTTTAGTTCTACTTACGCCAGCAATTGGCATCCCCTTACCTGGATGTCGCATGCCATAGATTGGAGCCTGTACGAGGATAAACCGAGTGGGCACCACCTGACAAGTGTATTGTTCCATGTCGCAAATGTCTTGTTGCTGTTCGCATTGCTTCGCCAAATGACGGGCTCCATTTGGGGTAGTGGGTTTGTGGCTGCGATGTTTGGAATACACCCACTGCACGTCGAATCTGTGGCATGGATTGCTGAGCGCAAAGACGTGCTTAGTACTTTCTTTTGGTTTCTCACGATGATTGCGTATGGATGGTACGTGCGGCTCCGAGCCGAAGAGTCAGCCCGATGCAAAGTGATATACGCGGTCGTCGTGATTCTCTACGCACTTGGACTAATGTCCAAGCCAATGCTTGTGACCCTTCCTTTTGTTCTCCTATTAATGGACTACTGGCCACTTCAAAGGATGTTTGCCAATGTGCAATCGGTGGATGCAAGGAACTTGGGTAGGTGCACGAGCGATGACCGTGCACAGAGAGGGTGGCCACCGAAGAAGGAGAACCTACGCTGGCTTATCGTTGAAAAGTCACCATTGTTTTTGCTTTCTGCTGGGTCAAGTGTCGTTACATTTGTGGTTCAGCGTAGCAGTGGTGTGGTGGCGGGACTTGAGCAATATCCGATCGCCGTGCGAATTGAAAACGCCCTCGTTTCTTATGTTTCCTACATATCGAAAATGCTCTGGCCACAAAAATTGGCAGTTTTCTATCCGCAACCCGCGGGATTACTTCCAGTCTGGAAGGTCGTTGCGGCAATCGTGGTACTTTGCGCAATTTCGGTTCTTTCCATCCGTGTAAGACGTACTTTTCCGTGCTTTATTGTTGGGTGGCTGTGGTACCTCGGAACGCTTGTTCCTGTAATAGGGATTGTGCAAGTCGGCTGGCAGGCTATGGCTGATCGCTATACTTATGTGCCACTCATAGGTCTTTTCATCATTGCGGGTTGTGCCATGCCGAAGATATTGGGGCGGAGAAGGCAGTCTGTATCGCGCCCGTGCTCTATGCCAGTGCTCGTCTTCGCTGGTGCCTTGTGCGTCGGCGCTCTTTCCATCTGTGCTTTTCTGCAGGTGGGGTATTGGAAAGATAGCACTACACTTTTCGCTCGGGCTCTAGTCGCTGCACCGGGTAATAAGGTCGCACACCAGAACCTGGGCACTGGCTTGCTGGCGAAAGGGCGACCCGACGAGGCGATGGGTCACTTCTATCGTGTCCTAGCCATGGATCCTGAGAATGCAGACGCGCACTATAACATTGGAAACGCCATGGTCCAGAAGGGCGATTTACAGGAGGCTGCCATCCATTTTGGGGAAGCGGTGCGATTGGATCCTAACCACGTGGACGCCCATTGCAACCTGGCAAACATTCTCGCTATGCAGAAGCGATTTAATGAGGCATTGGAACACTTGCAAATTGCGCTCAGGCTGAAGCCTGGCGATCCTCTGATTAGAAAGAATATAGAGACGATTCTTTTGCAACGCGGCAGCACAGACCTGGAGCAACGCTACCGGCACAGAATTGCCAGCAATCCCTCGGACGCAAATGCCCATCTTGAATTGGCAAATCTGGTCGCTGCGCGGGGAGATCTAGAAGAGGCGGCACGACATTATAAAGAGGCTATACGTCTCAAGCCAAACGACCCAATTGCGGAACTAAACTTGGGAGCAGTCTTGGAAAAGCAAGGTCTGTTAGACGAAGCCATGGGACATTACGAGAGAGCACTAAGGTTGAAGCCGGGTTATGCCAAGGCGCACTTAAACCTAGGCAATGTGCTTGTTGCCAAGGGCAATCTGAAGGGCGCGGTAACACACTACCTCGACGCACTGAGGCAGGATCCTAACTATGGAAAGGTCCATTACAACCTGGCGAATGCGTTGGAACGCCTTGGCAAGATAGATGATGCTATCCAGCATTACCGAGAGGCCATTCGGCTTGAGCCTACAAGATTTGAAGCGCGTTATAACCTGGCGAACCTGCTCTCTGAGCGAGGGGATCTTGACGAGGCAATCGAGTTATTCAGGCAGGCGTCACGGCTAAATCCGGGATTTGCACCCACGCACAATAACCTCGCAATTGCGCTGTACAAGCGAGGTGATTATAAAGATGCATGGCAAGAAGTTCACCTGTGCATTAAATATGGGGGTAAGCCGCATCCGGACTTTATAAGGGCTCTCTCCGCCAGAATGCCCGACCCGGGGCAGTAGATGGAGGTTCGCTTCGATCCAGTTGGAGACATGGAATGGAGTGGCATAAACAAGGTGCAGGCGCCTGGAAAGTACGCATACTGATTCTTATAACTGCGGTCACCACTGCAACATACTTACCTATACTGTGGCACGAGTTTGTTGGCTGGGATGATGACCTGCTGTTTACGCAAAACCCGCATTATCACCCGGTCACCCTGGCAAATGTATTCTTTTTTTGGACCCACGCATACAAGGGTTGGTATACACCTCTTGCGAATACCTTTGGTGCACTGGTCGCTTTGCTGAGCGGCCAGGATTTGAAACCAGCCGCCTTTCACACTGCTAATTTGATTCTTCATGTGATGAGCAGTTTGCTTGTATTTGCCGTCCTACTGAAAATCCTCCAGCGTGTGCATTACGTCAAAATGGGGCATGGGCGCTTGAGTGTTTACCAAGTTCATCTTAGTGCAGCGATTGGTGCAATGTTCTTTGCCTTACATCCCGTTCAAGTCGAGTCTGTGGCCTGGGCAAGCGCTGTCAAGGACCTACTTGCAGGTATGTTCTCATTGCTTGCTGTCCATCAGTATCTTCGGTACGGGGAATCCGAACGTCGAAGGCACTATGTGACTTGCCTGATAGCATTCATCCTAGCGCTCTTCTCCAAACCAAATTCGCTGGGATTGCCCTTTGTGATATTGGTGTTGGATTGGTGGCTCTTTAAACGCACGATTCGGCATAGGCTTTTTCTCATATTGCCACTTTTCCTTATATCAGTCCCGTTTGTAGTTGTGAATAAACTTCTCCAGCCAGATGTGCAGATTCGCTCAATTGCCCCCGTATGGGCGCGACCACTAATCGCAGGGGACGCCCTGGCATTCTACTTGTGGAAACTTGCGGTACCATTGTTCCTAGGTCCTGATTACGGAAGAAATCCGGCATATGTGCTCGGGCATTGGTGGGGTTACCTGACGTGGCTTGTGCCCTGTGGCTTGGCAATTGTCTTGGTCCTGCGGTCAAGGTCGTCATTGCTATGGGCGTATTCTTTGATGGTTGCCGGTCTTATCCCTGTGCTCGGATTCATGCCTTTTTACTTTCAGACGTATTCAACGGTTGCTGACCGTTATCTCTATTTCCCAATGCTAGGTCCGGCACTCGCGGTTGCTTCTCTGATGATGCGGGCTGGACGTCGGTATGCGTGGTCTTTGGTAGTCGTGGTCGTGTTTTCTCTCGGAGTTGTAAACATTGTACAGCAGCGCGCATGGGCAAATACAGGCGCATTATTCAGTCATGCACTCAAGGTTAACCCGCGTAGTCTGGCTGGTCACAAGAACCGTGCCGCTTTGTTAATCCAGGAGGGAAGGCTCGAAGAGGCCAAAGAGCACCTTAATAATGTGCTTGAGATTGATGCTAACGATGCTGAGGCACACAACAACCTCGGGTTTGTGTTGGAGCAAGAAGGGAATCTGGAAGGCGCAGCCAGTCATTATCGTGTTGCCATGAGACTTAAGCCTAATTACCCTGAGCCTTACATAAACATGGGCAACCTATTTGCAAGGCACGAACGGTTTTCGGATGCGGTTCGCATGTATCGGAAGGCATCTCACCTTGATTCGTCGAATCCTGCCGTTTTCAATAACCTTGGTTTTTCGCTCTCCCAAATGGGGCTTACTGATCAGGCGATCAAGGCGTATTCAGAGGCCATCAGGCTCTCTCCTCGGTTTGCGGAAGCACATGCCAATCTTGGTAATGTCTTGATGTCTTCCAATAGGTTCGGGGAAGCGGCAAAAGCACTTAAAACTGCTGTCGAACTAAATCCAGGTTTGACAGAGGCGCACAACAGCCTCGCCGTGGCACTGTTCAAACTAGGCGACTATGCCGAAGCCTGGAAGGAAGTCCATATCTATGTGGAGCAGGGAGGGCGCCCACACCCAGATTTCGTACGCGCACTATCCACAAGAATGCCTGATCCTGGAATCTTCCGCTAGTTCAATTGTCATTCGAGCGAGTAGTTGAGTGGTGCCATTCTTTTCGTAGCCTCTATTTCTTTTTGGCTGATACCCCGTGGAAGTGACATTTCGGTTTTTTTTCCTTTGAAATCCTAGCAAATGTATGGAATTATCTTCTCGGAAGCGGCGACACGAGAAAGGAGCTACGGTATGTCGGCTGTGACTATGCCTCAGATCCGAGAGGAAAGAACCATACGTCTCACCAAACGCGAGTTAGAAGTGCTTGCTCTCGTGATCGAAGGGAAGTCGAGCAGAGAGGTTGCGGAGGAGCTGTACGTCAGCAAGCGCACAGTGGACTTCCATCTCGCGAACATTTACGAGAAATTGCAGGTGAGCAACAGGGTACAAGCCTTCCGCAGAGCCACCAGCCTCGGCCTCATACCGCTGGAGCCTGCTGAGGTTAGGTCTAAGTAGCCGCCCGGCATGACACCCGGCCACGGATGGTAGGGCAGTCGTGTTGATACTAGCGTGGCGGCTTGAAATTTTAGCGTGTCGCGGTATTATCTGTGAGGGTCCCCACCAAAGTGCAACTTGCGGTGGGGACCTTCTTCAAATCATGTTTCTACCTGCACAACGTACAGGCAGCCATCTCCGCAATAAGCGAGAATTCGGCGACCGTCGTTTGAGGATTCATGATCACGGATGTTACCGCCGAGCGTCACCTTCGAGAGAATCTTACCCTTGCAGTCCATATTGTAGAATGACTGCTTGCAGTCTGATACAACTACGGACTCGCCTGTGGGTGAAAGTGAAACAAGCGATGGGCTGAAAAATAGCCCTCCTTTGTTCCAGAGCAACCTTCCATTTGTGTCGTATACTGCGACTTTTCGTTCGAGGATTTGTTCTTTCTTGCGCTTGCGATAACTTGCATAACTGACGGCTATGAAATGGCTTTGAGGTGATATCCTGGCGCAGGGGTCGAAACCTCGTATTGTGCGAGACCAGAGGAGTTTTCCACTCATATTCCACAGACGTATTTCTGTATCCAGGCTGTGTTGGTTGCCAGACTTCAGACCGAGTATCATGCGTCCGTCGCCGCTCACCTGGAGTTCATACTGTCGCTCGGTATAATGCATACAACGCCACAGGAATCTCCCGCGGATGGTGTAACAACAAATCCCTGATTTCTGCCAGGTGCCAGCAACGATTGCTTGGCTATCCGGTGTAAACGTAATGGAATGAACAATGCCACCGGGTCTTATTCGTCTCCATCTTGGTCTGTTGGGGTAGGGGGAGTAGAGATAAATGTGTCCCTTTCCCGTGCCAATAGCCGCGTATTGCCCATCTGGCGAGACTGCCGCTGACCAGATACTGCTTTCGGCGTCATGTTCCCATAGAAGTTCTCCGTCTTTTCGATAGAATCTGACAACACAGTTTGTGGGATTCAGCCTCGAGAAGAGCAGAACACTTGTGCCGTTCTGTGCGATTAGGACGTCTGTTGCGCCTCTGGCTTCATGTTGCCAGAATACTCGTCCCCTGCTGTCGTAGCAACGTACAAAGCCTTCCTTGGTCACGACACCGAAAAATCGTCCATCTGGTGAGACGGTCAGTGATACTGGTGGATCCGTCGGTTGTTTCCATAGGACCGAAAGCGATTCTCGGACGTCTCCCAGTGTGGCAGTGGCGACTGAGATCGCAAGCGAAGCGATCAAAAGCAGACGCACGCGGAAGGAAATCTTCAGCAGATTTTCTAAACCATGCTGAGGAAGTACTTGTGAATCCGCGTGTCGTCGGTTAACTCGGGATGGAATGCCGACGCCAAAAGATTCCCTTGTTTTACGAAAACAATCTTGTCGTCGCACCGCGCGAGCACCTCTACACCTGAGCCTACCTCTTGGACATATGGCGCACGAATAAACACTGCTCGAAAAGGAGGAGGTCCAATTGCCGGAATATCGAGGTCTGCTTCGAAACTATCAATTTGCCTTCCAAATGCGTTCCGACACACTCGGACGTTCAAAATGCCTAGCCTGTCTTGGACGCTGCCCACAATCTCGGTGGCTAGGAGTATCAGGCCTGCACAAGTACCATATATAGGCATACCCCTGCTTGCCGCCTCGACGATCTGTTTGTCAAGCCCGTATCGAACAAGCAGTTTCCCTATAGTTGTACTTTCCCCTCCCGGGATGATGAGCCCGCCGACTGCTGCGAGTTCACCCCCTGTTCGCACAGGTACAGCGCGAACCCCGCACCGCTCAAGCATCTCGATGTGCTTTTGAAAGGCTCCTTGAAGCGCTAGTACTCCAATTTTCAACTTGCTTGGCACGTGAACTACCAACCCCGCACTGCGAGGCGTTCGGTCTCATCGAGTGTTCTCAAGTCAAGTCCAGGCATTGCCTCGCCTAAGCCCATTGACAATTCCGCAAGTATTTCTGGCTTGTCATAGTAAGTTGTCGCATCTACTATGGCCTTGGCTCTTGCTACGGGATTTTCAGATTTGAAAATACCTGAGCCGACAAAGATGGCTTCGGCGCCCAATTGCATCATCAGGGCAGCATCTGCAGGTGTGGCGATGCCTCCCGCCGAGAAGTTAGGTACCGGTAGTTTGCCTGTCTCGGCGACTTCGCAGACCAATTCATATGGAGCACCCGCCTCTTTGGCATAAGCCATCAGTTCGTCGCGGCGCATGCTTTGCAGACGGCGAATGTCGGACATGACAGCACGCATATGTCGTACTGCCTCGACAACGTTGCCAGACCCTGCCTCGCCTTTCGTTCGTATCATTGCCGCTCCTTCTGCAATGCGTCTCAGTGCTTCCGGGAGATCACGGCATCCGCATACAAACGGGACTTTGAATTGGTGTTTGTCAATATGATGGCTCTCGTCTGCAGGAGTCAAGACTTCGCTTTCATCTATGTAATCAACACCTAAAGCCTCGAGTATCTGTGCCTCCACGAAATGACCGATTCGTGCTTTTGCCATTACGGGTATTGTGACGGCATCCATGATCTCCTTGATTTTCTTTGGGTCTGCCATCCTTGCGACGCCGCCTTCTTTGCGAATGTCTGCTGGCACACGCTCCAATGCCATGACCGCAACAGCACCCGCTTCTTCGGCTATCTTTGCTTGTTCGGCATTTGTGACGTCCATTATGACGCCACCTTTGAGCATCTCTGCGAGCCCTACCTTGGTGCGCCATGTGGACTTCTGCACGTCTGTCACGCGAACACACCCCCTTCGGATGTCACACCTTGGAGCGGCGGAGCCACCGTAATCATAGGCCTCGCCACTCCTCGATTCTGTTAGACCTCCTGCCCACAAAGTTTGAGCAGTTTTTCCCAGCGCGCATCAATTGCAGCCTGGATGTTGTCCAGCATTTGCTGGTGCTCCGGCCTCATCAGGTGCCGGAACTTTGTCTGTTCTTTTAGATACTCTATGATGGGTAGTTTTTCTTTCGGCTTGTATGTGAGCCTATATTGCCCATTTTCCACTTCGTATAGCGGCCAGTAGCAAGAGTTTACTGCATCTCGTGCAATTTTGACCGCTTTTTCAGGTTGGAATGCCCAGCCTAAACGGCAGGGCGTCAGGACATTTATAAACGTCGGTCCGTTTGTGGCAAGAGCCTTCTGCACTTTCGTCACAAGGTCGTTCCAATGGCTCGGAGAAGCCTGAGCGACATACGGAATATTATGCGCGACCATAATAGCGGTCAGGTCTTTGCTAAATTGTTTCTTACCCATCGATGCCTTGCCAGCAGGCGAAGTCGTGGTGTCCGCGCTGATGGGTGTGGCACTCGACCGCTGGACACCAGTGTTCATGTATGCCTCATTGTTGTAGCAAATGTAGAGTATTCGGTGACCTCGTTCCATCGCGCCGGATAGAGATTGCAAGCCGATGTCGTATGTGCCGCCGTCGCCGCCGAATGCGATGAAACGGATCTCCTGGTCGATCTTTCCTTGTTTCTTCAGTACATTGTATGCTGCCTCAACGCCAGAGATTGTGGCCGCAGCATTTTCGAAAGCACTGTGAATGAAGGGTACTCGCCATGCAGTATATGGGAAAAGGCTGGTCGTGACCGACATACAGCCAGTTGCCGCGCAAACCACTACAGGGGTGTCAGTTGCCGCAAGTACCTGTCGAATGGCTTGTGGGAAAGCGCATCCCGCACATGCCCTATGACCACCTGATAACAATTCACCTTTTTTTGCCAGTTCCTTCAAATTTGCCATCGTTGCTTCTCCTTTACTCTCGTACGCCTAGGTAATTCACACAGAGATAGGGGCGTTTGCCGCTTCGGGCTATTGAATCCAGGTCATTGTATACGGAGGTGATATGGCTTAGCGTTATGTCGCGGCCACCCAGCCCATATATATAATCAATGACTGCTGGACGGTTTTCACAATCGTACAGTGCAGAGCGCACCTCGGCATATACAGGACCGCCGGTTCCTGCCATGCCTTCCGAACGGTCAAGTACCGCTACTGCTTTCACGTTGGCAAGAGCGTCTGCAATTTGCTTTGCCGGGAATGGACGGAATACACGTAACTTCACCATTCCAGCCTTTACGCCCTTCTGCCTGATATCATCAATCACAGCCTTAGTTGTTCCTGCGGTCGAGCCGAGAACTACGATTACCAATTCTGCGTCATCCGTCCTGTATGCTTCGAAGAGTCCGTAGCGCTTTCCAAACTTGCGTTCGAAATCCCGGGCTACTTCCTCAATCTTTGGGATTGCGTTGTTCATTGCCTCAGCCTGGGACCGCTTATGCTCAAAATAGTAATCTGTGAAGTCCAAAGCGCCAACTGTAATGGGATGGTCTACGTCCAGCAAGGAATACATCGGTTTGTACTCACCGATGAATGCCTGGATATCTTCGTCACTATAAACCTCAACTGGCTCCATCGCGTGGCTTATAATGAATCCGTCGTAAGTCACCATCACTGGGAGTTGGACTTCTGGATGTTCAGCGATGCGGACTGCCTGGATGATGTTGTCATATAACTCCTGAGAATTTTCCGAAAAGATGGTAATCCAGCCGGCGTCCCTTGCTCCCATGGAGTCGCTATGGTCGCAGTGGATGTTGATGGGTGCGCTGAGTGTCCTATTTACCATGGGCATAACAATAGGTAATCTCAGCCCTGATGCAATATACAGCATTTCCCACATGAGGGCTAAACCCTGGGAAGATGTTGCTGTCATTGCTCGTGCCCCAGCGGCCGCTGCTCCGATTGTAGCACTCATTGCGCTGTGTTCGCTTTCCACAGTTACAAGTTCTGTATTGACAAGACCATCGGCGACGTATGATGCAAATATTTGCATGACCTCGGTCGCCGGCGTTATGGGATAAGCAGCGCAGACATCTGGATTGATCTGTCTCATCACATATGCGACTGCTTCATTACCAGTTAGAGCCATTCTTTCTTTTGTGATCGTAGCCACTTGTATCCTCCTATCCGCCTTTTACCTCGTTGTACGCGCGCTCAATTGCTTTGATGTTTCCCTCTATGATTTCCGGTTTTGACCGGAATTTTTTCTCCAATTTCTTGCGGGTATCTTTGAGCATCTCCTGAAAGTCAAGCAAACCCGTGACCTTTACAAGCGCGCCCATCATTGGGGTATTGGGAATGTCCCTTCCGATTGTCTCGCGGGCAATCCTCGATGCGTCCACCGTATATACCTTTTGACCATTTAGGTGGAGCATTTCTCTGAACTTGGATGGGGGTTGTTCGGTGTTGATGATGATTATCCCATCGTTTGGTAGACCCTGCGTAACATCTACGTTACCTATCAAAGTTGGGTCTAAAACCACGACGACTTGAGGCGAGGTCACATGGCAGTGCAGAGTGATCGGTTCGTCACTGATGCGATTAAATGATTGGACGGGTGCTCCCATCCGTTCTGGACCATACTCAGGGAAAGCCTGCATGTATTTTCCCTGTCCCAGCACGGCTTCTCCAAACAGCAGCGCGGCCGTCTTGGCTCCTTGCCCACCTCGACCGTGCCACCGAATCTCGGTTAGTTTTGCCATTGTCTCAGACTCCTCTCTGATTCGCATAACTAGGGACAGGTCACAGGTTTGAGGAAGGAAACATCCTTTGCACAGTCTTCTGTGCCTATCCCTGGTTGCTTTTTAGATTTCCCGTCGCCACTCGAGGGCACGAATGAGAGTTGCTTGATCCGCGTAGTCCAGATCTCCTCCCACCGGCATGCCGTGTGCTATTCGGGTTACCTTGACGCCTAGCGGCTTCAGGATGCCCGCAAGATACATGGCTGTCGTGTCGCCCTCGATGGTTGGGTTTGTTGCCAAGATTACTTCTTTGATTCCGTCTTCGCAAACTCGCTTTTGTAGTTCGCGTATCCGAAGCATTTCCGGACCGATTCCGTCTATCGGCGAAATCAATCCTTGGAGCACATGATATGTCCCGCGGAACTCGTTTGTTTTTTCCATGGCAATGACGTCGCGGGGCTCTGCCACTACGCAAATTGTTGTTTTATCCCTCTTTTCACTTTGACATATTTCACATATTTCCTGGTCTGTGAAGTTGCAACAAATCTTGCATTGCCTGATGCGCTCCTTGACTTCCTTGATTGCCTCTGCAAGGACGTCTACCTCTTCAACTGGAGCCTGCAATATGTAAAACGCCAGTCGCTGTGCAGTCTTCGGACCTATGCCCGGCAGTTTCTCGAATGCCGCTACCAATTTTGCAAGTGGTTTCGCGTAATACATCTTAACCTATCAATTGTTTCTTGCTTTCTCGACTGCTATTTTCCACTGTCAAAACAAGCCAGGCAGGGACAGACCGCCTGTTGCTTGCTGCATGCGCTCCGCTCTCATCTGATTTGCCCTGGCGATTGCTTCCCTCACTGCGCTGGTAACGAGGTCTTCAAGCATCTCTACGTCATCTGGGTCTACCACCTTTGGATCTATCTTCACTTCAAGGATCTCGCCGTTCCCAGTTGCTACAGCTCTAACCATGCCTCCTCCTGAGGTGGCTTCAACCCTTGCTTCGTTCAATTCTTCATTTGCCTTCTGGATATCTTCTGTGATTTTCTTCACTTGTTTCATCATGTTACCCAGGTTGCCGATGCCACCCAGGTTTCCAAATGGATTGCCCATGGCTGTCTCCTGTCTCTTAACGGCTAATTGTGATAAACACTAACCTCATTTGTGAATTGCCTCAGTCATCGAGTAATTCCGCATTCGGGAAGACCTCTAGTACATTTCGCAGTGGGTCGTTAGCCTGGACGGCATCGCCAGGGTCTTCCCAAGGGCTAGGGAGATCATCGTCTTCCTCAGGTGGAGGAACAAGCACCTCCACGGATTTATTTTGTTCCGCTTCCTTCGCTTCACAGATTATTTTGACATTGGGCACGCCGAATACTTTTTGAAGAGCGATCTGAAGAGCTCTGCGCTTCGATTGGCTGCCCGGTTTATCTACCTCGCTATTAATCAGGTCGCAGTGCGCTTTGTGCTTCAACTGTATCACAAGCACACCATTTCTGATTTCCGCGGGCGTGCTGGTGCTCAACAGCGCGTGCGCCGATATGCTGATGTTCTTTACGTGTTGCAAAACCTGATTCCACTTCTGTGATATTGTAGCAAATTCCGGCAGTTCTTGCTTGATGCCAGCAGATGGGGGAACTGGCGTCTCTGAAGGTTCTGTGATGGGTGATTGGCTAGGCGATGGCTCTGCGGTTTGCGCAGCCTTCTCTTGCACAGTCACTCGTTTCGGAGGTGTCGTGTCCGCACTGGAGGTTACATCGAGCGGGGTTTGGATACCCTGGCGCACAGCCTGAATGCACTTAAGCAGTGCCATCTCTGTTATTAGTCTATGTTGGTCACTTAGCCGTGCTTCACGCTCTGCCTCAGATAATATCTCGACTATTCGGATGAGTGCATCCTTATTGAACTTCGCCGATTGTTGGATAAGGCGCTCGGCTGTTTCCTTGCCGGTTGCAAGCACTTTTTGATCCCTTGTGACAGTGGCGAAGACCAGATTTCTGAAGTGTTCTGCAAGCGAACGGAGCAGTTGGCGCAAGTCTTTGCCCGACCCGGCGGCTTCAGCGGCAATCTGAAAGACTCCTGATTCGTCCCGTGTCGCTATGGCATCTGCAGTGCGGAATAGGAAATCCTGGGTCACTGTGCCAAGTACCTTATAGACGTCTTCTGTGGTGATGCTTCCGTCTGTATAGGCAAGGACCTGCTCCATTATGCTCAGTCCGTCACGCCAGGATCCCTCGGCATTAAGAGCAATCAGATCTAGTGCGCCATCATCTACCTGAATACCTTCCTGCTTTGCGACAAACTCGAGTCTGGACCGAATTGCATCCAGTGACCCGCGTCGGAAATCAAATTGTTGGCAGCGTGATCTGATTGTTATTGGTATCTTGTGCGGCTCGGTTGTCGCTAAGATGAACACAACATAGGGCGGAGGCTCTTCCAGTGTCTTTAAGAAAGCATCCTTGGCATCGTTAGAAAGTTGATGTGCTTCGTCAATTATAAAGACCTTATACCGAAGCGCCATAGGGGGGAACTTGACGTTGTCACGAATTTCCTTGACGTCGTCTATTCCTCTGTGGGAAGCAGCGTCCATCTCGACAATATCAATGGCGCTTCCCTCGGTGATACTCTTGCATGGTTGACAGATATTGCAAGGTTCGGGTGTAGGACCTTTTTCGCAGTTCAAAGCCTTCGCAAGCAGGCGAGCAGTAGTTGTCTTGCCGGTTCCTCGTGTTCCGCAAAAGAGATAGGCATGCCCAATCTTCCCCTGGCGGATGGCATTTTGGAGGGTCCGGGTCACATGTTCCTGACCCATTACTTCGTCAAAAGTTTGTGAACGATATTTCCTGTAAAGCGATACGTAACTCATTTCACCCAAGATCGTACGGTGATCCGTACACGCACCAAGACTTCAGCGCCTCGCCCAGACAGATACTCTGAAAGCGGTGAGAATCAGGAGCGCCAGACTGCATATCGCCACTCCTATAGTCGAAATTATGGAGCGCATGAGTCCGGCGCAGACCCAGCGTTAATTACCATGGGGTTGATCGTGCACCTGCCTTCGATAAGCAGCTCCAAGTGATACCTGCCGTAGCCAACTCCAGCCAGGGTTCCGTGCGGCACACGGGCGAACTTGTTTACCGCTGCTTCCTTCCGGACCTGACGGGGTTCACAAGACGTCCGTTGCGCAGGTCCCGGCTATCAACGCCGCTTTCGGCGGCCAAACCTTAAAGCGACAGACCTCGGGCAGGAATTCGACCCCGCTATAGCGGATTGCGGGTACAGGGCACCGCTAGCTCCCCGTCTAGCACGATCAAAACCCCAAATCTTTTTAATTATAGCAGGTGGGGCGGAATATTACTAGGTGAACGGCGCTCACTGGTTCGTTGAACAGAAAGCACCAATACCTGCGAAAATATACCCACAGTGGCAAGTGAAACCTGAGTTGTATTGACGCTGTAGGTTGGAGAGCGCCGCAGGTTTGTTCCGAAGCGGGAACAGGTCATATGGTGCGCGTTAGATAATATCTTCGCGTTTGAGTATGATCACTTTACGTATGCGGCGGACGCCCTCTATGGACGTATCAAGGTATTTCTTTGCCCGCATTGCCTCGCCACGCCAACCAACGACGTCCAGTACCTCGTCCGGTGCACCCAGCGGGGTGAATGTGAGTGCCAATTCGTATTCAGGGCTTACAAGTGGATATTGCTTCGGATCCCGACTCAAGTCAAACTGACGCTCGAATCTGCCATTTTGAACGAGCATCCCATGAAGCCCGATGTCATACAGCAAAGTGACTCTTGGATCTACTTCCCAGGTGAACTCTTTGAGTACTGGCTCTTTGTAACCCTTGTCGGCAAGTGTTACGTCTATCCTCGCTCCGTCAGGTAGATTGGTGTAGCCGCTTATGCGAAACCTCTTCGGACCCAGTCGTTCAAACTTGGCTTCGAAGACAATGTCCACTGGTCGCTTTGCGATGTCTTTGCGGTCTTCCTGGTGTATCAGGACCCCATCCAGATTTCTTTTTGAGACGGCAAGGTCATATTGAGCATCGCGGTCGTTTGGGTTCTTCCTCAGCCTTCTTTCTGCATCTCGGATGCAGTACCGCCACTGAGCGATGCATTCCTCAACTCGTCCTGCTTTGTCCAGCGCATGAGCCAGTGTTCTTTGCACACGCCCTGGGGCGCCGCGCTCCTGAGCCTTTCTGAGCCACACAGCCGCCTGATTGTAATCAATCACCTTGTTGAAATACATTGTGAATCCCATTTCGAAGTAGAGATCCCAGAATGTCGGGTTGTTTCTGATGCCTTCTTCCAGGAAGGCCATTCCGGGAATCAGGTAGCGCCTGTCTGCTCGCTCAGCAATGTCCACGAAATTGTAAGCAAGATGCCATGCTCCCACAGAATAAACCGTCAACTGGTGTGGGTCGAGCCATGTGATCATTCGCGTCAGTGGAATTATTGGCTCATAATCGCCGGTGTGGAAGAAGTCGTTTGCTCGAATCCATAGCATACCTGCCACAACTTCTCTCAGCCCAATGACTGTCCCAAAAATGAATTGAGTGGGTAGCACTATGGGAGTCGAGCCGACTTCGGTAACCACCGAGGCAACGCCGCGTCCAGGCTGAAACTGCGCGCGTTGGGGGTCAATTATTGCCTGCAAGTACACAATTATCGGCAACATTATTATGAGTAGGCATAGGAGCGTTATTCTTGTCTGACGAGTCATGTAGTAGTCATACCTCCCGGCGCTCAAAGAGTAAAATTGCGCCGATTAGCAGTGCCGACGTGTAAATCAGAGCATATAAGATGTTTTCGGCATAGTAGATCAATTCGTTCTTTATCACCACTTCAGGATGAATCAGCGGGTTTTGCGTGAAGAAGTTCGCGAAATTCGGTACCAAATAATGCAGTAGCCACCAAAAGCCCCTCACGATGGGATGCTTTTCGGGCAATCGGCTGAGTGACATAGTGACCGCAGAAAGGCTCCCTATGATGTAAGCCGCAGAGGACAAAAAGAAGTTCACAACCGGTGTTGCAAACACTGAGCAAAACACGGACACCGCAATCAGCATCAGGACCTGGAAGAAGATCATCAGGATTCCTTTCAGCAGCGCCCAGTCCACGTGCCATTCAGCCTTCCATGCAACCATTGCCATGAAGACGACACTCATCAGTGTTATATTTACAAGCAGGGTAAATACGCCGCCCAAAAACTTGCCTAGAAGAAACTCATGGCGTTTAACGGGCTTTGACAGGATTGTGTAGATGGTCCGCTTCTCAATCTCTGCGGGGATTAGAGTAATACCCATGATAATCGCTATGAATGTGCCTCCAATAGCGATGACGCCCAGCCCCATGCTCTTTATCAGCACCATCTGTTCGCCAGGTGAGAAAAACGCGAAAGACACGGAGAATGCAATCAAGCCGATCGCCGCAAGCAGAAATATGTTTAAGATCTTCTTTCGCCATGCTTCTCCGAAAGTCGCCTTGGCAATTACCAGTGTGCTCATGCGTTTCCCTCCTTGATCGTCTCGATGAACAGATCCTCGAGCGTCCGGCGTTGAGGGATGACCGACACAATCCTGCCTTTCGCGGCGCGGATTTTATCAATCATCATGTCCACGCGTTCACCTGCATTTTCGTATATGAGGACCGTTCCATTGTCGGTTCGAATCTCTGATGCGGATTCCCTAAGTTTGGCGATGGCGGGTTCATCGAGACCTTGCGCTTGGATCTCCACTTTCCCATGGGCAAGCAATTCTTTCAGATCACCTGTCTTTAGAAGACGCCCGTGATTTAAGATGGAGATGCGGTCGCAGACCATTTCTACGTCCGAAAGTTGGTGCGAACTCAGGAATACGGTCTTGCCTTGGTCTTTGAGATCCAAGATAAGGTCTCGGATTTCACTATGGGCGATGGGGTCAAGACCAGAAGTCGGTTCATCAAAGAATAGGAGTTTAGGGTCATTGACGAGCGCCTGAGCAATGCCTATACGCTGGAGCATTCCTTTTGAGTATTGGCTCAGCGGCTTGTGTCTATCGGCATAAAGCCCGACTGTTTTCAGCAGTTCTTCAACTTTCTTTTGCCGGGTATGTGAGTCAAGTCCGAAGAGCCTGGCGTAAAAATCTATGACCTCCTGACCGGACATGTACTCGTAGAAATAAGGGCTTTCGGGCAGATAACTCACCTGGCGCTTTACCTCGATGTCGCCAGCAGGTTTGCCCAGTACCCATGCTTCTCCTGCAGTTGGGTACGTCAAGCCGAGTAGCATCTTGATGGTGGTCGTTTTTCCTGCCCCATTTGGACCAAGGAAGCCGTATATTTCACCCTCTTCTACTTCTAAATCTAGGTTTTCAACGGCGTTTACGAGCCGCCGTGGCATCAATAGTCGGTAGGTCTTTGTGTAACCCTGTGTCTTTATGGCAAGCGCCATGGAATACCTCCAGCCATGCTAAGAGTCGTAATGTCGCATGGAACCACAAAAACGGCAGCGCATGCTGCCGTACGCTCAGTATAGATAGCCAGCCAAACGGTGTCAAGATTACGCCGTTTCAAAAGAGGTCACTTGGTTCTGGCACGTGATCGGCGTTCCATTAGATACTACGATACTATCGCCGCATGAGTTCCTAAGTCTCCCCGGGACGGCGAGGTCATCGGGGCATTTATGTACGGTGCCACATTCCGTGGGTATGTCCCATTGAATTAAATGCGCCGTATGCCCTGCGTTCCGCCACTAATGCGAGGGCTCAGGATGGTGTTATGGCGCTGTCCTGCTATGTGTGCTGGTTATCCCCAGCGCAGTTGCGATTCTCACTATGTCTGCGTGCGAGGGATTGTTTC
>Ga0078972_1002697_pt1 | contig 57269 bp, 49 predicted proteins | sample YelNatPaOPGAMG01_FD_67568 | JGI IMG/M metagenome (GOLD analysis project Ga0078972, IMG submission 67568) | Hot spring thermophilic microbial communities from Obsidian Pool, Yellowstone National Park, USA - OP-RAMG-01 (SPADES assembly) (version 2) | ecosystem: Environmental > Aquatic > Thermal...
ACGAAGCCCTCAGGGACTGGGTAACAAATGTTAAAGACACTTTTTATGTTTTAGGTTCTGTTGTTGGACCTCATCCATATCCTTTGATTGTGAGAAATTTTCAGTCAATAATTGGTATTGAAACAAAAAGACAAATACTGAAAACCGAGAACAGATTACCTGACTTTTTGATTGCCTGCGTCGGAGGTGGCTCTAATTCAATAGGGCTGTTTTCTCCTTTTTTTAATTACAAAAAAGTTAAATTTATAGGAGTTGAGGCAGAAGGTGCAGCAAGTTTATGTAAAGGTTCTGTTGGTTTCTTACACGGGACAAGGTCATACTTATTGCAGGATAGAAATGGTCAGGTTTTGACAACTCATTCTATTTCTGCTGGGCTTGACTATCCTGGAGTTGGGCCAGAGCATTCTTATTATAAATCAATTGGAAGAGCAGAATATGTAAGTATGAATGACAAAGATGCAATCAATGGTTTTTGTATACTATCTGAAATTGAAGGTATAATACCAGCGCTTGAACCAGCACATGCCATTGGATATTTAATTAAAAACGCTAAAAGATTCAAAAAAACTGATATTGTTGTTGTTTGTCTTTCTGGAAGAGGCGACAAGGATATTGAAATTGTAAGAAATTTATAAATGTGGTTGCACCGCCTTGCGGTGCCAAATGTAGCGCCGGAATTGACTGGTCCGCAAAAAGTCCATGGTGTGCTATTTATAAAACATGAATCTCCTTAATAAAAAATTCATTAAACTAAAAAAACAAAATAAAAAAGCATTATCTATTTTTATAACTGCTGGCTATCCTGATTTTGATTTTACACAAAAACTAATATTTGAATTAGAAAAAATTCGAGTTGATATTATAGAAATCGGCATACCTTTTAGTGATCCTATTGCAGATGGGCCTGTAATTCAAAAATCTTCTTATGAATCTCTTAAAAAAGGCACATCTCTTAAAAAAGTTTTGAGATTTATCTGTAAAATAAAAAACAGAATAAGTATTCCAATTGTTATTATGAGTTATCTAAATCCAATAAATAAATATGGAATGTCTAAATTTTTTTCTGATGCCAGAAAGGCCGGTGTTGATGGGATAATTATACCTGATATAATATTTGAAGAATCCAGAGAGATTGAAACTATTTCAAGAAAATACAATATACCGCTTATCTATCTTGTTACGCCAACTACATCTAGTAGAAGAAGAAAAGAAATCCTTAAAAAAAGCAAGGGTTTTATATATGTTGTCTCAATTACAGGTGTAACAGGACCAAGAGAAGAATTACCTAAGGACCTGCAAGATTTTCTTAAAAATTTAAGAAACTCAACAAAAAAACCATTAATGCTTGGATTTGGTATTTCAAGACCTCAACAGATTATTCCAGTAAAAAAATATATTGATGGAATTATAATTGGTTCCGCAATAATAAAAATTATTTCAAAAACAAAAAGAAAAGAAGTTTTTGATAAAATTGAAAATTTTATATGTTCATTCAGGAAGGTGCTAAAAAATGGCAAACAACAAAAATGTTTCTGAGAATTTATGGACAAAATGTAAAAGTTGTGAGCAAATAATTTACAACAAGGAATTGAAAGAAAATTATAAGGTATGTCCAAAATGTGGTTATTATTTTCAACTCTCGGCAAAAGAAAGAATTGAAATGCTTTCAGAACCGAATACATTTAAAGAATATAATAAAGATATTGCTCCTGTAGATGCCTTAAATTTTCCTGAATATTCAGAAAAATTAAGTGATTTACAAAAAAAATTAAAAATTAAGGATGCTGTTATAACTGGTGAATGTAAAATTGGTGAACATAAAATTGTGTTATGTGTTCTTGATTTTGAATTTATGGGTGGTAGCATGGGTTCTGTAGTAGGAGAAAAAATTACAAAAGCATTTGAATCCGCTATTAAAAAGAAACTACCTGTAATAGTTGTTTCTGCAAGTGGTGGTGCAAGAATGCAGGAGGGAATACTTTCTTTAATGCAGATGGCAAAAACATCTTCAGCAGTTGCAAAACTTCATGAAGCAAAATTGCCTTTTATTTCTATACTTACAAATCCAACTTCAGGAGGAGTTGCTGCTTCATTTGCAATGCTTGGCGATGTAAACATTGCAGAACCAAAAGCGTTAATTGCTTTTGCAGGCCCAAGAGTTATTGAGCAGACAATTAAGCAGAAATTGCCTGAAGGTTTTCAGCAGGCAGAATTTCTTCTGCAACATGGAATGATAGATATGATTGTTGAAAGAAAAGACCTGAAAAATACAATCATAAAATTGTTAAATTTCTTTAAGAAAAAAAGTGAACTACACCGAAAAACTTCATAAGTTAGGACTTACAGAATACCCTTCAAAAAAACCAGATATTTCAAGAATTAGAAGTGCCCTTAAAGAACTTAATGACCCACAAGATAAATTTCTTTCCATTCATATAGCAGGCACAAATGGTAAAGGTTCAACTGCTATATTTTTGTCTGAAATTTTAAGAGCAAATGGTTATAAAGTTGGGCTTTATACTTCACCCCATCTTATAAAAGTTTATGAAAGAATAAAAATAAACCAGGCCAATATTAGTGAAATTGAATTTGAAGAAATCTTAAAAGATATATGGGGAGTTGTTGAAAAATTTTCCCTTACTTATTTTGAAATTTTGACTCTTGTTGCATTTGTTTATTTTTCTGAAGAAAAGGTTGATATCTCAGTCATTGAAACCGGACTAGGGGGAAAATATGACGCAACAAATACAATTAGAAATGTAATCGCAAGTATAATCACACCAATTGATTTTGATCACACTGAACTTCTTGGTAACAAAATTGAAGATATTGCTAAGGAAAAAGCAGGTATAATAAAAAAGAATACATATGTTGTAAGTTCAGGGCAAAGAAAAGAAGTGGAAAAAATTATAAAAAAGACCTGTGAATCATTAAATTGTAAACTTTTTATTTTAGGTAAAGATTTTAATTACAGGTTTTTATCATGCACCTGGAGTGTACCTGAACAAAAATTTTCTTATTTTGACGATAAATTTTCTTATTCCGGTATTTGTTTAAAACTTCTTGGCAAACATCAACTTATAAATGCTTCTGTTGCAATAAAGTGTGCAAACCTACTTAAAAATAAAGGATATACAATAACAGAAGAGTCAATCAAAGAAGCACTTAAAAATGCTCAATGGCCTGCAAGATTTCAAATAATAAATTGTAACAGAAAAAAAATCATTATAGATGGTGCCCACAACTCCCACGGAGCAAGTTCACTTTTTAGTGCATTAAAAGATTCGAGATTAAAAAACAAAAGTATAACTTTTGTGATGAATGTAATGAAAGAAAAAAATTACAGAGAAATGATAGAGATACTTTCACCTCTTGCGAAAGAAGTGATAATTTTTAAATCAAAAAATCCAAGAAGTGTATCTGCAGAAATTTTATATTCTATATGGCAAAATTTTATGGATAAAAAAAATATAAAAATAGAGTCAGATTTAGATAAAATATTTAGAGATATAAAGAAAGAAAAAGTGGTATGTTTTACTGGTTCACTTTATTTTGCAGGTGAGGTTCTCAAATTCCTGAATGAAAAAAAACTTTTATAAAAAATTCTTATTATTGGTTTTATTCTTCTTTATTGTTGATGTGCTTGCTGAACAGTCTCAAATGTCTTTTATTGAGATAAAAGCAGATAAACTTGAATATAAACAAACTCAGAATGAAATTTTTTCTGAAGGAAATGTTGAAATATCCTCAGGTACATTAAAAATAAAAGGAGAAAAACTTTATTCTGACCTGAATAAAAAATATATAGTTATGAGTGGTTCTATTACTTTAATTGATGCTGGTCAATTCATCGCAGGTGATAAATGTGAATATTCTCTTGAAGAAAGTACCGGCTATATCTACAATGCAAAAGGATATTTTGAACCATGGTTTTTTGAAAGTGAAAAGGTCTTCAAAAACAAAAACATTTATATTCTTGATAAATCAAAATTTTCTACCTGTTCAAATCCAAAGCCACACTATGTTATGGCTGTTTCAAAAGCAGTAATTACTCCTGAGAAAAAAATACAGGTCAAGGACGCTACAATGTACGCTGGTTCTATTCCATTGTATTATTTGCCTTTCGCTTCTTATCCGTTAAAAAAAAGAAGTGATTGCTGGGAAATCTATCCGGGATATAATTCAAGAGATGGTATAAGTGCAAAGATTATTTATGGTTTTCCTGTATCCAGGCACAGTTATTCTAAACTTCATCTTGACTATTATTCAGAGCAAAATATAGGCAAAGGTGTTGAGTACAATTACAATCTTCCTGATAAAATTAAAGGAACTGTTTATGCCTATCATATAAGAGATAACAAAATTGGAAATGAAAGATGGACAATAAAAAACTCTCACTGGCAAAAACTTACAAAAGAATGGTCTTTTCAGACAAATCTAAATTTCTTAAGTGATGAATATTTTAACAAGTATTATTTTGGAGAGAACTGGGACAGAAGATTAAGTCAAATAAACTCATCAATTGCTCTTACAAGACAGACAAAAAAAGATAATTTAAGAATATCCTGTGAAAGAGTAGATGCTTCAAGTTCTACAAAAACAGGATTTTATTTAGATAAATTATATGCTCCAAAACTTGAATATACTCTTTTCCAGTTAAAACCAAGATGTTTTCCCTTTTATACTGGATTTAATACAAATTTATCCCAGAATTATGAAAGTGTAAGAAATTACACTGATTGGACTTCTATCTCTGATTTTTATATCACAAAACAATTTGGTATTACAAGAAAAACTACACTTACGCCAAAAGTTGGCATAATTGAGTCATGGAGAAATAGAAACAATATAAATGATGACACTGATATTTTTTTAACTTATTTTTATTCAAGGACTAGTTTAAGACAGCGGTTGAACTATTTTACCAATATTGAAATCACACACAATTTTAAGAATAGAACTAAACCTAATTTAATTCAAATAGATACAGATGCTGACGATTATGGAATAGAAACAAATAAACTTGAAATGAGTTTTTCCATATTCCCTAAGATAAACAAGTTTTTGAGATTGTCAACTGGCTATGATTTAAAGAATTATAGGAGCATCAGAATTGAAGACAATCTTTCAAGGTTTGAACCAGTGACTACAGAACTGAAAATGCCAGTTTTGAAAGGATTTGATTGGTATATAAAACATCAACAAAATATAAAGCCGTCTTATATGAGTTCTATAAGTAGTGAATTTGATTTCAAGTTTAATAAAGATACAGATTTTTTATTTGGAATTTTCCACACATATTCACCGCTTAATCTTATTAAATCAGTGCAACTCAAGAATTCCTTTAGGTTCTGGCTTACTGAAAAATGGAATTTCAAAATTAGTTTTATAACGGACATTTCAAAGATAAATGACTCATTGAATTTTGATGTGATTGATAATGATATATATATTTATAGAGATCTTCACTGCTGGGAAGCGAATCTAAATTACAGAAAAAGAGGCGAGGTTCAGGAGATATATTTCAACATCGGGCTAAAAATTTCAAAGAAAGCAAAAGAAACACTTTATGAAACAGAACATGAAGCAGAATTTTATCCATGGAGAAAATAATTTGACTAAAAATATTTTTTTTAGTATAATTTTTCAAATTTCAGGAGGGAGGCAAAAATGACAAAAGATTTAATTGATGAAGAAGAAATAAGTTTAACTGACATTATCAATGTAATAAAAAAGAGAATAAAATTTATTCTGATTTTTACTTTTTTGGTTACTATCATATCTATTGTAATAACTTTCTCTATGACAAAATTATACGAAGCAAACGCTATACTTAAAATAGGAAGAACATCCGGGACTCTTCTTGAATCTGTAAGTGTTACTAACGAAATAATAACTTCTTTTCCTTCTTTAGAGAAAATTGCAAAAGAGTTAAACATTCAGCCAACTGAAGAAAATTTGTCTTCACTTAAAGGAAGAATTAAAATTGAAGGGAAAGAAAATCTGATGAACATAAGAACAAGAGACATTTCTCCTGAGAAAGCAGAAAAATTGTGTAATGTGGTTGTTAAATTGATTTTAGAGAGGCATAAAAATTTATATGAAAATCTAAAAGAAAACCTTAGGAAATCATTGATTGAAATTGGCCCTTCTTCTGGGAAAATGCAAATAACAATTGGGCTTAGAGATTTTACTGAAGAACAAACAGTTGTAGATTCACCAGTCATTTCGTCAAAAAAACCCGTATTTCCACAAAAAAAGAAAATTGTAATAACAGTTTTTGTAATATCTCTTATAACAAGTATTTTTATTTCATTTTTTATGGAAGGGATAGAAAGCAATAGTAAAAAAACATAGTAGAATCCTTATAAAATGTATCTCAAGGCTTTAGCCTTGAAAAAATCAAACAAATGAAAGCATTAGTTTTATCAGGTGGTAAAGGGACTCGTTTAAGACCAATAACTCACACTTCTGCTAAACAACTTGTTCCGGTTGCAAACAAACCAATACTTTTTTATGGACTTGAAGCAATTGCAGAGTGTCAAATTAAAGATGTAGGAATTGTAGTCGGAGATACAAAAAATGAAATAATTTCTGCAGTTGGCGATGGAAGTAAATTCGGAATAAAAGTTACTTATATTGAACAGGAAGCACCTCTTGGCCTTGCCCATGCAGTGAAAATTTCACAGGAGTTCTTAAAAGATGAAGAATTTGTAATGTATCTCGGAGACAATTTAATCAAAGACGGTATAAAATCATTTGTTGAAAATTTCAAAAAGAAAAAACCGAACTCTCAAATACTTCTTGCAAGAGTTAAAAATCCACAGCAGTTTGGAGTTGCCGAACTAAAAGACGGCAAAGTTATAAAACTTGTTGAAAAACCAAAACAGCCAAAAAGCGACCTTGCCCTTGTAGGTGTATATATGTTTGACAAAAATATTTTCAAAGCAGTAAACAGCATAAAACCATCCTGGAGAAATGAACTTGAAATAACTGATGCGATTCAATATTTGATAGACAATGGTTACACAGTTGAACCTCATATAATAACTGGCTGGTGGAAAGACACTGGAAAACTTGAAGACATGCTTGAAGCAAACAGAATTATTCTTGAGACATTAAATGAAGAAAATAGTGGGAAAATTGAAAACTCAAAAATTGAAGGAAAAGTCATAATTCAAAAAGATGCAGAAATTGTAAATTCTAAAATAAGGGGGCCTGCAATAATTGGTGAAAGAACAAAAATAGTAAATTCGTACATAGGACCATTTACATCTATCTATTATGATGTTTTAGTTGAAAACAGCGAAATAGAACACTCTATTGTTCTTGAGAACTCAAAGATAAAGGATATAAAGAGAATTGAGGATTCACTTATTGGTCAAAATGTTGAAATAATAAAATCAGAAAAAAAGCCAACCGCTTATAGAATTATGGTCGGCGACTCTTCAAAAATAGAATTGTAGTTGTCCGATTCATCGGGCTATGTAGCGGCTTGCGGGGTAGTCGAACCCTTTATGGGTTCGCAAATTATGGGTTCGTAAAATACCGACGCAAGAGCGAGGGCATAAAGCCCTCGGCTACAAAGGGTCGAAAACGTTGGTAGCCGAACCCTTTATGGGTTCGCAAAACATCGAGGGAAAAGCGAGGGCATAAAGCCCTCGGCTACCATACTTTTTTGGGTTTAGTGGGTTAAAAATAATTTTGTTTATACTGTGTCAGCCAGTGTCTTCAAGGGGAAGTGCCTTTGTAGCTGCGCGCCTGCCAATGTTTCAGGCAGGCACGCCCCAGGCGCGCCAATGTAGTTAGCCAATTTATCTGGTCCAAAAAACATCTATGATACCTGGAGTCAAATTAAAAGACCTAAAAGTTCACAGAGACGAAAGAGGAGCGCTTTTTGAGATTTTGCGTTCCGACTGGGATATCTTTGAGAAATTTGGTCAGGCATATATTACTATATGTAAACCTGGCTGGGTTAAGGGCTGGCATTATCATAAAATTCAAACAGATAATTTCTGTGTAGTAAAAGGTAAAGCAAGAATTGTTCTCATAGACAAAGAAAAAAAAGAATTTCAGGAGTTTGAACTTTCAGATAAAAAACCACAAATTTTAAGAATTCCACCAGAAGTCATACATGGTTTTGAATGTATTTCTAAGACAGAGGTCTGGATTTTAAATATCCCAACTGAAATTTACAAATATGAAAACCCAGATGAATATCGTATAAAATTGGATGACCCTTCAATTCCTTACAAAAAGTGGAAAAAAAGAAAGGGCTGGTAGTAACCAATTAACAATTGACAATTAAAAATTAAAAATGAAAAATGAAAAATTGAAGTTATTAGTTACTGGCGGCTGTGGATTTATAGGTTCAAACTTTATAAGATATATTCTACAAAAATACCCGTCCTACAAAATAATAAATCTTGATAAACTTACCTATGCAGGAAATCCTGAAAATCTGAAAGATGTTGAAAAAAATAAGAATTATAAATTTGTCAAAGGTGATATCTGCGACAAAAAAATTGTAGATGAATTATCAAAAGATCTTGATTGTATAGTCAACTTCGCAGCAGAGTCCCATGTGGACCGCTCAATCTTAGAGCCAGATGCATTCATAAGAACAGACATAATTGGGACGCATACTTTACTTGAAGCGGTTAGGAAAAATGGAGTTCCTTGTTTTGTTCATATATCTACAGATGAGGTCTATGGCTCAATTGAAAGTGGTTCATTTACTGAGGCAAGTCCATTAAAACCAAACAGTCCCTATTCAGCAAGTAAAGCAGGAGCAGATTTACTCTGCAGAGCATACTACATAACATACAAAGTGCCTGTAATTATTACTCGTTCTTCAAATAATTTTGGGCCATATCAATATCCAGAAAAAATAATACCACTTTTTATAACAAATGTAATTGAAGATAAACCTTTACCGGTCTATGGTGATGGCTTAAATGTCAGAGATTGGCTGTATGTTTTAGATAATTGTAAAGCAATTGACTTAGTTTTACACAGAGGAAAACCTGGCGAAATTTATAATATAGGAGCAGGTAATGAAATTCCAAATATTGAACTTACAAAAAAAATATTAAGAATATTAAACAAGCCAGAATCACTTATAAAATTTGTTCAGGACAGGTTAGGCCACGACAGAAGGTATTCACTTGATACATCAAAAATAAGAAAAGAACTTGGCTGGAAGCCAGAATATAATTTTGATACTGCCTTAGAAAAAACAGTTGACTGGTATCTTAAAAATAGACAATGGTGGGAAAAAATAAAGAAAAAACAAAAAGAGTTTCAGAAATTTTATAAAAAATATTACAAAATGTAGCAGAAACTTGTAGCGGAAACCTTTAGGTTTCCAAAACATTCCAAAATATAGGGAATCCAAACTTGAGAATTCTAATCACAGGTGCAAACGGACTTCTTGGTTATGACTTATGGCATGTATTGAAAGATAAACACGATGTATATGGCTGTGGCAGGTCAGATCCGCCTTACTATATAAATGAAAAAAACTGGCTAAAATTTGACATAACTCATCAGGAGCAGACATACTTAAAAATCACAAAATTAAATCCTGATATAGTTGTTCATCTTGCTGCTGTTTCAAATGTTGATTTTTGTGAAAAAAATCCTGAAATCGCTTATAAAGTAAATTCGCTTGGAACAAGAAATATCTGCCTTGCCTGTCAGAGATTTGACACTACTCTTTGTTATGTTTCTACTGATTATGTTTTTGACGGAGAAAATATACCTGAAAATGGATATAAAGAAAATGACAGACCAAATCCAATAAATATATATGGCAAATCAAAGTATCTGGCTGAATTTTATGTAAAACATCTACTTAATAAATTTTATATTGTAAGAACCGCATGGCTTTTTGGAAAAAACAAAAACAATTTCGTTGAATACATCTTGAAATCAATAAATGATTCTACAGATATAAATGTTGTTACAGACCATGTTGGCTCGCCAACATATACTAAAGATTTATCTGAAGCAATATCTCAATTGATAGAAAAACAATCTTATGGTGTTTATCATATAACTAACAGCGGTGGATGCTCAAGACAAGAAGTTGTAGATGAGGTATTTAAGTTTTTAAAGAAAAAAACAAATGTTGTCAAAAAAACAAGAAAAGAGTTTTATTTTGCCCCAAGGCCTAAAGATACAAGATTGGACAATTTTATGTGGAAATTAGAAGGGTTTCCACTATTAAGACATTGGAAAGATGCTTTAAGAGAATACATTGGCTCTTTAGAACTATGAAATAATTTCAAAAACACTCCAATTATTTTATATCTAAGGATCGAAAAATGTCACTATATTTGGTAACTGGTGGGGCTGGTTTTATTGGCTCTCATATTGTAGAGGAACTTGTAAATTTGGGTAAAAAGGTTCGTGTTCTTGACAATTTTTCAACCGGTAAGAAAGAAAATCTGGCAAAAGTAATTGACAAAATTGAACTTGTAGAAGGAGATATAAGAAAAGAGACAGACCTTAAGGCCGCTCTTAAAGATGTTGATTTTGTTTTGCATCAGGCAGCATTGAGATCAGTCCCAAGGTCAATTGATGACCCTATTTCAACAAATGATGTAAATATTACTGGAACGCTTCTACTATTAAAACTTGCAAAAGAATTTAAGGTCAAAAGAGTTGTATATGCTTCTTCATCAAGTGTTTATGGTGACAGTCCAGAACTCCCAAAAGTTGAGACACAACTTCCAAGTCCTATATCTCCTTATGCGGTTAGCAAACTTACAGGAGAATATTATTGCAGAGTTTATTCAAAGACATTCGGGCTTGAAACAGTTTCATTGAGATATTTCAATGTATTTGGACCAAGGCAGGACCCAAAAAGTCAATATGCAGCGGTAATACCAAAATTTATAGATTCTGCAATTAGGGGAGAAGAACTTGAAGTCCATGGCGATGGAAAACAATCAAGAGATTTTTCATATGTTGAAAATGTAGTCAAAGCAAATATACTTTCATGTGAAGCAAAAAATATTTCAGGTGAGGTCTTTAACATTGCCTGTGGAGAAAATCATACTGTGTTAGATATTGCAAATACAATAGGGAAAATATTAAAAAAAGAAGTTAAAATTAGACATACTTCTCCGAGGGCTGGCGATGTAAGACATACTCTTGCGGATATATCAAAAGCAAAGAAGTTTCTTGGATATAAAGTATATGTAGATTTTAAAGAGGGAATGAAAAGAACAGTTGAGTACTTCTTAAGGACAAACTACTGAATAACCCCCCTTTTTCCTGAAAAGAGAAATGTAAGGTTGAAAGGAGATCCTAATTGAAAAAAATTGCGATAATTGGCTCTGGATATGTTGGACTTGTAACAGGCGCCTGCCTTGCAGAAATTGGCAACAAAGTAATCTGTGTTGACAATGACAACAAAAAAATTCAATTACTTAAAAAAAACAAAATTCCAATATATGAACCGGGGCTTGAAGAAATTGTCAAAAAAAATGTAAAACTAAAACGACTTTCTTTCAGCAATGATATTTCAAGTTCAGTGAGAAAATCAGAAATAGTTTTTATAGCTGTAGGAACACCGTCAAGAGAAGATGGCTCTGCTGATCTGTCTTTTGTTGAAAATGTATGCAAGGAAATAGCAAAGTCATTAAATTCATATAAACTTATAGTTGAAAAGTCAACAGTTCCTGTTGAAACAGGAGAATGGGTAGAAAAAACAATAAATAAATATCTGAAGAAAAAAGTTCCTTTTGATGTTGCATCAAATCCTGAATTTTTAAGAGAAGGCTCTGCTGTTAATGACTTCTTAAATCCAGATAGAATAGTAATAGGGGTGAAATCAAAACAGGCAGAAAAAATTTTAACTGAACTTTACAAACCACTTAATGCACCAATTGTGGTCACAGATATAAAAAGTGCTGAACTTATAAAACATGCTTCTAATTCTTTCTTAGCACTAAAAATTTCATTTATAAATGCTGTAGGGAATATTTGTGAGAGAACAGGTGCAGATATAACAAAGGTCGCTGAAGGTATGGGTCTTGACAAAAGAATAGGAAAACATTTCTTGAATGCAGGAATTGGCTATGGGGGAAGTTGTTTCCCAAAGGACTTAGATGCATTTATCTGGATTGCTGGAAAACTTGGATATGATTTTGAATTACTAAAAGTAGTTAAAAAAATAAATGAGGAGCAAAAAAAGTTATTTGTTAGGAAAATTGAAGATACACTTTGGATTATACAGGGAAAAACAATAGGTGTTTTAGGACTTGCATTCAAGCCAAACACAGATGATATGAGGCAGGCACCATCCATTGATATAATCAACATGTTAAAATCACAGGGTGCAAAAATTAAAGCATATGATCCGAAAGCGATGGAAAAAGCAAAAGCAATAATTAAAGATATTAAGTATTGCAAGGATGTTTATGAAACTGCAAAGAATTCTGACTGCCTTTTAATTTTAACTGAGTGGGAAGAATTCAAAAATATTGACTTAAAAAGAATAAAAAAACTTATGGCACATCCTGTAATAATTGACGGAAGAAATATTTTTGAACCAGAAAAACTCAATAAACTCGGATTTGTGTATAAATCAATTGGTAGATAAAATATTTATTTGTGCTTGCAGATTTATTTAGCTGTTGTAGCTGCGCGCCCATGGCGCGCCAAAATGTAGGGCAAAAATTTCTCCTTGCAAAAAACAAACCCGAAGGTTTGTCCTACAAGTTTTACTAGATATCTATGTGGTTTTCCTAATTTATCTGGCTAATTGTAGTTGCGCGCCCATGGCGCGCCTGTCTAGTTTTTTAATTAGGGGGTTAAATGAAAATCATCGTAACAGGTGGAGCTGGCTTCATTGGCAGTCATCTCTGTGAATATTTAATAAAAAAAGGACATTCAGTAATATGTATTGACAATCTTATAACTGGCGATATAAAAAACATAGAACATCTTTTCAAACTTGGCACTGAAAAATTTATTTTTGTAAAACACGATGTCACAAATTATATTCACTTTCCAGGGAAAATTGATGCAGTACTTCATTTTGCATCACCTGCAAGCCCGGTTGACTACTTAAAATATCCCATTCCAACTCTTAAAGTTGGTGCTCTTGGAACTCACAAAGCACTTGGCCTTGCAAAAGAAAAAAAAGCAATTTTTATGCTTGCTTCAACTTCTGAAGTATATGGAGATCCTCTTGTAAATCCTCAGCCAGAGTCATACTGGGGAAATGTAAATCCTGTTGGGCCGCGTGGTGTCTACGATGAAGCCAAACGTTTTGCTGAAGCAATGACAATGGCTTATCACAGGTATCATAAAATTTCAGTTAGAATAGCAAGAATATTCAATACCTATGGTCCAAGAATGCGTATGAATGACGGAAGAGCAGTTCCAAACTTTATTACACAGGCACTAAAAAATAAACCAATAACTGTGTACGGCAGTGGAAATCAGACTCGTTCTTTTTGTTTTATCTCAGATATGGTTGAAGGATTATATAAACTGCTTTTATCAGAAGTGAACACACCAATAAATCTTGGCAACCCTCATGAAATTACTCTCAATGAACTTGCTCAAACAATAAAAAAACTTACTAAAAGCAAATCAAAAATTATTTACAAGCCCCTTCCTGTTGATGACCCAAAAGTTAGAAGACCTGACATCTCTAAAGCAAAAAAACTATTGAACTGGGAACCTGTTGTCTCTCTTGAAGAAGGCCTGAAAAAAACAATTGAATTTTTTAAGTCCACCCAATAACTAAAAAATTTTTTAATACCCCCTTGACATAAATTCCAAAAAAAAGTAAAATGTTCACAAGTTGAACATTTGTTTATTTTTTTTTCCATCCTTCTTCCCCCTTTTATAAAGTGGGATAAGAGGGAGATTTAATATGCCAGTAGAAATATCAGAAAAAGAATTTGCGGTAATAAGAGAAATCTCAAATAATCATCTACCTGACCAGAGAACAATTGCCAGCAAAACAGGCCTTTCTCTTGGACTAACGAATCTTATCATAAAAAAACTAATCAAAACTGGCTACATAAAAGTCAAGCAACTTAACAAGAAAAAAATTCAATACATCTTAACACCAAAAGGTTTTGCTGAAAAAGCAAAAAAGTCATACAACTATGTATTAAAAACAGCAAAAAAGTTTTTGTCTATAAATCAGAAATTAAGAGATTTGATTCTTCAAGAATATCAAAATGGCAAAAGAGAATTTTTTCTAATAGTTGACGAAGAAATCTACAGAATTTTAGAACTTATATTTAAGTCAATAGACCTCAAAGATATAGAATATAAAAGAATTTCAAGTATTCCAAAGAATATCAAGAATAAAAATTCAATTTATCTTATCACTTCTGAGGAAATTATTCAGAACAAAAGTGAAAATATAATAAATTTACTTTCATATCTTGAATAGAAAGGAAGTTAAAGAATGAAAAAAGCATTGATAACAGGAATCACAGGGCAGGACGGAAGTTATCTTGCAGAATTATTACTCAGTAAAGGTTATGAAGTTTATGGTCTGGTTAGAAGGTCAAGTTTAGAAAATTATGAGAGAATTGAACACATTCGTGAAAAAATAAAATTTGTATCAGGCGATTTAAATGACCAGACATCCTTAGATGAGGCGATAAGAAAAATTCAACCAGATGAAGTATATAACTTAGGAGCCCAGTCATTTGTTCCTGCTTCCTGGGAACAGCCAATTTTAACTGCTGAGATAACAGGTCTTGGTGTATTAAAACTACTTGAAGCAATCAGAAAAAATAAACCAGATACAAAATTTTATCAGGCATCTTCTTCAGAAATGTTTGGAAAAGTTAAAGAAATTCCTCAGAAAGAAACAACTCCATTTCATCCGAGAAGTCCTTATGGTGTCTCTAAAGTTTTTGGCCATTATATCACTGTAAATTATCGTGAAAGTTATAATATATTTGCCTGTAGTGGTATTTGCTTTAACCATGAAAGTCCAAGAAGGGGGTTAGAGTTTGTAACAAGAAAAATTTCTGATGGCGTTGCAAGAATAAAACTTGGTCTTGCAAAAGAATTGCGACTTGGAAACTTAGAAGCAAAAAGGGACTGGGGTTTTGCAGGTGACTATGTCCAAGCAATGTGGTTAATGCTACAGCAGGGTGAACCTGATGACTATGTTATAGCCACTGGTGAGACCCACTCAGTCAAAGAATTTGTAGAACTTGCATTTTCTTATGTTGGACTTGACTGGAAAAAATATGTTATTTCAGATAAGAAATATTTTCGTCCAGCGGAAGTTGACTTACTGATAGGTGATTCAACAAAAGCAAGGCAAAAACTTGGCTGGAAACCAAAGGTCAATTTCAAACAACTTGTTGAAATGATGGTTCAAGAAGATCTAAAAAAGTTGCAACAAACTCTGGCATAAATTACAAAAAATAAAACAGGAGAAAGAAATGGAAGTTTTTGGAGATGTTTACGCAACAGTTTATGATACTCTGTACAAAGATAAAGATTATGAAAGCGAGTGTAATTTTATTGAACAGATTTTTGCTAATTATTCAAGAAAAGTGAGAAGTATTCTTAACCTTGGTTGCGGAACAGGCGGACATGATTTAATTTTGTCTAAAAGAGGATACAAGATAGTTGGCGTGGACCGTTCTAAAAAAATGTTAGAGATAGCGCGAGATAAAGCAAAAAAAAACAAACTTGATATAGATTTTGTAGAGGGAGATATTACTGATATTGCTCTTGACAAAAAATTCGATGCTGTAATTTCAATGTTTGCTGTTATGAGTTATCAAACTACAAATTATGCTGTTGCAAGCACTTGTCTTACAGCAAAAAAACACTTATCACCTGGCGGAGTTTTTATTTTTGATTGCTGGTATGGGCCAGCGGTTCTTCTTGAAAAACCAAATGTCAAAATTAAAGAAATAAATTTGAACAAGAATGAAAAGATTATTCGTTTCACTGAACCTATCCTGAACATTTTTGATCATACAGTAGAAATTCGTTTTAAGGTTTTGACGATAAAAAATGACACTATTGTAAACGAAACTAAAGAATCTCATCTAATGAGGTTTTTCTTTCCTCAAGAAATTAAATATTTTCTTGAAGTAGCTGGATTTAAAAAAGTGGAATTATGTCCATTTCTTGAATTAGGAAAATCTTTAACTGAACAAGATTGGAATATGACAGTTATCGCTAAAACTTAAATAGAGGTAAAGATATGGAAAATAAAACTTATGAAGAAATAAAACATAAAGATAAATTAATAGCCATAATTTTACGGAAGAATTTTACATCTGAAAAAACAGTTTTTTTTAGTTCTCCGAGTTTTTCTCAACAGTTAGGTTATATTGTTTACAAAAAGGGTGGAATAATAAAAGCTCATTTTCATAGAGAAGTTTCAAGAGAGATAGTTTTGACTCAGGAAGTTCTTTTTATAAAAAAAGGTAAATTAATTGTTAATTTTTATACTAATAACAAGGAATACATAACTTCGAAGGAGTTGAATGCGGGTGATACTATTTTTCTTTGCGGTGGTGCACATGGTTTTAAGATGCTTGAAGATACTGAGATGATTGAAGTAAAACAGGGTCCTTATTCAGGAAAAGAAATTGATAAAGAAGTGTTTGAAGGAGTAGAAAATAATGATACCAGTAAATGAACCTTTAATATGTGAGAAAGAACTAGAATATGTAACAGAATGCTTAAAAACTGGCTGGATTTCATCTGCTGGGAAATATATAGAAGAATTTGAACAAAAATGGGCACAGTATTGTGGCATGAAATATGGAGTTGCAGTAACAAATGGTACAGTTGCTCTACAGGTTGCAGTAAAATGTATTGACTTAACTCCAGGAGACGAAGTAATCATTCCTACATTTACAATTATTTCTTGTGCTTTGGCAGTTATATATAATGGATGCATACCTGTTCTTGTAGATTCAGAACCAAAAACCTGGACAATGGATGTTTCCCAGATTGAAAACAAAATAACTGAAAAAACCAGGGCTATTATGCCTGTTCACATTTATGGACATCCCTGTGATATGGAACCAATATGGAAACTTGCAAGAAAATATAATCTTATAATAATTGAAGATGCAGCAGAATCTCATGGGGCAGAATATAAAGGTAGTAAATGCGGTGGATTGGGTGATATTAGTTGTTTTTCTTTTTATGCAAACAAAATTATCACAACGGGTGAAGGTGGTATGATTCTAACAAATAATAATGATTATGCGGAAAAGGCAAAATCTTTAAGAAACTTATGTTTCAGAAAAGAGAGACGTTTTTATCATACAGAAATGGGAAATAATTTTCGTTTTACTAATTTACAGGCAGCAATTGGTCTTGCTCAACTGGAAAGAATTGAAGAACTGATAAAGAAAAAAATATGGATAGGTAGGATGTATACACAAAGATTGAAAGATGTAAAAGGTATCCAGCTACCTACTGAAGAACCCTGGGCAAAAAATGTTTACTGGATGTACGGAATAGTTTTAGATGAAAACACAGGTTTTACTGCTGAATCTTTTGCTGAAGAATTAAAAAAAGAAGGAATTGAGACAAGGCCGTTTTTCCTAGGAATGCATGAACAGCCAGTTTTTCAAAGAATGGGATTATTTAAGGATGAACATTATCCAGTAGCTGAAAGAATAGCAAGACAGGGTTTGTATTTACCTTCGGGCTTAACCTTGACTGAGGGAAAGATTGAAGAAGTTTGCAACAAAGTCAAGAAAATCCTAAAGAATTAGAATATGCAAAAAATAAAAATAAATAAAAGAAAAATTGGCAAAGGTTATCCTTGTTTCATAATTGCTGAAGCTGGAATAAACCATAACGGTGACATAAAACTTGCTGAGAAATTAATAGATGTTGCAAAAGATGCCGGCGCTGATGCAGTAAAATTTCAGACTTTTAAATCTAATAATCTTGTTACAAGAGAAGCAAAGTTGGCAAACTATCAAAAGAAAAATATTAAAGAAAAAACAAGCCAGATAGAAATGCTTGAGAAATTAGAACTGAGTTATGATGATTTTGTAAGTTTGAAGAAATACTGTGATAAGAAATCTATAATTTTCCTTTCAACTCCTCATTCAGAGGATTCTATTGATTTTCTAGACTCATTAGTTCCTGCTTATAAAATCAGTTCTGGAGACTTAACGAATTTACCTTTTCTGGAAAGAGTTGCTAAAAAGAAAAAACCGATAATTCTCTCAACGGGTATGGCTACTTTAAAGGAGATTGAAGAAGCGATAAAAACAATAAGAAAATCAAAAAACGATAAAATAATTCTTCTTCATTGCACGACTAACTATCCTTGTCTATTGGAAGAAGTTAATTTAAGAGCGATGACTACACTTGAAAAAAAATTTAATATTCTGGTTGGCTATTCTGATCATACATTGGGAATTTTAGTTCCGATTATGGCTGTAGCAATGGGAGCGTGTGTTGTAGAGAAACATTTCACTCTTGATAAAAATTTGCCTGGGCCAGATCACAATGCTTCACTTGAACCGCACGAATTAAAAGAAATGATAAAAGAAATCAGAAATGCTGAAAAAGCTCTTGGGAGTGGGATAAAATGTCCAACAGAATCAGAAAAAGAAATAATGAAAATTGTGAGAAAAAGTATAGTAGCAAAAGTTAATATTCCTAAGGGCGTTAAGATAAAGAGAAATATGCTAATTATTAAAAGACCAGGTACAGGAATTGAACCCAAAAATATCAATAAGGTTATTGGAAAAGTTGCAAAAAAGGATATAAAAGAAGATACTTTAATCAGTTTTGATAATCTAATATGAGGAAAATTCTGTATATTTCTGGGACAAGGGCTGATTATGGTTTAATGAAAGAAACATTGTTCAAAATAAGAGAACATCCTAAATTGGACTTAGAAATAGTAGTTACAGGTATGCACTTGATGCCACAATTCGGAGAAACTATAAGAGAAATAGAAAAGGATGGATTTAAAATACACAAAATAACTGCTATCTATGAAAAAGACAATAAGGAATCAATGGCAAATTTCATAGGGAAATTAATCCAGTTGTTAACTCATAGAATTAAAAAAATAAGACCCAGTTTTATTTTGCTTCTAGGGGATAGGGGAGAAATGCTAGCTGGAGCGATTGTAGGTGTGTACTTGATGATTCCAGTAGCACATATCCACGGAGGTGATGTAACATCTACTGTGGATGAGGTTACAAGACATGCAATTACTAAATTGTCACATATACACTTTACAGCAACTCAGAAATCTGCTGAGAGAATAATAAAAATGGGAGAAGACCCATGGAGAGTTTTTGTATCTGGCGCTCCGGGATTAGATAGTATTCTGAACCAAAGACTATTACCAAAAGAAGAAATAGCAAAAAGATACAATCTGGATTTGTCCAAACCTGTTTTATTAGTTATTCAGCATCCAGTTAGTTCTGAGATTAAATACGCGGGTAACCAGATGAAAGTGACAATGGAAGCTATAAAAGATCTCGGGTATCAAAGTATAGTAGTTTATCCTAACGCTGATGCTGGTGGAAGGAAAATGATTTCTGTAATAAAGAAATACGAAAAGTATTCTTTTATTCAAAGCCATAAAAATATTTCCCATCAGGATTATCTGAGTTTATTAAAAGTTGTTTCAGTAATGGTGGGAAATTCTTCAAGTGGAATTATTGAAGCACCATCTTTCAAATTGCCAGTTGTAAATATAGGTATCCGTCAGAAAGGGCGCGAAAGAAGTACGAACATAATAGATGTAACTCATAACAAAAATGCAATCAAGAATGCAATAAAAAAAGCAATCTATGACAAAAAATTTAGAGAGCAGGTCTCAAGATGTAGAAATCCTTATGGTGATGGACATGCAAGTGAAAGAATTGTTGAAGTGCTCAAGAATATAAAAATAGACAAAAATCTTTTGCAGAAACAAATAACTTATTGAATCTATGGATAGGAAAAAAATTTTAATATTTGGTTCAGGAGGACATGGAAAAGTTTTGTTAGATATTTTGTTGGAGTCTGGAGCAGATATTGAGGGTTTTCTTGATGATGATTTAAAAAAATTAGGAAAAGAAATACGTGGATTTCCGGTATTAGGTGATATGAAATATTTGGAAGGAAAAAATTCTGTAAAGATTGCACTTGGAATTGGTAACAACCGAATTAGAGAAAATATATATCAGAAAGCAAAGAACTTGAAAATAGATATAGTTTCTGCAATTCATCCTAAGGCAATAGTTTCTAAGGATGTTAAAATGGGAAAAGGGATTGTAATTATGCCGGGTGCAGTGATTAATCCTGGAGTAGTTATTGAGGATGGCGTTGTTGTTAATACCGGGGCAACTGTTGACCATGATTGTTATTTAGAAAGATTTTGTCACATTTGGCCTGGAGCACATCTTGCTGGTGGAGTTCGCGTAGGAGAATTCTCATATGTCGGAACTGGGGCGGCAGTAATTCAGAACATAACTATTGGAAAAAATGTTATAATTGGTGCTGGAGCTGTAGTAATTTCTGATATTCCAGATAAAGTAACCGCAGTTGGTGTACCTGCAAAAGTTATCAAGGAGAATCTTTTATGAAGGATAAAAAAATTGAAGATGTTGTGGCTTCAGAAAAAGCATCCATTAAAGAAGTAATGAGATCAATAGATCATTCTGGTTTACGAGTAGCTTATATAGTGGATGACAATAATAAATTGGTTGGAGCTGTTAGTGACAGTGAAATTAGAAAGGCAATATTGAAAGGGATAGACATAAATGAACCTGTTAAGGGAATATTAAATCCTACTCCAGTAGTGCTTAGGGAAAAAGATTTATCTGACCAGTATGCAGTTAAAAAAACTATTAAGAAGTTGTTAGAACGAATGCCTGACAGTCGTTATATTCTAATTTTAGATAAGGAAGATCGTCCACAAAAAATAACTCTATGGAGTAATTTAATAAGTGGTGAAGGTATAACTCAGAAACGTTATCATGAAAACGTTAAGAATGTTCTTGTTGTAGGCGGAGCAGGATATTTAGGTTCAGTTTTAGTTCGAAAACTTGTCAGTCGGGGATATATGGTTAAAGTTTTAGATATTCTTATGTATGGTTCCGAATCGCTCAAAGATCTACTTGATAATGAAAATTTCAAGTTAATTGAAGGAGATATGCGCAATATTTCTACAATAACCCAAGCATTAATAGATGTCGATGCAGTAATTAATCTTGCTGCAATTGTAGGAGATCCTGCTTGTAAATCAAAACCTGAAACGGCTATTGAGACAAACTATTTAGCTAATAAAGTTTTGGCTGAAGCTTGTAAATATCATCAAATTAATAGATTCATTTATGCTTCAAGTTGTAGCGTATATGGAGTAATGGAAGGTGATCAGGAGCTTGATGAAGATTCTCCTCTTAATCCAGTTTCTCTTTATGCCCGATCTAAAATTCAATCAGAGGAAGGAATTTTAAGTTTGATGGATGAAAATTTTTCACCCACGATATTGAGAATGGGAACGCTTTATGGATATTCTCCTCGGATGCGTTTTGATCTGGTAGTCAATGCAATGACAAAGACAGCGACGGTTGATAAAAAAATATTTGTTCATGGTGGTGGGAAACAATGGCGGCCTCTTCTAAGTGTAGAGGATGCTGCTGATGCGTATATTAAGTGCCTGGAATCTCCTCTTGCAAAGGTAAGAGGTCAAATTTACAATGTAGGATCAAGAGAGTTAAATCTTCAAATTTATAAAATAGCAGAAAGAGTTAAAGAATGTATTCCTGACGCAGAAATTATTTTTGAAGGAGAAAATACTGACGCAAGGAACTATTTTGTTTCTTTTAAAAAAATAGAAAATCAATTAGGTTTTAAATCCGCCGATAAATTGAGAAGTGAAATTGAAAGAATAAAACAAGCAATTCAAAATAAGGAAATAAAAGATGTAAATGACCCAAAATATTATAATGTGGAGGAGAACAGGTGAGTAAGATTTCAAGACATGGTACATCAAGATTTGAAAAATTACCCGCAATATTAGGGGGTGAGCCAGCATTCAAAAATATTTTACCTATAACTGCTCCCACAATTCCGCCAATAGGTATATTGAAAAAGAAGTATGAAAAGGTATTAAGAAGCGGTATGATTACTAACTCTTTATGTGTTCAGGAATTTGAAAAGAGGGTTTCCGAATATATTGGTGTCAAAAATGCTATAGCTGTAAGTAGTTGTACCAGTGGTTTGATGTTAATTATTAAAGCGTTGAAACTTAAAGGCGAAGTTGTACTTCCTAGTTTTACTTTTCATGCTACAGCACATGCAGTTGTTTGGAATGGACTTAAACCGAGATTTGTTGATTGTGACCCAGAAACATACAATATTGACCCCAAAAAAGTTGAAAGTGCAATTGGTCCTAATACCTGCGCTATTTTAGGAGTTCATATTTTTGGCAATCCCGCAGATGTTGAAGAGTTAGAAAAAATTGCTAAAAAGTATAAAATTATCTTGATTTTTGACTCTGCGCATGGGTTTGGTTCTAAGTATCAAGGTGTACATGTTGGCAGATTTGGTGCAGCTGAATCATTCAGTCTCAGTCCAACGAAACTGGTTACTGCTGGTGAAGGAGGAGTTGTTACAACAAACAATGATGAACTTGCTGCTAGAATTAAAGCAGGAAGAAACTATGGAGATGCAGGTGATTACAACCCTGAATTTTCAGGTTTAAATGCTAGAATGAGTGAATTTAATGCATTGCTTGGTATAGAAAGTCTTAAGATGTTGAATAGGAATGTGAAAAAGAGAACTGAAATGGTTCAATTATATAAAAAATACTTATCTGAATTGCCAGGTATCAGTTTTCAGAAAATAAAGTCTGGGAATCAAAGTAGCTATAAAGATTTTTCTATATTAATTGATGAAAAAAAATTTGGATTAACTAGAGACCAACTTTACAAAGCACTTATAGCAGAAAATATTGTAGTAAAAAAATATTTTTATCCGCCAGTGCATCAGCAGAAGGCTTTTAGAGAATTTTTTGACGATAATGAACAGTTAGAAATTACAGAAGAAATATCAAAAAATATATTGAGCCTGCCGTTGTTTTCGCATATTAGTAAAGACGCAATAAAAAATATTTGTCTGGCAATTAAGAATATTTATTTGCACAATAAAGAAATAGCATCAAAATTGAAATGTGATTTGTAAAAAAAATCAAGAAACATAAATAGGTCTATTAGGTATATTTTAATATCCAACCGGAATGAAAGACTCATGAATGATAGGAACCAAAAAAATAAAATTCTGGGTATAATTCCTGCGAGATTAAATTCAAAGGGTATTTTCAAAAAAAATATAAGATTGTTAGCAGGTAAACCATTAATTGCATATTCTATCGAGACAGCTCTGAAGAGTAAATATCTTGAGAGAGTGATAGTGTCTACAGATAGTGAAGAAATCGCTAGAATAGCTAGAAAGTATGGTGCGGAAGTACCATTTATAAGGCCCAAAAAATTGGCTCAAGATAATACTCCAATGATTGATGTGGTTATTCATGCTTTTAATTTTATTAAAACCATAGAATATTACGAACCTGAATGGATAGTTTTATTGCAACCAACTTCTCCATTGAGGACCGCCGATGATATAGACAATGCTATAGAATTGGCAATTAAGCATAACGCTGATTCAGTGGTTAGTGTTTGTGAATGTGAGTCTAATTCTCATCCGTATTGGTTAAAAAAAATAGAGAATGGTAAACTTGTTAGTTTTATAAAAACTAAAAAAAAATATCCTATCCGACAACTTTTACCCGTTGTTTATAGATTAAATGGAGCCGTATATATAGTTAAATCACAAATTCTGAAAAAATTCAAAAGTTTATATGGAAGAAATACAATACCCTATATTATGGATCCAACCAGGTCAATAGATATAGATACACCTTTGGATTTCAAGTTTGCAGAGTTTTTGATAAAAGAGAGATATATCTGAATTATAGTCTACTCCTTTTGTTTATTACTTAGAAATTAATTTTCTATGAACAAATCCACTCTACTTTTAGTTACGTCCAATAAAAATAGAGATAAGGTTTTTTACCAGGTAAAAAAAATTAAAAAGAGTAATAATTACAATCAGATAGAGATTTTGGCATTAAACCTGGATCCCGATGAATTAAAAAAAAAGATAGAAGATCCGGAATTAAATGTCTTATCGATTGAGAATTATATTAATTTTTCAAAAAGTAGGTCAGATAAACCAACAGATTCTTATAATTTCGTAAATCTAATAAAGAAAACTGCACTTGCTGATAATTCAATTTATAAATTTTTTACTTACAAAGATATCAATCTTTTAGATTTGGTTGAAGTGGAGTTTCATCTCTATTTTGTTACAAAAGTTTTAAAACAGTTTAATATTGCATATGAATTAATTGAAAATGTTAATCCTGATAAAATCATAATATTTGACACTTTTGATCCTATTTCTTTCCCAGGGCTAAATACGTCAGGTTTATTATGTTTATCTTTAGAATTGATAGCGAAAACAAAAAATATTCCTGTTGTCAAAAAAAATTTTTTTATACCAGCAAGCATAAAGAATAGAATTCTTAATTTTGTTTTACCTTATTTGAGGATATTAAGGGATACTTTTCATTACATTTCTGTTAAGGACAATTTTACTAATAAATTAGACAAAGACAAGAAAACAATTGTTTTTCTGAGTCATTGTTCTGCGTCTGCTAAGACGCTAATTCCTGTAATTAATAAATTAAAGGACTATGATAAGTATAATCTAGTAGTAATACAAACAGGTTCTGAAGGTAAACTTGAATTCATAAATGCAAATATAAAGTTTTTCAGATTAGAAAAATTTTATAATATAAAAATTTTATTTAATCTACTGAAATCAGCCCATATCCTGAATAAAAATATTGTTCTTTTAGATAGAAGTAAATGGTTGGAAAAAATTGATTATAATTCATTCAAAATAGGTACCATTTTTAGAGAAGTTTTTAATTATTTTTTTGCTTTTAGATTTTTTGCTGCCATCACATATATAGAAATTGTTGAAAATATACTAGAACAATTTAATCCTGTTATGCTTATTGCGACTCTTGATAGAAACGCTAGAGAAAGAACTGCGTTTCTGATATGCAAAAATAAAAATGTTCGAACTTTGTTAATTCAAACCGGTTTATATTCAGATGATGACAGCTACAAATTTCCCATCTTTGCAGAGAAGATGGCAGTAGAAGGGGAAGCAGTAAAAAAAATTTTAGTAAGTATAGGCCATTCGTCAGATAAGTTCTTAGTTACGGGACAACCTGCATACGAATTGCTGTTAACAAAATATAAATATATAAAAAGGTCTGAGTTATTTGAAAAATATGGTCTAGATTCCAGCAAAAAAATAGTGTTGTATGCATCCCAAAATATAGAAGAGGAAATGACATCTAGCAGAGTTTCTCTGTCTAAGGATAGTTATTTGAAACACAGGGATGAAATTTATGCTATATATAAAGCATTTTCAGGAAACAGTAAGGTATGTTTAGTTGTAAAACCTCATCCGAAAGAAGATGAATCTTTACACTTTGAAGTATTTCAATCATTAGAGAATAATCAAAATATAAAAATTGTATCTAAAAAATCAGATATATATGAGTTAATATCTATATGCGATCTTTTGATAACTCGTCATTCCACAGCAGGGTTAGAGGCACTGGCTTTCGGTAAACCTATAATGATTGTAAATCTGTTAAACACACCAGATGTTTTTCCATATGTTCAGTATGGCGCAGCAATTGGCGTTAATAATAAAGATGATATTTATCCTGTTGCATATAGAATATTATATGACTATGAGACACGGTTACAATTAGAAAATGGGACTAAGAGCATTCTTCAGGACTTTCTCAGTTTTTATAACGGTAGCGCTTCAGAAAGAATATCTAAGTTTATAACATCAATGGTTTAAACATATAACATAAAGTAATAAAATTTGGTTTAGAACTAAACGGGGGACCTGAATGAATAAAAACACTTTGATTATCCTGCCAGTACTTATATTTGCTATTCTTACAGGCATAGTTTTCAGTATTCAACATTTTGTATCAATTAACAAAATAAGTAAATTTAATAACGGTTCAATTTATTCGCCTTTATTGATTTTAGGAGTCAATCAGATTTCCTATGATGAGACAAATTGTTTTAGTTATGTTCGTGAAATATGTGACGGTAATATTCTTAGTTCAGATCCTTATACAAAGGAACACAAGAATGGTCCATTGCCTCATGGTTTTTTTTGCTTTTTGCTCATTGCGTTGGTAGGTAAGATATTCGGTGGTGTAATCAATGGGTTAATAGCAAGCAATTTTATTTTTTCATTTTTGGGTTTCTTAGTTCTTTATTATATGACATACAAATTTACTCAGGACGAATGGTTGAGTATTTTTATTCCATTAGCAGTTATGATTACTTATAATTTAACCTATGCATTTCCATTTGTTCGACATAATGACTTTTCGACTTTAATAAGTTTTTTCAAGTGGTCGCCCTCACGTGTTAGACAACTTGAATATTTTGCAAGGCTTCCCTATGCACAGGTAAGTTTCCCATTATTTGCACTTGCTATTGCTAAATTATACGAATATGTAAGTTACCAAAATATATCGAAAAAATTACTTTATTATACATCCTTATCGGTTTCTATTTTATGGTATGTTTATCTTTACTATAGCAGTTTTATAATTATGTTCTTATTTGTGTTGGCTGTAATTTATCTAATTAGCAAAAGAAATACTATTACTTTAAGAATTCTAAAAATTATACCTGTGCTCATAGTTATAGGTATACCGTATATAATTAGCAGTTTTCAATTAAGACTTTTACCTGTGGGTTACGAAATGGCAGAACGGTTTGGAGGTGAATTTGGCCGTTTTTTTGTGATTAGTAATGTTGTTATAGAATTGATAATTTTTATTATCCCATTGTATTTTATAAACAGAGATCTTTTTTTGTTTTTCCTCTCTTTTGTTATTTCAGTAATGCTATGTCAGAATGTTCAAGTTATTACTGGTTTTACAATAATGCATTATCATTATGACGAGGCACTATTGCGACCTTTTTCTATTGTGATAGTTTTTTCTGCTATTTATTATTATTTCAAAGAGTTAATAAAAATAATACCGTATTTAGAAAAAAAGTTTTTTCATTATATAAAAGCAGCTATTCTTGGTATGGCTTCTTTAGTTATTATTTATGGTGGATTTGTAAATCATATTAAATTTGCAAAAGATAATTATCAAAAATACATTTTAGATTTCTCAACACAGCAGTTATTTAATTGGATTAACTCTAATATTCCTAAGGAATCAGTTATTGGTTGTCTAAATATAGAAATGAATGACCTTCTACCAGTTCATACTCATTGTAATGTTGTAATTCCAAACGCATCCCATTGTTATGTATACACCTATGAAATAATGGACAGGTTTACTACAATGTCAGCATTGTTGAATTTTTCTACTTCTTATATGGAATCATTAATGGATGAGGGCTACGCTTCAACACAAAGATATTGGGCTACTGTTTATAGTCAAGAAAAACCAGATATAGACCTTTTTCATTCTGGAATGTGGATTAATCATATATCATCGCGTAAATTCTTATTCCATCCCAAACACTTTGACCCTAATAAATATAGTTTTTTTCACCCGATACTTGCAGAAGCGATTACTAATCCAAAAAAATCCCTTACATGTTATTGGTTACCCTTTGAAATAAGGGACTTTATTCGCAATAGATATAATTATTTAAAGAAACAATCTACAAGTTCGATTTTGGGTAGATATGGCATTGAATATATACTAATAACGCCTTATGAAAGAAGGCATTGCGATCTAAATTTTTTAGAAAAATCTAATATTTTCAGATTAGTTTTTGAGAATGAGTATTTTTCAATATATAAGACCCAAAATCAATTGGATTAGATTTACCTATTTTTAAATGTTCAAATACATCAAAAAATTAACCAAGCATTCATTTATATACGGGTTCGGAGATTTATTATATAAAGGGCTGAATATAATACTTATTCCACTGTATACTCGGTATTTAACTACCTCTGATTATGGAATAATTGAAGTTGTCAGGTCTATTGGAAGTATATTGTTAATTTTATACACTCTTGGTCTGGATTCTGCTCTTGCCAGATATTATTTTGACTATAAGGATATTTCAAAATTAAAGGAATACATATTTACTATTTTATCAGGTATACTTTTATCAGGCCTTTTGATAACTTTTTTTCTTAATTTTTCAGAAAATATTTTTTTTACATGGGTAAAAGATATAAAATTTGACCCTTACATAAAACTGACATTATGGACTAGTTTTTTTCTGGTCTTTCCGACTATTTTTTTAGTTTTTTTGCAGGTTCAAGAAAAGTCATTTAAGTATATTCTCTTTCAATTGTTGCAGGCAATTCTATTACTAGCAACAATAATTTATTTTGTTGTTTACTTAAAAGAAGGTGCATACGGCCAGATAAAAGCCAGATTTTTTGCTATATTTTTAGCTGCGATTTTAACCTTATGTTTTTTTTCAAAACACTTAAAGCCATCTTTTCAGTTTAAAGAATATATAAATTCATTAAAGTATGGATTACCTATAACAATACATTCTTTAAGCTGGTGGATTTTGAGTTTATCTAATAGATTAATATTACAACGATATGTCCCACTAAAAGAAGTTGGAATTTATTCATTAGGACATAATATTGGGATGGGAATGGAAATTATTCTGGCATCATTTAATAGGGCATGGGTTCCATTTCTATTTTCTTCAGCAGATAAAGAATCTCCTTCTCTTTTTGCGACACTGTCAAAATATTATATAGGAGTAATTGTTTTAATCGGTTTTACGATTTCAATTTTTTCAAAAGAGATAATAATGCTATTAAGCACAAAGAGCTTTTATACATCATATGAAATAGTCCCAATAATCATACTTTCTTACATATTTATAGGCATTTATATGATGCTTACAAACCAGATATTTTACAAGAAAAAAACACACTATTTTCTTATAATAACACCTCTTTCTGCAATAATAAATATTGTTCTTAATTTTGTTTTGATACCTAAATATGGAATGTATGGCGCTGCCTTTTCAACATTATTTTCATTCTTTGCTTTTGCTATGATTACTTATGTTTTTTCAATTAAAGTATTTCCAATTCCATATGAAAAGACAAAAATTGTGTTTTTGATATTTATTGGTGTTGCGTTATTTTTGATTTCAAGGTCATTGATAAATTTTTCGCTGTTTGTAAATATGGTTGTAAAAATCTTTTTTATAATTTTGTTCTGTTTTTTGTTATGGATATTGGGATATATTTCGAAAGAAGATAAAATCAAAATAATAAATAAAATCAAAGTTTGGCTGGGAAATCAATAATAGTATGTAATATTTAAATTGATTGCTATGACTTTTTTTGCTGATAGTACCAAAAACAATTTGCGTATTAGAATTGAAGATTATTTTTCTGCACAGTGCGATAATTTATTAAAGTTAATAAATTACCAATATTATTGTTACCATAAAAACCTACTGGCTAATCTTTTTCCTTCGGTCTCGGGAAAAACTGTATGTGATGTTGGATGTGGCTCTGGGGTTTGGTCTTGTGGTTTATTTAAAGAAGCAAAAAAGATATTCCTCTTAGATAATAACGAAACTTATTTAAGAATTGCAAAAGAGATTTATGAATTTAATGGTAGACATAATTTCGTTTTAGTAAAAGCTGATATTTCAAATAATTTTTCTGACCTGGGAATCCATCGAGAGTCAATAGATATTGTATGGAATCATGCTGTGATGGAACTGTTAGATAATGAACAATTAAGTTATTGTCTCAGGAATATATCTTTTATGTTACGCAGGGGGGGTATGCGATTATATCTTTAAATCCTTTTAGATATTTTTCATTACTTTATTTACCGAGAATTCTTAAGAAAATTTTTCTCTTGAAGTTTGTGCAAGCCATAAATTTTTATGATCTAGTCTGTAAAGAGAATTTTTGGATAAATCGTATTTCTACACTTTATTTTAGAAATTTGCTCGAAAAATATCGGTTTAAAATTTACATAATGATGGATTTGGATATATACCAATTGTTAATAATAAATTATTTGATAGAATATTTTTCAATATAATTAAAACTGATATTTTCAGTAAATTACATCGGTTTTCAAAATTTTATAATGAATTAACATTTCACAGGAGAATGAAATTATATTTTGCTAGGACGCAAATATTTGTTGTTCAAAAATAGAAAATAACTTATGAAAATCATCCTCTCAGTCAAAACAATTTACCCGTTTCATTCTTACAGAGGAGTGGAAAAATGTTTATAAAATCTTCCAGTAAAATTATAATAAATCCTTGGTTACACTTTTTTCTTATTACTATTATAACTTTATTTATGATATGCTTTGGATTACAGTGGTTATCAGTTTCTGGCACAGACGATATATATTATGCAAGAAAAGCAAAGGAAATGTTTATAACTAAAAATTATTTACAGCCTGATTTTAATAAATATGGGCCACCTGATAATCCACCATTTTTTTTCTGGATATTGACACTAAGTTTTAGTCTTTTTGGCACCAATGACTTATCTGCACATATTCCTGTTGCTTTTTGCGGTATTGCTTCAATCATATTGACATTTTTCTATGCAAGGTATGTTTTTAAAAACAATTATGTTGGCATCTTGGCGATGTTTTTTATGTCATCAATGGTATTTTTTATTGATTACTCAAGGGTTGTAATGATGGAAACAACAGTTACTCTTCTTTCTCTTTTGTGCATATTTTTTTTCTGGATAGCAAAAGACAAGCCATGGTTTTACTTGCTTTGGGGTTTTATGAGTGCTTGTAGCGTGTTAACAAAATCTATTATTGGAGGTTTAGCTTTTATTAATTGTATTATTTACACTATTTTTTTCGACAGACAAAGATTACTTTCAGTCTGGATATACGCAGGAATATCAACTTTTATTTTACTTGTAGGTGGTTATTTTATGCTCATTTATTCTAAAGAATCATCTATTCCTCATTTTGAATATCTTTATTCTATTTCTTTGAATAAGAGCCATGGGAAAACAATATGGCACTATTTTTTTACAGATGCAAATGCCCGTAGCATTTATTACCCCTGGTTCTGGCTTGTTTTAGGTGGTTCTATGATTACGCTTTTTGATTACATAAAAAACTGCGACAAACGAAAAGTGTTTATTATATGTTATATTTTCATACCTTTAATATTACTTTCTTTTTCTAATTACAAATCATATTGGTATCCTACTTTTGTTCTTCCTGGATGTGCTGTTTTGTGTGCAATAAGCATATACAAAGTTTTCGAAATTCTTAAAATACAAAAATATTCAGAGTATTTTATAATATCTTTTATTTTTTTCGGATATTTTTATTTTCTATTACCGATTAGAAAAAATTCAGTTATGAACCGGGTTACTTTCAATTTAGCAGCTGGATACGATTTTATGATAGATTCATATAGAAATCAAGTACATTCAGTTGAGAATATTCTTATTCCAGAAAATCAAAGGTTGATTACATACGCTCCACCATCGCGCTTTTATAGATTGCGTAGAGTATTATGGCTTATGAATAAACATTATGTTACTGAATTGAGTGAAATCCAACAGGTTGTTGCACATTTTAGAAACCTTAAAAAAAGTGGCATAAATCCTATTGCAGTATGCTTTCTGGAAGATTTTTTTGATATCAAAAAATATGCTGACTTAAAAGTTTTAAGTGAAAATAAATTTACAGAGTTGGTGTTTTTTCAATATATAGGGGACAAAATTTCATAAAAACATGAAAATCATCTTCTCAGTCAAAACAATTTACCCGTTTCATTCTTACGGAGGAGTTGAAAAATATATCTATAACATGGCAAAGTATTTAGCAAATAATAATATTGATGTAGAGATTGTTTCTTCTTTTTATAAAAAAGGTGTCAAAAATGAATTCTACGAAGGAATACATTTTACTTTTTTGCCACCAAAGATTTCCAGTTTTACAGATTATTCTCTTGGACGCTTAGGAGAACATATATTCGGGTTTAGTTTACGCGGCTATCTTTCCAAAAAAGATTTTGACTTATTACACGGAGTAGAATTGACACCTTATGTATATCTTCACAAAAAAGATAAGAAGCCAGTTATATTTCATTTGTTTTATGATACTTATCGGAAGAAACCATACAGAGATAAATTATATTACTTGAAATATCCTTTTATAAAAACATTAAAAACAGATGCTGTAAAATATTGTCTAAAAAATTCTGATTGTGTTATTAGTGAAACACCAGCCCAAACTATTGAATTGGAAAAAACTTTTAACATAGATAGAAATAAAATATTTGATATACCTGTCGCAATAGACATTGACACTATAGAAAAATTTCAAAAAAGCAGTAAAATTACAAGAGAAAAAATCGGCTTAAAAAATGATGATTTTGTATTGATTTCAGTCAATAGATTGGTTCCCGAAAAAGGAATTGATTATTTAATTGATAGTTTCAGAATAGTGAAAAACGAAATTAAAGAAGCAAAATTAATTATAATTGGTTCAGGATATCAGGAAGGTGAAATAATATCTAAAATTCAAAATTATAATCTTAAAGATTCTGTTGTTCTTATGAAAAACATAAAAGAAGAAGATCTCTATGGATATTATTCTATTTCTGATATTTATGTTTCACCTACACTTCAGGAAGATTTTATTATGAGTATTCAAGAAGCAATGGTATGTGGTTTACCTATAGTTTCAACAGGACAGGATTGGCTGGTTCACAATGGGATAAATGGATATATAGTTGAAAAAAGAAAATCTGAGATGCTGGCAGACCGAATTGTCAAAATCTATAAGGATAAAAATGCCAAGGGTATGGGTTTAAAGTCAAAGGAAATTATTAAGGAGTATGACTGGGATCTTGTAATAAAAAGATTGATAAAAGTTTATGAAATCACACTACAAAACAAATATTAAAATACCTTTTATAAATACAACTATTCCTACGGATGTTTTATTATTGGTTGTTTTTATCCCACTATGGTGGGTTTTAGGTTTAGACCAGATAATCTGGATTGTAATGTCCTTTTGGATTTTCTTAAAATTGATGATGATAAATAAGGCAAAATTCAAACTCATTCCGACCACAAAATTGATGGTGATATTTCTATTGGTAATTGTTGTTTCATCTTGTTTTATTGAAGAAAGTTATAGAGTACTGACTTTTATTCGTAATTATTCTGCTTTTATTTCTGTAACTATTTTAGTGATATGTTTAACTAATACTGTAAGAAGTGAAAAACAAATTAGAAGATTATTATGGGCTTTTGGGATCTTTTCTTTTTTTGCTTCACTTTTGGGTGTATTAGCGATAACTAATATTTTCAATCCTCATTTTGAAGCACCATCAAAATATTTAATCCCGGAAGGGCTAAAATCTTTTGGATTGGTACGTGCAATATATACAAAAGCAATAAGCACTATAGATTTTTCACGATGGGGAATGTTTATAAGACCAACATCATTTTTTATTGGGAGCACTGCTTATGGTACATCTTTAGTTATTGTTATACCTTTGACATATTTTTTAATGACCAGTAAAAAAGGAATTAAAAAATTTTTTTGGTTTATAACTTTTATTTTACTTTTGATAAATTTGATTTTTAATGCAAGCAGGGGAGCTATATTAAGTTTATTTATTGCAACTGTATTTTTTATTTATAAAAAAATGCAAAACTATAAAAAAATAATTATTACTTTTTTTCTTATGATAATTTTATTATTCATTTATTCAAGTTTTGGTTATGAAAGTATTCATCAAAGTGTTATTAACTTCAGAGGTGGCAGTGCCAAAGGCAGTAAAGAAGACAGAATGGTGATATACAAAGCAACTATAGAACAAGTTCTTAGTAGACCTTTTTTTGGATACGGAACTCAAAGAGATATGCCTGATATAAGTTTTTATCCAGTTGGTTCACACAGTGGATATTTAGGTGTGTTATATAGATATGGAATAGCTGGATTTTTGTTATATATTTTGATATTATTTTCAATCTACAAATATACAAAAGTAACCAAAAACCAATATCTAAATAATAAATTTTTAGCAAAATGTGTGGAGTTTTCAAGTATATCTTATTATGCTAATTTATTACACCAGATTGTTGAGGAGCCAGATTTAGATATTATGTCTTTACATATTATATGGCTGTCTTTTGCAATCTTAATAACTTCAAACAGATTATTAAGAAACTGTTCAGAAAACAATTTTGTTTTATCTAATAAGGTTTGAGAATTATGGAAAAGTTTAAAAGAATTAACATACTAGGATTTGATATAGACAGGATTACCTATAATGAATTATTGACAGAAATAGAAAATTTTATAAAAGAAAAAAAACCACACACGATTGTATTACTTAATCCCTACTTAATTCTTGAAGCAAGAAGACATCCTGATTATAGTGAATATATCAAAAAGGCTGATATTGTGACTGCTGATGGATTTGGATTGTTGTTGGCAGCTAAATTTATTGGGGAATCTTTTCCTGAAAGAGTTACTGGTACAGACATAATGCCTTTAATAGGAGAACTTTCTCAAAAGAAAAAATATAAAATTTTTCTTATTGGTGGAGAACCTGGAATATCTGAGAAAGCAAAACAAAAATATGAAGAGAAATTTCCGGGGATAAATATAGTTGGCACTTATCACGGATTTTTTTCAAAAGAAGAAGAGGCTAATATTGTAAATGAAATAAAAATTAAAAAACCAGATATACTTGTAGTTTGTATGGGTGCATATACACAGGAAATGTTTATAAAAAAATATTTATATGAATTAAATGTGCCGGTATGTTTTGGCAATGGAGCAGCCCTGGACTTTATGTCTGAAAAATTCAAAAGAGCACCAAAATGGATGCAGAATCTTGGTTTAGAATGGTTATTTAGATTAATTCAGGAACCCGGGCGACTCTGGAAAAGATACTTAATTGGAAATACAATGTTTATTTTTCTAATTTTTGAGGAGCTGATCAAAAGATTTTTTGAAAAAAAAAGAAATAAAGGATGAGAGATCTATTAACAGAAGTCTTCTAAAAAATGAAAATAATAAAAGAAAAAGTTTCGATACAAGAGTTCAAGAAATTTGCAGAAATTTTTGACGGATTAGTCAAAGCAGTTGTTGATATTGAAAATGAGATAATGGCTGTTGGTGGTGAACTTCACTCTGATGAAGAAGCATTTTTATTACAGGAAGGTTCAAAACACCAGAATCTTTGGGGGATAAATCTTTATCCAGAAAAGTATCCTGACAAAGATTGGGTTGAGTTTGACTCTATAATAAATTTAAGACCCTCTTTGGGTAACAAAACACGCGGTGTTGACAACTCAGAAATCAGAAAAAAAATAGTTGAAGTTGTTAATAAGTTGGTTGTTAAATAAGTATGAAATTCCAGCACAAAAATTTATCAGAAGGAAGATGGTTCAAGTTGCATTTTTTAGAACAAATGGCAAATATTGGCAGTGAAGTTGAACGAGCAATTTCCTGGAAGAAAAAAGGTGACAAAGAATATATGACAAAAGCAGTTGAACGTGCATTAGAACTTCTGTATTTGACTATAGAAGATAAAAAAAACAGAATACATCTTAAAGAACTTTGTCGCTTAAGAGAGTTTTTGATTGATTATTTTTATTTTGAAAATGAATATAATTCATCAGAGGATTTCTGGCAAAAATATTTTTATCCGTTTTATTGGATGACTGCAAAATTTAAGGGAAAATAAATCTTCTAAAGGATATAATTTCTATTTCTAAGAAAAGATTTCTAAATAAAATCTATGAAAGGTATAAAAAAGTATAAAACTTTTGAATAGGTCGTATTTTAACTAAGTATAGGCTAAGCCAAAGATTTAAAGAATTTAAACGCTATGCAAAACAGAGAAAAAATCGTTATCGGTAATAAAATTCTAACCCGAGATGAATTTTTTAAAGAAAAAGATAATTTCCGCAAAAAGAGAGCAAAACTTCCTTTTGAAGAAAAAATAAAAGCGTTGGTTGACCTGCAAAAAATTGTTTATACATAGGGAAATAAAAAGATATACTCATCTGGAGGTTATAATAAAATGGAAACAACAATTGAAGTTACAGTAGATAAAAGTCATTTAATAACTATAGGAGAGCGACTTTACGGTGAAAGTATAGAACTTGTTAGAGAATTGGTAAATAATGCATACGATGCTGATGCAACTGAAGTTTATATTACAGTAAAGGACGATGAGATTGTTGTAAAAGACAATGGCACTGGCATGGACCTTGCAGGACTAAAACAATATTTCAATATTGGCTCACCTTATAAGAGAACAAATCGCATATCACCAATATATAAAAGACAGAGAATTGGCGAATTTGGGATTGGCAAATTTAGTATTCTTTCAGGCGCATCTTATTTTGAGGTATGGACAAAAAAGGGCTCTTTTCAGGCAAAAGTTATTTTTGATAAACAACTCTGGGAAAAAGAACCAGAAAAATGGCAGTTGCCACTATTTGTTGAACCCGCCCAACCGGACAAGTCCGACGGGACAATTGTATCTATAAAGAATCTAACTAAAAAATTTAATCTTGAGGAACTTGAGAGACGACTTATAGAATCAGTTCCTATAAAAGCCCCAAACTTTAGTGTATATTTAAATAACAAAAAAATTTCACCAAGATATGTGCCTGGCCATCATATACCATTCTTAGAAGGGACTGAATATGGAACTGTCCATGGAGAAATTGTTATTACAAGTTTAACAAAAACAGATGTAAAAGAAGCAGGGATAGAATGTAAAGTTCGTGGAGTTACTATCAAACGAGAATTTTTTGGCTTAGAGAAATTGTCTCTTGAAGCAGCGCGTATAACAGGTGAAGTTCACTGTGATTTTGTTCCAATTACAACTGATAGAACTGATTTCATTAAGGACTCTCCAGAATATAAAGCATTTTACGAAACTATGCTGACAGTAGTAGAAAGAGTAAAGAAAATAATTTCGCAACTTTCTGACTACAAAGAAAACAGAAAAACAAGTCGCGTCTTAAATGAAGTTTTAGAAAGAGTAAAGAAGGCGCTTATTCTCAATCCTGAATATTGTCCTGAAGGTTTTATACCAATTGGCGAAGAAAAAGCAAGTTTTGGCAGTGCTGGCTATGTAAAAGAAAAAACTGAATTGACAAAAAAATCGCAGGAAAAAACAAGAGAGACAATTTCAGAAAAAACAAAAAAGAAAAAAAAGGCACAGGTCAGACGCCTTACTCCGACAGCAGTAATAAAAAAATTATCAGCAGGTCAGCAGGGAGTAAGTTGTTGTATTGACCATCTTGGTTCTGACGGTCCAGAATGTATAACTGAAGGGACTGTAATTTATATTAATCGTGACCATCCCACATTTATAGAAGCATTTAAGAATCATAGTTCATATGTGTACCATTTAACACGACTATTGACCCAAGAAATATCACTTATGAAAGAACCTCGCAACCCAAGGCAGGCATTTGACAGACAGTCAATATTGCTTAAATCTGCTTTAACCGGCAAACAAAAAAAGTAAAATTTGACTCATTTGTAACTAAAAATTAAATGAGAAAGAGAACAAGTAGACATGAAAAATATACTCAAACAAAAAATTATTGACAAAAAAGCAATTGCAGGAGTAATAGGGCTTGGCTATGTTGGGCTTCCACTTGCAATGCTAATTTCTAAGAAGGGATTTAAAGTTTATGGATTTGACATTGACGAAGCCAAAGTTAAGTGTTTGAAGAAAAAAGAAAGTTATATTTCACATATACCTTCAGAAAAAATTAAAGAACTAAAAAATTTTGAACCTACAACTGACTTTTCTAAACTAAAACTCTGTGATGTAATAATAATTTGTGTTCCTACTCCGACGACAGAATCTAATGAGCCAGACCTTGGGCCTGTCATAAATACAACTGAAACAATAGCAAAATATCTTCGCAAAGGGCAACTTATAATATTGGAATCAACAACTTATCCTACTACCACTCGCGATGTTGTAAAACCAATTTTGGAAAAGACAGGTCTTAAATCTGGCAAAGATTTTTATCTCGCTTTTTCTCCAGAAAGAGAAGACCCTGGTAGAAAGGACTTTAATACAGAAACAATACCCAAAGTTGTTGGCGGAATAGACAATGACTCTGGTGAACTTGCAACTCTTTTTTATTCAAAGATAGTAAAAAAAGTTGTTCCGGTTTCTTCAGCAGAAATTGCAGAATCAACAAAAATGCTTGAAAATACTTTTCGTGCAATAAATATTGCTCTTGTCAATGAATTAAAAATGTTATTTGACAGAATGGGAATAGACATCTGGGAAGTTATAGAGGCATCTAAAACGAAGCCATTTGGCTTTATGGCTTTTTACCCCGGCCCGGGCTGGGGTGGACATTGTTTTGATAAAAACCAATTCATACTTATAAAAACTAACAAGGGATTGAATTTATTCACATTTGAGCAATTGTACGAATATATAAGAAGTAAATCAATAGTAAAGATACCATCTTCGTTCAGTCCCTCCAAAGATAAAATTTCAAGTTTTTCTGAAGGATTTGTTGAAGTTTTAAAACCAGTTGAAGAAATTCAAATATTGGGAGTAGATTTAAACAACAATGCAACATGTTTACAATCTATAAATTTTATTTCTAAGAGATACGCAAAAGATATTATGGAAGTTAATCTGTTTTATGGCTATAAATTAAATCTTACAAGTAAACATCCTGTTTTTGTTTTTGATGAAGATAAAAATAGAGTTTATACAAAATTTACAGAAAATCTCACAAATAAAGATTTTTTAATTTTACCTAAAAATTTGCCCGAAGTTTATAAAGAATTAAAGTTTGATTTGATTGATATGGTAAAAAAATATTATCCGAATTTAATTGATAAATATAGGGTCAGATTGGTAAAGAAGAGTTTTAGAAACTACAAGAGAATTATCTACGACAATATTTGGGATGTAAGAAAATATGATTGGTTGAAAAATAATTATATGCCCTTAAGAGAATATTTAAAAATTGAGGAAAAACTCAATATAAAAAGAGAAAATTTACTACTGAGTTCAGGTAATGGTAATGCCCTGAACATGATTAAAGCAAAAGTGAATATTGAAAAGAATTTTGCAAGGTTGATAGGTTATTTTCTTTCTGAAGGATGTATCACTCAGGATAAGAAAAGTATTAGAATAAGATTTACTTTTAATGTTAGAGAAAAAGAATACATTAATGATTTGAAATCAATTCTTAATTCTTTAGGCATAAAATTCAGTGTTTATAGAGATAAAAAATTTGATTCTTTGACAGTAAAAGTATCAAATAGGTTATTGGGTTTATTTTTTAGGGATGTCCTTAAAACAGGAGTTAATAGTTATGAAATGAAAATCCCGGATGTTGTTTATTTTTCAAATGAAAAAATTAGGAAAGAGGTCTTAAAAGGAATTTTCCGTGGAGATGCTGGTATATATTTGAAAAAGGAGAAGAGAAGTTATTTTAAAAATAATAAAAAATTTGAGCATTATGATAATAGTTTAGAAGTGTGTTATTTTACTTCTTCAAAAATTTTGTTTAGTCAGATAGTATCAATTTTGCTTGAAAATGGTATTTTACCAATAATAAATAGAAAAAGGGATAACCTGATAAAAATTTTCAGTAAAAGGAATATAATTAAATTGTTAGATGTTTTTTTAGGTGAAAAAAAGAGAATAATTAATACCTATTTATCAAGAATTAAGAAACAGCCAAATTATAAAAACTATTTTGAAGATGAAAATTTCTTTTATTTGAAGATCAAAGACATCAAACCAGTTGAAACTTTTCAAGAAGTTTATTCTGTTGAAGTTGAACCATTTAATAATTTACTGGTAAACTATAACATACTTGTACACAATTGCATCCCTGTTGACCCTTTTTATCTATCCTATATTGCCAAGAAATATGATTTCTCTACAAGATTCATTGAACTTGCAGGACAGATAAATATCCGTATGCCAGAATATGTTGTAGAAAAAGTTATTGATGCGTTAAACAGGCACAAAAAGACAATAAATGGTTCAAAAATCCTTGTTTTAGGACTATCTTATAAAAAAGATATTGGCGACCCGAGGGAATCTCCGTCATTTAAGATTATAGAACTCTTAGAATCCAAAGGTGCACTTGTAGATTACAATGACCCTTATATTCCTGTTGCACCAAAAATGAGGAAATTTAAAATTGAAAAGAAATCAATAAAGTTAACTCCTCAAAATATAAAAAAATATGATTGTGTTGTTATTGTAACCGACCACAGTTGTTATCACCCTGATTTTATTTTGAAGTATGCAAGGCAAATAGTAGACACCAGAAACTTAATTAGAGTAAAATCAGAAAAAGTTATTAAAGCATAAAATATGACACATAGCCAGATTTCTAAAATAAAAAATTTTCTTACATATTTTCTTACTTTTCTTATACCATATCAGTTGTTTTTTTCGGTGTATTCAGAAAAACATCTGACAGTGGCACTTGTTTTATCTTCTGTACTTTTCTTTTTATATATAAAAGATATAAAATTTCTTTTGGATGATATCTCAGTAAAAATTTTTATTTTATTTTTACTGACAATTGGCTTAAGAGGACTCTTTTCATTGAATAAACTTGAAACAGTAAAATATATTTTATTCCTTGGCAGTGGCCTGGTTTATTATTTTGTTTATCTTCACAGTGATATCAAAAAAGAGAATATTATTCTTACTCTGGTTCTTGCAACATTGCCAATGGTTTTACTGATGGTTTATACATATCACAATGAAGATAAGGAATTTGTAATTCTAAAATATCCTGTTATGAAACTTTTTATTGAACCTGATACTTTGCAGAATGCCCTTTCAGGTATATGTTATCCTAATATTTATGAATCTAATCGTGTAGGCGGTTTTTTTATGAATTTAAATACTTGTAGTTTATTTCTTGGAATGTTATTTACACTTGTTGCTGGAGTATTTATTTATTCTGAGAATATATTTATGAAAATTCTATTTATGATCATTATGATTTTTTTTCTGATCGGAATAATTTACACTGGTTCAGTAGGTGCTTTGATTGCATTCATTTTTTCAATATGTATTTCAGGAACATTTTTTATTTTGAAAAAAGCCAAAAATACTTTTAGAAAATTTCTATATCTGTTGCTTTTTTTCGTGAGTATCTTTTTTGTTAATGTCATATTACTAAAACTTAATCCGCGAATACTCAATATGCAGGAAAATCAGGATTTCCACGGGAGAAAATTAATCTGGCAAGCATCATTAGAAGCTATAAAGAGAAACTGGCTTTTTGGTACAGGCCTGAGTGGCAAAGAATGGGACAAAGTATATAATCCTTTTGCAAGAGGAATTGGTGCACAAGAAAATACGCCACCTCATAATATGTTTTTATATATCTGGGGTAGAAGTGGGATAATTCCTGTGGTTTTGTTGGCCATGTTCTTTATAATAAAATTCTACACTTCATTTAAAAATTTTTATCTATGCAACAATATATATTCATTGATTGTTTTTACAGCAACAATGTGGTTTCTCGTACAAAGCACGGTAGAGAATTTTCCTCTTATGGATTTAAGAATTACAGCAATCTACTGGCTCATCTTGGCACTTGAGAAAAAAAATGACCTCACTTAAGACAGCAACTATTTTCCTTATATTTTTTTCCATTTTAAGTAAAATCCTTGGAACTGCAAGAGAAATCCTGATAGCATATCTTTTTGGGACTTCTTCTAAACTTGATGCCCTTCTTATAGGAATGACAATACCAAACAATATTATGCATCTTATAGTTGGAAGTACATTTCTTGTTGCATTTATACCTGTATTTAATAAATGTATTGTAAAAAATGATGAACAAAAGGCATGGCAATTTGCATCAAATATAATAAATATGTGTGTTATTATTTTTGGGATAATCCTTGTGCCTGTTTCTATTCTTTTTGCACCTTTTATAGTGAAATTGTTTGCTCCAGGATTTTCTCAGTCAACATATGAACTTGCTGTTTCATTGACAAGAATAATGTTACCTTCAATGTTATTTTTTAGTTTGACAACAGTTTTCCAGGGAATACTTAACAGTTATGAACATTTTACTACTCCGGGTCTTAAAGCAACTGTTCTAAATTTAACTATGATTATTGTAATGATTGTCAGTTTCAGATTCATTGGAATATATTCATTGGCAATAGGTTTCCTTCTTGCATCCATATTTCAACTTTTAGTTCAAGTTCCACCTCTTCTATCTAAAATAAAAAATTATTTTTTTTCTATAGATTTTTCAGATGAAAATTTTAAAAATTTCATAGGTCTTTTTATACCGCTGACTATAGTAATGGGTATAAACCAGTTAAATATACTCGTTGACAGAATGATTGCTTCAACTCTGCCAGAAGGAAGCATATCTGCATTAACTTATTCTTCTCATCTTATGCAGGCGTCAGAAAATGTGTTTGGTGTTTCTCTTGCAACAGTTCTTTTTCCACGACTGACTGCAACAAGTTACAAGGGCGAATGGAGCGAATTTGAAAATGTTCTTTCAAAAGGATTAACAGTTTTATTTTTTTCAACACTCCCAGTAACTTTTGCGTTTATTTTTTTTGGTAAACCAATAATAACATTACTTTTTCAGAGGGGCTCTTTTAATTCTACTTCTACAAATATTACAAACTTTGCTTTATTTTATTATTCTTTTGCAGCATTTTTTATGTCTGCAAATTATGTTTTACTTAGAGCAATATATGCTCTTGAAAAAATAAAAATTGCTGTCGTCATAAGTTCTTTTTCACTGATGTTGAATATTATTCTGAATATTATACTTTCAAAATTGATTGGTATAGGTGGAATTACTCTTGCTACGAGTATAAGCACAGGTTTTCTGTTTTTTACAGCGATTAATATAATTACTAAACAAGTTCAAATAAAAAATTTTAACAGGATGACATCTAAATTTTTACTAATATTTACAGTGCAATTTATTTCATTTCTTGTCGGCTGGATTATTTATAAATTTCTAAAATATCACTATATTGTGAATTTTGGGATATCAATTTTCACTTCTTTTGTTATGATTATTTTATTTTCGCATTTATTAAAAATAGAAGAATATCTTCTTGTGAAAGAGACATTATTTTCTAAATTTTTAAGAAAAAAATGAAAATAGCAATCGTTGTTAGAGAGTACCACAAACACGGCGGAATTTCTAAAGTTATAACGGAAATTGCTGAAAAAATAGCAAGTTCAGGTAATGATGTCCATGTATTCACAGGTAACTACGAAAAAATAAAAAATGAAAAAGTTTTTATACATAAAATTCCTATGATAAGAGCTTCAATTTTCAGTAAATTGGGATTACCTAAGGTTGCTAAGTTTTTTCAAGGTGTAAGTTTTTGTATATTTAGTAGGTTCTATTGTAATTATAAACTATTTGACATAGTCCATGTAAATGGAGATACTTTAGCAAAGTTTGATATAAGAATGGCACACAGTTGTCATAGGGCATGGTTAAAACTTGCAAATAGAGAATTCAAGGGACCATTTGACTGGATTAAAAAAAATTTAAATCCTCACCACTGGCGGATTTTAATAACTGAAAAATTTAATTTCAAGAGAGGTAATTACAAAAAAATAATTGCAATTTCAGAAAAAACAAAGCAAGAAATAATTGAAAATTACAAAATTCCCTCTGAAGATATAGTAGTTATTCCTCTTGGGGTTGACCTTGATGAATTTACTCCTGACAATAGAAAAGTATATCGTAAAGAAATAAGAGAAAAATATAAGATATCTGATGAAGAAATTGTTTTACTTTTTGTTGGATATGATTTTCGCAGGAAAGGATTGGAATTTGTAATAAGAGCAATAGATAGATTAAAAAATAAAAACATAAAATTAATGGTTATAGGCAAGGATAAGATTTTACCTTATGAAAATTTAGCAAGACAACTGAATTTATCTGATAAAATAATTTTTGCTGGAGCACAGTTTGAAATGAATAAGTTCTACTCTGCAGGAGACATTTTTGTATTCCCTACAATGTATGAACCATTTGGACTTGTTATAATTGAAGCGATGGCTTCAGGACTCCCAGTGATTGTTTCAAAACTTGCTGGAGCAGCAGAATTAATCTCTAATGGTAAAGAAGGGTTTTTACTTGATAATCCCAAAGATATTAATCAACTGGCATTTTTCTTAGATAAATTAGTAAATGATAATCAGTTAAGAATAAATATGGGACAAAATGCAAGGAAAAAAGCTGAAAGTTTTTCCTGGGATAAAATATCTCATCAAATTCTTGACTTATATTCAGAGGTATTAAAAACCAAAAAATGAAAATCTGTGTTTTTTCAAGAAGTATTCCTGTTCATTCATCTGGCGGTATGGAAAATCACTGTTGGACGGTATGTCTTGGATTTTCAAAAAAAGGCCATAATGTAAAACTTATAACGACTGGTCATCCTCAAGGAAAAGAATATGAGAAAATAAATTCTAATTTTGAAATTTTTTATTTAGAAGGGACAAGGCCTGGCAAATATTCAAAAAAGTGGTGGAAAAAAAGTTTACAAAAATTTTTAGAACTTGACAGGACTGAAAAATTTGATGTTGTTTTCAGTGAGAGTTCAGGCGCACTTGAGGTCCTAAAATATAAAATTAAGCACAGATTATCTTTGCCCATAATTTTTAGAATGCCTGGCACATCAATAAGGGATGCTATTTCAAAGTTGAATCAGAGAATTTCAATTAAAAATATAATGTCGGCAATTAAAAGTTATATTGTTTCTTTTATAGATAAAAAATGGATAAAATATACCGATTCTGTAATTACCTGTAGCGATGAAGTAACAAACTCAGTAATAAATGATTTTAATGTTCCAGAGGAAAAAGTATATACAATATTAAATGGTGTTGATACTGAATTGTTTAAGCCAGAGATATATGTTCGACATTCGAAAGAAAACTTGGGAATTCCGAGTGACCATAAACTTATTACCTGTGTTACACGACTCAAACAAGAAAAAGGGGTGGACCTCTTATTGAATGCTTTTCGTGATATTCTTAAGCAAGAGAAAAATATTTTTCTTCTGATTGCAGGTTCGGGTGACTATGAAAATAAATTAAAACAAATTACAAAAGATTTTAATATTGAAGACAAGGTAAGATTTGTTGGTAATGTGTCACATGAGAATATTCCTCCATATTATGTAATTGGTGATATTTTTGTTTTTCCAACTCTTGCAAAAGAGGGTCTCCCGTGGGTTGTTTTAGAAGCAATGGCCTGCAGAAAACCTGTTATTGCATCAAAAATAGGGGGGATACCGCAGATAATAAATGACGGAGAAAACGGATTGTTATTTGAGTCGGGTAAAATACAAGAATTAAAAGAAAAAATAATAGAATTATTAAAAGATGAAGAACTTCGTAAAAGGTTATCTGAAAATGCAAGACAGACAATTATTAAAGATTTTAGTCAGGAGAAGATGATTGAGCAGACACTCGGAGTAATCTCAAAGTGCTTAAAGAAGATATAATAAATACGCTGAAACTAAACTGCATTGATTTAAGTTTTCCAGAAATTGATTGGAAAAATTTTATTGATAGAAAATTTTTTAATATAAAAAAACCGTCTTTTTTTATAAAAGTAATAGACAAATTCATTTTTAGAAGAGAGCCGGACTACTATTCAATTGTACTACAAAATATTATAAAGATAAGAAAAAAAGCAAAAAATTTTTTTAATATAAAGCCCAGCGATGAAAAAATAAAATTTCTTCTAAGAGTTGACGATTTCCCAAGAGAAGGTGTTTTATCTGAAAGATTTTATGAGTTTCACGATATTCTTAATGAATACAAAATTCCATATCTTCTTGGAGTAACTCCAAAACCCTATGGCAGAAATCTGACAGATTCAGAATTAAAAATCTTGAAAGATGTATCAAAGGATAAAGTTGAATTTGCTTTACATGGTTTTACACATAAAACAAGAAATAAAAAAATAAAAAGTGAACTTATAGGTATGGCAGAAGAAGAATTGTTAGAAAAAATAAAAACGGGTTTAGAATTTCTAAATGACTTCAATATAAAAATTTTTATTCCGCCTTTTAATACTATTGACTATAAAAGTTACCGGATTGTTTCTTCAAAATTTCAGTGTATATGCGGTGGGAAAGAAACCATAAAATACCTGGGTTTTTTACCTACCCCATGTTTCCTGATGGGAAAAATATATATCCCATCTTATTATCCTGTGTATGCAAGATCAGAAGAAATTTTAAGATATATAAAAGAAACATTAAATAAAATCAAAGAAAATATTTTTGTGCCATTGACTCTTCACTGGACTTGGGAAACAAAAAATAATTTTGCTTCTCTTAAGGAACTTGCGAAAGAAATTTCTGATAGAGTTATTCCGTGGGGAGATTTTATAAATACAGCAGAAAAATGCAAAGTTTAATTAAAGAAAATATTAAAAATATTCTGGCAATTTCATCAACGGGAATAGGTAATGTAATTCTTTATACTCCTGTGCTTAAGTCATTGAGAAATAATTTTCCAGATGCAAATATTTCTCTTATAGTTGGTTCTAAACAGGCAGAAGAAGTTCTGAGTGGTTCAGATATTGTGAATGAAATAATAATTCTAGAAAAAGAAAAAATGAGCATTAAAAAATATTTATTGTTTTTATCAGAAATAAGAAGGAAAAATTTTGATTTAGTTATAACCTCATTTCTTGACAAAAGTTTCAAAGTTGGACTATTTTCTTTTTTAACAGGAGCAAAATACAGAATAGGTTTTGACAATGGACCCCAGAGTATATTCTATAATTATAAAGTCAAAATCATCTCAGAAAAACATGAAGTAGAATACAATCTTGACCTTTTAAGGGCAATGGGACTTTCTGAATTAACTTCTGATTTATTTTTTTACATAGATGATGACAGTATTAAAACTGCAAAAAATTTTTTGAATGAAAACAATATTTCAGAAAAGGACTTTATTATAGGTATCCATCCAGGGTCTGCCAGGTGGAAAAGGTGGCCTAAAGAGAAATATTCTCAACTATGTAGCGAATTGATAAATTTATACAATTCAAAAATAATTATTTTTGGCTCAGAAGACGAAAAAGAGTTAGCAGATTTTATTGTAAATTCAACAAATGGGAAAATAATTTCTGCCTGTGGATTATTTAATCTTAAAGAAACCGGCTCTTTAATAAAAATGTGCAAGTGTTTTATTTGTAATGACACAGGGCTTATGCATGTGGCTTCAGCAATGAAAATTCCCGTAATAGCAATTTTTGGCCCAACTCTTCATTGGAAGAATTATCCATGGAATACAAAGCACATAATTGTGAGGAAAAATTTAGAGTGTAGTCCATGTTACAACTATGACAAAATAAAATGTAAAAATAACTTTAACTGTCTTGATTCAATAAAAATAGAAGAAGTTCTAAATGCTTTCAAAGAAATATACAATGAAATTAATAAATAAAATCTTTCTCTTTTTATCTATTGTGTGTTTACTTTTTTTGTTTTTGACTTTTATTAGAAGATGTATCATTATAATTACTTATCCATTTGATATTGACAATATTGAAGGGTATGTCTTAAATGAAGCAAAAGTTTTAATTTCAGGTGGAAATATTTATAAAGATATAAACAACCCGCCATTCTTATTTGCTAATTATCCTCCTGTTTATCAATTTGTTACAGGTTTAGTTATGAAAATTTTTAACAGTTATTCATTTTTTATACCAAGGATAGTATCTTTTATTTGTAGTATAACTATAATGTTGATGATTTTTTATATTGTCTTTCAATATTCCAAGAATATTCTAATTTCTATTATATCTGGATTTATTTTTCCCGCTATGTGGTATGTATATGAATGGACACCTTATGCAAGGATTGACCTTTTAGGAATATTATTTTCAGTTTTGGCCATTATAAGTGTTAAAAATTTGTATGTATGTATTTTATTTTCAACTCTTGCTGTTTTTACAAAACAGACATTCGTTTTTACTGCAATTGTATGTTTTATATATCTGACTTTTTATAACAAAAAAGATGCTAAAAAATTTATAATATATTATTTTTCAATTTGTGGAATAATTGCAATCTTTATTAATTTTCTTACAAAAGGAGAATTTATTCGACAGATAATATTTAGTAATGTAAATCCATATAATTTAAAGGCAACTCTAAGATGGTTTAATGGATTTCAACAAAATTATTTTTTATTTATAATTTTTGCAATATACAATATTATCCAAGAAATAAGCCAGAAAAAAATATCAATATATTCAATTTATTTTGTTTTTTCTATAATAACAGCAACTTTTGTAGGCCATATTGGAGCTTATGCAAATTATTTTTTAGAATTGTCAGTGGCTATAAGTATATTGACAGGATTTACTCTTACAAATCTGTCTGAAAAAAAATATAATTTTTTTGTATATGTTTTATTCTTCCTACAGATTATCTACCTTCTTAAACTTGAACCTAATCTCAAATTAACAAGAAAACATAACTGGTCAAGAGAACCTACAAAAGAGGAATTAAGAATAGACACAGAACTTTTTCAATTTATAAATGAAAATAAGGAAAAAAATATTTTAAAAGAGACAAAACCTGGAATGCTTGTTTTGGCAAATAAAAAAGTTGAATATCATTCTTTTCTTCCTGCTTTAGGAGATTTATGGAATTCAAGAAGTTTTATTCAATCTTTGCAAAATGGAAGATATGATATTGTTATAACAGAGAAAAAACAATTTAATTATGATAACCTGGGCTTTTTATTAAAAAAGAAAATAGGAAATTATTATATTTACGAATATGCTAAAAAACCATAACATCATCTGCTTTGGATTTGCTGACTGGGACAATCCTTTTAGGACAAATCAGCATCATATTATGAAGCGTCTCGCAGTACAAAACCGGGTGCTTTTCGTTGAATCGCTTGGTTTAAGGCAACCAGTTTTTCAGAAAAAAGACATATTGAGAATTTTTAAGCGACTTATAAAAGGTCTAAGAGGAATAAAAAAAATAAATGAGAATTTATATGTCTATTCACCACTTGTGATACCTTTTCATAAATTTTATCTTATAAGAAAGTTAAACAATTTTATATTAAAAAATGCAATTAGAAAGATACAGAAAAAATTGTCATTTACAAGACCGATACTGTGGGGATATGTGCCAAACATTGTTGATTTCAAGAAATTTTTTGATGAGAAACTAACTGTTTATCATTGCGTTGATGAGTTGTCTGCAAATCCATTAATCCCCGGGGCGGTGGTTTCACAGAAAGAAAATGAATTGATTAAAACAGCAGACATTGTTTTTTTTACTTCAAAACCACTCTATGAAAAAAAGAAAATATTGAATAAGAATACTTACTATTTACCAAATGTTGCTGACTTTGAACATTTCTCAAAGGTCTGGAGAGAAAAATTGAATATTCCTGAGGAAATAAAAAATATTAAAAAACCAGTTATTGGATTTGTTGGAGCAATTTCAAAATACAAAATTGATTTCTCAATTATAGAATATATCCTTCAGACGCACAGAGATTGGTCTTTGGTTTTTATTGGAGCACTTGGTGAAGGAGAAAAAGCATTAGATATCTCAAATTTTTCAAAATACAGAAATTTTTACTATCTCGGGCCAAAACCCTATTCAGAACTCCCATCTTACTTAAGTTATTTTGATGTCTGTATTATGCCAAATTTAATAAATGAATATACAAAAAATATGTTCCCTTTGAAATTTTTTGAATATCTTTCAACTGGAAAGCCAGTAGTAGCAATTGATTTGCCTTCTTTAGAAGAGTTCAGAAAATATTTTTATTCTGCAACTGATAAAAATAGTTTTGTTCAAAAAATAGAAGAAGCGTTAAATGAAAGTTCAGTGGAATTAAAAAATCAGAGAATTGAAATTGCACGGCAGTTCACATGGGAAAAAAGAATAGAAGAAATGAGTGAAATAATAAATAAATTCCTAAAATGAAAACAAAAAATTTTTTATCCAGATTGTTTTCACCAACAAAGTATTTTTTGATATTCTTAAGTTTTGTGATCTATAATTTGTTTTTCTTTGAGATTGTAAGATTGTTCTTTTTTATTAAATATAGAAATTATTTTAGTCCGTTGCCATTAATAGAAAGTTTGATATCTTTTATCGTAGGGTTGAGGTTTGACCTTTCTACTATATGTCTTATTTTCGGAATCTTTTTCCTAATTTTACATATTCCCGGCGCTTGGAAAGAGAACAAAATATTTTCAAGAATATTATGGGGTTTGATTTTCTTATTTTCTACATTGACCTATGTAATTCTGTTCACAGATGTATTTTATTATGAATATGGAAACAAGCATCTATCATTTGAAATTTTTGAACTACCAAATCACTTCCTTTCTTTCGGGAAGACAGTTTTAATAGAATACTGGTATGGGATAGTCCTTTTTTTGTTTTTTATATCTATTTTTTCTATCCTCTGGTCTAAAATGAAAAATTTTTTAAGTTCAAAACTAAATACTGCAACAAATATTTTGAATGAAATAATTTATTTCTTAATATTTGCTACATTTGTTACAATATCAATTCGCGGAGGAGTTCAAGGGCCAACATTGAGGCCGGGTTTCGCTTTTAGAAAAGGAAATGTTTTAACAGGTCATCTTTCTCTCAATGGAGTATATACATTACTTCACACAATTTCTCAACCTTATGGAGAAAATAAAACATTTCTACCAGAGGATGAAGCTATTCAAATAGTGCGGAATATTGTAAAAAAAGAAAATGAAATTTTTGTAGACGAAAAATATCCATTACTTAGAAGAACACTATATAAAGAGTCGCCTAAGAAATTAAATGTGGTAATTTTTATTATGGAAAGCTGGACAGCAGAATATACTGGCGTGCTTGGTTCTCATCCTGAATTAACTCCATTTTTTGATTTGCTTTCTAAAGAAGGAATATTATTTAATAGATTTTATTCCTGCGGAGGTAGAACCTGGCAGGGGGCAATGACAGTTTTGTTCTCTATTCCCACTGTCTATCCTGTTGGAATTACTTATCCGCCTTTTGACCAGAATGTCTATAGAAGCATTGCTCATATTTTGAAAGAGCAGGGCTACCAAACAATTTTTTTGCACGGCGGAGAAAGAAATGAATTCTCAATGGAGACACTTACCAAATCTATTGGTGGATTTGACATTTGTATATTTATGGATGACTTTGATTTATCAAAAGTTGAAATTGACAAAGCATGGGGAGTTCACGATGAACATGTATTTTTAAGAGCAGATGAAGAGTTTAGAAAATTAAAACAGCCATTTCTTGGAGTAATATTTTCTTTGTCTTCGCATCCACCGTATGATCTTCCTGAGAGATTTAAGACATCTAAAACCGGAAGTTTCTTTGACAGTTTAAAATATGCTGACTGGTCGCTTAAGGTGTTTTTTGAGAAAGCAAAACAATCAGACTATTTTAACAATACATTGTTTATTATAGTAGCAGACCATGCTTATAGAATAGACAAAGACAACCCTGCTAATTCTTTTAGAATTCCATGCCTTTTTTATACTCCGGGCGGACAAATTGGCAAAGGAATAAGTAATCGCATAGGTAACCAAATAGATATACTGCCATCTATAATAGATATTTTGAAAATTTCTACAGTTCACTCTTCATTTGGTAGGTCTCTATTTGACAATGATAAAAATTCAGGTTTTAGTTTTATGACATCAGGCGAGGAGTTTTACTGGGCCAGAAATAATTTTGTTCTTATCCATAACTTAGGAAAGAGGATATCTATTTATTCACCAACAAAAGAAAAAGTTACTGACGGTGCATGTATGAAGATGGAACAGGAATTTTTTTCTTTTTTTCAAATTGCCAGAAAGACGCTCAGGGATAATCTAATCTACACTGACAAATATAAATGATTAAGCCATCTTTATGTAGTCGAACCCTTTATGGGTTCGTAAAATACAGACGGAAGAGCGAGGGCATAAAGCCCTCGGCTACCATACTTTTTTGGGTTTAGTGGGTTAGATAATTTTGTTTATAGTGTGTCAGTATTCAATGGTCTGCTTCACAGAGATTTCCTCGGTTTGTAGCACATGCTCGCCAGCTAATTTGGCGGCCGTGCTAAATAATAAATTTGATAATTATTCAAAAATTTCGCCTCTAAAAAATTAATAATATGTTATTAATAATTACTCCAACATACAACGAGAAAAATAATATCATGACCCTAATAGAAAAAATTCAAAATAAAACTGATGCACATCTTCTTGTAATAGATGACAATTCTCCTGACGGGACAGGTGATTTACTTGAAAAATTGAAAACTAAAAATCAAAAATTAGATGTTATACACAGACAGGAAAAACTTGGACTTGGCACTGCTTATATTGAAGGTTTTAAGTTTGCTATAAAAAAAAATTATGAATACATTATAATTATGGATGCTGATTTGTCTCACAATCCTGATTATATCCCAGATTTTTTAGATAAACTAAAAACATTTGACTTAGTTATTGGCTCCAGATACATTCCAGGTGGAGGGGTTATTGGCTGGCCTATTCATAGAAAACTCTTGAGTTTTTTTGGTAACCTTTATGCAAGAAAAGTTACAGGTCTTCCAATTCATGACTGCACCTCTGGTTTTATGGGATTTAGAAGAGAAGTGATAGAGACAGTTCTGAAAGAAAATATCAGAACTGAGGGCTACAGTTTTTTAATAGAATTAAAATTTATAGGTTTCAAAAAAAATTATAAAATATGTGAAACACCAATAGTTTTTGTTGACAGAATTGCCGGTAAATCAAAAATTTCAAAAAAAATAATTTTTGAAGCATTGCTCCTAGTGTGGAAACTTAGATTTAAGAAAATATGAAGAAAACAAAATACATTTTATTTTTGATAGTTATTTTAGGAACTTCTTTAAGATTGATAAATATCAGTAAACCTCTTACTGACTGGCATTCCTGGCGTCAGACATTTACTGCGATGATAGCGAGAAATTTTTACGAAAATGGATACAGAATTTTATATCCTCAGATTGACTATGCGGGTGGAAATCCTGGATATGTCCCTTTAGAATTTCCTTTATATCAATTCATTGTGGCTATGTTATATAAAGTATTTGGAGTGCACGATTACATAGGTAAACTTATTTCTATTATTTTTTCAATAGGAACTATGTTTTTTCTTTTTAAACTTACAAAAATTTATTATGATGAAAAAATCGCCTTATATGCAGTTTCTGTTTTTGCTTTTTTGCCTTTATCAATTTTTTATTCTCAGACATTTATGCCTGAATCACTGCTTATTTTTAGTTCTGTTGGTTCTGTTTATTTTCTATCAAAATGGGTTGATGATTCAAGAATATATAACTTTATATTATCTTTAGTTTTTACAATAATTGTTTTTCTTGTAAAACTTACCAGTGTCTATCTTTTTTTGCCATTGATTTATCTATTCTGGTTTAAATATTCAAAAAACATCTTGAAAAAATCTGAGTTCTGGATCTTTGTAATTATATCTATCTTACCTATTTTTCTCTGGTATATTTTATGGATACCAAAACTATCTTTTGAAGGAACTTTTGGTTCAATATGGGATACAAAAGACAGATGGGGAAATATTAACTGGTGGTTGAATATAAAATGGTATGAAAAAGTTTTTTTACAACATATATCTGAAAACTGGTTTGTTTTTATAGGAACAATATTTTTTGTTTTGGGCTTTTTTCAAAAAATAAAAAACAGGCAGGAATATATATTTCACTTATGGATATCTGGCATAATCTTATATTTGTTCGTTGTCGCTCAAGGGAACTGGATGCATGAATATTATCAATTTCCAATTGTTTTACCCTCAAGTATTTTTATTGCAAAATCACTGAATGATATATTTGAGAGCAAAAATCAAAAAATTAAACTTATAACAATTCTTATTTTAATTTTTCTTATACCTGTGGGAAGATACAAATTATTAAAAAGAATGAAAAGAAATGATTCTTATTATTATGCGGGTATAACTGTCAATAAAATTATCCCGCAGGGTTCACTGATTCTTGTATCTGACTATGATAAACCGGAAGTTCTTTATTATAGCCACAGAAAGGGCTGGCATATTAGACCGGATGGTCAAAAAAAAGAAACAATTGAGTATTATATAAACCAAGGCGCTCAGTATTTTGTAACAACCGCTATGAAAGACTTTTATACAAACAGAGATTTTTACAAATATATCACAGAAAATTATAAATTGATAAAAGAAGAAAAAGACAAATATATTATATTCAGTTTGAAGGAATAAAATGCGCGGAAATAAATTGGCAAAATATGTAGACAAATTTTTTGGAATACCTCTATTAATACTTTTCAGTTTTTTTAGAAAAGAAAAAAATCCCATTGAAAAAATACAAAAAATCCTAATAATAAAATTGTCAGCACTTGGGGATACTATTTTGTTACTGCCTGTTATAAAGACACTTAAAGAAAATTATCCTTCTTCAAAAATTGGTATGGTCGTAACAGAAATCAATAAATCAATTGCAGAGAAATGCGATTATATAGATAACATATTTGAATTCAAACCAGAAGAATTTATAAAAAATCCACTGAAATTATTAAAATTCATTAAAAGAATCAGAAGAGAGGATTTTGATATAGCGATTGATGCTGACCAATGGTTAAGAATCTCAGCAATATTAAGTTTTTTATCAGGTTCAAAGATAAGAATAGGTTTTAAGACAGAAGGACAGTTCAAACATTTTACATTTACTGATGTTGTACCTCATAAAAGAAATCAGCATGAAATAGAGTGTTTTTTTGATTTGATTAAACCATTAAAATTAAGAAAGATAGATAAAACCCTTGAATTGAAGATAGAAGAAGATAAAATTATTGAAGCAGAGAATATTTTGAATTCCTTAGGCATACAAAAAAATGAAAAATTTATCATAATACATCCAGAAGTACCTTCTCATGGTTTTCAAAGACAATGGCCATTAGAAAATTTTTCAAAACTTATAGAAGAAATTATAAAAAAATATAACATAAAAATTTTAATAACAGGCACAAAAAATATAGAGGATTTTGCAAAAAAGATGACTGGAAAAAATAGTGAAAAGATAAAAAGTTTTCTTGGAGCACCTATTGAAATAGTTTCTGCTATTATATCAAAATCTTTAGTGCTAATTTGCAATAATACAGGTATAATGCACCTTGCCTGTGCTATTGGGACACCAGTAATTGCATTACACGGTCCAACAGACCCTTTAAAATGGGGTCCTTTAGGAAATAGGGATATTATAATAAAATCTGACCTACGATGCAGTCCTTGTCTATATTTAGGTTTTGAATACGGATGTCTAACAAATAATTGTATGAAAACAATAAAAGTTGATAAAGTAATGGAAAATGTTGACAGATTGTTGAAAATTGTTATATAATTGTTTGATATGAACCTGAAAAAATATTCTGAAAAAATTTATCTAATTCTGAAGTTTATTGTAGATATAATTCTTATCTATGTTGCTTTTTTACTGAGTTATAGAATTAGATTTTATAATCTGACTTTTATAAATATTTTTCCTATCACAAAGGGTATACCCACATTTTTCAGATATCAACAATTCTTTTATTTAACTTTACCCATCTGGCTTATAGTTTTTCTATCTATGAATTTCTACAAAAAAACATTTCTTTCTGCACTTGACGAATTAATTGTTGTTCTTAAAGGAACAACGACATCAGTCCTTTTTACTGTGGCTATCACTTTTATCTATCGTGAATATGAATATTCTCGGCTTGTAATAGGACTAATCTGGATAATATCTACTGTTTTAATTTTTTTCTGGCATGAATTAGAAAAATTTTTGTATCAGTTTATTTCACAGAGGTCTGTAAACGTTCTCATAGTTGGTAATATAAATGAAGTATCTTCCATAAAAAAAGTCATTAAAAAACATAAATCCTTAAGACCATTTTTTTTATTTAACTATAGAAACAGAGATGATATTTTGAGTTTTGTCACTGAAAAGAACATAGATGAAGTTTATGCGGTAGCATCATCTTTTGAAAGAAATGAATTGTTAAAACTCGCTGATATATTTGAGGAAAAAAATATTCCATTTAAGATTGTGCCGGACATTCTTGAACTCCGGCTTGGTGAAACTTTAATTGATTATTCTCTTGGTGTTCCTGTTTTCTGTGTTAAACCGATATCCTTGACAGGATTCAATTTCTATTTTAAGAAAATATTTGACATTTTGTTTTCAGTTGCAGTTTTGTCTTTTTTATTTTTTCCATTAGTTATAATTTCAATTTTGATAAAACTTGACTCCTCAGGACCAGTTTTATATTCACACAAAAGAATGGGATTTAAGGGTAAGATATTTAGTTTCTATAAATTCAGAACAATGGTGAAAAATGCAGATGCTATTTTGGAAAAAATAAAGCATCTATCTGAAAGGGAAGGTCCTGTTTTCAAGATGAAGGATGATCCAAGAATTACAAGAATTGGTAAAATTCTAAGAAGATATAGTATAGATGAAATTCCACAATTTTTGAATGTTTTAAAAGGAGAAATGAGTGTTGTTGGACCAAGGCCACAGGTTCTCTGGGAAGCAGAAGCATATGATGAAATTGCAAGAAGACGACTGAGGGTTTTACCAGGAATAACAGGACTCTGGCAGGTCTCTGGAAGAGCAGAATTAAGTTATGAAGAGATGATTGACTTAGATATTTACTATATTGAACATTGGAGTTTAGGCCTTGATTTGAAAATAATTCTTAAGACAATATTCGCTATATTCAGTAAGAAAGGGTCGTATTAGGTAATAGCGGGTGAGCGGATAAGCGGGTAAGTGGAGAGAAAAAATGGAAAACAAAAAACTAAAAATAATTGTAACTGGTGGGGCGGGTTTTATTGGTTCACATGTAGCAGATAAATACATTGAGGCGGGCCACGATGTTATAATAATTGATAATCTTTCAAGTGGGAAAAAAGAAAATATAAATCCAAAAGCAAAATTCTATAATGTTGATATTAAGGATACAAGAAAAATTCCAGAGGTTTTTGAAAAAGAAAAGCCAGATATTGTAAACCATGATGCTGCTCAGAT